>Ga0302326_10017471_pt1 | contig 14973 bp, 14 predicted proteins | sample Palsa_T0_3_FD_202264 | JGI IMG/M metagenome (GOLD analysis project Ga0302326, IMG submission 202264) | Peat permafrost microbial communities from Stordalen Mire near Abisko, Sweden - Palsa_T0_3 | ecosystem: Environmental > Terrestrial > Soil > Palsa > Peat permafrost | place: Sweden: Abisko... | reverse complement strand
TCCTCCATGGAAGCGCCAACTCCATCGGCGGAAAATGTACGGTGATCAAGCTGCGCTGGGGCAAAGACGCGCACGACATGATCTTTCAGGGAGCGCTGCCGGGCATCAAGTTCGCGCTGGGCGAGAATCCCAAGCGTGCTGGAAATCCCACCGGCCAACGCATCGGCGCCGGCAATGTTCCAGGACGCTATCCAGCCACCCGCATGGGTGTGGAGGACGTGATTCGCGAAGCCTTCAACCAGGCCAAAGCCTACCAGCAATCGTGGAAAGAGTACAACGAGAAGACTGCCAGGGGTGAACAAGTGGTTGCGCCTCGCCGCGATCTCAAGCTCGAGCCGCTGGTGGAGGTGCTGGAAGGCAAGCGCCTGGTGCACGCGCATTGCTATCGCGCTGACGAGATTCTTATGCTGCTCCGTGTAGCGGACGATTATGGCTTTAAGATCCGCACTCTTCAACACGCACTGGAAGGCTACAAAGTGGCCAAGGAAATCGCTGCCCACGGAGCCGGCGCGTCCACCTTCAGCGACTGGTGGGCTTACAAGCTGGAAGCTTTGGACGCCATCCCTTACAACGCGGCAATCATGGTGCGCAAAGGCGTGTTGGTTTCGATCAACAGCGATTCCGATGAGCTGATGCGCCACCTGAACGACGAAGCCGCGAAGACCATGAAGTATGGTGGCTTGACCGAAACCGAGGCGTTGTCCTTGGTCACCATCAATCCGGCCAAACAACTCATGATCGACAATAAAGTCGGCTCCATCGAAGTAGGCAAAGACGCCGACTTGGCCATCTTCGACAAGCATCCGCTCTCCAATTACGCGAAAGTGGAGAAGGTCTTCATCGACGGGCAACTGTATTTTGATCGCGCGAGTGACTTGGCGGAGCGAACCGAACGTGAAACGGAGAAGAAAAAGTTGCTGGACAAGGAGAAGGAAGAACAGAAGAAGAATACGCCAGCCGGGCGTGGGAGGCCGGCAGCATGAGATCGCTTTTCGTTACTTTATTGCTGACTCTTCCGCTGGCGGCCGCGGACGACGACAGCTTCCTGATTCGCGGCGCTACCGTTCATCCGGTCGCGAGCGCCGAGATTCAGAACGGCTCCGTGCTGGTACAAAACGGAAAGATCGTCGGCGTCGGCCGCAGTCTCACCGCGCCCAAAGGCACGCGCGTCATTGAAGGCAAGGGCCTGCATGTTTATCCGGGCATGATTGACTCCGCCACCGAGATGGGGCTCTCCGAGATCAGCTCCATCCGCGAGAGCGTGGATGTCGGCGAGATCGGCAAATTCGATCCGCAACTGCGCGCTGAGATCGCCATCAATGCTTCGAGCGAGCATATCCCGGTGACGCGCGCCAACGGCATCACTAGCGTCATCGCCATGCCCATGAGCGCGGGCGGCGGATTCGGGCGCGGCGGAGGCGGCAGCATCATCACCGGCCAAGCCGCTCTGGTGCACTTGGACGGTTGGACCTGGGAAGAAATGGAAATCAAAAAGTCGGCCGGCATGGGCATGCGCTTTCCGATTATCCCCGCCATCAACCCGCGCTTCGCCGGGCTCGATCTCCCTGGCGCGAAAACTTTTACCGACGCCAAGAAAGACTATGAGACCGAACTGCGCGAGTTGAAAGAGTTTTTCGAAAACGCGCGCCGCTATCAGCAAGCCAAGGCCGCCCAGGAAAAGGGCTTCCAACCGGACTTGAAATACGAAGCCATGCTGCCGGTGCTGGAAGGAAAAGAGCCGCTAATCATTATGGCTTCGCGCGAACGGGCCATCCGCGATGCAGTCCAGTTCTCCGATAAGCAAAAAGTGCGAGTGATCATCGCCGATCCGCGCGAGCTTGGCAAAATGGGAAGCGAGCTAAAGAGCCGAAATATTCCGGCCATCCTGGGACCCACGCTGGAATTGCCTCTGCACGAAGACGATCCTTATGACGCTGCTTATACCTTGCCCGATCAGTTCTACAAAGCCGGCGTGAAATTTGCGTTCGGCAGCTTCGATAACCAGTTCGCGCGCAACCTTCCCTACCAGGCCGCCACCGCTGCCGCTTTCGGATTGCCCGTCGATGAAGCGGTGAAAGCCGTGACCTTGAACGCGGCCCAGATTTGGGGCGTAGCCGATCGTATCGGATCCATCGAAGAAGGAAAATCGGCCGACCTGATGGTGACCGACGGCGATCCTTTGGAAGCCAAGACCCAGGTGAAGCTGTTATACATCAAAGGCAAATCAGTAGACCTGGACAATCGCCACAAACGCCTGTACGAAAAATATCTGAACCGCCCGTAAATCAACTTAATACTTCCACGCGTCGGGATTCGAGGGCGGGCTGAATTCCCGTGTGCTGAAAGGCCGCCAAGGCTTGCCCGGGCCTTGGATGGAAAGCACCAACGCCACTTGTAAGCGCGGTCCCTGAAAGTACGAGACGCGAATGCTGTGCACGCCTCCGGTCAACGGAACCGTCTTGCTCTTCCCTCTCGGTGGATGCAAGCCGTCGTTATCGATTACCACCCGGTCGTCGAGATAAAGTATCGCCCCATCGTCCGACAGCAGAGAGAATTCGTACTTCCCCGGCTTCTCGATCCAGAATTTGCCACGATAATCGATCGCGAACCACTCGAAGCGAGACGTGACTCCCGGAAAACCTTCCCGGAAGTCTCTAGGTGAAATGCTCAGGCTATCGGTGTAAATCGCTCCGACGGACTGCATCCTGTCGAACTTCGGGAGGCGAGGCGCACCCTCTGGCAGATAGTAGATCTCACCGCGTAGTCCGCCCGCGATGACGACCGTGGTCCCGAAGGTAGCTGTACTCGGCTCGGATGGGGGAGTACGGATGGCTTCAGTGGCCGGCGGCAAGTCCAGTCGATCCGGCATCGGCGCAGTGATCAGCGGAACCTCCTTCGGTGGTTGAAATAGAGTGACCTCCGGACGCTTCGGATTACTTGCGGGCTCCTCGTCCGAAAGAATTTTCGATTCAATTTCGAACTTGTGATAGCCGGTGAACCGAACCTCATTCAGGTTAGTAACTGTTTGCGGCGAGTAATCGTAGGAGTTCCTCGCCGTATTCCGGGTCTCGCGCGCCACCGAGACGCTGCGGAAAGGACACACATACATCGACCCGCCGATCTCCACCGGACGATACTCCACCATGGTCCGAATGATGTCGATGTGCGATTCGAGTGGAAGTTCCACTGTCTGTCTGGTCAGCCGCAGGATACTGCCCGAGTCCGGATCGAGGAAGATTTGTCCCGTGTAAGCTACATTCGTGGTTATTGGTGGGTACTTTCCGTAGGCGCCGATAATTGCGCTACAGCACCAAGTGACTGCATAGTGCGAATGAGCGGCCTTCACGGAGTATCCGAGAATCGCAAGCTGCTTTCCCTCGAAATTCTCCCAGTGACTCCAGAAAAATGACGGGTCGCTATCCTCCAGGAACAACTCCGCCATTAGCGGCCCGAACTCGCCCCATGTTGTAAGTCCACGCGGGGGCTTGCTATCACGAGCCAGCCGGCCATTGATAGTTTGAATCCTATAAGTTTCTTTCCCACCGTCGAACGTCAATCCGCTGACTGCAACCCCGCGCAGATGAAAGCGTTCCCATTTTCCCTCCGCGCCGCTCGCCCGGTGCGAGTCATCATCCAGGAGCCGGGTTTCGATGGTGCAGATAAAATCCGGCAGTGCGCGAACGAAGCCTGACGCGTACTGAACGGCACGCGTTAGCAACGCCTTCTGCTCAGCCAGGCCAAGCTTTTCGCGCTGCGGCAACTCGACCGGCGGAGGATCGAGAAACGCGCTGTCGGCAGCCAACTCCTGCAGGGCAGCTTGTGTCTTCGGACCCGGCGCCACGCGCATAATCCGAGCCAAAGTCTCGTCCGTGAGCCGTTCCGTCAGATAAACTTCGCTCAGCGCACGCGCCGCATTCTCATCGATGGCCTGGGAATGAATTTGCTTGGCCAGTTCCTCGACCCGGACTGGCGTCAATGCGTAGATGGAAGCAGGGACCGAAGCCAGCCACAACACCCGAACGAAGTGCATGAAATCCTCTGCACTTCATATTGTAGAAGATTAAGAACCGACGAACCGAAAAAACCGAAGAACGGCCTTCAGTCTATAAATCCCCGCCAGGTCTTGCCCTTGCCGTCCCGCAGCACGATGCCGAAGCTATCGGTGACTCCGCTGATGGTATGCCCATTGGGATCGCGAAATGTGTAGCGCACCGATTCATCCGCGTTCGTCTCGGCTGAGCCGCGCCAGATATTTCCAAATTCGTCGCGCAGCCGGAGGTGATCGCCATGCCCGAATCCGTACAAGCGCGTAGTGGTGGACTCTTCCTCGAAACTAAAGAACCCGCCAGGGATCTTGCTATGCACCTTTTTTCGCTTGAAGATTCCGCGGTAAATCATGGCATCCCAATTATCGATCTTTCGGCCAAGCGTTGGGATAGGGTGATGGCATTAGGCAGGCACAGCCCACTTACTTAGCTCAACCAACCTAATTTCGGCATCCTTCCCCCACTTTTGTTAGATGTGATACTAAAAGCGGTGAGAGTTGTAATTCAACGCGTATCGGAAGCGCATGTCGATGTAGCAGGCGCCACCGTGGGAACCATCCGAACCGGTTTGCTGGTGTTACTGGGTGTAACCTCGACCGACAGCCAGGAAGACGCGGAGTATCTTGCGGATAAGATTGTTAACCTCCGTATTTTTCCAGACCACTTGAAGCGCATGAATCGCAGCATCCTCGAAGCGCGCGGAGAGTTGTTAATAATCTCGCAATTTACTCTTTACGGGGACTGCAGAAAGGGACGCCGCCCGAGTTTCGATGCCGCCGCGCCGCCGGAACAAGCCAGAAACTTGTACGATTACTTTGTGGAACGGTTACGATTGAGTAACACGATAGTTGAAACCGGCGTCTTCCAGGCTGAGATGGAGGTCTACCTGGTAAATGACGGACCAGTGACGTTTGTCCTGGATTCGAATAAGAAGGGTTGAATCGGTAAGTGCAAGTCCGGTTTTTGTAAAACAGGAGCCAAAATGCCCCGCACCTCAACAAGAATCAAAGATATCTCCCTCTTAGCGGCCGCGTTGGAAGGACTGGAAGTCCAGAAGCGGCGGCTCGACGACCAAATTGAAGAGGTACGTTTGCTCTTGGGCAAAGGTACCGGTAGGCGGGGCCGTCCGCCTGGTTCAGGCGCGAAACGCGGTCCTGGCCGTATGAGCGCCGCAGCACGCAAACGGATCGCGGCCGCTCAGAAGCGCCGTTGGGCAGAGTATCGCAAGTCGGCCGGCAAACCGGAATAGAGGCCGAGCCCTGAGTAAGTGAACTAAGTCTCCCTCGTTTGTTACCTTGGGACTCGATGACTTTCGAGTCCAAGCGGCAACCCATCCACACCGTTTATGGCGGCGCTCATCTGTTCAGGTCTGAAATCGCCGCGAGGCTGGGAGTGAAAGCCCTTGAGACCCTGCGAAGCTGCGCACCGGATCCGGCCGGCTTCGCGGATTGCATCGGACTGCGCGGTAGCGAAGAACTGGTGCGGACGGTCCACCAGCGCTGCATCGCTAAGCTCGCGCGCGAACCCATCGAAGATTACCGGATCGATTTCGAAGACGGCTACGGAAACCGCCCGGACAGCGAGGAAGACCGCCACGCCGTTTCCACCGCGCGGGCAGTTGCTAACGGCGCGCAGCAACCCGGCTTTCCACCCTTCCTCGGGATTCGCATCAAACCTTTTACCGGCGCGTCTCGCGCGCGCAGCGTTCGAACACTCAACCTGTTCCTGGAGACTCTCGCTTCGGGCGGCGTCCCCCAGAACTTCGCCGTTACCCTGCCCAAAGTAACCGTGCCGCGGCAAGTCGCCGAACTGGTGCGCCTTCTGGAACCCTTCCCGTCCGTAAGCATCGAGCTGATGATTGAGACGCCGCAATCCATCATCGACGGTTCCGGACAGTTTGCCATCCCGAAATTACTGGACGCGGCCGAAGGACGCTGCCGGGGCCTGCACTTCGGCGCGTACGATTACACGGCCAGTTGCGATATCACGGCAGAACATCAGAGTTTGACGCATCCAGCTTGTGATTTCGCGCGGCATGTCATGCAGGTATCCAGTGCCGGCCGCGGCGTCACGCTCTCCGATGGCGCAACCAACATCCTTCCCATCTCGCCGGACCCCGCCGTGGTCCGGCGCGCCATGCGTCTTCACTTCGAACAGGTGCAGCGATCCTTGATGCACGGCTTTTATCAAGGCTGGGATTTGCACCCGGCGCAGTTGCCCACCCGCTACGCCGCTGTCTATTCCTTCTTTCTTCAAAGTTTCGAAGCAGCCGCGGCGCGACTGCGGAACTTTGTGGACCAAGCCGCGCGAGCCACCCTGGTGGGCGACGTTTTCGACGATGCCGCCACCGGCCAGGGATTGCTGAATTTCTTCCGGCGAGGAATCAACTGCGGTGCATTCACCCAGCAGGAGGCAGCTGCCGCGGGCTTTCAGCCGGCGCCTACCCTCCAGATCGAGTAATCGCCAGGTAAAGCATCCCAAACGCAAGCGCCGTCACGGCGATGCTAACACCCGCCAGCGCGCGCAGCAACGTTTCCTTCCACAGCAAGCGCGCACGCGGAGTACTGGCCAGGAATCCCGCGGCAAAACCAGCTGCAAAGCCGCCTACGTGAGCCCATATTGCTATTCCCGGAAGAAAGCTGATCACTGCTCCGTAAATCACCCAGCGCATGTAGTACGCTTTGACGGCGGTTCCCAGAGACGTCTTGTCTGTAAGACCGAATACCAGCATCGCGCCGATCAGGCCGAAGATTCCAGCCGAAGACCCCACCGCCGAGTAAGAGCTCATGTGAGAGCATGCCCAAAACCCCGTGACGGTGGATACGAAATAGAAAACGATCAGGCGGCTGGTGCCGTAGATTTGCTCCACCTCCGCCCCAAGGTCAAATAGCACCCAAGAGTTCATCAGGATGTGCAGCAGGTTGCCATGCAGGAACCCCGCGGTAATTAGCCGCCACCACTGGCCGTCCATCATCGACGCCGGTACGCTCTTCCCCCAGTAATCCAGTCCCGACTGCGGATTCAAATACTCGGCTAGATACAGCCCGGTGTTAATCAGCAGAATCAAAATAGTAGTGAAGCGCGCCTGCGGGATCAAGCCACCCAGGATCTCGCCTGGAGCGCGCCGGTCCACGGCGCGTGGGCCGAGTTGCGCATCGCAATAGGGACAAACCTTGTCGCTGGTCGTTACAAACGCCCGGCAATTCGGGCACATCCTTCGTTTATCCACTCACCGCTATTGTACCGTCAGAGTCGCGGATTGAGACGCTCCGCCGGCAGACGCAGTGATGGTCGCCGTCTGCGAAGAAGCGAGCGTGGGTGTGGCGATCGTGAAGGTCCCCACTGTCTGCCCGGAACTCACCACCACGAAGGAGGGAATCTGCGAGACGAATGGATTGTCCGTAGTAAGATCCACTACCAGCCCTGCGGTGGGTGCCGGCGCCGAGATGGTTATTGTTCCGGTGGAGGTATTTCCACCTTGCACAACCAGCGGATTCAGCGTAAGACTCACCGGAGTGGGCAGCCCCGCCGGATTGATGGTCAGTGTCGCGGATTCAGACGCGTCCGCATAGGAAACAGTGATCACGATCGCCACCGGTGCAATTGCGTTATTAGTGGAAATCGTGAAGGAAGCCGAAAGCTGACCCGCCGGCACGATCACCGAAGCCGGGACCAACGCAGCTGTGGAATCGCTGGATTCGAGAATCACAGTTGCGGGAGTTTCCGCCGCCTGGGCCAGTGAGACGATGGCCGTGGCGGACGTGCCTCCCACCACTGCGGCGGGCGCTAGCGTAATGGTCAGAGCCGGGTTCACGATCAACACGGCCGTGCTGGTGGATCCGGCAAACGTGGCGGTGATGCTGGCCGATTGCTGCGCGCTGACCCCAGCCGTAGTGATGCCGATCGACGCCGAGGATTGTCCGAAAGAAAGTGCAAACGTGGCCGGAACCTGAACCACGGTGGGATTGCTACTGGTGAGATTCACCGTCGCTCCGCCCAGCGCAACCTTGCCGCTCAGCGACAGAGTCCCTGTCACGCTCGCGCCTCCCTGGATCGCCGCAACGCCGAGTGACAGCCCGGTCAACTGCGGCGTGTTGATGGGATAAATCACAACAGAAGCACTCTGAGAGAAGTTTCCGGATGTTGCCGTCAAGGTAACGGTGTTGTTCGCGAGAGAACTGGTGTGAGCGGTAAATGTTCCCGAGGTCTGTCCTTGAGGAATCAGTACCGAGAGCGGCGTCGTTACGCCTAGAGTATCGTTGGCCAGAGAGACGTTGTATCCGCCGAATCGTGCGCGCGCGTTCAGCGAAACGGTGCCGCTGATATCGCTGCCCGCAATGATGGATGGCGGTGTTAGCGTCAATGCGTTCAGATGAACAGCGCTATCGGGAATGCTGCCCATGTTGAATGTGACGGTGTTCGAGAGAACATCCCCAGCCGCGATCGCTAATGAAATGACGCCTGCTCCATCGGCTTCCGCCGGAAGCAGAAGGTTGATTTGATCCAGCCCGAAGAAGCCGGGAGCCGAGCCCGCGTACTCCACGTCATAAGAAGTGCCCGAGCTATCGCGCGCTTGTACTTGGATCGCGACATTGGTCTGGTCCGGATTCTGTGACGGATTTCCGGCATAGCGCAATCCCGTGGCGAACACCGCCAGACGCGTGCGTTTGTCCGTGCCCGTATTCTGCTGGGTTTCCACCAGGAACGGCGGACCGGTGAACGTGGTTGCGTTGAGAATGGCGCCCGGTCCCGAGCCGGTGGCATCCGCGGAAAATAATCCTGGCGCGACGATTCCCACTTGCATCGTCGTTTCGATCGGCGTAGCCCCCGGCGACGTCTGAACCGCAACCTGAGCTGTGCCGAGTACCGTGCCCGGAGGCACCAGGAAGTTGATCTGCCCCGGCGATACGTAAAGCAGCGACGCTGCCGCCCCATTGATCTGCAACGTCACACCGGCTAACTGCGTGGGAAGTTGGTGGTTCGAATCCAGTTGCGCGGTAGCGGTGGAATTCGCAAGGCGAGTACCGAATATCGTACCCAGTGAATTCGGCGCCACCAGCGGCCGATAACTAGCCGCCGAAACAATCGCAATCTGGGCGCTGGCATGGATGCAAAAACCCAGAAACAGTAGCGCGCGCACACTTTGTAGACGCACCCGCCAGCCCAATAGACGAACCTTATTTCCCGATACAGAAAGTTGAAAAAATCCGGTTCAGAATATCGTCCGCGGTGGTCGCGCCCGTGATGGCATCGATGGGACGAAGCGCCGCATAAAGATCCAGCAACAGCATTTCGTGCGGGATGCCAAATCCCACCGCCTTCGAAGCTTGCTCCAGCGCCTCGATGCTCTCGCGCAGCAACTGCTGGTGCCGGACGCTGGTGATGAATCCGGATTCCTGCTCCCGCGCGCCGGCGGGCGCGATTTTATCCCGCAACGTCTCGATCCCTTCGCCCGTAACCGCCGAGACGGTGATCAACTCTTCGCGGATCTGTGCCATGCGCGGCAGATCCGATTTATTGCCCACCAGAATATAGCTGCCCTGCTGCTTCGCGCGTTCGATCAGCGCCAGATCGCCTGGTTCGATGGTTTCGGAAAGGTCCACAACCACCAGCGTCAGATCGGCATCGGCCATAGCCTGATAACTTCGCTCGATTCCCAGCGTCTCCACCAGATCCTCACCCGCGCGAATGCCGGCGGTGTCGATGAACTTGATGGGGATGCCATCGATGGCGGCAACTTCCGAAACCAGATCGCGGGTAGTGCCCGGAATTGCTGTAACGATGGCGCGATCCTGCTCCAGCAATCGGTTAAACAAACTGCTCTTGCCGACATTGGGCCGGCCGACAATGGCCAGCGTGATTCCGGAATGCACCAGCTTCCCGTAATCGAACGTGGCGGCCAGTTCCACCAGCGCTTTTTCAATGGGAAGCAAGCGGCGCAGGATTTCTTCGGCGGACGCGACGCTGATATCGTCCTCGGCAAAATCGATGCCGGCTTCGAGCAGCGCGATCAGTTCCAGCAGTTGCTCTTTGGTGGGACGGATGCGCCGCGAGACCGAGCCTTCCATCTGCCTGGCAGCCACACGCGCCTGGTACAAAGTGGTGGCGTCAATCAGATCACGCACGGCTTCGGCTTGCGGCAGATCGATTCTGCCGTTGAAGAAGGCCCGTAACGTGAACTCGCCCGGCTCCGCCGGCCGCGCGCCTGCCTGCACCGCTCGCTCGATTGCGAATCGAAGAACTATGGGCGAACCGTGACAGGAGATTTCAACCAGGTCTTCCGCTGTGTAGGAACGCGGTGCGGCAAAGAAAGTAGCCACTACCTGATCCACCACGTGGCTTTCGCCATCTACCAGGTCGGCCAACGCGGCTCCCCAAGGTTTCCATTCGTGATCGGCACGGAAGCGCAGCATCTTGGAAGCAATCTCGCGCGCCTCGGCGCCGGAAAGGCGCAGCGTCCCTATGCCGGAGCGCCCCGGCGGAGTAGAAATCGCAACAATGGTATCCCTTACCTGCAAGCGTCCTGGTGCCAAGTGGGGCGGCTTCAGCCTGCCAGCGGTTTTGCCACAGCCGGTTAGGGTCGTCGCCCGCCGCGCGGCGGACCGCCGGGCCTGCCCCCCGGTCTTCCCCCCGGCCTGCCACCTGGCCGTCTTCCCGGCGGGCCTTCGCGCGGCGGCATGGGCCGCGGCGGACGGATCGGCTCCGGCAGCGGCATCCCCACCGGCAACACCACTACCTGCCGGAACGGGCCGGTTCCGGTACTTTCGCTCCGTATATCGGTCTCGTTGCGCAGGCTGAGGTGGAGGATTCGCCGCTCGCGGCTGTTCATCGGGTTGAAGTGGAACGGTCGGCCTGTCTGTTTCACCTTTTCTGCCGCGGTGACTGCGCTCAAACGCAGCTCCTCAATCCGCAACATCCGATAGTCATTCGCGTCGAAGCACATTCGCGAATGATGCTCCGCCGGCATCCGAAGCGCTTCCATGGTGAGGAATTCCACCGCCAGCATCAGTTCAGCTTTGTTCGCCAGCAACAAGTCTACTTCCGGCCCGGTGAACTTCACCAGCAGATCCGGATCTTCCAGATCTGGATGCAGATGCTGGCCCTCCAGAATTTCGTATTCGACATCCAGATCAAGATGGTCGAACACCATGTCCAAAAACTCTTCGATGCTGGGCCCCGTCAAATCAACGGAGTACTTCTTGTCGTCCACGTTGCTCAACCCCTAGGCTTTTTCTTCGCCGCAATCTTCGGCACTTCCACCGGCGCTGGTGTAGGCATACTTTTATTCACCAGCCACTGCTGCAAAATTCCCACCAAATTACTGGTCAACCAGTATAACACCAGGCCGCTGGACATACTGTAGAAAAAGAAGCCGAACATCAGCGGCATGAACTGCATCATCTTGGCCTGGCTCGGATCCACACTGGGATTGGGCGTCATCTTCTGTTGGATGAACTGGGTGATCACCATCACGATGGGCAGAACGTGGATGGCCAGTGTTTCGGCCTGCGAAAGATCGGTCACCCACAGCCAATGGGCCCCCCGCAGCTCGATGGTAACGCTCAGAACTTTGTAAAAACCGTATAGTATTGGAAGCTGCACGAACATCGGCAGGCAGCCGCTCATCGGATTCGCGCCTTCCCGCTTGTACAGCTCCATGATTTCCGCGTTCTGTTCGGCCTTTTTGGGATCCCGCAGGCTCAGGCCCTTGTATTTGGCATTTATGGCTGCGATTTGCGGCTGCAGCCGTTGCATCTTCTTCTGCGATTTCATGCTGCTGAAGCGCAGCGGCAGCAGCAACAGGTTGATGACCACTGTGATGACGACGATAGACCAGCCGTAATTGTGAATCACGTTATCGTTCAGCCAATGCAGCGCCAGAAAAATAGGCTTGGCGATAATTCCGAACCAGCCCCAGTCAATCAATTGCTGCAGCTTTGGATCTACCTTGCGCAGCAGATCCACATCTTTGGGTCCCACGAACATGGCGAACCGGTTCAGGGAATCGCCGCCCACTCGCACGCCGGCATGCGGTTCTTCTTTACCTCCCGGCGCGCCCGGAACATCGTCCTTCACCACTTCCACTTGGGTGGACGTGTTGTCCTGCGGCAGCAGTACGAATGCGAAAAACCGATCGTCCAGGCCGGCGAACGAATAGTTACCCGTGAAGTCTACCGGCCCGTCCTTGGCCGCTTTGGCGTCCTTGGTAATCAGCTTGCCCTGCGTGAGGTCGTAATGCACGGCGTGCTGCTCGCTGGCCCGGTTCAGAACGGTGGCATCCCCGAAACCGCCCCGCCACTCCACCTGATGCGGCGTAGGCGTTCCGTTCTGTTTCACCTCGGTGGTGATTTGCGAAAGATAGCTGTTCTTCGAAAAGCGGAACGTTTTCTTGGCGTAGTTCTTGCCGTCCGAAAATTCGTAATCGATGCCCAGACCATCTTCGGCCGGTTTCGCCGCGTAAAGTCCGGAGTTCAGAGCCGCCGCGGCCGGCTGATCCTTGAACGCAAGCGAAAGTGGATACGGAGCTTTGCCGGCCGCCCCGGGATTCACTAACTCCAGCGGCTTGCCGGCCCGATCCAGATATTTCTTCAGCACCCAGCTGGTAACCACCGCCCCGCGATTGATAAAACGAATGCGGTAAACCTGCGTATCAATGATGAATTCCTGTTCCGCGCTGGATTGTATCTGGCCGGGCACGGGCTCCGCGGGAGCTGCTGGCGCGGCAACTGCTGCGGGTTTTTGCTGCTGGGCCACCTGCGCGGCGGTCGGCGGCGTGACCGGTTTCTTGGGGGGCGGAGGCGCCTTATAAATATAAGGAGTAAGGAACAGCACCAGCCCCATCAGCAGGAACGCCAACAGGAGCCGTATCTCCATGGACAGTTCTTTTTTCTTGCCGCCGCCGGGTGTACCGCCGGGTTTAATGGGAACGTTTTCGATATCGGCCATTTCGATTGGAAGCCTTTAGCGAACCGGGTCGAAGCCGCCTTGCCGGAAAGGATGGCAGCGCAGCAAGCGGCGGACGCCCAGCGAGACCCCGCGCGGCACGCCATATCTTGAAACCGCTTCCAGCATATACTCCGAACAAGTGGGTTGGTAGCGGCAAGCCGATGGCAGATACGGCGAAAGGAAGCGTTTATAGAAGCGCAACGTGGCGATCACTGCTTTCCGCATCGCGTCACCAACCGGTCCAATTCCCGCCGAAGCTGCTCCGGGGAGGCTTTCAAGGCAGCGCGTCGCGGGTTGATCACGATATCCCATTGCGGGCTGATGTCCTCAAAACGAATCCGAAGCACCTCTCGCATACGCCTCTTCACCCGATTCCGCAAAACCGCATTTCCAAAGGCCCGGGGAACCGTAAATCCCAGCCTCGGTCCCTGACCGCCCTCGCGCGCAACCGGCAGGCAAAACGCCGCAAAGTACGGGCTCGCCATCCGAGTCCCCTGGGAATACGCTTTGCGGAAATCTGAAGTTCGCAGAATACGAGCGCTTTTCGGAAAAGCAAAACTATTCGGCGTACCGTACGGCTCTCTCGTCGCTGACCGTTAGTTTGTGGCGGCCCTTGGCTCGGCGCCTCGAAATCACGGCGCGCCCGTCCTTGGTGGCCATCCGGACCAGGAACCCGTGCGTCTTAGCCCGTTTACGGTTGTTCGGTTGATATGTGCGTTTCGGCATTTGGATTTCCTCGGGCCCAGGCAAGCGACCCGGACGTAGTAGAAGTCACCTAACAGTATACAACAGGGAACAGGTGCATCACTCAGCTCGAAACAACAACAAATCCAAACTAAACGTAACTCGCATCGCCGCCACCGGCCGCGTTCGCATGGGCCGATAAATCGAAACTAACAGATCCTGAACAGACCCGGCATCCAGATCGGCCGCGCTGGTAACGCGGCGGCGATCGGCCAACCTGAAATGATCCGCGAATGTCTCAACCGTCCGGTCCACTCGCTCGCGGCCGGCGCCCCGCAGTTCGATAAGATCGTCAGGCGCAGGAATGGCCACCAACAGCCTTCCTTCAGGCCGCAAAACCCGCCGGAATTCGGCCGCGTTCATCCGCGCCGTGATGGAAAGAACCAGGGAAAACGAGCGATCCGCGTAAGGCACCAAGCGATCTGCATTGGCCGCGATCCACTCACATCCCGGATAGCGCCGCGCGGCGGCGTCAACGGCGGGAATTGAGATGTCGATACCATGCGCGTCGCAACCGGTCTCCTGTGCCAGGCTTCCCGCATAGAAACCGTCACCGCAGCCGGCATCCAGAACAACGTCGCTCGAAGTAGAGGCCGCAAGCTCCCTAATCGCCCGCAGCAACGGCTCTGTGACGCCTCGATCGTGCAATCGGCGTCTTGCCCGTACCGCTTCCCCGCTGTCGCCCGGACGCTTGGATCTCTTATCCTGCGGTTGCAGCAGGTTAATGTATCCGCTGCGTGCCACGTCGAACGAATGGCCGCGTGCGCAGACCAGCCGCCGCTCCTCGCGCACCAGCGCCTTCCCGCACTCGCGGACGCTGCATACCAGCATGCGTCGAGTGTAGCAGCGGATCTGCGCTTCTTCCCGCGGCCAACCAATCAGCGCGAAATAATCCGCCCGACTCATCGGCGGTTCAGTTGTATGATGACTACTTGCAGATGAAACCTGTTCCACCGGATCAACAACGCGCTCTTATCCAGCGTCTGATGGATGCGTGCGGGGGTGCCTATTCCCCCGCCACGCGCCGCAAATACTACATCACCGGTCCGCAGTGGGCCGGCGCTTATGAAGGACAAGCGCTATTCCACGCGCCTACCCGCCAGCCGGTCAGTTTTGAAAACGTCATCCGCGAATACGCCAGGATCGGCATCGGCCACTGGTGTACGCACGATACCGATGTGATTCCCACCGAGTCGCTCGGCAAAGATGGCCAAGCGAAAATCGTCGAGCGGATTCA
>Ga0302326_10017470_pt1 | contig 14973 bp, 13 predicted proteins | sample Palsa_T0_3_FD_202264 | JGI IMG/M metagenome (GOLD analysis project Ga0302326, IMG submission 202264) | Peat permafrost microbial communities from Stordalen Mire near Abisko, Sweden - Palsa_T0_3 | ecosystem: Environmental > Terrestrial > Soil > Palsa > Peat permafrost | place: Sweden: Abisko... | reverse complement strand
TGAAGGTTTTTTCCTTGGGCGCCACCGGCTGAAGGCGCCCGGTGCGGAGTTTGCCGCGCAGGTCCAGATACCATTCCTCGGCAACGTCCTTGGCCCGGTCCAGCGCCGTTTCGCCGGTTGTTTGGCAGAATCGTTGTCCGCCGACGCGGGCGGCGGCTTGCCAGGGTCCATGGTCCGCCCGGCGGTAAATCTGCAAGCGACCATCGAACATCGTGTGGGTCGTCATTGTAAGCGCCTTTCGTGGCTAAGGCTGTGTCCAACGTGTCCACGGTGTGTCCAAACCCAGCGGAAAGGACTGACTCATCAAGCCCTTGGAAAAACGGCAATAATTTGAACGTGACTGTGAGTCGCACTGGATTTAGGTCCCAGCGCCGCAAGGCGTGGAGGTTCGAGTCCTCTCGTCCGCACCAGCGCCGCCCTTCAAGGCCGCCGCTGGCCCAGGGTTGAGAGGGCGCCGGGCTTCGTGACATAAGGGCGCCTCGCTCGCCGCCGGGGCTTCCCCGGCCACGGCGCGCCCCGCCGGAAAGATCGAAGAAGCTCATGCAAGTCGTTGAAAAATCTGACGAGGGTCTGAGCCGCGTCTATGCCGTCAAGGTGCCCGCGACCGAACTGGGCGCCAGCCTCGAGGCGCGGATCGCCGAGATCGGCCCGACCCTCAACCTCAAGGGTTTCCGGCCGGGCAAGGTCCCCCAGGCCCACATCCGCCGGGTCTTCGGCCGCCAGCTGATGGGCGAGGTGGTGCAGAGGGCGCTGACCGAAACCTCGCAGAAGGTCCTGGTCGACAACCAGCTGCGGATCGCTGCCCAGCCGGACATGACGCCCCAGTCGGACATGGAGCAGGTCCTGGCCGGCAAGGAGGACCTCGCCTACGACCTCGCCGTCGAGGTCATCCCCGAGTTCGAGCCGATGGACGTCTCGACCCTGAAGCTCACCCGGCCGATCTACGCCGCCTCCCAGGCCGAACTCGACGAAGCTTTGGCAGAGCTGGCGCGCCAGGGCCGCACGTTCGAAAAGCGCGCCGGCAAGGCGCCCAAGGCCAGGGACGGCGACCAGGTCCTCGTCGACTTCGCCGGCAAGGTCGACGGCGAGGCCTTCGAGGGTGGAACCGCCAGCGATGTCGAGATTGTCCTTGGCGCCGGCCAGTTCCTCACCGGGTTCGAGGATCAGCTGGTTGGCGCCGCGCCGGGCCAGGGGCGCACCGTCACCGTCGTCTTCCCGGCCGACTATGCGGTCGAAGCCCTGCGCGGCAAGACCGGCGTTTTCGAGGTCACGGTCAAGGAGGTCCGCGCCCCTTCGGAGTCGGCGATCGACGACGCCCTGGCCGTGCGCCTGGGCCTCGCCGACCTCGCTGCCCTCACCGAGGTGCTGCGCGGCAACGTTCAGCGGCAATACGATTCCAGCTCGCGTTTCAAGCTCAAGCGCGCCCTGCTCGACGCCCTCGACGCCGCCCACGACTTCGCCCTGCCCGGGCGCATGGTCCAGTCCGAGTTCGACCTGATCTGGCGCCAGGTCGAGCACGACAAGGAGCACGGCCATCCCTCGGCCGAGGACGAGGGCAAGAGCGATGAGACCCTGCGCGCCGAATACCGCAAGATCGCCGAGCGCCGGGTGCGGCTCGGTTTGATCCTGGCCGAGATCGGCCGCCGCGCCGAGGTCGGCATCACCGATCAGGAAATGAACGACGCCATGCGCGCCGAGGCCATGCGCTACGGCGCCCAGGCCCAGCAGGTCTTCGACATGCTGCGTCAGAACCCCGAGGCCCAGGCCCAGGTCCGCGCCCCGCTCTACGAGGAAAAGGTCGTCGACCTGATCATCGGCAAGGCGACGGTAACCGACAAGGCGGTCAGCAAGGAGGAGCTCCTCGCCGACGACGACCTGCCCGAGGGCTTCGCCGATCATGATCACGACCACGACCACGACCACCATCACGGCCCGGCCAGGGCGAAGACCGCGAAGGCCAAGCCCGCCGCAAAGGCCAAGGCGGCGGCTGCAAAGGCCCCGGCGGGCGAGGCGCCCGCCGCTGCGCCGGCCGGCAAAACCACTGCGAAGGCCAAATCCGCGGCCAAGGCCAAGGCGCCTGCGAAGGCCGCAGCCCCGGCCGGAGAAGCCCCGGCCGCGCCGGCCGCCAAGGCCACTCCGAAGCCTCGCGCCAAGGCGACCAAGGCCTGAGGCTCAAAGCGACCGGCGCTTGCATCGAGCGCCAGCTTGCAACCGGCCAGGCGCCACGCGATATCAGGGGCGCGAGCGGAGCCGTTCTTTGGGGGGCGAGCCGCCGACACCAATTCTTTGCAACAGCACAGGCGCGTCCATGAACGAGACCTTCGGCCCCTCCCTCAACCTCGTGCCCATGGTGGTCGAGCAGTCCAGCCGCGGCGAGCGCGCCTTCGACATCTTCTCGCGCCTGCTGCGCGAGCGGGTGGTGTTCCTGAACGGGCCGATCGACGACGGCCTCTCGGCCATCGTCTGCGCTCAGCTGCTCTATCTGGAATCCGAATTCCCGAAGAAGCAGATCGACATGTACATCAATTCGCCCGGCGGTATCGTGACCTCGGGCCTGGCGATCTACGACACCATGCAGTACATCCGCTGCCCGGTCGCCACGACCTGCATGGGCCTGGCCGCCTCGATGGGCTCGTTCCTGCTGATGGCCGGCGAGCCGGGTCTTCGCGTCGCCCTGCCCAACTCGCGGATCATGCTCCACCAGCCGTCCGGCGGCTTCCAGGGCAAAGCCTCCGATATCGAGCGCCACGCCGAGGACATCATCGCCACCAAGCGGCGCCTGAACGAGATCTACGCCAAGCACACCGGCCGCACCTACGAGGAGGTCGAGCGCACCCTCGACCGCGACCATTTCATGAGCGCCGAGGAAGCCAAGGTCTGGGGCATCGTCGACCACATCTACGAAAGCCGCGCCGCCTCCGAGGAAGCCGCCAAGACCGAGAAGTAGGGCCGGCAGGCGCGACAGACGCCTGATTCTGGCGATCGTCGAGGCGACCCCGGCGAGAGGTGGAGCAACACCGCACCCCGCCTCCCAGGCGCCTTCGCATCCAGACGCCACGTCTGCTGCCGAGGCCAACACGCGTCAGAGATACCGGCTCTCGCCGCCAAGCGTCGACCGTTCGCCATAGGTTTGGGGTCTCGGTCTATGAGACTGTCCGCGGATGTCGCAGATGTCGCAGACCTTCCCTTGGCCGAAGGCCGATACTGCAACCTTCCTCGGCCGAAGTCCCAAAACTCTCATCTGCGTAAATCTGCGTCATCTGCGGACAAACAGACTGTCCATTACAGGCCGCGGTTCACGGGGTCTGGAGGATTCTCTGACTTGACCCCAGGCAGGAGAGAGCGGCTCATATTTGGGCCGGGCTGGGAGGAAGGGCGAACCGCCTGACCATTGTCGGGGAGAGACGAAATGCGAATGCTTCTTAGAGTATCCATCCCGGTGGAGAGCGGAAACGCGGCCGCCAAAGCTGGAACTCTTGGTTCGACTATCGAGGGGATACTTGCCGATCTCAAGCCGGAGGCGGTGTATTTCATGGCGGATGACGACGGAAATCGGTCGGGTTCGATTGTGTTCGACCTGAAGGACACGTCGCACATTCCGGCGGTCGCCGAGCCCTGGTTCCTGGCGTTCAACGCCAAGGTCTCGCTTCGGCCGGTCATGACCCCGCAGGATCTCGCCGCGGCGGGACCAGCGATTGCCTCGGCCGCCAAGCATTACGGAGGTTAGACGCGCCCCAGACGGGGAAGAGCGAGCATGGACGATGCGTAGCTCAACGCCCAGGTCTTGGAGAGGGGCCTAAGTCGGAAGCGGCAATCGGCGCGGCCGGCGCCTCGAGCCCGCCGCCGAGCGCGGCGTAGAGGGTCACCAGATTGGTCGCCTCAGCGAGTTGGGTGGCGACCAGGGTTTGACGGGCCGAGTAGAGCGTGCGCTGGGCGATCAGGACGTTGAGGTAGGTGTCGGCGCCCTGCTCGTAGCGAGCGGTGGAGACGCCGAGGCTGTTGGCCGCGGCGGCCGTCAGGTCGCGCTGGGCCGCGAGTTGCTCGTCGATCGTGCCACGCTGGGCCAGGGCGTCGGCGACCTCGCGGAAGGCGGTCTGGATGGCCTTTTCATAGTTGGCCACGCCGACGTCGCGCTGGGCCTTGGCAAAGGCGAGGGCGCCCCGATTGGCGCCGAAGTCGAAGATCGTCTGGCTGACCGTTGGGGCGAAACTCCAGGTTTCCGCCGAGCCTCGAAAAAGGGTCGAGAGCGCCAGGCTGGTGAGGCCGCCGTAGCCGGTCAGTTCGATGCTGGGGAAGAACGCCGCCCGCGCCGCGCCGATATTGGCGTTGGCTGCGCGCAGCTGGTCCTCGGCCTGAAGCACGTCGGGGCGTTGCAGAAGCACGCTGGAGCTCACCGCGTCCGGCAGCCTTTCGAGCACCACCACCGTTTCGCCGATCCCGGTCGGCAGGAGATCCTCGCCCACCGGCGCGCCGACCACCAGATCCAGGGCATTGCGGTCCTGGGCGATCTGGGTCGTGAGACGAGCGACATCGAATCTGGCCTGCTGGACGGTGGTCTGCGCCTGGTTGATGTCGAGCTGGGCGTCGATGCCGTTCTCGAAACGGCGCCTGGTCACCTCGAGGGTCTCAGCGCCGCTCTTTAGCGTGTCCTGGGCGATCTTCAGAAGCGCCCGATCCGAGCCGATGGCGAGGTAGTCGGCGGCAACCTCCGTGACCAGCGTGATCTGGGCGGCGTCGCGGGCCTGGCGCGTGGCGAAATACTGATCCTGGGCGGCGCGGGTCAGGTTGCGCACCTTCCCGAAGAGGTCGAGCTGATAGGCGCTGACGCCAGCCGTCAGGCTATAGACCCGCTCGTTGACCTCGGTTTGCGAGCCCGCCAGGCCCGGAACGGCGGCGCCTTCGAGGACGCTGAGCGGCGCCTGGCCATAGGTCGCCGACCCCTGGGCGTTCAGGGTTGGGAAGAGCGCCGCGCGCTGGACCTGATACTGAGCGCGCGCGGCGGCGATGTTGGCCACCGCCAGGCGCAGGTCGCGATTATTGGTCAGGGCCCCATCGATCACCGTCTCGAGCTTGGGATCGGAGAAGAACTCGCGCCAGCCGACCACTGACCTCTGCTGGGCGGCCGGTGTCGGATAGGCCGGCCCGGTGGGGAACGTCGCCGGCGTCGGCGCGGCCGGGCGATGATAGCGCGGCGCCAGATCGATGCAGCCGCTCGACAGGGCCGCGGCCAGAAGCGCGAGGAACGGAGCGGCGCGGCGCACTTTAGGCCTCCCCAACGGGCGCTGCGCCGGCCGCCGGTTGGTCCTGTCGGAACACACGCTTCACCACGATAAAGAAGACCGGCACGAAGAAGATGGCCAGCACCGTGGCCGAGAGCATGCCGCCGATGACGCCGCGGCCGATCGCGTTCTGCCCGCCCGACCCGGCGCCGTGAGACAGAGCCAGGGGCAGCACCCCGAAGATGAAGGCGAAGGACGTCATCAGGATCGGCCGCAGCCGCAGTTTGGCGGCCGCCAGAGCCGCCTGGGCGGCGTTCATGCCCATCTTCATCCGCTCCTCGGCGAATTCGACGATCAGGATGGCGTTCTTGGCCGAGACGCCGATGGTGGTGATCAGGGCGACCTGGAAATAGATATCGTTGTCCAGGTGGGTGAGATGGGCCGAGAGCAGCGCCCCGACCACGCCTAGGGGAACGACGAGAAGCACGGCGATGGGGACCGACCAGCTCTCGTAGAGTGCGGCGAGGCTGAGAAAGACGATCAGCAGCGAGAGGCCATAGAGCCCTCCGGCCTGTCCGCCCGAGGCCTTCTCCTCGTAGGAAAGGCCGGTCCATTCATAGCCGATGCCGGGCGGCAGCTTCTTGGCCAGCGCCTCCATCCGGGCCATGGCCGCGCCCGTGCTCTCGCCGGGGGTCAGAGAGCCCTGGATCTCCATGGCCGGCTCGCCGTTGTAGCGCTCCAGGCGCGTCGGGCCATGCGTCCACCGGCTGGTGGCGAAGGCGGAGACCGGCGCCAGGGTCCCGGAGGTTCCGCGGACATAGAGCTCGCCCAGGTCCTCCGGCCTGGTGCGATAGGGCGCGTCGGCCTGGACATAGACCTTCTTCACCCGACCGCGGTCGACGAACTGGTTGACGAAGGCGCTGCCGAAGGCGGCGCTGACGGTGGCGTTGACGTCGGCCAGGGAAAGCCCGAACGCGCCGGCCCTCGCCTGGTCGACCTCGAGCTTCAGCTGGGGCACGTCCTCCAGGCCATTGGGGCGCACCTGCGCCAATCCCTTGTCGCTCCTGGCCATGCCCAGTAGTTGGTTGCGCGCGGCCAGCAGCTTGTCGTGGCCGACGTTGGCGACGTCCGTCAGCTCGAAATCGAAACCCGTGGCGTTGCCGAGTTCGAACGCCGCCGGCGGCGCGAAGGCGATGACCTGACCGGCCGTGACGCTCGGCGCCAGCTGTTGGAACACCCGCTGAACCACCCCCTGGACACTGTTGACCTTGCCGGTCCTCTGCGACCAGTCCTTCAGCGTCGCGAAGCCCAGGCCGGTATTCTGGCCTATGCCGACAAAGCCGAAGCCGGCGGCGGTGAAAAGCCCCGCGACGTTCGCCTTTTCATCGACCAGGAAGTGTTTTCGGACCTTGGCCATGACCGCTTCGGTCTGATCGGCGGTCGATCCGGCCGGCAGGTTCACCTGGGTAAAGAGGAAGCCCTGATCCTCGTCGGGCAGGAAGCCGCCGGGCAGGGTGGCGAACAACAGGGCCATGGCGCCGACAATCAGGCCATAGACGATGAATGTCCGTCCCCAGCGGCGGTTGGCTCTCTCGACCCCCCCGCCGTAGCGGTCGACACCGCGATCGAAGTTGCGATTGAACCAGCCGGCGAAGCCCTTCTCGTGGGCGCGGTCGGTCTTGGCGGGCTTCAGGATCGTGGCGCACAGCGCCGGGGTGAAGATCAACGCCACCATCACCGACAGGGCCATCGAGGAGACGATGGTGATGGAAAACTGCCGATAGATGACGCCCGCCGATCCACCGAAGAAGGCCATGGGCAGGAACACGGCCGACAGGACCAGGCCGATCCCGACCAGCGCGCCGGTGATCTCGTCCATCGACTTGCGCGCCGCCTCCTTGGGCGAGAGCCCTTCGGTATGGATCAGGCGCTCGACATTCTCGACCACCACGATGGCGTCATCCACCAAGAGGCCGATGGCGAGCACCATGCCGAACATGGTGAGGGTGTTGATCGTGAATCCGGCGATGTAGAGAATGGCGAAGGCGCCCAGCAGCACCACCGGAACGGCGATGGTCGGGATGAGCGTCGCCCGCAAATTCTGCAGGAACACCAGCATTACCAGGAAGACCAGGCCTACCGCCTCGAAGAGGGTGATCACGACGTCTCTGATCGAGAGGCTGATGAAGGGCGAGGTGTCGATCGGATAGACCACCTTGATATCGGGCGGAAAGTTCGCCGACAGCTCCCGCATCTTCGCCTTGACCGCCTCGATGGTGCTCAGGGCGTTGGCCCCGGGCGCCAGCTTTATGGCCAGACCCGTTGCGGGATGGCCGTTGTAGCGCGAGATGTAGGCTTCGGTTTCCGCGCCGATTTCGACGCGGGCGACGTCGCCGAGCTTGACGATCGACCCGTCGGGATTGGTGCGCAGCAGAATCTGGCGGAATTCCTCCGGGGTCGTCAGCCGCGACTGAACGCTGACGATGGCGTTGAGCCTCTGGCCCTCGACCGTCGGCAGGCCGCCGATCTGACCGGCCGATACCTGGGCGTTCTGCGCCGCGACCGCGCTCGTCACGTCGGCGACGGTGATCTGCAGGTTCGCCATCTTGATCGGGTCGAGCCAGATCCGCATGGCGTACTGCGATCCGAAGAACTGGGTGTCGCCGACACCGGTGACGCGGCTCAGGGGCTCCTGGATCTGCGACGCTATGTAATCCCCCAGATCGTCCTGGCCGTGGCTGCCGTCGACGGATTCCAGCGCGACGATCAGGGCGAAATTTCTCGCCGACTTGGTGACCGTGAGGCCCTGCAGCTGTACTTCCGCGGGCAGGAGCGCCGTCGCCGCCTGCAGCTTGTTCTGCACCTGGACCTGGGCGGTGTCGGGATTGGTCCCTTGAGCGAAAGTCATGGTGACCGTCGCCGTCCCCGACGAGTCGCTGGTCGACGAGAAATAGATCAGGTGGTCGAGCCCCTTCATCTGCTGTTCGATGATCTGGGTGGTCGTATCCTCCAGCGTCTGGGCGTCCGCCCCTGGGAAGACCGCCGTCACCGAAATCTGCGGCGGCGCGAGGGCGGGGAACTGGGCGATCGGCAGGGCGCGGATGGCCAGCACCCCGGCCAGGGCGAGCACCAGCGCGATCACCCAGGCGAAGATCGGGCGGTCGATGAAGAAGCGCGACATGAGGGCCTAGCTTCCGGCCGCGGCGAGGCGCGCCTTGACCTTCACGCCGGGATGCAGATTGAGCAGGCCGTCGACGATCAGTCTGTCGCCGGCCGTCAGGCCGTCGGTGACGACCCATTTGTCGCCGGTCGCCTGATCGGTCTTGACCATGCGTTGGGCGACGACATTGCCCGGCCCGAGCACGAAGGCCGTGGCCTGGCCGCGCTCGTTGTGGGTGATGCCGGCCTGCGGGGCCAGCAGTCCCTTTTCCCGCACGCCCTCGATCAGGCGGGCGCGAACATAGAGTCCAGGCAGGAGAACGGCGTTCGGATTGGGGAAGGTCGCCCGCACCACGACCGCGCCGGTGGTCGGATCCACCGTGACATCGGCGAACCGCAACACGCCCTGGATCGGGTAGGCGGCGCCGTTGGGCAGGATCAGCTGCACCGGCGCGCTGTCGGGCCCCGGCTGGGTGACGTCGCCGCCATGCATCGCGGCGCGCAGATTGAGCAGGTCGGCGGCCGACTGGGTGACGTCGACATAGACCTGGTCGATCCGCTGTATGGTCGCCAGGGCGTCGGTCTGGCCGTTCTGGACCAGCGCCCCTGGCGTAACGAGCGACCGGCCGATCCGGCCGGAGATCGGCGCGCGGATGGACGTGAAACCAAGGTTGACCTCGGCCGACTTCACAGCCCCGCGCCCTGCGACCACGGCGGCCTTGGCCTGGTCGGCCGCGGCGTCGGCGTTGTCGGCGTCCTGCTTGCTCACCCCGTTGACCGCGACGAGCCTGCGATAGCGCTCGGCCTGGAGCTGCGTCGAGCGAATGTTCGCCTGCGCCTGGGCCAGTTGCCCCTGCGCGCTCAGCAACGCGGCGCGATAGGGCGAATCCTCGATCTGGTAGAGAAGCTGACCGGCCCGGACCATCGAGCCTTCGGTGAAATCGCGCCGGCGAATGACACCGCTGATCTGCGGACGCACATCGGAGGATTCCATCGCCGACACCCGGCCGGGCAGCTCGGTAGTCAGCGTCACCGGCTCGTTTCGCAGGATCACGAATCCGACCGTTGGCGGCGGCGCCGGCGGCGGCGGCTTCTTGCCACAGGCGGCCAGGGCGAGGGCAAAGGCGAAGGCGCAAGCAAGGCGCTGTGCCGCTACGTTGGAGAGCCTCATCCTGAAATCGCCCCGGTTGCGGAGGTTCTCCGCTGGTCGGAGCAAATGAGTATGGAACTTCCGAAATGTCGAATCCCGACCAACGCATCGGAATCTGCGTCCGGCGCTTGGCGGTCGCTGGCGCCGCCGCCTAGGATCGGCGCGTCGCCACTGCAAGGGTCCCGCCCTCCATGTCGCACGCGCGCCTTGTCCTCTTTCTCCTGGCCGCTGGCCTGTTGGCGGCGGGTCCGGCCCGGGCTAGCGGGGATTTCAGCTGTTCGGTCGCCTGGAAGCTCGATCTGACGCAGCTGAACGACTGCGACAACCAGCCCTTCCTGAGTCCCGGCAACGACAGTCGGGTCAATCTGCAGCTGTTGCTGCTGGACGCCGGCAAGGCTCGGCTGCATGCGCCAGGACCATCCAAGGCAGCGGCGGATCGCTGGCCCAACCCGGTGCTGGCGGGACCATCGCCGTTCACCCTCGAGGATCTCGACGACCTGATCTCGCCGCCGCCCGCGCCGGCGTCCGGGGAGGGCGCCGCCGATCGCGCCGACGGCGAAGGCAGCCGCTGCGACAGCAACCCGTCCGGCGCCGAGCAGTTCAATGCCGCCCTCGCCGCCAGCCCCGCCTTGCCCGCCGCCGATCGCGCCGCACTCGAGGCGGCCCGCGCGGCTGGCGCCCAGCTGCGCCGATGATCCCAAGACCGCGCCGACTGATCCGCCGCCGGCCGAGGTCCGATCGGCGACGGGCAAGCAGTTCGCCGCCTACCTCGCCGGCGCCCTCGCCTTCTACGATGGCCGCTATGACGCCGCCGCCCAGAGCTTCGGCCTCCTGCAGTCGAGTTCCCAGCCGTGGCTGCGGGAAACCGCTCGCTACATGCTGGGCCGCGCGGCGCTGAACCACGCCCAGGCGGCGAGCTTCGACCAGTACGGCGATCTTCAGCCAGGCCACGCCGACGCCACGGCCCTGGCCGACGCGCAGGCCGCATCCGACGCCTATCTGCGCGATTATCCTACGGGCGCCTACGCCGCCTCCGCCCGTGGCCTGCTGAGGCGCGTCGCCTGGCTTGGCGGGCTCGAGACCGACCTGGCCAGGGAAGTCGCCCGGGCGTTCGACGCCACCGACCCTGGGCTGCGCAACGTCAGCGAGGTCGCCCTCGTGCAGGAGGCCGACACCAAGTTGCTGGCGGACGCCGACCCGGCGAGCATCCGCGAACCGCTGTTGCTGCCGGCCCTCGACCTGCTGCGGATGCGAATCTCCGATGGCGCGGGGTCGACAAAGCCGATCGATCGTGCGGCGCTCGAGGCCCAGAGGCCGGTGTCCGCGGGCCAGCCGGACCTCTTCGGCTATCTGCTGGCCGCCCACGCCTTCTATGATGCAAAGGCGCCTGCCGGCGCCCTGGCGCTGTTGCCTGCGGCGTCGCCGAGCGCGCCGATGACCTATCTGGAGTTCAGCCGCCAGGTCCTGCGAGGCCTGGCCTTGGAAGAGACCGGCGACCACGCCCGCGGCCGCGCGCTCTGGCTTGGCCTGATGCCCGCCGCTCGTCCGCCGTTCCAGCAAGCCGCTCTGGAGTTGGCGCTCGCCATGAACGAGGAGCGCGGAGGCGACCTGGCGCAGGTGTTCGCGGCCGGCTCGCCGATTTCCGACGCCGACGTGCGCGAAATCCTCCTCGAGAACGCCGCCGGTCCCGCCCTCCTGCGCCAGCAGGCGAAGTCGGCGGCCGCGCCGGAGCACGAACGGCGGGTGGCGCTTTATGCGCTGTTCTACAAGGAGGTGACGCGGGGCCGCTACCAGGCTTTTCTCACCGATCTGTCGCTCATGCCGCCGCGGCCGCCGCCGCCGACCGGGGCGGCTGGGGACGACCAGGCCGCGCCTGATCCAGACTTCTCGCCGTTTCGCTGGGACGGCCATGTCGCTGACGGCTATGTCTGTCCGCCGCTGCGCCAGATCGCCGGGGCCCTGGCCCGCGATCCACGCGATCCGGCGAAACTCGCCTGTCTGGACGAGTTCGTTCGCGTGGGTGGCCTCGATGACGAGAGGCTCGATACGCCCCCGCCGGCGGACGAACTCGGCGGCGCGCCCTCCCGGTTTCCCGGCGGGCCCTACTCGCGACTGGAGAGCTACAAGGCCCTGCTGGCCAATCCGAGGACCCTGGGCGGCGTGCGAGCCTACGTGCTCTACCGGGCGGTCGAATGCTATGCGTCCAGCGGCCATGACCATTGTGGCGGCAAGGACGCGCCGATCGCCCAGCGCAAAGCCTGGTTCCAGACCTTGAAGACCGATTACGGCAAGTCGGTCTGGGCCCAGCGCCTGAAATACTACTGGTGAGGACCGCGCCCCTCGCCCTGGCCGTCGTGCTGACGCTGGCGTCGGCCATGCCGACCGCCGCGAGCCCCGGGCCGGACGTGGTGGACGCCGCGAACTATGACGACTTCTGGCTCTGGGCCGGGGTCGCGCCGCAGAGCGTGCTGGCGCGGGCCAGGAGCCTCTACCTGCTGCGCGGTCAGGTCTCCGCGCCGCGCGATGGCGCCGGTCCCGCGCGGCTCATCGCCCAGGGTGGGTCGACCCCGCACATCCGCGCGACGGTCCCAGGAAGCGAAGCCTGGATCGTCTACCGCGCCCACACGCTCGACTGGGCCCCCGCGATCTACGCCCAGGTCCTCGCCGAACTGGATCGCTGGCGCGCCGCCGGCGATCCCGTGGTGGGGATACAGATCGATTTTGACGCCCGCACCCGCCATCTGGGCGAATACGCGCGGTTCCTGACCGGCCTGCGGGCGCACATGCCGGCCAGCTGCAAGCTGAGCATCACCGGGCTGCTGGATTGGAGCAGCCAGGGCGATCCCGCCGCCCTCGAGGCGCTCAGCGGCGTGGTCGACGAGGTCGTGCTGCAGACCTATCAGGGTCGCCACACCATCCCCGGCTACGAGACCTATCTGGCCCGGCTCGACCGCATGAAGGCCCCCTTCAAGATCGGCCTCGTCGAAGGCGGCGACTGGACCGCCCCTGCGGGCCTCGCCGCCAATCCCTGGTTTCGCGGCTATGTGGTGTTCCTGACCAACCCGGCGCCGTCGGCGGGAAGCCGGGCGCCTGGCCTGGCGGGTTAGCGGCGGGGGCCTGGCGCCGTCGGCTCACCGCCCGGCGGGCGTCATCTCGAGATCAGGACCGGCACCGGCATCTTCGTCAACAAGGTTCGCGTGGCGCTCCCGAAGAGAATTTCCTTGAGGTGGGCCGGGTTTCGGGCCCCGGCGACCAGCAGGTCGGCGGCGCATTCCATGGCGCGACCAAGAATGACCTCGGCGATCGGACGTCCGCGAGAGGCGACCTGTTCGACATCGACCTGCGCCCCATGCCGTCCCAGATGCAGGGCGATATCGCAGCCTTCCTGTTCGCCCAGCCACTTGCACCCGGCCGGATCCACGATCACCACTTTCACCGATGTCGCCGCGACCAGGAAACTCATGGCGTCGGATACGGCGCGGCGCGCTTCCGGGCTCGCGTTCCAGCCGATCATGATGCGATCGCCGATCGTCTCGCCCTCCCAGTCGTTGGGCACGATCAGCAGCGGCACGCCGCTGGCGAGCAGGATCTTCTCGGCCGATATGTCGTCAGGCAAGCCGTTGGGCTGCGGGTGGCCGATGACCAGCAGATCGGAATGAAGCGAATTGATGATCGCCGCCTCGGCCGTCTTTCCCCGCTGAATGGGACGAAAATCCCCCGAGACGTTCCACCGGGCGCAAAGCGTTCGAAAATGTTCCCCCACCTCGGCCGTCGTGCACTCGCAGGCATCTTCGATGCGTCGCTCATGGGCCATCACGCCGGCGATCGCCTTCTCGCTGCGGGCGTAAGCCATCGACGGGTGGGCCGTCACACCCTTGAACTTCACATAGACGCCGACGAGGTGCGCGCCCCAGCGCTGGGCGAAGGCCGCCGCCCGGGTCACGCGCCGCTCTCCCGACGCACTCGCGTCGAGAAAGACGGTGATCGTCTTTGGATCAATCGGCACGGTCGCGCGCTCCACGACTGCTTCTCTTAGTCGAGTGTGCGCCAAAACGTCCGAACGGTGTAGCCAATATTTCGCTTTGTCCGGACCGACCTCGACAGTCGAGGGCTCGCGCCCCTATGGTCGATGGCCTCGCGCGTTCGACGGGACGAGGGGGCTCGAGGCGCCAAGTGTCGGCGCCTTGCCGCCGCACGGCCGAAAGGCGGCTCCAAGATGAACTCACTTAGAAATGCGCTGACCGCGGGTGTTGTCATCGCCGGGGTGCTGGGGTCGGGCGTCGGGCGAACCCAGCCGGTCGAAGGTGGTCCGGACCCCTCGACCATCCAGGGCCAGACGCAGCTGCAGAACCAGCAGTACCATGATCAGGCACAGCAGCAGATTGAGCAGAGACAGCAACAGGATCAGCAGCAATACCAGAGTGGGCAGCCCTACCAACCGGGGGGTTATGGTCAGCAGGGTGGCTATGGTCAGGGTTCAGGGGCGCGCTCGCTCAGTTACGGGGCGATCTATGTTGGCGCGGCCAACCCGTCGGTCATCCGGTACAGCTACAATTTCGGCTCGAGGGCCCAGGCCAGGGCGGCCGCGATGTCGGCGTGCCGCCAGGCCACGGGGGCGGCCTGCCGGGAAGCCCTCGTATTCAGCAATGCCTGCGCAGCGCTCGAGATCAGCCAGAAGGGCGTGTGGATGGCGCGCGCCGCACCCCTGTTCCCCCAAGCCGTCGACGAGGCGAGGGAGGCGTGCATGCGCGCCAGCGGCCAACAGTGCACGCTCAGAAAGGCCTATTGCACGCCCAATGACGACTGACGATCGGCGAGGGGCTAGGGGATCGAATCCAACGCTTGGTTCCGTTGCCCGACCCGCCTGTCCACTCACGGCGCACCGCGCGGCCTGGCCCGCGATGTCACTTCCACTCGAAGTTCTTGCCGGTCCAGGTGCGGCCGTCGAGCGCCAGTTCGCCTTCGCCCAACGCGGTGACGCCATCGGAAACATGCGTGAGACCGACGGTCTTCCAGCGGTGGAGGCCAATGCTCTCGTCGGTGCCCGCGCCCGTGGCGCTGAGCTGGTCGCCGCTCTCCAGGAACGCCGCCCAACGCGCGCTAAACGTCCCGCTCTTGCCGCCCACAAACGTCACCGTCCCGATCACGGTCCCGTAGCCGTCAGCGTCGCCCTTCGAAGTTATTCTGGAAAAGCGTGCTGCCCGCCGGCCCTGGCAACAGAGTCACCGACAATCCCTTGAGCGAAAACGCGCCGATTTCAGTGCCCTTCGCCATACCGTATCTCCTTTCATTATGCCCGACGTTCCCAGATAGACGGCCTATCTAGTGCACAGACGCAAACATAGGATTCACTAGTGCACAGACGCAAACATAGGATTCACTAGCGGCTCTGACTGTGCGAGTCTGGGTCCATGGCCCAGACCGTTTCCGTCATCGTTTCCGCCG
>Ga0302326_10017469_pt1 | contig 14973 bp, 10 predicted proteins | sample Palsa_T0_3_FD_202264 | JGI IMG/M metagenome (GOLD analysis project Ga0302326, IMG submission 202264) | Peat permafrost microbial communities from Stordalen Mire near Abisko, Sweden - Palsa_T0_3 | ecosystem: Environmental > Terrestrial > Soil > Palsa > Peat permafrost | place: Sweden: Abisko... | reverse complement strand
CATCAGCGCCTCCCGAATCAGATGCGATCCCGAGATTCGCCCAACTGCCAGACGATGGGAATCCCGCAGCCAGTCAACTCATTCCAAAACTGCTCTAAAGCCAAGCATTGACCCCTTTCGTTCTGTTGCGCTGCACCAACGTGCTTGACAATGCGCGGATACAGCGTTGACATAATTTATTCATGGGGCTCGGGGGAATCACATCATGGATCGACGTCCGGTTAGCGGTCGGGCCAGTTCGCGTCCGGCACTGCTAGGCACGCTTCTGGCGACAAGCATGTTGACCGGTGTCGCGCCGGCCATTGCGCAGCAGGCCGCGAGCAACAACGGGATCGAGACGATTATCGTCACGGCTCAAAAACGCTCCGAAAATCTGCAAAGAGTCCCGCTCAGCATCCAGGCGCTGTCGACGCAGAAGCTTGAAGACCTCCACATTACGGACTTCAACGACTACGTGAAGTTTTTCCCGAGCGTCACCTATACTGTTGGCGGGGCTGGCGGCGGCAATGCCGGACCCGGTTTCGAGAATATCAGCATGCGCGGAATCGTCAGTGGCAACGACGGCAATCATTCTGGACCGTTGCCGACGGTTGGTGTCTATCTCGACGAGCAGCCGATCACCACGATCGGTGGCACACTCGACATGCATATTTACGATATCGATCGCGTCGAAGTGCTGTCAGGTCCGCAGGGCACGCTTTATGGCGCGAGTTCCGAAGCCGGAACGATTCGTATCATCACCAACAAGCCAGATCCGAGTGGATTTTCCGCGTCCTACGATGTTCAGGCCAATACGGTCGACCACGGAAGCGAGGGATATACGGGTGAGGGATATGTCAATGTTCCCATTTCGACCAACGCTGCGATTCGGATTGTGGCATGGGACGAGCACGACGCGGGTTACATCGACAATGTGCCGGGCACGCGCACGTATCCCGGGAATCCCGGAATCGGTGTTCCTCCTTTCACGATCAACAATTTCGACATCGCAAAAAACAATTTCAACGACGTCGACACCTATGGTGCGCGTGCAGCGCTGCAAATCGATCTGAACAGCAGCTGGACCATCTCGCCTACGCTGATGGCCCAATGGCAGGACTCCAATGGCGTATTCGGTTACGACCAGACGGTCGGATATCTGGATGTGCAGCATTATTTTCCGGAATTCCTGAATCAGAACTGGGTTCAGGGCGCATTGACCGTTCAGGGCAAAATCGGCGATCTCGATCTCACCTACTCCGGCGGCCACATGGACTGGTGGATTCACGGAGAGTCAGACTACACGGACTACTCATACTGGTACGACAAGCTGTTTCCATCGTCGTTCCCGCAGTATTTCTACAACAACGCCGGCAAACCCATTGCGCCGTCGCAATACATCCTGGAGACCGATCACTTCATCAAGGACAGCCACGAGTTACGGATCACCTCGCCAGCCGATCAGCGATTACGTTTCGTCGGTGGACTCTTCTATGAGCGGCAGCAGCACTGGATTTTGCAGGATTACATCATTCCGGATCTCGCTACGGTCGAATCTGTCACCGGCTGGCCGAATACAATCTGGCTGACCGATCAGGAGCGCGTCGATCAGGATTCCGCAGCTTTCACCGAAGTCTCTTACGATATCCTGCCGCAGCTTACGCTGACTGGTGGCCTCAGGCTCTACCAGTATTACAATTCACTTGTAGGGTTCTTCGGCTTCAGTTCGGACTTCAGCTCGCACACGGGCGAATCGCAGTGCTTCGGTCCGGGAGAGTTCCACAATGCGCCATGTCAGGATCTTGAGGCGCACGCGAGCGGAACGGGTAACACACACAAGATCAATCTGAACTACAAGCTTGACGATGACCGCATGGTCTATTTCACCTGGTCAACCGGATTCCGCCCGGGCGGCATCAACCGGCGCACCGATGTCGCCGGGGCCTACGCTCCCGACAAGTTGACCAATTACGAAGTCGGCTGGAAGACCACCTGGCTCGACGACACTCTGAAAATAAACGGCGCGTTGTTCCGCGAGAACTGGGATGACGTACAATTTCCCTTTCTCGGCGTGAATTCGTTCACGATCATCTACAATGCCGGCGACGCGACTTCGCAGGGTATTGAAGGCGATTTCGAGTGGAAACCAATTCCGGCGCTGACATTTTCCGGCTCGGGCGCAGTCACCGATGCGAATCTCGATACGAATTACTGCGGTTTCAGCAGCCAGACTACGCGGCAACCCTTTACGGGCAATTGTCTGGCGGAGGACGGATATCCTCCCGATGCGCCGGCGGGCACGCAACTGCCCATTACTCCAAAATGGAAAGGCAATCTGACGACTCGCTACGATTTTACCGTCTGGAGCGATCTCGCGGCGCATATTCAGGGCTCGATCGAGGGGCAATCGAGCGTTTGGGACGATCTGCGCGTCCAAGCGCCGCCTCCGGGTTGTGGCCCCTTCAGCTACTGCACGGAGGTGCCCATTCGCAGTGGACTGGGTAAGCAGCCCGGATATGCCACATTCGACTTCAGCACCGGGATTGATCGTGATTCATGGTACACGGAGCTCTTTGTCGAGAATGCCTTCAACGCGAACGCGGAGAACTATCGATACGCCGAGTGCACCACGCAGGTCTGCATACATGAGGTCTATGTCGTGCCCGAGCGTCCGCGATTGTTCGGAATAAAGTTCGGACAGAGATTTTAGGCTCAGCGCTCAATATCGATATGTGAGCGTGATGCCTCCCGTGCGCGGCCGGAAGGTACTCGCTTCGTAGAGCAGCGTGCTCGTGTCCTGGTGGTTCAGATCGAGCTGCGGATGGGAATTCAGCACGTTGTTCATGAACAATGACGCGTCCAGTGTCCCGAAGATCGCGCCCGCCCTGACCGAGACGAGATTCGTTGCAGGGTCCGCAACAAGATTCGGGTCGTAGGACTCCGACAGAATATTCTGCGTTGCCAGAGGCCACGTGTTATGTCCCGCGAATTCATAATCGGCGCGGAAATACGCATCTTTCTGCAGCACCTCGAAGTCGTATTCGGCGCCAACTGTCGCCGTCCATGGCGAAATCCATGGTTGACCGCCGATGGCGTCGCCGTTCGCGACCAGCAACGTACCGTCGGCGGAAAATGTGTTCGATGTGTATTGCGCGTCCGTGTATCCGAGCGTCGCGTCGAGATGTACCGATTCGAGAACCTGATAGTCGACTTGCAGGTCGAAACCCTTGCTTACTGCCTTGCCGAGATTCGCGGTGTATTGAAGGCCGCACAATGGCAAATACACATCCTGTTGAATCTGGTTCCAGTTGATGTAGTAGACGCTGGCCTGCGTGCTCAGGTTTCCCCCGAACCATTTGTCTTTGGCACCGGCCTCGTAGCTCAGCACGGTATCGGAGCTGTAGGAATCCGGCACGCTGGTTACGCCGCAAGCGGCCAGGGGGAACGGCGGATTGGCGCCGCCGATGCGATAGCCCTTTGCGATCGTTGCGTACAGAAGATCGTCGGGGGTTACCTGATAGTCGAGGCTGATCTTCGGTGTAAGCGGCGTTTCGTCATGCTTGCCGGAGCCTCCACTGGGGCCGAAGTTCTGCGGTCCGTCGGCGTAATTGACAAAATCGAAGTGCGTGAGCGCGTAGCGCACGCCCAGTTCGAGTTTCCACTGTTCGGTGAACGCATAGGTTGCATCGGCGAAGCCTGCAATCTGGCGGTCATGCGATAGTGTGTCGTTGATGTAGTCGTCACCATTGGGAAGGAGGTTCTCGCCCCAGGCCTGCAACACAGTTTCGTCCCAGAGATAATTTGTGATGGCCGCAAGCTGGGGGTCGTTTATCTGCTCTTTGCTTTCTTGCGTGTCGTACGCATAGAAAATGCCCGCGGTCCACAAGAGCCGCGAATCGGGATTTGTCGATTGAAGGCGGACTTCCTGCGTCAGATTCCGTTGGGTATTCGTGATGTCGGCAGTCGCCAGGTAGTTGGGCAGACCCGGAAGATTAATCCCCGTTGGCGTCAAGATCGGCAACAGGTCGGTTCGACATTGGCCGGGCGTGCACGGAACCCCCATCGGGTCGGTGTCGTCGGCCAGAATCGACTGAAAATACGACAGATTATAGAGCGTGCCGCTGTAACCGTTCACCAGCTCGCCGCGGCTGAAATAGGACGTGTTGGAAATCAACTCGGCGCCGCCGAAATCGTAATGCATGTTGAGCGATGCGAGATAGAATCTGTCCTTGTCTTCCAGTCGGTCGGGGGTGGCGTCGACATACCTGCCGGCATTCGGGTCGGACAGACCGACCCAGTATTGGTCTTCGTCATTCTGTCGGCGATTCTGATAATCGATCGAAGGGGTGATGGTCAGATGCGAGGTGGGTGCCCAGGTGACGGCGCCGCGCACGACATAATTGTCGACGCTGTTGGCATTTCTTGCCGTTGTGTCCCCTGTGAGATAGTTCACACGGTCGATCCAGCCGCCGTCCTCGCGCGCCCAGGCGCTGACACGAAAACCAAGCGCATCGTCGATGATCGGGCCGCCGAACGCGGCACCCAGTTCGTAACTCGGTGCGCCGTCCTGTGTGAATGCGACTTCGCTTTGCGCGACACCACTGTAATCAGTGAGGCTGGGTTGCGGCGTAATGTATCGAACCGTGCCGCCTTCCGATCCGGCCCCGAACAGGGTGCCTTGCGGCCCGCGCAGCACTTCGACACGGTCGAGATCGAATACCGAGGGCAGCGTGTTGTTGGCGTTAAATCCGAGATTGCGCAGCTGGATCGGCGTGTCGTCGATGTAGATGCCGGTCGTGCCGGAGCCGGCCGTCGAATCGATGCCCCGGATCGAAACGTCGTTTGTCGATGAGTCGAAGGTCACTCCGGGCGTGAATTTGGCAAGATCGGCAAATGACTTGACGCCGAGAACCTCCATCTTCTCCTGGGTGAACGCGCTGACGCTGACTGCCACTTTACTCAGCTTTTCCGCGCGCCGGGTAGCCGTCACCACGACTTCCTCGACACCGGAATCGCGACCACTGGTTTGAGCGGGGGCTGGAGCCTCAGCTGTTTGTGCCGCGGCCGTTGCGGGATATGCCGCCAGGAGAGCTGCTCCGGCGAGCAACAGATTCCGCAAATTGCCGTATGTCACATCAGCCCCCTCGGATACGCCGACACGACTCATGTTAGTCGACGATCATCGCCCGCGCCAATGGTCGATTTGGTCCTTATTTGTCCGTAAGCGTCTTCAATCTTGCGATGCGTTCTTCGCGCAACGCCGATCGGCGGACCTTGCCGGCATCGTCACGCAGCGGCTCGGCCACGAACTCGAAGCTGCGCGGCCGCTTGTAACTGACCAGCCGCCTGGCAAGGTGAGCGATCAGATCTTCAGCGGCGATTTCGCCATGTGCGTGAACGATCGCATGAATACGGTTGCCAAGATCGTCGTCCGGCAGGCCGATCACGGCGCTGGACTGCACATGCGGATGTTCGTCGATCGCGGCTTCAACTTCGGCGGGGTATACATTTGCACCGCCGACGAGGACCATGTCGGTGCGCCGGTCGGCGAGATAGAGATACCCATCGTCATCGAACCAGCCGATGTCGCCCAATGATTCCCAGCCTCCGGGACGTGTACGCGCTTCGGCGCCGACATAACGGTAGGTGGGCGCCATGCCGGCCGCGCGTCGCATGTAGATTTCACCGGTTTCGCCAGCAGGCAGTTCGTGCCCCTCGGCGTCGAACGCTTTCATTTCACCGCTTGGATCGACTTTCCCGACCGAGCCGCGATGGTTCAACCACTCGCGGCCGGTGATCACGGTGCGCGCCTGACCTTCGGTTCCCCCGTACAGCTCCATGATGACATCCGCTCCGAGCCAATTGATCCATTCTTCCTTGAGCCAAGCGGGACAGGGAGCAGCCAGATGCCAGGCCGTTTTAAGCGAAGAGACATCGTAACTGGCGCGAACGTCCTCGCGCAAACGCGAGATGCGACTCATCATCGTCGGGACGAGATAAATCCAGCTCGCGCGATGGTCTGAAATTGCACGCAAGGTCGCTTCGGCATCGAATTTTCGCAGGATAACAACTTGAGCGCCGATCTGCAGTGCGCCGAATGTGCAGATGAAGGGGCCGTTGTGATAGAGAGGGCCCGGTATCACGACCGTGTCGTCGCCTGCGATGCGCCAGAACTCGGCGGCGAGAGAAGACGCGACACCGGGCTGCCCCGAGACGATCAATTTTGGCGTGCCCGTCGAACCGCCGGATGTCGGCGCTTTCCATGCCGGTGCAATGCGGTCTTCGACATCTCTGTCGTCTGCAACAGTATCCAGCAACTCGCCGATGGTGACTGATCGGCGGGCACAGTTGGTAGCGGCATCTCCTATCACAAATGGCGTCGCTGCGAGTTCAACGATGGCGTCGAGTTCGCCTTGTGGGAGACGAAAGGACACCGGCTGCGGAATCGCACCGACCTTCCAGGCCGCGTAGCAGGCCTCGACAAACTCCACGCTGTTCGGAAGGGCTATCGTCAGGAAGTCTCCATGCCGTAGTCCTTTCCCCTCGAGCGCGCGTGCGATTCGATTCGTTCGGCGGTGCAGTGCTTCCCAGGTCAGACATCCCCCCTCGCACTCGACTGCGATCCGCGATGGCTGTCGTTCTGCTTCCCGTGCCAATGCGGCGCCGAGGGATATTTCGCTAAGCGCTTGGATCGTCTGTGATTCCGCCATGGTTAACACCCGCTTTCCGACCCATGCGCGACCAGTTTGCCCCCAAATGTTGGCAGGCTCAAATCCCACTGAAACGCAGCAGCTAGGTACCCAATGGCGATTTTGCCCTTTCGCTGTTAAGGTTTGTTAAGCAATGGATTCCATCCGTCGCGTGTCGCTGGGAGATGCCGTCATGGACAGTGCCAGGCCCGTCCTTTTTCTTGTAGTCGGAGTCGTTCTGACAGCGGCCTTCTTCTTGCTTGGACTCGATCACCTGATCGGGCGTCTTTTCCAGGGCGGACATTCCGGCGGTATCGCACTGGCGATCGTGCCACCCAATGCACAAAACAGCTGCCCGCTAACCTATGCTATCGACAACAGAACGAACCGCGACGTGTTGTTTTCCCTGGCGGGCGCGACCGGAGGGTATGGTCCGCCTTCGCCCGACGATTCACGAACAAACGATCCGAGCTACTACAGGGGTGCGAGCAGCTACTCGCCGGGCTCGACATTCGGCGACGCCGACATGATGGGTCTGGGTGGAGATCTGAACCCGGAGAGTGCCGAGCCAGGCATCAAGGAAACAGAGGATGCCTACCCCGGCGACTCCAACTATGGAGGATCGTCGAGTCAATATGGCAACGACGGTCCGCGGCAATACGACGAAGGCTACTACGGTGCGCCGCCGGATAATTATCACTATGGCAACAGCAGTTCGTACAGTTACCGCAGCGATGCGGGCATGTACGCGCAATCGGGCGCCTATCCGCAGGGGCCTCCGCCGCGTGACGCATACGCCGGCGGCTCCAGTCTTCCGCCGCCTTTGTCGAGCCAGTCGATTCCGTTGACGCCTCCCGATAATTCTTCGCCATATGGCGCTCCTGCCTCACCGCAATATGGTGATCCGCGCGATGGCGGATACGGTCCGCCGGCAAACCGGGTTCGTCCCGGCGAAATATTCTTCGCCTCTACCGGAGGGCCGCAAGGTCCCGATGGTCCGCCACCGGGATGTGATCAATCCGGCAACACGGTCACCGTTCAGTTGAGCGACTGAACACTCATGATTCTCGTTGGCCAGTACGACTCGCCGTTCGTTCGGCGCGTGGCGATTTCGCTGCGCGTCCTGGGCCTTGAATACGAGCACGATATGCGCTCCGTCTTCGGTGACTTCGACGCGATGCGCGTGCTCAATCCACTGGGACGTATTCCCTTTCTTGTCCTCGACGAGGGAAAAGTTCTGATCGACTCCGCTGCCATCCTCGACTGGCTGGACCAGCACGCAGGGCCCGAACGGGCGCTAATTCCGTCACAAGGTCCGGCGCGCGAACACGGGCTCAAGTTGATTTCCTATGCCTGCGGTGCCATCGAAAAGATCGGTGCGGCATGTTACGAGCGCGTCGTGCGGCCTGCGCAATACCGCTGGCCGGAATGGATCGCGCGCTGCCGGATCCAAGGCATTGGCGCGATCGAAGTGCTCGCGGACGAATCCTGGCCGGCAAAACTCGACCAGGCGCAGATCACGACAGCATGCATGGTTCGGCATGTGCGCCTTGTCGATCCGGAACTGATGCCTGTCGGCCGATTTCCCAAACTGGACGAATTATCCGCGCGCTGCGAAGCGCGGCCGGAATTCAAAAGCACATATCCCGCGGACTATTCTGTGCCGCTCGGAAACTGAGGATGAGCGATGAAGCTTACGACCTTCGAGCATGACGGACGCGTATCGACAGGCGCGATTGCGGGCGACCGCGTGGTTGATCTCGGCGCCGCCGGCTTTCCGGGTGACATGGTAGAGCTCATTGCGCGATGGCCTCAGATAGAGGACAAAATTCGGCGGCAGATCGCCCGCGGAATGACGGATTTCGCATTATCAGCGGTCAGATTGCGGGCGCCGGTTCCAAACCCGCAGAAGATTGTAGCGATCGGATTGAACTATGCTGATCACGTCGCGGAAACGGGTCGGCAGAAGCCCGATCGGCAAGTATGGTTCGCGAAGCTTCCCAACGCGGTAAACGGTCCCTACGACGATATCCAGCTTCCCAGGGTGTCGTCGATGATCGATTACGAAGCCGAGCTCGTCGTGGTGATCGGCAAGCGTTGCCGCCATGTCGCGAGGGAAGATGCCGCCGATATCGTGTTCGGCTATATGGCCGGGAACGACGTCAGCGTGCGCGACTGGCAATCTCACACGCCGCAATGGATTCTGGGAAAATCCTTCGACACCCATGCACCAGCGGGGCCGTGGATCGTCACCGCAGATGAGATCGGCGATCCCCACGCGCTTGGCATCCGCTGCTTCGTGAACAGCGAGATGCGGCAGAACTCGAACACCGAGCATCTTGTGTTCAACGTGTGGGACCAGATCGCGCATGTGAGCCAGGCGATGACGCTGCTGCCCGGTGACCTCATTTTCACCGGGACTCCCGGCGGCGTCGGCATGGCGATGAACCCACCATCGTTCCTGAAATCGGGCGATGTCGTGCGCGTCGAGATCGACCGCATCGGCGCCATCGAAGCGCAAATGACGCCCGAAGCTTAACTCGCGCTACGCGGCATCCGCGCAGAATGGCAGTAACAGCAGGCGAAAAATGGCAGGTATTATGCCGAAAACGCTGCGAAATTCTATTCGTTGAACTCGACACAACCGAGCGCGGACTGCCGGCGCCGGCTACCTACTGCCATTGCACGCGAATGATCTCGGCAAGTTCGCGTGTATGGGTCCACATGAGCGTGTGACCAGCCCGTTCGACCAGTCGTCCGCACGCTGCCGGTATGCCGCTCACCAACGTGTCGAAGTGATAACGCGGCACGGCGGTATCATGGGTACCGCCGACCACGAGTGTTGGCACTCTCAGCTCCTTGAGCCACGCGCGGCCGTCGAACGCGATCATGCCGCGCACAGCACCGCGCATGGGCCCCGAATGGTTTGTTGCCATCAGCGTGCGCAGCCAGACGGCTTGTTGCCTCGTCAGTCCGACCGCGCCTTTGGATTTCGGCTTTGACGGTTGCACGAGCAGATTTGCGAGTGTCCCTGGGCTGAAAAGCGCAAGCAGCGCGAGGAACGCGTTTCCCTCAATGCGCTCCCTCAGAGTCCCCGTATTCCGCGCGTAGGTGCATACCAGCATCAATTTGCTCACGTTATTCGGGCGTGTATGCGCCAACTGCAGGGCGATCGGACCGCCATGCGAATATCCGAGAACGGCTGCCTGCTCGAACCCCGACGCCGTCATGACGAGGTCCAGATCGGCCGCGAGCGCCGGAACATCGTAAGGCCCGGGAAGGTCGCCGCTTTTCCCGTGGCCGCGCAAATCCGGGATAAGCATGCGAAACCGCCCCTGCAGCAGTTCGACAAGCGGACCGAACATCGCCCCGCTGGCCATCAGGCCATGCAGCAGGAGCAGCGGCGCGCCATTGCCGACAACGCGGTAGAAGATACCGTTCGATGCGCGATATTCTCTGGTTGCGAGGTTGCTGCTCACTTCAGTGCGACCCGCTTCGCAGCCTGTATTTCATTTTCCAGCGCTCCGAGGAACCGCGATCTGTCCTGATTGGCGAAGCCGGCATTGTAGGTCTGGTTGCCCGTTGCCTCGCGCAAATGTCGATGGAGATCGCGCATCCCAAGCGCCATGCCGATGGTCGTTTCGGTGAAAACCTTTCCCGTCGGTCCGATAGCGCGCGCGCCCTTCTTCAGACAGCGCGAGGCGAGGGGGATATCGGCTGTGATGGCGATGTCAGCTTCGCCGATGTGCTCGACGATCCAGTCGTCCGCTGCATCGGCACCCTCAGCGACAGTCACGCACTTTATCAGAGGGTTGCGATTCGGGCGCAAGCCGCCATTGCTGACGATGTAAACGGTCATGCCGTGGCGTTCTGCCACGCGCTCCACCTCCCGCTTCACCGGGCAGGCATCGCCGTCGACATAAATCTCCAGCATGGGGGATGTGTAGTCTCCGGGGGCGCAAAATCCAAATCCTCCTCTATCCGGCGTGCGCACGATCCCGGATGGAAGGAAACGACGCGACTACAACGGAGGAGGAGTCGGCTGGGCAAAGCATCGCCTACCCCCCAAACACGCTCGGCGGCAGATGGCGCAATGCCCAGTACAACACGCCTGCAATTCCCATCGCCGCCGGCAAGGTGAGAATCCATGCCGACGCAATGCTGCGTATCGTGCTCCACTGCAATCCCGAGCCGTTGGCCGCCATAGTGCCCGCGACACCGCTTGAGAGAACGTGCGTGGTCGATACCGGCAGGCCGTAGGCATCTGCGAGGCTTATCGTGCCCGCAGCGACGATCTCGGCAGCCGCCCCCTGTCCATAAGTCATGTGGCTCTTGCCGATGCGTTCGCCGACGGTAACGACAATGCGCCGCCAGCCCACCATCGTGCCAAGACCAAGCGCGACGGCGACAGCGACTTTCACCCAGATCGGAATGAATCGCGTGCCGGCCTGCAGGTTGGACATGTAGGTCTTGAGCGTTTTCGCTTCGCTGTCGCTGAACTTCGCGCCAGCTGCCGGCAACAGACGCACGGCGTCCGCGGCGAGATACATGTCGTTGCGGACATTGGCCGTGTTGGCTGGTGGCACCAGGCGCAGGGAGTGGAAATTCTGGACCTGGTCTGTGATGTCTTCGGACAGCGCGATGAGGCCCGCAAAGACTTCCGCGTGATTCAAATCGCGCGTTCGCAACGCGGCGCCGACGCGCGCACGCGCGTCGACGGCCGACATGGCGGGCACTCCTTGCGAGTGTTGCACGAACACGGCTTCGGCTGACGCGGCAGATTGCACAAACGCCGGCATGGCGCTGTCGGGCATCGTTCGGTTGAGAGCATATGCCGTGGGCGCAACGCCGATGAGAATCAGCATGATCAGACCCATGCCTTTTTGTCCGTCATTACTGCCATGCGCGAACGAAACGCTGGTGCAAGTCAGGATGAGCAGGCCACGGATCCACAATGGCGGCGGATTCGCATCCTTCGGCGCTTCATACAGGCGCTTGGAGCGAATCAGGAATTTCATCAGGAGCAGAAGGATGGCCGCAAGAACGAACCCAAGCAACGGACTGAGCAGCAACGCCTGGCCAACTTTTTCTGCCTGCGACCAATCTACGCCCGCCGTTTGTTGTGAAGCCGGCGCCATGAATTGATTGGCGAGACCGACGCCCATGATGGAGCCGATGAGTGCGTGACTCGAACTGTTGGGAATTCCGAGCGCCCAGGTGCCCAGATTCCAGATAATGGCGGCGAGGAGCAGCGAGAAGATCATCGCGTAGCCTGCCGTACTTCCGACCTGAAGGATAAGGTCGACCGGCAGCAGGGTGATTATGCCGTAGGCAACTGCCCCGCTGGAGGTGAGAACGCCGAGAAAATTCCACATACCCGACCAGACGACGGCCACGACCGGCGTGAGAGAATGGGTGTAGATGACGGTCGCGACCGCATTGGCCGTATCGTGGAAACCGTTGACGAATTCGAAACCGAGCGCGATCAGCAGCGCCAATCCCAGAAGCCCGAAGACGCCAATAGCGAGCGTCTCATGAACGTTCTGCAGGTCGCCCATGAAGCCATAGGCGCCATAAGCGATTCCACATCCGAGAAGCAGCAGGAAAACGATCTTGGCACCCAACCCTGTGCTTGTGTCGAGCTTGGGCTTGGCGCCGTCCGTCTCGAAAGGGTCCGCCCCATGAACCACATCTGCCATTTTGATTTTCCCCCAGAATTCCCGTCGGCCGGGACCGTAGGGGTGGTATTCGAAACAAATGTGACAGCGCCTGTGGCAGGGGATTCAGCCGCAGATGTCGGGGCCGCAGGGGGCTCTTGAGCGAATCAGATCGAAGATCGGAAGGTCGTGAGTTGCGGCCAACATCCGGGCCGCCGCAATCGAGCCGCAGGATGGACGCAAGCGCTGCCCTTCGCCATGATACGAGGAGGTAGTACAGAAGGTGAGATTCCATGTGCGATTCATTCCGTAAGCCGATATTGTCGACTCTATTCACGCTCGCGTTCGCCGGTATCTGGTGCGCTTCGATCTGTCCGGCCGTCGCGGCGAGCGAAACGAGCGTCACGACCTACCACAACGACAATTTTCGAACGGGCTGGAACAAGCACGAAACGATCCTGACGGCGCGCGCGATTAGCGGGAAGGGCTTCAACATGATCGCATCGGCTGCTCTCGACGATCAGGTCGATGCGCAGCCGCTCGTCGTGCCGAACCAGATGATCAACGGACAGGGGACGCACGATGTCGTCTATGTCGCAACGGAGAGCAACAGCGTCTACGCAATCGACGCCACGAGCGGTCAAGTTCTCCTGAGCCAGAATTTCGGCGCGCCGGTCCCGTATTATGATCTTCCGGGCGGCTGCAACAACAACGGTCCGAACATCGGCATCGACGGAACACCCGTCATCGATCCCAGTTCGAGCACCATGTACGTGATCACCTATACGCTCGAGAGCAACAGTCAGACGTTCCGTATCCATGCCCTGGACCTGTCGACGCTGACCGACAAGGTTCCATCCGTGGTGATTTCGGCGTCGGGCATGCTGAACAACGGGCAGGCCTATTTGTTTCAGGCAGCTCAGGATCGCCAGAGGCCCGGTATGCTTCTCGCCAACGGCAACGTCTATGCCGGGTTCGGCAGTTATTGCGACATCAACGCCAACGTGTCCCGCGGCTGGGTACTTGGGTGGCAGACAGGATCGCTCACGCCGCTGCCGGCAAACCATCTGAACAACGCACTTGCCAGTTCGCCCGATACCTTCTTCCTCACGTCGGTCTGGATGTCGGGATTCGGGCTTGCCGCCAATACCGGTGGTGATATCTACTTCGTGACAGGCAACTCCGACTATAGCGGCAACACTTACAACAAGAAGACCAACCTCTCGGAAAGTGTCGTCGAGCTTTCGTCCGACCTGACGAAAGTGAAGGATTATTTTTCACCCAACAACGTCGCTCAGCTTGAGGAAGAGGACGGCGACTTCGGTTCGGGTGGGGTCATGCTTCTGCCTCCGCAGAGCGGTTCGTACCCCAATCTGGCGGTCGGCGCCGGCAAGGCCGGAGTTCTCTACCTTCTGGATGCCGACAAGCTCGGCAAACAGAACAATTATCTCAACACCCAGTCCCTCGGTGGATGCTGGTGCGGTGAATCCTACTTCCAGAGCGCCGGCAAAATCGGCCATGTCGTGGCGAGCGCCGGTTACAACGTTACTGTCTACGACGTGCGGACCCAGACGAACGGCAAGCCATCGCTCGTCCGAAAGGCCAGTTCGGCAAGCGTTCCCAACGGACAGAGCCCCGGTTTTTTCACCTCCGTCTCGTCCAACGGTGCTGCGAAGAACTCCACTGTCATCTGGGCGGTAAGCCGACCCACCGACAACGATCCCGCGAATATCTATCTCTATGCCTTCAATTCGGGCGGAAAGACTTTGTACTCCGGATTGGCGGGTACCTGGCCGAATACCGGAGGCGATTCCAACACTGTGCCGACGGTGGCCAACGGCAAGGTTTATGTCGCAAGCAACCAGGCCCTGGCGATTTTCGGACTGGGTGCACCGGCGAAATTGCCGCCGACCAGGGTTGTGGATATGCGTGTGCCACTTGCTTCAGGCGAGCATGAGATCCACGGCGTGGTGCGCAGTCTGAACGGCAACCTCATTACGGTTGCAGAACGCGACGGTACCTTGGTGACAGTGGATTCGACATCGGCAGAACAAAAGTCACGCATGGCTGAACCGTCGGTCGGCGCCGGGTTGTTGGCGCGCGGCACTACCGATGCGAGCGGTATCTTCCACGCCAACACGATTCTGCACGCGGTCAGGAACGCGGCGATGTGGCAGCCGGACCGCTGATCGCGCCGGCCTGAACCCGGGAGTCCGAACGGCACTCGATGCTTCGGATTCCCGGCCATCACGATTCGGCCACGCCTGATCGGCGCCGGGTGACAGCGACTCTGCAATCCGCATAATCAGTGATTCGCGAATCAGAGGCGCTCGGGCTTCATGGCTGAGACGAAAGCCGCCTTCGGGCTTTTGGACGCCGCCGTCCCGCGATCGGGGCGCAAGCTGGGCGCGCTTCTGGGAAACGTTCGCATTGTCGTCATTGCGTCACTCCTTCTGATCTCCGGCAGCTTTGCAAGTGCGGCCCTCATCCAGATGCGGCTCGATCACGAACATGCGATCGCCCGGGCTGCTACGTTCGATGTCCAGCGCGTCAGGAGTCTCGCGGCTGAGTTGTCGGCCTCACTTGATCGCTATGCTGCCATCGGTAGCGGATTTGCGAATTCCGCGCTCGACGCGGAGTCGGGTGCC
>Ga0302326_10017468_pt1 | contig 14973 bp, 13 predicted proteins | sample Palsa_T0_3_FD_202264 | JGI IMG/M metagenome (GOLD analysis project Ga0302326, IMG submission 202264) | Peat permafrost microbial communities from Stordalen Mire near Abisko, Sweden - Palsa_T0_3 | ecosystem: Environmental > Terrestrial > Soil > Palsa > Peat permafrost | place: Sweden: Abisko... | reverse complement strand
GGCCAGCATGCTGGAGCCGATCTGGCAGGTGATGCCGAAATACAAGGCCGACGGCGTGTGGACCACGCACGGCGATTTGGCCTTGCCGCTGTTGACGACTGAGCGCGAACTGGCCGCCGGCGATGTGTTGTGGACCGATGTCAGCATCACATATCAGGGCTACTGCTCCGACTTCGGGCGCACGTGGATCGTCGGACAGGACCCGACACCGCGCCAGCACGCGCAGTTCTACAAGTGGCGGGAAATCCTGGACGCCGTGCTCGATGTGACGCACGCCGGCGCCACGATTGCCGAGCTTGGCCGCACGGCGACGAAAGCGAACGGCGGTACCCGGCCCTGGCTGCCGCACTTCTATCTGGGCCACAGCATCGGTGTCAACGCCGCTGAAACCCCAATGATCGGAACCGATCTCGGCGATGCTTTCGACGACAACTTCGTCCTGGAGCCGGGAATGGTGATAGTGCTGGAACCGGTCGTATGGGAAGAAGGCACCGGCGGCTATCGCAGCGAAGAGATCGTCGTGATCACCGAGGAAGGCTGGATTCCGTTGACCAACTATCCCTATCACCCTTATGGCGACTGAGGTTCTGGCCGACGACCACGCGCTGCGCACCGGCCGTCGGGAACGCGCGCTGGCCCAGATGGAAAAGCACGACCTCGATGTGCTGGTGCTGGGACGGCAGGCGAATGTGCGGTATGTATCGGGTGCGCCGCAGTTGTGGGTCGCGGGAACCCGGCCGTTCGGACCGACCTGCGTGGTGATCCGTAAGACCGGCGCCATCCACCTGCTCAGCACGTGGGATGAAGGAGTGCCCGACGACATCCCGCACGAGAATTTGTACGGTATCTCCTGGAACCCGATGAACACCATTTCGGTGCTCAAAGGCATCGACGGTGCGGCGGATGCAAAACGCGTTGGTACCGATGCACTTTCACCGGGCTTTGCACAGCTGCTGCCGGTGGCGTTTCCGAACGCCGAGCTGGTCGACGGTGAGCTGGCGATGCGCGCCGCGCGACGGATAAAGAGCCCCGAAGAGGTCATCTCGCTGCGTGAGGCGATCCGGGTGGCCGAGGTCGGCCTGGCGGCCGCCGTCGCCGAGCTGCGGCCCGGCATCAGCGAAAAGACCTTGGCCGGAGCGTTGTTGGAGGCTATGGCGGCCGGTGGGGTCAGCACACCGTCCACCCAGGACGCAGCGTGGGTGACCTCACGCGAGCACCCGTGGCGACGGGCGAGTGATGACGGGCTGGTGCGCGACGGCGACTTGGTGGCGTTCTCGGCCGGCGTCCTGGACCGCGGCTACACCGGCGAGGTGGGCCGCACCTGGCCAGTCGGCGAAGTCAACGGTTCGGCAGATCTGTACAGGCGCTGGGATGCGCTGTGGGACAGGCTGTGCGAAGCCTGCCAACCGGGAGCCCCGGCGATCGACCTGCTGGCCGCCTATCAGGCTGCCGGCGAGGAACTGCCGCCGATGCCCATCGCGCGGGGCCTGGGTCTGGGATTTGACCCGCCGGTGGTGTCGCAGCATCTGCCCGCGACGGCCGCCGTGGAACAACTGGAGCCGGGCATGGTGCTGGCGGTCACCGGCTACGTCTGGCAGTCAGGTGTCGGCGCGGTGTTCGGGCGAGAGGCGGTGTTGATCACCCCCGATGGTCCCGAGGTCTTGACATCGAGCCCCTCGGCCAACGTCGCGGTTGGCGCCTGATCATGGCAGGGAGTCAGGCAGTGTCGCCACGCGCTGGCCCGCTGAATGGCTACACCGTCATCGAGCTCTCCACTGGTATCGCCGGTGCCTACTGCACGAAGCTACTGGCCGACGGCGGTGCACGGGTGATCAAAGTGGAGTCGCCGCAGGGTGATCCGTTGCGACGATGGTCGGCGTCGCGGGCCCCCATCGAAGACGACAGCGACGGAGCATTGTTCGGATTTCTGGCCGGCTCCAAGCACAGCGTGGTCGCTGACCCGGAAACCGACGCCACATTCGTCGACGACCTGCTGGCCGCCGCGGACGCAGTGGTGTGGTCACGCGGATCATCAGTGGCTGAGTCATTCACGCCGGCGGCGCTACGGGAGTCGCATCCGCACCTGCTCGTCACGTCAATCACCCCGTTCGGGCTGGAAGGCCCGTGGAGCGACCGACCAGCCACCGAGTTCACCCTGCAGGCGTGGTCCGGCGGCATCGTCGGGCTGGGCCGCGGATCCGCCGACCGCGCACCGGTATTCGTCGGCGGCCGGGTCGGCGACTATCTCACCGGCGCTTCTGCCAGTGCCGCGACGCTGACGGCACGGCTGCGTCAGCTCGAGACGGGAGCCGGCGAGCTCATCGATCTGTCGATGCTCGAAGCGCAGATTCTGGGTCTCACCTATTACCCGGTCACGTTCTTCCAGATGCTCGGTCGACCGTGGCGGGATGCCCGAAAACTCACCGTCCCCGGAATCGCTCGTGCCAAAGACGGTTTGGTCGACGTCGGGTGCGGCACCGCGCAGCAGTGGTTCGACCTCTGCGCGATGATCGGGCAGCAAGACTGGATCGACGAAGACTCGCCCCTGTCGATCACGGAGATGGCCAACGAAAAGGCCGCCGAGATCTATTCGTGGTTCGAAAGCCAGAACGCCGACGACATTCGCGACCTCGCCACCGCTTTCCGAATTCCCAACGCGCCGGTGGCCAACGGCGCCAACATCACCGAGCTGGAGCAATTCCAGCACCGGGGCTCATTTGTCGCCAACCCGCGCGACGGGTTTACGCAGCCGGCCCCGCCCTACCGGATGCAACCCGCGACACTCGTTGCACCGCAACCGGCTCCACGACTCGGGGAGCACACCACGCACTACCGGCAGTCACGGCCGACGATTCCTCAGCGCCCGACGCCGGCAGTTGCCACAGCGCGGTTGCCGTTCGACGGCCTACGCGTGCTGGACATGACCACGTTCTGGGCCGGGCCGGCCTGTACCCATTTCCTGGCGATGCTCGGGGCCGAGGTGATCCACGTCGAGTCCACCCGCAAGCCGGACGGCACCCGGATGATCGCCGGCGTCCCGATCACCGAGGACCAGTGGTGGGAGAAGTCGCCGATCTTCTCCGCGCTGAATACCAACAAGAAGGGGCTGACCCTCGACCTGCAGACCGCGGCGGGCCGGGACCTGTTGCGCCGCTTGATCCCAACCTCCGATGTGATCGTCGAGAACTTCACCCCGCGGGTACTCGACCAGATCGGCCTGGACTTCGAAGCAGTACAGGCGATTCGGCCGGATACGATCCTGCTGCGAATGCCTGGGTTCGGCCTGGACGGCCCTTGGCGCGACAACCCCGCGTTCGCCTACGTCATCGAGGCGGCATCCGGGGTTAGCTGGCTGACCGGGTATCCGGACCGCAATCCCTACGAGCCGTACTCGATCGGCGACCCGAACGCCGGCATCCACGCGATCAATGCGCTGCTGCTCGCGCTGGAGTTCCGGCGCACCACCGGCCGGGGCGTCATGATCGAGGCCGCGATGATCGACGCCGCGCTCAACATCGCCGCCGAACAGGTCATCGAATACTCTGCGTACGGGGCCTTGCTGCAGCGGGCGGGCAATCGGGGCCCGTCAGCGGCACCCCAAAACGTCTACCGCTCAGGCGATGTCGACGAATTCGGCCGCCTCGACAGCTGGGTTGCCATCGCCGTCGCCGATGACGAGCAGTGGGCCGGGCTCTGCGGCGCGCTGAGCCGGCCAGCGTGGGCGCTCGACGAAAAGCTGTCGACACCGGATGGCCGCCGAGAATGGCATGACCTCGTCGACGAGTACCTGCGCGCGTGGTGCGAAAGTCACGGCAGCGACGAAATCGTCCGGCTCCTATGGGATGCCGGTGTTCCGGTCGCCAAGGTGATGCAGCCGCATCGCCAGACCGAGATCCCGCAACTGCAGTTCCGCGGATTCTTCGAGGACGTCGGTCACCCGATCAGCCCAGCAGCGCCACACAGCACGATGCCGGTGCGGTTTTCGGCGGGCCCCGACCGGTTTCATCTGCATCCGGCGCCGTTGCTGGGTCAGCACAACCACGAGCTGCTCACCGAAATCGGGCTCAGCGATGCCGAGATCGCCGAGCTGGAAGCCGACGGCGTGATCGGCCACGCACCCGGCGCCGCGAGAAGGGCTGCCACCCGGTGACCATCAGCCCCCAGCCAGTCAGTGGCCCCAGCCGTCGGTGGCCTGATCGTCGAACGTCTGGTCTATGCGGTCGAATCGCCGGCGAATCGATTGGCGGGCGGCCGAATGCGGCAGCACGTAGAGGCGGTTCGCTGCGATCGCATCGACGGTAAGCCGGGCTACCTCGTCGACGTCCAACGTGTCCGGTTGCGCCGGCGTGCTGGTCGCCGATAGTCCGTAGTCGACGCCAAGGATTCGCTCAGAGTTCGACATCAGCTTGGTGTCGACGACCATTGGGCAGAGCACCGACACACCGATGCCGTTGGCTTTGACCTCACGGGCCAAGTTCTCCGCCAGCCCCACCACGCCATACTTCGCGACGCTGTAGGCGCCGAGGCCGACGTTGGGCATCAGGCCGGCGAACGATGCGGTGAATGCGACGTGGCCGCCGGTGCCCTGCTCGAGCAGTCGGGGCAGGAACGCCTCGACGGCGTGGATGGAGCCCCACAGGTCGATGTCGATCACCCAGCGCCAGTCGTCGTGCGTCATTTGCGCGATCGGGCCTGCGACCACGATGCCGGCGTTGCTGAACACCACGTCGACCCGGTCGAGAAGGCGAAACGCCTCGTCGGCCAGGTGCGTCATTTCCTCCAGAGACCGGACATCGCACATCACCGGGTATGCCTCGAATCCCTGCCCCTGCAAATGCGTGACAGCCTGTTCCAGCGCAGGCTTGTCGACGTCCGCGAGCACGAGACGCACTCCGCGCCTTGCCAACTCAGTTGCGGTCGCGAGACCGATACCGTTCGCGCCACCGGTGATGACGGCGCCCTTGCCCTCAAATTCACTCATGGCGCGACGGTAGCCGATGTGGCTGCGCGAACGAAGGCAGCCCCGGCTACTTGGTGATCGCGTCGAGCGCGGCGCGGGTGTCGAGGTCGACGAACGCCACCGCGTAACGCTGCACCAGGGCCAGGCAGATCTCGGCACCTTGCCACGCGTCGCCGCCGCTGAGCGTGGCGATCCAGATCGCCAGGCCGTGCGCCACCGATGCGCGGTAGCGCAGCCATACCTCGTCTGCACTGGGCTTTTCGTCGGCCGGCAGCGTCAGTGCATTCCGGTATTCCTCGACGAGGTCGCGCTCACCTTTGCGGCGATCCTCGATCGTCAGCGCGCCCTGCAGGAAGTAGCCGAGGTCGAGCGAGAAGTTGCCCTTTCGCGCCATCTGCCAGTCGAGGAATCCGACGGTGTCGTCCGGCAACACATAGGTATTACCGATGTGCGGATCGCCGTGCAGCAGCGTCTGCGGCGCCTCGGTCAGCGTGCCGATGTAGCGGGCCCAGACGTCGACGAACAGCTCGGTGCCGGTCATCGCGGGGATCTCGGCGGGAACCGAATCGCCCATGCGCTCATGTGCGATCTCCAGCGGCGCATACTCCAGGCCCGCGAACGCGACAAACGGCTCGAGCCAGCCCAGCGCCGGATTGCCCGTAGTCCGCTCACCCCAGAATGCGCTGTGCAGTTTCGCCAGGCCGCGAACTCCGCTGGCCGCCTGGTCGATCGTCAGCGGGCGGGTGGAATCCCGTGGATCGGCCCCGCGGGCGACCACATCCTCCATGATCATCAAGAAGTCGGATCGCGCTTCGTCGATGATCGCGGTGTAAACAGTCGGATGATCAAGCGGCAGAACGACTCCTGAGCTGAACAGCCGGGGCTCGTGATACAGCCCGCTGGTCAGCGCGACGAGTTCGGCGTGCGCCGGGTCGACCGCCTTGGCGAACACGGTGGCCGGCCCGGTCCCGGCCGAATACGTTAGCGCCAACCGGGCGCGCCGGTTGGTGCCGTCGTCACGCAGCACCAACTCGATACCGTCGACAACGGCATCAGGATGATGACCGCGGATCGCGTCCGTCATCCAGGCCGGGGTGATCTGGTCCCAGGCGCCGGGTATGGACAACTCCGAAAGCGTCACGGCGGAGAGCTATTTCAGGCAGCTGCCGCCATCGATCGGTAGCGTGACGCCGGTGACGTAACGCGCCTCGTCGGACGCCAGGAACAACACCGCGTTGGCGATGTCCTCGGGCTCGACCCAGCCGATCGGCAGGGTGTGCATCAGCTGGCCGACGACCTTCATGTCATCGGGGCCTGGGTTCTCCAGATCGGGACGGAACAGCTTCATCGTGCCTTCGTTCATGAACAGCGGGGTGTTGACGTTGGTCGGGTGCACGGAGTTGACGCGGATGTTCTGCGCGCCGAGCTCGACGGCGAAGGTGCGCATCAAGCCGACCACACCGTGCTTGGCGGCGATGTAGTGACCGGTGTGCGGGTAGGCCTTGAGGCCGCCAACCGAGCTGGTGAGGATGATCGAGCCACCGTTGCCGCCCGCGAGGATATGCGGCACACCGGCTTTCACGGTCTTCCACACGCCGGTGAGGTTGACGTCGATCATGGCGGTCCAGTCGCGTTCGCTGGTCTTGTCCAGCGTCTGGCCGCCGTTGCCGATGCCGGCGTTGGCGATGATGATGTCGAGCTTGCCGAGCTGCTCGACGCCAGTGTCCACCGCGGCCTTGAGCGCGTCGTAGTCACGGACATCGACCTCGGCGGTGTAGATCCGACGGTTGTGGCCCTTGACCAGGTCTGCGGTCTCGGCCAGATCCTCGGGCGTGGAGGCGGCAATCAGATCCACGGTGTCGATCTTCTTGCAGATGTCCACTGCGATGATATCGGCACCTTCTTGGGCCAACCGCACCGCATGCGCGCGGCCCTGACCGCGGGCCGCACCGGTGATGAATGCGACCTTGCCTTCGACTCGACCCGCCATCATTTCCTCATTTCATTACTTGTGATTACTCAACCGATGACTGCCGGCATCGTGTCCCATCCACGCACCGTGGACGTCGGAGACAACGCAGCACGGTTGAGGTCGACTTGCCATTCGGGGAAGCGCTTCAAGATCTCCTCGAGCGCGATCCGCCCCTCCAGCCGGGCCAACGCCGAGCCCAGGCAGTAGTGGGTACCGACGCTGAAGGAGAGGTGCTGGCGCGGTTCGCGGTGAATGTCGAAAACATCGCCGTCCGGGGGGAATTGGCGGTGGTCCCGGTTCGCGGAGCCGATAAGCATCATCATCGCGCTACCCTCTGGCACCGTCTGCCCGTGGTAGGTGACGTCGCGGGTCACGTAGCGCGCCACGTGTGGAGCCGGCGGTTCGAAGCGCAGAAGTTCCTCGATGGCCGCGGGGATGAGGGCGGGGTTCGCGGCCAGTTCGCGTCGCTGGTCGGGATGCTCGGCGAGCACCTTGCCGGCCCAGCCGATCAGCCGGGTGGTGGTCTCGTTGCCGGCGCCGGAAACCACGCTGATGTAGGTGAGGAGCTCCTCGCGGCTCAGTCGCCGCGTGACGCCCCTCTCGTCGGTGAACTCGACATTCAGCAGATCGGTCATGATGTCGTCGGAGGGATGCTCAGCACGCCAGTCGATGAATTCGGCAAAGAACTCGCCGGTGTTCATGCCCTCGGCCGCCGCTTTCATCGGCTTACCCGCCTCGGTGCGCATCTGATCGTTCGTCAAATCCCTTGCGGCTTCTTGGTATTCATCGGGAATGCCGAGCAGCATGCCGATCACCCGCATCGGCATCTGCGCACCGAGGTCGCCGACGAAGTCGAAACTGCCGCCGCTGGCAACGGGATCCAAACTGTGAGCACAGAATTCGCGGATCTTCGGTTCGAGGTCGCTGATCTTGCGGGGCGTGAACATCCGGGCCAGTAGTTTGCGGTGTACGTCGTGGATCGGCGGGTCTTCGAAGATGATCACGCCGGGCGGAATGTCGATGTTGGCCTTGATCAGCTCAATGATCGCGCCTCGGGCCGAGCTGAACGCTTCGTGGTCGACGAGCGCTCGGTCCACATCAGCGAATCGGCTCAGCGCATAGAAGTCATACTGCTCGTTGTAGTACAACGGCGCCTCTTCGCGGATCGTCCGGAACGCCCGGTACGGATCGGCGTTGATCTCCACGTCGTACGGGTCGTAGTAGACGCCGTCGGGTGCAGTCACGGTCACGGAGCTTCGCCTCTCGCTGCGCGCCCATAGGAGGTGGCGCTAAGAATCTGCGGCAACTCTGTCATCAGCCACCTACGAGTGTCAACGCGGAATCCGTTTCCGCTACTCATTATTCTTTTCAAGCGAGAATCAGGTTCTCCTAATTGCTCGTTTTGTGCGATATGCGAACGTTCTTGCGTCATCGGCCGGTGCCGTCGCGAAAACGCAGCAGCGCTTCCTGGGCTTAGGACGCGACGAGCGTGCCGTCTTCGGTGAGGATGTCGCCACGTTGTCGGCCTCGGATCCCTCGCGCTCGATGTGCAGATCAAGGCAACCGAGCAGGTCGGTCCAGAGATCGAGCACGCGGTCAGTGTAAGTTAAATTCTCGCTGACCGGTAACCCGGTTCTCGCCGGCTATTTGCCGACGAAACCTCGCGAGCAGAAGTCCCAGACCTCGTCGGAGGCGATGGGATGCGTGGACTCGTCGTCCGGCCCGCCGCTGGACTGGGCGATGAACATGACCGTTTGCATGGTCATCGCCGCCATCCGCCGCGGGTTGACGCCGGCGCGCAGCTCGTTGGCATCGCCTGCGGCTTCCATCAATTCGGCGAGCAAATTAACAAGCGGCGCATGAGCGACTTTGACCTCGGCGGGATGTGAGACCAGCAAGCGTGGAGCAAAGTCGGTGAACAGCGGCCTCTTGGCTGTCGGGTCGGGCCGCGAAGACTCGAACAGCAACTCGACGGCGACCTTCAGCCGGTCGATGGGGTCATCGTGGTTGGCGGTGGCGGCACGAATCTGGTCGGCAGAACGGCTCAGCGCGTCTTCGAACAGCGCCAGCAGCAGTTCGTGCTTGCCGTCAAACTGCAGGTAGAAGCTCCGTAGCGACTGGCGAGAACGATCGACGACTTCTTGCACAGTGAAGTCCGTGCTGCCCTTCTCAATGATGATGGCCTGGGCGGCGTCCAGGAAACGTTGCACGCGTTGCGCGGCCCGCAGCTTTGCCGTCTTGATCGACCGCTCAACGGCGCGCTGCTTCCAGGCCGGCTCTTCGCTCGGGCTGGTCACGGGCGGCTCAGTTGATTGCCGCGCGGGGAGAACATGGTTGGACTGTACCGGAGAACGCCGTGTCATTGGTGTCCTAGCCCCCTCGCGGGACGACGTGTCTGAGATTGTAACTTTCCCTGCACGAGAATATTATTCTCTCACTGCTCTTCTTGGAAGTAGAACGCGAAAGAGCGGGCCGCTGATCGGAGGCGGTGGTCGTCCACCTCAGTTGTCACGTGCGTTGCTGTGCGGAAGAGATAGGCAACCTGCCCACCTCTGAGCGACAACCGCTGTCGCCACCTGTTGTCGCTCAAAGGCGGGCAAATCGGTCGCCCCGACTCGGGCATAGGCTGAAGTGGCAGATGTGGCAGCTGCCTGAAAACGCTCAGAGCTGCGCCAAGCGCGGGGCGAACCCCTTGGCGCGCAGAGCCTTTCCGGCTTCTCGGGTCAGTTCGCGCGAACTGCCGAGCATGGCGTCCAAGACCAACGCACGTTTGATGTGACGATGCAGCTCATGCTCGGCGGTGAAACCGATACCGCCGAGCACCTGCTGACAATGGCGCGCAGCGGTCAACGCTGCCTGACCGGCCGCGGCCTTGGCGAGCAGAAAGCTCAGATCGTCCGGCTCAGCCGCGGCGGCCACCAGGGTCGCCTCCGCGCCTTCGATGCCGACCAAGGTCTCTGCCAGCCGGTGCCGGATCGCCTGAAACGACGCGACGGGTCGACCAAACTGGCTGCGGTCCAAAGCATGCTGGCGCGCCAGCGACAACATTGCGCGCCCGGCACCCACCAGCCACCATCCGAGCGCATGCCGTCCGGCGGCAACTGGCACCGGATCGCCTTGGACCACACGGTGTATCGGTAGATCGTCGCCGAGCGCGGAGCTCGGCTGATCGGTGCGCCCCCAAACGACCCAGGAGCCGCCCGCGAATGGCAGCGGCACAGTGCCTCCGCCTTCACGACCGGCCGCACGTAGCACGACGTCATTGAGCACAGGGGCGTGAGCGCCGGTCTCGCCAAGCAACCGGAACACCAAAGGGACTGCCGCTTCTGGCATTTCGTCGAGCATCTCGAGCCAGCCCAGCTCGGCCAGCGCCGCGTCGAGTTGCTGGCCCGACGCCGTCGCCATCGTCTTACGTAAGCCGTCTTCGAGCAGCTGCAAGGATTCGCTGTCCACGCTCACTCCTTGCCCAGATCCAGCAGCCGGCGTGCAATGATGTTGCGCTGGATCTCAGCGGTGCCGCCATAGATGGTCGCCGCCCGCGAGTATAGGAATTCGGAGCGCCAGGGTGTGTCGTCCAGCTCCAGTGTCCCGGGCAGCAGGTCACGTACGGTGTCGTAGAGCCGCTGCTCGGCGCCGGCCAACAGCACTTTGTCGATTGAAGTCTGCGGACCCAACGGCTCGCCGTCGGCCAAACGGTGCTGCGTCGTCCGAGACCGGCAGCGCAGCGTGTGCAACGCGAGATAGGCTGCGCCGAGCTCGTATTCGTCGGGATCGGAAGCTTGTGCGATCAGCTCATCGAATCGTGCGTAGAGATAAGCGATGCGCTGCCAGAAGCAGGTGGAGCGCTCGTAGGGCAGCAGGTCCATCGCAAGTCGCCAGCCATCGCCCGGCTTGCCGAGCATGCGTTCAGCAGGCACCACCACGTCGTCGTAGTAGACCTCGCAGAACTCGTCGACTCCGTGCATCGTGCGCAGCGGGCGGACGGTGATTCCCGGTGTATCCAGGTCGACGAAGAACGCGGTGATGCCGTCGTACCCAGGCGCGGTGCGAGTGAGCAGGACGCACCGGGTGGAGTACTGCGCGTAGCTCGTCCAGACCTTCTGGCCGTTGACGACCCAGTTGTCCCCGTCCTGGACCGCGCGGGTAGTCAAGGACGCTAAGTCGCTGCCCGACCCCGGCTCGGAAAAGCCCTGGCACCATTGCTCTTCGCCCCTGAGTAGACGCGGCACCATTTCGGCGGCAAGTTCTACGGGCGCGTAGTCGATCATGGTCGGCGTAAGCACTTCGAGCATCGAGTAGGGGCCAGGCTCGGCGAGACGGCGGCCCACCACCTCTTCGCCGACGACCGCGCGCAGCATTGCCGGACCGCCTAACCCGCCCACTTCTTCCGGCCAGCCATAGCGCATCCAATCGGCGTCATAGAGAGCCCTGAGGACCCGGGTGTATTGCCGCATATGGCCCTGCAGCGAATGATCCGGCCCGGGCGTCAGGTCGTGTTCGTCGAGCCAGGCCCGAAGATCCGCCCGGAACTGCTCGACCTTCATGCAGGCGGGCGCCCTACTGCATGCGGGCGGCCGGAGTCGTGTACGCCGCTGCGCCGAATAAACGTCATGGCACGGGTTTTCAACCGCCATCCGTCGGCTGTCCGCACGTAGTTGTCCTTGTAATAGCCGATCCGCATGTCGTGTGTGGCGTTGTCGATGAAACACAGCGGCTGCGTTCCGGTCGCCGTGTCACCATCCAGATCGATCACCGGAGTCGCGGTCATGAACAAGCCTTTGGGGGCAGCGTCGACAAGCACCGGAAACCGGTCCAGCGAATACGTTTCGCCGAAGGCGCTGTACGTACCGTCCGGGGTGAAGACCGCGACCAAGCCGTCTATGTCTTCCTGCGTGATGGTCACCGCGTAGCGAGCCAGCAATTGCTGGATCTCGACGAGGTCTTCAATTCGCTTGGACATAAACTTTGCCGCCTTTCATCACGAAGCCCACATTCTGGGTTACGCTGATGTCGGACAATGGATTCCCCGGCACGGCGATGATATCGGCAACCTGGCCCTCAGCTAGCCTGCCTCGGTCGGTCACATTGATCAGTTCGGCGGCGGTCACAGTGGCCGCGCGCAACACCGCCAGCGGCGGCAGACCCCAATCGACCAGTGTGACAAGCTCGTCGGCGTTCTTGCCGTGCGGAATGGCCGGGGCGTCAGTACCGATTGCGATCTTCACGCCTGCTTCGTAGGCGGCCAATATCGATGTCCGCGACTTCGGGAACATCTCAGCGGCCTTGGCCTGTAGCTCCGGCGGAGCGTGTGATACATCCATGGCCTCGGCTAGTCGCCGCGTCGACACCAGGAACGTGCCGCGCTCGACCATCAACGCGATCGCCTCGTCGTCTACAAGGAACCCGTGCTCGATGCAGTCGATGCCGGCCTCGACCGCATGTTTGACCGCGTCGGCGCCGTGTGTGTGCGCGGCGACGCGCAGCCCGCGCCGATGCGCCTCGTCGACGATCGCGCGCAACTCTTCATCCGAATAATGTTGCGCGCCAGGCGGACCCGTCATGGACATCACGCCGCCCGAGCAGCAGACTTTGATCAGCTGCGCGCCGTGCTTGATCTGGTAGCGCACTGACTTTCGGATCTCGTCGACTCCGTTGGCGATGCCCTCCTCGACCGTCAACTCCAGCACGTGCGGCGCGAACGCGGCGAACATCGTCGGGTCCAGATGCCCACCGGTCGGGGTGATCGCATGCCCGGCGGGCACCACCCGCGGGCCGTCGATCCAGCCCGCATCGATGGCCTTGCCGAGTGCGACGTCGAGCAGATAGCCACCGGTCTTGACGAACAGGCCGAGGTTACGCACGGTGGTGAATCCCGCCCGCAGCGTCCGGCGGGCGTTGCCCACGGCGCGCAACATCCGGGTCGGTGGATCATCCTGGACCTGGGACAGGCCGGGTTTCTCCCCGCGCCCACCCATCAACAGGTTGACCTCCATGTCCATCAGCCCGGGCAGCAGGATCTGGTCACCCAGATCGATAAGCTCGCCTTCAGGTTTGCCGCCGACACCGACGATCCGGTCCCCGTCGATGCGCAGGATGCCGGGCGAGACGATCTCGCCGGCGTCGACGTCGAGTAGCCCGGCAGCCTTGAGGGTGAGCACCGTCTAGATCACCGGTTCCCGGATCAGTTCCACCCAGGCGGCCCCGCTGTCGGGAACCCGCGGCTGCTTCCACGCTTCGATCGGGAATGACACCAAAACCAGCGACTGCATGATGTGCATCAGCGTGCGTGCGTCGTCGGGCAGGTCGTCGAGCGGGAACTTGTCGCAGTACTCGATCACATCGTTCAACCGTGGGAACGCCACGTCGTAGAACGCTTGCATCTCGGGCATCGACGACGCCAGCCGTTTGGCGTACCGCTCGGGCTCGCTGGCCAAATCCCACGCGAGATATGGCTCCAGGTCCGAGAATTCGGCGGGCGGCGTATTAGTGGCGGCCATTGCTGGCATACTCCTTCACGTAGTCGCCGGTCACCTTGTGCAGGTGGCGCAGCATGATCTCCTGATCGCACAGCGGGAAGGCGTTGACCACCTTGGTGCCGATCATGGTCTGAGTCGCCTCCAAGGTGTTGGCATCTTGCAACGCGTACTCCTTGAACGTCACGGCGGCCAGCTCCTGGGCCAACCGTTCCCGCGCGTTTTTCGGCGGCACGAAATACAGCGTGCATTCGAAGATGTGCTTGTCGACGGCGGTCGGCCAGTAGTGATACGTCAGGTACCAGCCGGGCTCCCAGATCAGCAGCATCAAGTTCGGATAAAAGTGCCACTCGTCGATGCCCCACTGCGGCACCTTCTTCGGGTTGATGCCCGGGGGCAGTTCAGCAAGCTTCTCGATGATCTCCGGCTTGTCCCAGGGGCCGAACAGCCCGCTGCGCAGCACCTGGTCCATGGGCTTGACCATGCTCATGTCCACCGGCGGCGACTGGCCGCCCCAGGTCGAGATCATCGCGTGCGGGCTGGCCATCTCGTAGTACAGCGCTTCGAAGCCGTACTTCTGGATTTTCGCGGCTTCTTCCTTGGTGTACTGGCCCTGGTGCAGGATCGGCGCGTGGTAGAACTCGGCGAACGCGTCCATGAACAGCTTCCAGTTGCTGCCGACTTCGGCCCGGTAGGAATAGGTCTCGGTCATTTGGCCGAACGGGTAGCCCTCGATGCCCTTGGCCAGCGGCCCGAGGTAGTCGGTCAGCGGCTTGGCGTGCTGGTCGAAGTTGATGAAGATGAAGCCTTCCCACAACTCGCAGCGGACGCCCACCAAGCCGTAGTCGCTCTTGTCGACGTCGAAGAACTCACCCTCCTGCTGGATGAAGGTCAGCTCGCCCTCGAGGCTGTAGCGCCAGGCGTGGTATTTGCAGGTGAACTGACGGCAGGTGCCCGAGGTCTCCTCGTTTGGAAAGTCGTTCCACACCAGCTTGTTTCCGCGGTGGCGGCAGACGTTGTGGAATGCCTTGACGGAACCGCCTTTGGTCTTGACGATGATCACCGACATCCCGGGGCCCGCCGATGGCAGCTCTTTGGTGAAGTAGCTGCCGGTGCGGGGGAGTCGCTCGACGCGGCCGACGTTGAGCCAGGTCTTCTTGAAGACCGCCTCGCGTTCGGCTTCGAAGAATGCCGGATCGATCGAGTCGGTGTAGTCCACCGGCGCGGTGCCGAGCTCCGGGTAATTCTCTGTCCAACTGCCGGCGTCCGGCTTGGTGAAGTGTGCCAACGTACTTACCTCTCCTTTGTTCCGCCATCGTGGTCGTCTTCGACCTCGACGCCAAAAGTGTTCAGGGCCATCGCAAGTGCGATGTAGTTGCCGGTGGTGAAGACCAGGTCCATCCGCTGCCGCTCGTCGAGCTGCTCGCCGAGGGCCGCCCATGTCCGATCCGAGATGTTGGTCTTCTCGTCGAGTTCGTCGACGGCGTTCATCAACGCGCTGTCGAACGCGTCTTTCGACTGGCCCGTCTGCGCGGCTTCGATGTCGGCGTTGGAGAGTCCCGCTTCCT
>Ga0302326_10017466_pt1 | contig 14974 bp, 15 predicted proteins | sample Palsa_T0_3_FD_202264 | JGI IMG/M metagenome (GOLD analysis project Ga0302326, IMG submission 202264) | Peat permafrost microbial communities from Stordalen Mire near Abisko, Sweden - Palsa_T0_3 | ecosystem: Environmental > Terrestrial > Soil > Palsa > Peat permafrost | place: Sweden: Abisko... | reverse complement strand
CCGCGTCGCCTCCATCCGCGCGTATTCGGAGTGGTCGTAGACGAAGACCACGGCGAACCGGCGGTCCTCTTCGCTCAGCAGCCGCGCCTGCCCGTGCACCGCCACCCCGGATCGTCCCGGCGCCGGTCGCTTGCCAGGCAGCAGGTCGAACTCGACGTCGGCGCCACCGGCCAGCGTCTGGCGTGCCGCCTTCCACGCTTCGTCGTCGAGCTGTCGCTCGCGCACCAGGCCGAGCTCCTTGGCCCGCCCGTTGTGGTAGACCACGTCGCGGTGACGGTCCACGACGGCGGCCCCCAGCGGCATCAGGGCGACGATGCGATCCAGCATCTGCGCCACGGTGATCCCGGCCGTTTCGACGGCCACCCTTTGCCGTCGCCGGATCGCCCTCGGCGCAAGGCGCGCGCCGACGGTGATCCCGACGGCTAATGCCGCGAGGAACAACACCCCGGCCAGTGACAGGGCCGAGAACACGGTCACGTGAAAATCCTACAAATCCGGTGAACGCCAACCCAGCAGCACAAGGCCAAAACCGGACATGTCACACGCCACGAGACAGGTGTTCGATGCCCGTTCACCTGGCGTTTGCCCAGTTGCTGCGATCGGATGCTTATTTCGCGCCTTGGCTGGCCACCGCGGCCGCGCCGGCGGCCGCAGCCTCCGGATCCAGATAGCTGCCGCCGCCGACGATCGGTCGCAAATCGGCGTCCAGGTCGTAGCGCAGCGGAATGCCGGTCGGGATGTTCAACCCGGCGACGTCCTCATCGGACATGCCGTCAAGATACTTGACCAGCGCCCGCAGCGAGTTGCCGTGCGCGGCGATCACCACCGTCTTGCCCAGCCGCAGATCGGGCACGACGACGTCGGTGAAGTAGGGCAAGAACCGGTCCACCACGTTGGCCAGGCATTCGGTCAGCGGTCCGCCGCCGATGTTGGCGTAGCGGGGATCGGCGTCCTGGCTGAACTCGCTCCCCTTCTCGATCGGCGGCGGCGGCGTGTCGTAGCTGCGCCGCCAGGCCATGAACTGCTCGTCGCCGTAACGGGCCTTGGTTTGGGCCTTGTCCAGGCCCTGCAACGCGCCGTAGTGGCGCTCGTTGAGCCGCCAGCTGCGATGCACCGGGATCCACAGCCGGTCGGCGGCGTCCAGTGCCAGGTGCGCGGTGGTGATCGCCCGGCGCAGCAGCGAGGTGTACAGCACGTCGGGCAGCAGATTGTGCTCGGCGAGCAACTCACCACTGCGGACCGCTTCGCCGCGACCCTTCTCGGTCAGATCGACATCGACCCAGCCGGTGAACAGGTTCAGGGCGTTCCATTGGCTCTCGCCGTGGCGGAGCAGCACCAGCGTCGCAGCAGCCGCGTTTTCCGTGCCCATGGGGCTCAGTCTCTCACTCCCGGCTGAGGAGCTCGCGGGGGATCGAACGCGCGGTGAGGCGGGTCACATGTGCTTCAATGCTCGTTGATACTGCTATACGGTTAGTCCGTAACCGAGTACCACAGCGCTGTGAGGAGGCTTCGATGACCGAAAAGACGACGTGCGTGATCGTCGGCGGGGGTCCCGCCGGGATGGTGGCGGCATTGCTGCTGGCGAGGGGAGGCGTGGACGTCACCGTGCTGGAGAAGCACGCGGACTTCCTCAGAGACTTCCGCGGCGACACCGTGCACCCCTCAACGCTGCGTCTGCTCGACGAACTCGGCCTCTTCGAACAGTTCAATGCGCTGCCGCACACGCAGCTCACCGGATGGGGATTGGACCTGCCCGACGGCCGTTCAGTACCTCTCATCGACTTCACCCGGTTGCGCATGCCGCATCGCTACATCGCCATGGTGCCGCAGTGGGACCTGCTGGATCTGCTGGCCGAGGCCGGGAAAAAAGAGCCGACATTCACCCTGCGGATGAGCCACGACGTCACCGGGTTGCTGTACGAGTCTGGCCGCGTCGTCGGCGTGCGGTACCAAGGACCCGACGGGCCCGGCGAATTGCGCGCCGATCTCACCATCGCCTGCGACGGGCGCTGGTCGCTGTGCCGGCGCGAGGGCGGACTGATTCCGCGGGACTACCCGGTCAACGGCGACATCTGGTGGTTCCGGCTTCCAAAGGCGGCAGGTATCGGCGACACCTTGCTGCCCCGGTTCAAAAATGGCCAGTTCATCGGGGTCATTCCGCGCCAGGATTATCTGCAGACCGGCTATTTCATCCGCAAGGGGGCCGACGCCCAACTGCGCGCGCGAGGAGTCGAGGCGCTGCGCCGCGACATTGTCGCCGCCATTCCCGAGCTGTCCGAGGCAGTCGACGGCCTCGAATCGATGGACGACGTCAAGCTCCTCGAGATCCAGCTCAACCGGCTGCGCCGCTGGTACACCGACGGGCTGCTGTGCATCGGCGACGCGGCGCACGCCATGTCCCCGGCCGGCGGTGTCGGGATCAACCTCGCCGTCCAGGACGCCGTGGCTGCCGCAAGGTTGCTGGCCGCACCACTGCGCGACCATCGCGTCACCGTCAAAGATCTGGCCGCCGTGCAGCGCCGCCGCGTCTTCCCGACGGTTGTTATCCAGACACTGCAACGCTTCATGCACAAGGTGATGGACCGCGCGATGACTGCCGGCGCAGCGCCAGCACCTAACAAGCTGCTGCCCATCCTGGCCCACTTTCCGCAGCTGTCCGTGATTCCCGCGTACGTGATGGGCGTCGGGGTGCGGCCCGAACACGCTCCGAAGTTCGCCCGCCGGGCGCCGCAGGAAGTGCCGACGAATCCGTGACGACGATGACCGAGGTGCCCACCGAGGTGGTCGAGGCGGCGCTGCGGGCCGCCGACCGCCTCGGTAGGGACGTCGCCGATGTGCCACTGGTCGCGATCGCCCGCGAGGCGGGGATGTCGCGTAGCACGCTGGTGCGGCGGCTGAACGGTTCCCGACGATTGCTGGACGACGCGGTGCGCGCCGCCGGAGTGGAACCCGGTGGCCGGCCACCGGTGCGCGAACGTGCCGTGCAGTCGGCGGCCTCGCTGATCAGCGATCGCGGCCTTGCCGCAGTGACGCTGGAAGCGGTTGCCGCGCAGGCAGATTGCTCAGTGCACAGCCTTTATGCGGTGTTCGGCGGGCGAGATGAACTAATGCGTGCGGTTTTCGACCGTTACAGCCCGATCCTGGACCTTGACGAAGCGATCTCCGAGCCGGATGCGGAACTCGGCGAAACCGTGCATCGTATCTACCGATTACTGGCCGAGGCATTCAGCCGGGAACCGCGGGTGGCGCCGGCGATGCTCGCCGAAGGGTTGGCCCGTCCCACCGAACCCGCGGTGCAAGCCCTTCTCCAGTACCACGTGCCACGCATGCTGGCCGGTGTGGGCCAGTGGCTGGCAGGAGAAGTGACCGCCGGGCGTGTCCGAGATCTGCCGCTGACGTTGCTGATTCAGCAGATGCTCGCACCGATCGCGATCCACACCATGGTCCGGCCGGCCGCCGTCTACATTCCCGAGATCGAGTTGCCCGAATTGGATCAGGCGTGCGCGGTGTTCGCAGACAATTTCTTGCGTGCGGTCGCGACTTAGCCGTCGTCGTCGTCTTCGATCAAGTGCGCGAACGCCTCCAGGTTCTTCAACGACTCGCCGCGGGACACCCGCCAGTCCCATTCTTTTTGGATCGAGGACCGAAAACCCAACTCCAGCAACGTGTTGAAGTCCGTGTCCACCGCTTCGAGCACCTGCCCGAGCACCCGGTCGATTTCGGCGGCGTCCACCGATGCCAACGCCATTCGGCCGACCAGATAGATGTCGCCCATATTGTCCAGCGTGTAGGCGACGCCGTAGAGGCGGCGGTTGCGTTTGAGCAAAAACCGGTAGACGCCCTCGTGGTTCTCGTCGGGCTTACGACAGACAAACGCCTCGATCCGCACCGAGTGCTCGCCGATGCTCAGGATCGTGTTGGTCTTGAGCCTGCGCTCGCCGGGCAACTCCACGATCAGGCCGGGCAGCCCGCCGCGCGCACCCTGGTGCCGCGAGTACGTCAACTCGTTGGCGTCCAGGGTGTCTTCGATCAGCCGCTGGACGTGTGTCACCGGCGCCGCCCCGTGATCGCCGTTTGCTGAACTCATGCCCACGCCTTGCGTCGCGATGGCCGCCGCCCCGACTGAATGCTCCTCCGCGCTGAGGGCAGGCCGCGTACGGAACGGCGTGCGGTGAACTCGCTGATCGCACGTCGATAGCTGGTCAGCAACGCGTCGACGGTGTTGTCCCAGGAGAAGTCCGCGGCATGCTCGACCGCCGCGCGGCTGATCGTCTCGGCCGAGGGCCCGGCGCCGCGCTCCAACAGGCCGTCGATGGCGTGCGCCCACCGATCGACGTCGTGACCCGACACCAGGGTGCCGGTCACCTCGTCACGCACCGCCACCGGCAGGCCACCGACGGCGGCCGCCGCCACCGGTGTCCCGCAGGCCTGCGCTTCCAAGGCAACCAGACCAAATGACTCCGAGTAGCTCGGCACCGCCACCATGTCGACGGCCCGGAACACGGTGGCCAGGTTTTCCCGCGACTGCGGCGGTAAGAACGTCACCCGATCCGAGATACCCAATTCGTCGGCGAGCCGAACCAGACCGTCGGGGACGGCCATCCCGCTGCCCGACGGTCCGCCGGCGACCACGACGTGCACCCGCGGCAGTTTGGCCGCTGCGCGCAGCAAGACGTCGGGGCCCTTCAACGGCTGGATCCGCCCGACGAAGCCGACCAGCTTCTCGTCCAGCGGCAGCCCCAACGCGGCCCTGGCGGCGCGACGATCACCGGGACGGAACACCTCCAAATCGACACCGGGATGTGCGACGTCAATCCGGGCGGGGTCGGCATGATGCAGCGAAACAAGTTGTGCGGCTTCGTCATCGGTGTTGACGATCAACCGGTCGGCTTCGTCCACGACCTGCTGTTCGCCGACGATGCGCAGCGGTGGTTCGGGGGTGTCACCGTCGGCCAGCGCGGCGTTCTTCACCGCGGCCAGCGTGTGCGCTGTGTGCACCAACGGCACCGACCAGCGGTCGCGTGCCAGCCAGCCGACCTGACCGGACAGCCAGTAGTGCGAGTGCACGATGTCGTAGTAGCCAGGTTCGTGGGCGGCTTCTGCCCGCAGCACTCCGGCGGCGAACGCACATAGCTGAGTGGGCAGGTCGTACTTGTCCAGGCCCTCGAACGGTCCGGCCACCACGTTGCGCACCAACACCCCAGGTGCCACCCGCGCGACAGGCGGATCGGTGGACGCCGTCGCCCGGGTGAAGATCTCCACCTCGACACCTCGGCGAGCGAGATGAAGGGCGCTCTGCAGCACGTACACGTTCATCCCGCCGGCGTCCCCGACGCCGGGCTGAGCCAGCGGCGACGTATGCACCGCCAGCACCGCAACACGGCGCGGATCGGTCAGCTTCGAGTTGTCCAGCCGGGAGACGTCAGTGTGGCCCACACCCTCATCTTTGCAGGACCGCCCGCAGTCCCCCGAAGACGCAGGTCAGGCGGTTGTCTCGGTGGCGACCTCGAACGCGGGGACCGACGGCTGGGCGCGGCGCATGGCGCCGAGCGGGTCCGCGTACAGACCGGCCAGCGACACGATGCCGGCCCCGGCCTCCTGCACCCGGTTTCCGAAGGCGGTCATCCGGATGTCGCGTGGGGCCAACACCGAACGTGCGGCGTAGGCCGCCTCCACGTGCTCCATGCCCTCGGGATATTCGGTGAATGCCTGCCCACCGACCACCAGGTCGTCGGGGTTGAGCAGATCACGCAGCAATGCAACCGCTTCACCAAGCACTTTGCCCCGCTCGGCCAGCAGATCCTTCGCTTGCTGGTTCCCGTTGCGTGCGGCCCGCAGCAGCTCGGTGACGGCGACGCCCGCCCCACCGGTGCGGGCCGGCAGGATGCGCAGCCGCCTCGCCGCGGTAAGCACCGCCTCGTCGCTGACGGTGGATTCCAACAAACCAGAACCGCCGAGCAGCTCCGACTGCGCGGGCAAGTTGGTGATCGTGCCCGGCCCGCTGGCCGGGCTGTGCACCCGACCGCCGATCATCAGCGCGTAACCCACCGTCTCACGGGCGTAGACGTACAGGCTGGTCGACGAGTTGGGACCGAACCGGCGCATCCCGAGCAGCAGTTCCGCCGCCGCCATCGCGTCGACGTGTGAGGCCACCGAGACCGGCAATTCCAGCGCGTCGGCGATCACCGGTCCGACCGGTGCGTCCCGCCAACCCAGCCGGGCATGGTCGACGTGGCCGGTGGTGGCATCGACAGTCCCGCCGATCGCCACGCCGACCCACAGGGCCCGCCGCCGGTGCCAGCGCCGCAGGTAGCGCCGGGCGCCGTCACCCAGTGCGGTCAGCGCGGGGCCCTGGGCGCTGCGCGGGGTCGGGGTTTCGACGGCGTCCAGGGTGCGGCCGAACAGGTCGGTGGCCACGATGCTGGTGGTCCGTGCCCCGATGTGGATGCCCAGCGTCAGGAACGGTTCGTGGTTGACCTCGACGGGCACCCGGGGCCGCCCGATCGCGCCGGAGACTGCCAGGTCGGCACGTTCCCGCAGGATACCGGCGTCTAAAAGGGCGATGACCTGGCGGTTTACCGTCGCAATGGACAGCGAGGTGACCTGGGCGATGACGTCGCGGCCGATCGGGCCGCGCAGCCGTACAGCCCGGAAAACCGATGACGCCGCGGCGTCGGAGAGCTGCAGGGAGGGCGCCACCACACGGTGACGACCGGGGGCTCGCCGCCTGGCGGCCGCGAGAGAATTATGAGGGTGAGAGGTGAATGTCGTTGAGCGCACGTTAGAAGTCCTTGTCCGAGTTCCGATGGCGGGCTGTGCCGCGCACCGTTCGCGAGCGCTTGCGGTTCGCTCAGGCGCGGCTGATCGCGCGGCAACAACACGCGCAGTCTGCGTAACAACACGCAGACAGACAGCCGGACAAGGTGTAGATGTACACACGAGGAATTTAGCACGGGTTACTAAGGTCGGACAGATGAGTCCCGCAGAGTCCCCTCCGACGGCCTCCGCAGGCCGCGGCGGCGAGCAGCCCGTCGCGGTGGTCACCGGCGCCAGCGCGGGTATCGGCGAGGCCACCGCGAGAATTCTTGCTTCGCAAGGCTTTCACGTCGTGGCAGTGGCGCGGCGGGCGGACCGGATCAACGCGCTGGCCGCCGAAATCGACGGGACCGCGGTTGTGGCCGACGTCACTGACGATGCGGCGGTCGACGAGTTGGCCGCCCGGCTGAGCCGGGTAGATGTGCTGGTCAACAATGCCGGCGGCGCCAGGGGCCTGGAATCGGTGGCCGACGCCGACCTGGAGCACTGGCGGTGGATGTGGGAGACCAACGTGCTGGGCACGCTGCGGGTCACACGTGCGCTGCTGCCCAAGCTGATCGACTCCGGCGACGGCCTGATCGTGACCGTCACGTCGATCGCGGCGATGGAGATCTACGACGGCGGGTCCGGCTACACCGCGGCCAAGCACGCGCAGGGTGCGCTGCACCGAACCCTGCGCGGAGAGCTGCTCGGAAAGCCGGTGCGGCTCACCGAGATTGCGCCCGGCGCGGTCGAAACCGAATTCTCGCTAGTGCGCTTCGACGGCGACCAGGACCGCGCCGACGCCGTCTACACCGGCATGACGCCGCTGACGGGTGCCGACGTCGCCGAGGTGATCGGTTTCGTGGCGTCGCGGCCGCCGCACGTCAACCTCGACCAGATCATCATCCGGCCCCGTGATCAGGCCAGCGCGACGCGTAAGTTCACCCACCCGGCCGCGGGCTAGACGTCGTCGGGGTGCCCGACAACGTGGGCGCGTCACGAGGGGTCGCCGGCGCGTTGTGCGGAATCGAGACCGGCGACGGCTTGGCACCGCTAGGCGGTGGCAGCGCCGACATCCCCACCCAGGTGTCCCAGTTCACGGCCCAGTCCCAGATGTCGCCGTCGGAGTAGGACAACTCGATCGTGCTGCCGGTCACCTCGACCGGGTCGCCATAGATCGCGCTGCCGAAGTACTGCTCGGCGTCGGACGTCGACAGGTTGATGCAGCCGTTGGTGACGTTGGTGTTGCCCTGCGCACCCGCACTGTTCGGGTTGGCGTGAATGAACTCGCCATTGTTGGAGATGCGCACCGCCCAGCGTTCGTGGATGTGGTTGTAGCCGGCGGCGGGGTTGGACATGTAGAAGTCGGAGTATTTCTCGCTGACCACGTGGACGCCGTTGCGCGTGACGTTGCGGGCTTTGTCGGCTTCGCCGTAGCTGCATGGGAAGTCCATGATCACGCCCTCGTCGCGGACCACCTGGATGCGGTGCGACGTGACTTCGGCTTTGACGACTTGGCGGCGACCGATGTCGAAGCTCAGGCTCATGTCCTGCTTGCCGTAGGCGCCGTCGCCGAACGGCAGCCCGTACAGCTTGGCGTCGACGTTGACCTTGGTACCCGCCGGGTAGTACTCGCGGCTGCGCCAGTGCACCCGGGCGCCCCCGACCTCGTCGGGCAGCCACGCCCAGCTGCCCTCGACGGGCGGCTGGGTGGTCACCTTCAGCGCCCGCTCGACGGCGGCCTTGTCGGAAATCGGCGCGTCGAACTGGATGATGATCGGCGTTGCGACGCCAACGGTCTGGCCGTCGGCGAGCTGGAACCCGCCGTCGATCACCTTGGTGGGCGAGACCGTGGTGAGCTTTCCCTGGACCGGGACGGCCTTGCCGTCGTGCCCGACCGCCGATCCACTCCAGGTGTAGGTCGCGTCGTAGCCCAGCGGCTCGTTGACGGTGTAGATGGTGCGGTCCCGGTTGAACCCGCCCGCGATCACCTTGCCGGCCGAATTGGTTAACGCCACGTGCTGGAACCAGCCGTCGCGGACCTCGACGCTGATCGGCGAGTTCGGCACCACGTCGGCGGCCTTGTCGGCCGGCCGGAACGTCAGCGCAGCTTCCGCCGGGGCTGCGGCCTTCTCCGCCTGCTTGGCCGATCCTCCGAAGCACGCAGCTAACACGTTGGGCGCGAAGACGCCGACCGCCAGGGTCGTCAGGGCCCGGCGCCGAGTAACCGGCGACAATCCGCGCGCTGTGTCCACGAGTGTCCAAGATACCGGCGGAAAGACCCCCTACGGCGACGCACGGGTCACAGGGAGCAGCCGACCAGCACCGGTTCGGCTACCAATGTGACACCAAACACATCACGGACGCCGTCGCGCACGGTGCGCGCCAACGACAGCACGTCGGCGGCGTCGGCGGCGCCGCGGTTGGTCAACGCAAGCGCGTGTTTGGTGGACAGCCGGCAGCGCGCGGCCGGGTCGTCCGGATAACCCTTGCCGAAGCCGGCCTGCTCAACGAGCCAACCCGCGGCCAGCTTGACGCCGTCAGGAGCCGGATAGTGCGGCACCGGACGATCGGCGCGCTCGGCGAATTCTTCGTAACGCTTTTGTGTGACAACGGGATTGGTGAAAAACGACCCCGCGCTCCAGGTGTCGTGGTCAGCCGGGTCGAGCACCATGCCCTTTCGTGCCCGCAGAGCGAGCACCGCTTCTCGCACCGCCGTGGGATCCACGCGCTCGCCGGCTCTTGCGTCCAGTGCGGTCACCAACTCGCCATAGCGCAGCGGAGCGCTGCGGCCCGAGGCGTCCAGCGCGAACTCCACCTCCAACAAGGTGGCGGCGTCGGAGTGTTTGAGCACGCTGGTGCGATACCCGAAACCCAGCTCGGCGGCGGGCGCCCAGCGCACCACCCCGCTACGCCGGTCCAGCAGCCGAACCTGGGTGATGGTGTCGGCCACCTCGGCTCCATAGGCGCCGACGTTCTGCACCGGGGTCGCGCCCGCCGAGCCGGGGATGCCCGACATGCACTCCAGTCCGCCCAGGCCGGCGGCGATAGCCGCCACCACCACGTCGTCCCAGACCGCGCCGGCCTCGGCGTGCACGATGTTGCCCTCGACGCGAATGTTGTTGGTGGCCAACCGAACTACGGTCAGGTCAGTCAGCGTGTCGGCGATCACCACATTCGAGCCGCCGGCCAACACCAGCAGCTGACCGCTGCCCTCGTGCAGACCCTCGGCGTCCAGATGGCGCAACGTGGCGACCACCTGCTCGGTGCTGGTGCAGGTGATCACCCGCGATGCAACCGGGCCGACCCGCAAGGTGGTCAGCGGCGCCGTCGGCACCATCTCGTCGACGCGCGCACCGGCGAAAACCGTTCCCACCCCGCCCCCTTCAAGCCCGGTTTGATGAGCCTTGACGGTAGCCTGACCTGCTATGCCGCGTTCGTTCGACATGTCCACCGACTACGGGGTCAACGTCGACAAGGTTCTCCGGGCGTTCAGCGAGGAGCAGTACTGGCTGGCCCGGCTGGCCGATTCGGGTGCCGACGACACGACGCTGGATTCGATGCAACTCGGTGGCCCATCCGGCGACGACGGCAGCATCGACGTGATCACCACCCAAGTGCTGCGCAGCGATCGGCTGCCGGGGGTGGTCACCCAGTTTCACCGTGGCGATCTGCGCATCCGCCGCGAGGAGCGATGGGAGCCGATCGTTAACGGTTCGGCGACCGCAACCGTCACCGGCTCGATCCTGGATTCGCCGGCGTCGTTGACCGGCACCGCGGTGTTGGAGCCAGTAGCCGAAACTGGCGGCGCGCGGTTGAAACTCCGGGCCACCGTCGAGGTGCGCGTCCCGCTGGTCGGCGGCAAGTTGGAGAACTTCATCGGCAACCAACTGGTCGAGTTGCTGATCGCCGAGCAGCGTTTCACCACCACGTGGATCGGCCAAACCGGCTAGCAGGATCGCGGTCAGGCGCGACCTTCGGCGGCCTTGATGCCGCCGTCGAAGAGTTCGCCGATGACCCTCTTGAGCACCGGTGACAACAGCCAATTAAGACCGGGGATCTTGGGTGTGGACCGTAGGTGCCAGCTGGCTTCGGTTCCGGTGCCGGCTTCACGCAGCTCGATCGTGCCGACATGATCCCGGACCGGCGCGCCGGACCAACTTGTACGCGTAGCCCGTGGGTCGTTGATACTCGATGATCTCTTCGACGACCGCGGGTCCGACCGCTTCGATGCGTCTGACCGCACCGACACCGTTCGGCGCGGGGGTTCCCTCGCGATCTAGCGTGCTGCGACGGACCGCCCACACGTAGTCCGCGATCGCGCGGTGGTCGGTGAGGGCGTCGAACACTGTCTCGATCGGCGCGGTCGTGGTCCGGGTGAGGGTGAACTCGGTCATCGGGCAATTCTGGCATCCGCCGCGCTTGCGATGGCCCCTAGGTAGCCGGGGCCGACCCGCCGCCAACCGTAGGCTTGCGGTCATGCGCGTTGCGGCGGCCCAGATCCTCAGTGGCACCGACCCGACCGACAACCTGCAGCTGGTGCGGGATTACACCGCGCAGGCCGCCGAAGCCGGCGCCACGTTGGTGGTGTTCCCGGAAGCAACGATGTGCCGCTTTGGGGTTCCGCTCGCACCGATCGCAGAACCGGTCGACGGGCCCTGGGCCGACGGCGTCCGCACGATCGCGGCCGACGCGGGCATCACGGTGGTGGCGGGCATGTTCACCCCGGCGGACGACGGACGAGTGGCCAACACGCTGCTTGCTGTGGGTCCGGGCACACCGAATGAACCCGACACCCATTACGACAAGATTCACCTCTACGACGCGTTCGGGTTCACCGAGTCGCGCACTGTCGCGCCGGGTCGCGAGCCGGTGGTGATCACCGTCGATGGTGTCGAGGTGGGCCTGACGACCTGCTACGACATCCGTTTCCCTGAACTGTTCACCGCGCTGGCCCGCCGCGGCGCGCAGCTGATCGTTGTCAGCGCGTCGTGGGCTGCCGGCCCCGGAAAGCTCGAGCAGTGGACGCTGCTGGCCCGCGCCCGGGCGCTGGACTGCACCAGCTACATCGTCGCGGCCGGGCAGGCCGACCCCGGCGAGCCACTGGCCTCGAGCGCACCGACCGGCGTCGGCGGCAGCCTGGTGGTCTCGCCGTTCGGCGACGTGGTGGCCTCGGCGGGAACCGAGCCGCAACTGCTGGTCGCCGACCTGGCCCTTGAGCAGGTAGCGAAGGCCCGCGAGACTATTGCGGTGCTACGCAACCACTCAGCGAGCGCTAATCCTGATAGGGCAGAATCGCCCGGGTGACGAATCCGCAGGGACCCCCCCATCAGGACCCGTCGATGTGGTCTCGTCCAGGCAGCGGCAATCCGCCCACCCAGCCGGCACCACAGGCCGATCTCTCGCATCAACCACCGACCCCGCCGACATATCCACCGGGCGCAGCGGAATACCCGGCGACCGCGCCCTACAGTCAGGCGCCGCAGGACACCGCAGCGACCGTGAAATCTAAGCGCCGCTTCCGTTTTCGCGGTGACCCTGTGTCGATCATCCTGGTTCTGGTCATCGTGGCGGCGTTGGGCATCGCCGGTCTGGTCGGCGGCGAGCTCTACGCGCGTCACCGCGCGAACAGTGTCGTGGCCGCGGCCACCGAATGCGTGGTGCAGGACCAGGTCAAGGTGTCCTTCGGCCCGACCCCGTTTCTGTTGCAGCACGTCACCGGTCACTACAAAGACATCTCGATCCACACGGCGGGACATCAGATCCGCAACGCCAAGGGCATGACAGCCGACATCACCATCAACGACGTCGACCTGCACGGCAACGCCGACTCCAAGGGCACCATCGGCGCGCTGGACGCCAACATCAGCTGGACGTCGGCGGGCATTCAGGAGACCATCCAGGACTCCATTCCGTTCATCGGCGGCCTGGTCAACAGCGTCGCCACCGACCCCAGTACCGGCACCATCGTGCTCACCGGGCCGCTCGGTCTGGGCGGCGTCACCGTCAAGCCGCAGGTCGCCGACGGCGAGCTGACGCTGCAGGTCTTCAAGGTGACTGCGCTGGGCGCCGTGATACCGCACGAGGCCGCACAGACAGCGCTCAACACCTTTACCTCGGCGCTGATCAAGGACTACCCATTGGGCATTCGCGCCGACAGCGTGCAGGTCACCAATGACGGCGTGGTAGCCCACTTTTCGACGCATAACGCGCCGATACCGGCGGCCCAGACCAACGCCTGTTTCGGCCATGTGTAGCGGAGGCCGCCGATGACGAATCCGCAAGACCCCGAAAACGGCGGACCGCCGCAAGGCGGTCGCCCGTCCAAGCCGGCAGGACCCCCCAACCGCGGCTTCCCGCCGCGCCGTCAGCCCCCGGTGCCGTCGGAATCACCGACTCGCCACATCCGCCTACCCGGCCGCCCACCCCAGCCAACCGCTCGTGACGTCCCACGACCGCAGCAGCCCGGGCCCCCGCCCGGCCGGCCGCCACAACCACCGGGTCCCCCGCCGAATCAGCCGGTTCACCAGTCGGGTCTGCCGCCCAACCCGCGGCCCCAGCAACCAGGTCCCCCGCCCCATCCGCACGAACAACTGACCACCCGGATCTCGATACCGACGCCACCACCGCCGCCGGCAGACACACCGGCAACGCGCAAGCGTGGGTTTTTCGCCAACCGGACGTCGCTGCTGTTGATCTTGCTGATCGTGGCGCTGCTCGTCATCGCGGTGCCGATCGGCGCGGAACTGTACGCCCGCCACGTCGCGAGCAGCAAAGTGGCGAGCGCGGTGGCGTGCGAGGCGCAGGACAGCGCCAGCGTGTCCTTTGCCGGAATGCCGCCAGTGCTGTGGCAGTACCTCACCAAGGACTACTCCGATATCTCGGTGCAGACCGGGGGCAATCAGGTGCACCAAGCCAAAGGCATGAAGGTAAGCCTGGATATCCGCGACGTTAAGTTGAGCAACACCAACAACTCTCAGGGCACAATCGGATCGCTGAACGGCACTGTCACGTGGTCCGCAGATGGCATCAAGCAGTCGATCCAGAACATTATTCCGGTGCTGGGCAAGTTCGTCAGCGGCGACGTGACCACCAACCCCGGTGATGGCACCGTTGAGCTGAAGGGCACGTTCGCCAGCGCGACCGTCAAGCCGCAGATCGTCAACAACGGGCTGTCGCTGCAGGTGGTCAGCCTGACTGCGCTGGGCTCCACAATGTCAACGGCCACAGTCCAGAAGAACCTGGACGGCCTCACGTCGAAAGCGACCCAGAGCTATCCGCTGGGCATCCACGCCGACAGCGTGAAGGTCACCAGTACCGGGGTCGAGGGCACCTTCTCGTCCAGCAACGCCACCATTCCCGCCGGCGGTAGTCAGGATCCGTGTTTCGCCAACCTCTAGCTCAGACCGTCGAGGACGGCGCGGGTGCCCGACAGTCCCAGCCGGGTGGCGCCCGCAGCGAGCATCGCGAGGGCTGCATCAGCGGTGCGAATGCCGCCGCTGGCCTTGACCCCCAGCCGGCCTCCTACGGCGTCGGCCATCAGCGCGACAGCGGCCACCGACGCGCCGCCGGCGGGGTGAAAGCCCGTCGAGGTCTTCACAAAATCCGCACCGGCGTCTTCCGCGGCACGGCAGACGTCAACCAATGTCTGTTCACCGGCAAGCGTCAACAATGCGGCCGACTCGACGATCACCTTGAGCAGGGCGCCGGGTATGGCGGTGCGCACCACCGCGATGTCTGACCGCACGGCGTCGACGTCGCCGGCAACCGCCGCGCCGACGTCGATGACCATGTCGATCTCGCTGGCGCCGGATGCCACGGCCTGCGCCGCTTCCCGCGCCTTCAACTCAGAGACATGTTTGCCCGACGGGAAACCTGCGACCGCGGCGACTCGCACCCCCGCGTGGGTTGCGTGGGGCACCATCGACGGCGAGACGCAGACGGCGCAGACGCCAAGGGCCGCGGCTTCGTCAGCGACTGCGGCCACCTCGGCCGCGGTGGCCTCGGGTTTGAGCAGGGTGTGGTCGACGAGAGCGGCCATTTGGTCGCGGGTCGGCCGAACGGGCATCAGGACGGCTCGCGCCCGCCGCCGGGATTGCAGCCGGAGCTGACCATCGTCGCGTCGTCGACGACCGGCCGCCACGGCTCCAGGTTCCAGCTGGGCTTGCCCGGCTCG
>Ga0302326_10017464_pt1 | contig 14974 bp, 15 predicted proteins | sample Palsa_T0_3_FD_202264 | JGI IMG/M metagenome (GOLD analysis project Ga0302326, IMG submission 202264) | Peat permafrost microbial communities from Stordalen Mire near Abisko, Sweden - Palsa_T0_3 | ecosystem: Environmental > Terrestrial > Soil > Palsa > Peat permafrost | place: Sweden: Abisko... | reverse complement strand
GCCAGCGAGTACTCATCGGCTCGCCCGTCCACTGGCCTGCCCTGGATCTGCTCTGGGGCCGAATAGTTCAGGGTTCCCAGGAACTGCCCTGACCCCGTTAGTCCGAGTGAGGATTGCGCGCCCTTGCTCAGCCCGAAATCCGATAGATACACGTGATCGGGTCGACCCGGCCGTCTGTCCACCAGCATGTTCGCCGGTTTGACATCGCGGTGCACCAAGTCGGCCGCGTGTGCGGCGTCCAGCGCTGACGCCACCGCGGAGATGATCGTCGCCGCGCGGCTCGGAGAAAGCGGCCCTTCACGGCGTATCACGGTCCGCACGTCCCCGCCGCGGACGTAGCGCATCGCGATGAACAGCATGCCATTCGCCTCGCCGGCCTCATGCACCGGGATGATGTGCGGGTCATCGACGGCTGCGGCTGCCCGCGACTCCTGGATGAACCGCTGCCGGAACGCCTCATCCGCCGCCAGTGCCGGGGACAGAACCTTCAGCGCCACCAGTCGCTGAAGACGCTCATCGCACGCCCGGAACACCACCGCCATCCCGCCTGCGCCGATCTGCTCCTCTAGCCGGTATCCCGCGATCCGTGAGCCCGCGGCGACGCTGATTGGCAAGCTATCGGCCTGCCCTCGAGACTCCCCACTCACCACGCCCAGCCCTCGCGAGTACCCAATGCCAGGCTTCCACTCCAGCCTACGAGAGCATGCTACGACGAGGTCTGCTAGTCCAACGGGCTTACCAAACTATCCGGATCGGCCATTCCTGGCGCTACCCGGGCAGAACACTCCCATCCTGGCGAACCGCAATGCCTGCCAAGCGGACTAATCCGCCCTTATGCTCTCAGCGCCGCCCGCACGGTCTCCCCGGCCAGCTCCAGCCGGTTCAGGCCGCGGATCGCCGCCAGCACGTGCGTGGAGTCAGTGCGCTGCCGGCCCCCGGCGCTGACCAGGCCCAGCCCTTTCAGCCGGTCCAGCAGCAGGTCCAGGATCTTCCGCTCCAGATCCCTGGCCACCAGCCGGGCCCGGAACTCGCTCAGCACCGAGAAGTCAAAGCCCTCATCATCGAGGGGCAGGCCCAGGCAGTACTTCCAGTCCAGCCGGCCCCGCACCGCGTCCGCCGCCTGCCGGTCGGTCAGGTTCTCAGTGAACTGCAGCACGGTCACCATCGCCAGCTACGCCGGGGAGATCCCCGGTTTCCCCCGCGTCCCGTACGCCGCGCCGAACGCCTCATCGTCATACCAGCTGCCCAGCTCGTCGCGGGCCCGGATCGCCAGCGACCCCTTCCGGAACGCCTTCCTGGCGACCCTGGCGGTATCAGCTGGCACCTCCGGCCACGGCCGTGGCTGCATCGACATGGTGACCCGATTCTGCGGCCGGGAACGGGGAAGGGGAAAGGCCGGCCGCAGGAAAGATCATGAACATCATCAAGATCAGGACGCGGGACGCTGAACGGCGTGTCACCAAATAAGCCAACAGGGCTCTGCACGGCGTCCCCCGCAGGGATATCAGGACTAGCCTGAAAAGCGGTCGTGAGTGACCGGTGTAGTCCGTTTCTGACCGCAGGCTGCCGCACGTTATCGCACGCGGACCGCACGACAGGACCAGCAGCTTAGAAGATCGTTGGCTGCGCTGTCTTGACCTAGCCAGCCGCATGTCAGAGCACTTGTGGGTGTGCTCGCGAGTGACCGTGAGCGCTTGTGCCTGACCCCTCGATCGGGCACGCAGCGGGCACGCCGAACCCGCGGATTAAGAGGCGGGCTCGGCCACGGTCGACCCGGTCCGAATTCAGGTGAGTCGGCTGGGACGGTTCGGTGTGGGTCTAACGCGTTGTCGCCCGCCAGGTGAGATAAGCCCAGACGGCGTTCGCCACCGCGCCCGCGATCGTCAGCAGCGCCCAGCCCCAGTAGCCGTAGGCCAGCAGGACGCCGGTCAGGGCGAGCAGCCAGGCCGTGACCAGCACGCGGATGAGTATCACGCTACGCGGATGCCTGCCGCCGAAGCGTGTATGAGTGGCATGCTCAGTCGCGGTATTCATCACGCAGCTTCCGTAGTGCCCGGTCACGCCGCCAAATGAGTGGCGTGCGGCTACCGGGGTCCAGAGCAGCTATCTGTGACGTTACGCGCCCGATGCTCGTCCGGGAAGTTCTGCGGGAACACGTGAACCTCGGCGACGCCGCCAGCCGGGTCATCAGACAAGTATCGACAAGATGGCCGGGACTATTTGCTGGCCAGCCCTGACTTCTCCGCGCCGATCTTCCTCGCAGGCGCCGCAGGCGCCGCCTTGATTCCAGTACGGGCAGTTTCGGCAATACGCCGACGCGCTGCAAGGCCCCGCCCTCCAACCTGACCGGCTGTTTAGCGTGCGCACGCCAAAAGACCACTCCACTACCGGTCTGCCCTTTCGGCGCGACGCGGGCCGCGAGACACGACGCGCCGGGCGCGGGCGGGGACGATGCGTCCGCCCAGGTCGTGGTGGAGTGGCCGCTTGGTGATAGGTAGACCCGCTCACTAAGCGCAGCGCCGACGGAGGTTCGGGACGTGTCACCCCGCGCTACAGCAAGTTGGCCGAAAGCGCCCTTGCATGCGGGGCAACAGTCCGGAACGTCAATTCTTTAATGGCTAGCCGCGTTCTTGCGGCTGACCCCGTCGAGGTCGACGTCGGTCCAGCGGAGGTTGAGCAGTTCACCGCGTCGGGTCCGGTATAGGCGGCGAGGGAAGAAGGCGAACAGCCGGTGCTGGCGGGCCGTGGCCAGGAACGCCCGGAGCTGGGCGACGGTCCAGACGGTGCCCGGCTCGTGGGCCTGGGCTGGTGGCCGCTTGACCCGCTCCACCGGGTCGCTGTGTGGTGATCTCGTCCACGATCACGGCGTCGCGGAGCGCTTTCCGGAGCACGGCGTGCAGGTGGGTCACGGTGGCGACGGCGAGCGGCTGGCCGTCGCGGCCCCCGCTGGTCAGCAGGTCGCGGTAGAGCTCGGTGATCGTGGACGGCCGGACGGCCGGGACCTGCAGGTGGCCGATCCGGGGCGCGACGTAGGGCTGCAGGCAAGCCCGGTGGTCGCGGCTGCGGTTCAACCGGGGGACTCGCCGTTGCGGGGCGGCCCGCTTCGCTCGCGTCCTTCGGGCGTAGGCCCCACGGACGCGGCGGCGGGCCTCGCACGGCACCCCGGTGACCGGCCGCCTGCGGTCCCCGCCGTACCTCCCCGGTGCCCCGCCCGCCAGCACCACGGCCAGGCCGTCAACGTCACGCCGAGTTCGCCAGTATCCGGGCGGGTGTCACAGGCCGGCCACCGGAACGCCACGCATTTTCCGGGCTGGCCCCTCCAGCGTCAAGGGCACCCAGAGATCGTTTCTAACCGCTTCGCAGATACGATCTCCGGGATCCACCCTTGAGCGCTGGAGACCTCTGCCAGCCCAGCGGGCCTGACGGAGGGCCAGGCCAGAGGCCAGGCCCGAAGCGGCGCGCGATGAACCTCTGCAGCGGCAGCCCTGTCCAGATTGTGTAGCCGGGCGTAGAGTGCACCCAAGTATGCGCTGCCGGGAAAGGGCTCATGAGATGCCCTATCAGCGGTCGATGCCCGACCAGAGGACGCTCCACTGAGCCAGGCATGGAGGGAAGCGGCGAACCGGCACAGCCGCACCCAGGGGAGGGGTAGTCATGCGAGTCATGGCCAAAATCGCACTGCCGAGCGAATCCGGTAACCAGGCCGTCAAAGGCGGGAGCATCGGCAAGCTGATCCATAGTGCTGCTGAGCGCTGGAAGCCGGAAGCGATGTAACTTCGGCGGCTTCGAAAGGGAAGCGGACAGCGTTCATCGTGTTCGACATGCCAGACTTATCCGACATGATCCCATTCGCGGGGCCGTTCTTTCAGGGAATGAACACAGATGTGGTCATCATCCCGATCATGAACGCCGACGACATGCATAAGGGGCTCGACAAGCTCGGCTGACGAGCAAGTATCCCCAGGAGCGCGCTGAATAAGCCCTATTTTCCCATGATCAATGTCGCAAAGCCGCAGGTCAGCTGCTTGCTCCTTGATCGCAAAACAGGGTTATTCAGTGGCCTCCCTAGACGCTGAAGGCGCGACCGAAGGCGTCCCCGAGACCAACGGCGCGATCACCATACCCTGACGACGGATTCGCAGACAGCGATCGCGGCAGGGAACCCAGTGACGACGCTCCAGATGATCTGGATGCCGACGTACATCACCCGGAAGATCTGGTTCGGTACCAACGCGTCGGGTCCGCCGAACTACACCCTGACGATGACGCAGGGCCAGACATACACCTACATGCAGGAGTTCGGCGGCAACCAGTTCGCCGGGCACTGTCAACATTCCCAAGTCCGGCAAGCAGCAAGTCATCATGAACCTCTGGGCGCAAGGCCAGAACGTTGACGCTCAGGCACGCTGATCATCTGGTCATTCAGTTACACGCCATCGGATTAGGAGCGGGATATGAAACGAATAACAGCAATATGCATGGCGGCTCCCCTGCTCGCGCTGGCTGCTGCTGGCTGTAGCAGTTCCAGCAGTTCGAGCGCCGCCGCTAAGGCCACGCCATCAACAATGACCGGCACCGAGACGTTCACCTCTGGGAAGGTGACCAACGCGAAGGTCCTGGAGGCGAACAGCCCGACGGTTCCGCTCACCTACACCGGAGTCGTGTCTGCGACCGGCTCGTTCAACCTGGGAGGGTCCGGGCCAAAGAAGGGCCAGATCAAGACGTTCGTCACGAGCAAGGGCAACCTCGTGCTCATGGTTGCCAGCGATACCGTGAGTGCCAAGTTCGTGGACCCTAGTACCTGCCTGGCCCAGGACATCACTACTGTTCATTACACGGTGGCCGGGAGCCAGTCAACCGGATCGTTCAAGGGCGCTTCCGGCAGCGGAGTCGTCAGCGCTACGTTCCAGGCCAATTCAGAGCTGAAGGGCAAGTGCTCTCTGGCCAACAATGCGGAGCCGGCCACGATGAACGGTGCCTACATCCTGTTCACCGGCACCGGTCCACTGACCGTCAAGTCATAGAAAGAAGGGACCGTCAGTGAGCAACCGCTACGACAGCGGGTCGTGACAGTCCCGGTCGCGATCATCGTTCGGGATGCTCGCAGCAGGATCGCTATCCGCACATCATTCAGAGTCCGCGGGCGAACGATGGCGTCCGCGCGCCGACGAACCCCAACCCGAAACCGAAGAGGAGTCGCGAGGCTCGGATCAGGCGAGAGTCTCTAATGCCCAAGCTCGCAGTCTATGTGGATGTTCCTGCTGATTCGTTTGTCTTCTTGACGCTGTCCCGCGCTCGGTGCAGTCGCTGGCTTCATCTTCCGCGGGCAGGTTGACGGCGCCACTGCGGCCGTCAGGCACAGTGCACCGTGCGAAGCAGCGATGGCCTGTAAACCGTCGGCTTTGGCCGCGCACGCGACGGGCATGCGGCCCTGGAGGGCCGACCCGTCGCGGCGCGCCAGTGTGCTCTGGCCGGGGGAGCGGGTAGTGCTAACGCATCTGCTAACAACAGCCCTGGATCAGCATGGACACGCCCGGAACGAGAGACCAGCCGAGTAGGTCAGATGTGACCTGGCGGACAGCGATGGATGCCCCTCGTCCTCCTCGTACTGCGTAGGTCATCGGTTCGATTCCGATAGGCGGCTCAAGGTCAGAGGCATTAGTTGAACAACTGGTTCGAGAACGTGGAACGGGTCGTGGAACGAATGACCCCACTTCGGGTTATCGCGCCTCAGGCCTCGCGCGTGATGGCGGTCCGAAGCCAGCGTTCCACCGCCGTCAGACCTTCGGGCCGTCTGGTGGCGCCACACGGCCGATTGTGATGGCGCCTATTACTGCAAGGGCACTTGCCGTGTTCGAATGGCGTGAGCAATCCTTGGCGACCGGTGATGAAGCCTACGGACAGGTCAAAGTATCTGCGCTGGCTGGAAGACTTGGGACGTGTTCCACGTGCTCGCCACCAAGACGGCCGGGCTGGGCGAGGTTCGGGGATTCGTTCGGGTCGCTGACCTCAGCACGGCGTCCCTGGCGCGGCGGCCGGCAGATCGCCCCGGGCGCTGGGGACGCTAGCTGACGATGGTCAGGAGCCGACGGATCCGCTGCCGTTCTGGCTGCCCGTCGCCCCGGCGGGCGTGCCCGGCACGGCCGGGTTGGCCGCGGGCCGGGTGGGCACGGCCGGGTTGGCCGCGGGCCGGCTCGGTACGGCCGGGTTGGCCGCGGGCCGGCTCGGTACGGCCGGGTTGGCCGGGGGCCGGGTGGGCACGGCCGGGTTGGCCGCGGGCCGGCTCGGTACGGCCGGGTTGGCCGCGGGCCGGCTCGGTACGGCCGGGTTGGCCGGGGGCCGGGTGGGCACGGCCGGGTTGGCCGCGGGCCGGCTCGGTACGGCCGGGTTGGCCGGGGCAGACGTGGAGGCCGGTGTGCCCGGGCGGGCCGGGGTGATGCTGGACGAGGCCGGCCACAGGGCCACTGCGAGGGCAGCGCCGACCGTGGCCACGGCTACCGCCGCGCCGGTACCCAGCAGCCAGCGGCGGTTCTGTGAACGGCCGGTCGCCTGCTGCTCCGGCAGGCTGACGGTCTCGTCGACCGGGCGGTCGTAAGCCGTCTGGTGGTCCCGGGTGTGGTACTGGATGCTCATCGGCGGTCTCCCTTTCTCGGTTGGTTGATCGGTGTAGCTCCACTCTCGGCCGGATGAAGACCCCGGTCCCTAGAGAGACTCCCTAGTTCGCCTTCCCAGGGTCCGGACTGGGCCGTGGCCGGACGGCGCCCGGGGCCGGCGCGCCACCTCGGGAGGGAGCGCCGGTTCGGCGCCGGTTACGCTCGTATTCGTCCGCAATGGCCGGAAGTGACAGGCGGATCGAGGTGGGCGCGTGCCGTACGGGCAACCGCAGCTGGACCTGTTCGTCGGCCGGGATGCGGAGTTCGCGCGCGTCGCCGAGGTCGTCACCCGGGCGAAGGCGGGGCAGCCGTGGCTGGTGGCCATCGAGGGCGAGCCGGGGATGGGGAAGACAACCCTGGCCAGGCGTTGCCTGGCCGCGGCGTCCGGCTTGCGGGTGCTGTCGGCTCGTGCCGACCAGGCCGAGACCGACCTAGATTTCGGCCTCGTCGACCAGCTGCTGCGGTCAGCCAGGGGCGCCGTCCCGGCGGCCGGGACAGATCCGTCGGACTCGTCGTTCGCCGTGGGTGCGCGATTGCTGCAAGTGGTGGGCGAGCTGCAGGCCGCTGGGGCGGTGGCGGTCGTGGTAGACGACGTGCAGTGGGCCGACCGCGGGTCGGTGGAGGCCTTGACGTTCATGCTGCGGCGGCTGTCGGTGGATCCGGTCGTCGCCTTCGTTATCTGCCGCAGCCCCGTCGGCCGCCTGGACGAGGCGGCCCAGCGGTTGCTGGTGAGCGTGGAGAACAGGGTGCATCTTCCGCTCGGCGGGCTGGGCCCGGATGAGGTGGCGTCGCTGGCGGCCGCGCTCATCGCGGGGCCGCTGGACAAGCAGGTGATCCGGCGGCTGTATCAGGGCACCGGCGGCCACCCGCTGTACCTGCGCACGGTGCTGAGCGAAGGGTCCGGCTTCGACCCGCGGGCGGGAGGACGGCTAACGCTGCCCCCGTCGCCGGCCATCGCCGTCGGCGACCACCTGCGGGTGCTGCCGCCCGACACCCGGGCGATCCTGGAGATGCTGTCGGTCGTGAACCTGCGCATGCCCTTGGCCCAGCTGGGCCAGGCGGCGCAGGTCGACTCGCCCAGCACGGCCGTAGAGCCCGCCGTGGCCTCCGGCCTGGTGGACTGGTGGCCCGAGGAGCCGAGCGGCCCCGTCCAGATCCGTCATCAGCTGGTCCGGGACGCCATTTACGCCGGGATCACTGCTAGCCGGCGGCGCGTGCTGCATGCCCGCGCCGCCTTGGCGGTCAGCGAGCACGCCTCCTGGGAGCACCGGGTGGCCGCACTGGACCACCCCGACGAGGGCCTGGCCGCGCAGCTGGAGGGCCTGGCGGCCGAAGAGGCGGCCCGGGGCCGCCTGCCGCTGGCCGCCACCCACCTGCAGTGGGCCTCGGACGTTTCCCCGGCCCGGGCCGACCGTGAACGGCGGCTGCTGACCGCGGCGCTGCATCTGACGCTGGCCGAGGAGGTCCGAGGCATGAGCCTGCGCGAGGCGGTGAAGGCGGCGGGTCCGTCTCCGTTGCGCAGCTGCGTGCTGGGCACGATGGCGTTTTCGTCCGGCCAGCTGCCCGAGGCAGAGCGGCTGTTCAGTGAAGCCTTGGCCGAGGTGCGGGATGACCCGGACCGGCAGCCACTGGCCGCCTTGATCGCCAACCGGCTCGCGGGCACCTTCACGCTGCTGGGCGACGGGGAGAAGGTGATGGCCTTGGGCCGGTGGGCGCTGGGCACTGGCCGTCTGGACGCGGCGGCCGCCAGCCAGACGCACACCTTGGTCGCGATCGGCGCCTCCCAGGTGTCCGGGCCGCGCGACGCGCTGGCTGAGCTAGGGCATCTCGATGCCGACCCGGCGCGTGTCGGTCCGGTCGATGTCGACGGCCTGTCGTTCCGGGGAGTGTTCCGGCTACTGGCCGGCCAGCTGGACCGGGCCGTGAGCGACATGACGGCCAGCCTCAAGATGGTGCGTCAGGGCGCAGCCCTCACCCTGGGCCTGCGCGCCTACTTCTACCTGGCGCTGGCCCAGTACCTGGTCGGCCAATGGGACGACGTCCTGCTCACCGCCGAGCAGGGGTTCTCAGCCGCGACGATTCACTCCCGCCGTTTCGAGCGGCCGTTGCTGCATCTGGCCGCGGGCTGCGTGCCGGCTGGCCGGGGCGCGACCGAGGAGGCCGAGCAGCACGCCCGCCTGGCCGAACAGGCCGCGGCCAGCCTGGACTACGGCCAGGAGCGCGTGTACGCCGCGATGGCCCGGGCCCTGGTGTGCCAGGCCGCCGGTGACTACCTGGGCATGGCCGATGCGCTCAGCCCCTGGCGGGACGACTCGGCCCTGGACGGCCGCAGCCGGGTCTACGCGGTGCTGTGGCGGCCGCTGCTGGCCGAAGGCCTGATCGGCTCGGGCCAGGCCGAGCCCGCGGCTGCCGTCCTGGACCAGCTGCGCGCCGCCGGCGGGCAGGTCCGCTACCTGCGGCCCGCCCTGGCCTGGCTTGACGGATGGCTGACCGAACAGCAGGGGAGCCCCGAGCGGGCCCTGGAGATCTACGCCGGCAGCGAGGATACCGGGAGCGTGCAGAGCCCGGTGTACGCCGCCCGGCTGCTGCTGGCCCACGGCCGGCTGTTGCGCCGCACCGGCAACAGGAAAGCCGCCGTCGAGCGTCTCCGCCGCGCCCGCGCCCTGTTCGCGGCCCTGCGGGCCGCTCCGTTCACCGAACGGGCCGAACAGGAGCTAGCCGCCTGCCATCTGCCCGCCAACCCGACCAAGAAGCAGTCGGTCCTGGCCTTGACCAGCCGGGAAACCGAAGTCGCCCATCTGGTCGGCCAGGGCCTGTCCAATCCCGAGATCGCGGCTGAGCTCTTCATCAGTCGCAAGGCGGTCGAATACCACCTCGGCAACATCTACGCCAAGTACGGCCTGCAAGGACGCCAGCAGCTGCGCCACGTGGTCGCGCAATGGCGCGAGCCCACCGCCGTGTAGCCGCAGCCACCTCAGCGCGACCGGCGGGTAGCTGACGACTGGCAGCAGGCTGCGATCGCATCAAGTGGGTAGGGGACGCGGACTAAGCGGAGAAGCAACCACCTCAAGGCCATCGACGCAGGACGGCATACCTCCAACATGGTCTGGAAGGGCCAGTTTGTCTCGGATGAGCCGCTGAGCTTCCTGCTCACCACCGAGGCGGGCAGCCGGATCTTCTGCGGTGGTGACTTCGCGATTCCCGGGGACTTGTAGACCTGGCGCGAGCTGTACGCGCCGCGGGTCGCGATCCTGGGAATCGGCGGCGTCCGGAACGGCCCGGTCAACAGCTTGTCCCCTCTCGAGCGAGGCCCGCGCTCGCTTGGCTCGTCCCGAGACGGTGACCAGTCTGCGCTTGTTATGCACGATGCGCATTGGGAGGATGGCACGGTGATGGCGACGCGACTCTCTGGCGATCGGTATGCCAGTGTGGCGGGCATCCTTTTCGTCGTCGCGCTGGCCGCGGAGGCCGTGGTCGCAGTTGGAGTCGGGGTCAGCCAGGATGACTCGGCGGCGAAGATCGCGACCGCGCTCTATGATCACCGCGGGCGGCTGCTGGTGATGGCGTACCTGTCCGTTGTCTATGCCGCCATGTTTCCGATCTACCTGAGCAGGCTGTACCTCCTGCTGCGCGGGAAACCAGGTCGGCCGCGGGTCCTTGGCTCGCTCGTGCTGGCGGGTGGCGTGCTGTTTGTGGCCCTGCATGCCGTCAGCGACGTCGGGATCACCGGCTTGCTCGGCGCGAAGCTCGCGTCATTCGGGTTTCACCATGATCAGGGCGTGAGCTACACGCTGTACCTGATGACCTTTGCCCTGGAAAGCGTGGGCGACGTCTTCGGAAGCCTGTTTGCTTTCGCCGCAGGCCTGCTGGTGATCGCGAACGGTGTCCTGCCACGCTGGCTCGGCTGGGTGTCGATCCTCGTTGGGATCTTGTTCTTCCTTCAGGGCTTCGGCCTCGGCGGCGTCATCGCCACGTTTGGCCTCATCCTGGACGGCATCGGGTTCGTGCTCTTGCTGGTCTTCGTCCTCGTGAGCAGTGTCCTCTTGCTGAGACGCGAAAGTGCGGTCCCCAGCACCTCCGGTGGAGCTTAATAAAGCGTCAACTTCGTACAGCAGGCGGTACAGCAACGGGACGCAACACCCGCCCGCACACACCATGAGCTGGCTGCCGAAGTCGGCCTGTCGTCGTACCCGCCAGCAGGGGCTACGCCGACCTCTAGACCCCCGTTGACCCCGCGCCCGCTCCCTCGTCACCCGTTCCCGGGTAATCCTCAGGCCAGCACGGCGCCGGCAAGGTCTTCGCGGGCCAACAATTTCGACGGCGCTGCCGCTGGCTGGGGTCTCGTAGTAGTACTGCTGGTTGTCGCGGCGGGCCAGCCCGATGACTTTCAGCTCAATCCGCCAGCCCGGGGGCGTCTGGGTCAGGGTTGCGTCCCCCCGACGCCGGACTCCAGGCCAGTGCCGTCCAGCGTCGCCGTGGCAGTCAGCGCCTTGGTGCCCGGCGGGGAGCTGGCCGTGCCGTGCGCGAGGATTCTGACGACGACCACCGCGACCACAATGACTGCCAGCGCGAACGCCGTGTAGACGAGTCTGATCCGGAACCTACGCGAACGCGCGCTTGACCCGGGGACGCATGATCAGCGAATCGGGTAACCCTTCTGCTTCCTTTGCTCCGCAGACGCTCAATCAGCCAATTCTTCCCGGCTGGCTGCTAGGAAGCACTGTTAATGTGACGGAGGAGAATTCGAGCTCACCTGAAACAGAGCAAAAAATTGTCGAGTCACACAGTTACGGACAGCAGCTCGGCCGGGTCCTTGATGTGGTGAATGAGCTGATCGCGGAACGACCCGCCGGAGCGCCCGATGCGCAGTCTATTGGCGATTTCGCAAAGCTCTGGCAAAGTGTCGAGCAGATCAAGGTGCAATCGGAGGTGAAACGGATCGAAAAAGCAATCGCCGATCTGGCCAGCATGAAGAAGCAACGGCCTGATGAGTATCAGCGTTTGGCGATGCAGCTTCGGGCCGTCCTGGAAGAGTAGTCAAGACTCGGCCCAAGGTGGCTGTACATTCGAAGGCGACCTTGTCCCGGTACAGCTCGTAGCAGATCCGCTGCAGCGGCCGCCCCTTCACCAGTTGCGAGGCGTAAACGAGCGTTCCGGGCTCGTTGGCCTTGATGGCCGCCACGGTCTCGGCCACCAGCCGGTCGTAAGCCTCGGCGCTGGCCTGGTCCTTGCACGTGAACCGCACGAACAGACCGAACATCGATCGCCTCCAAGTCAGCGCGGTCCGAGCCGACCCGCGCGCATTACTTCTGGACGCTGTCGGGTGCTCGCTTCTCAGCGGACGCTCTTGATTCGCCAGACCCCGATCGACGCCGCGACGGCCACCACGGCGGTCGCCCCGAACAGGGCCGGGTAGCCGGCTAGCGAGACGAGGGGGGCGGCTATCGCCGCGCCGATGGCGGCCGGGCAGACGATCGCGATGTTGATGATGCCGAGGTCCTTGGCCCGGTCATGGGCCTTCGGCAGCACCTGCGTGACAAGTGCCTGATCGACGGCGATGTAGCAGCCGTAACCTATGCCGTAGAGCAACGCCGCGCCCAGCGCTGACGGCCAGGTCTCCCAGAACGTGAGCATCAGCGCGGCCGTCGCCATCAGCAGGCCGGACACCGTGACCATCATCTTGCGGCGGCCGCTGCGGTCGGAGATGATCCCGCCGATGATCGAGGCGACCACCACGCTGCCGGTGTAGATCAGGATCAGGATGAGCAGGCCGTCCGCGGCGGTCTGGCCGGGGAACAGTCGTGCGTAGTGCACCGCATCGCGCAGGAAGTACAGCAGGTACAGGGTGCCCATGGCAATGGCGAGGCTCGCCAGGAAGCGGGTCAGCCAGGCCCAGCCGAAATCGGGGTAGGCGCGCGGGCTGAGCCAGTAGGCGGAGGCCACCCGGCGCCAGGAGAACGGCTCCCGGTCCGGCGGGGCGAGCGGGGGGTCGGGAGTGAACAGCACGAACGGCAGCGCGAGCACCACCATCAGCACCGCGAGCGTGATGTAGCCGCTGAACAGGTCCTGGCCGAGGACGTCCACGACCAGGATGGTGCCCAGGACCAGGCCGAGCGCGATCGGCATACCCACCCAGCCGGCCACCGTGGCGCGCTGCCGTACCGGCACGTGGTCGGGGATGGCCGCGCTCAAGGTGGCGTACTCGCCGTTCTGGAAGGCACTGAAGCAGAACCACAGCAGGGCCACGCCGAATACCGTGGCCTGCACAGCCAGCAGGGCAAGGCAGAACGCGGCTAGCACGACCATGGCCAGCGTCCACCGGTGCCGCCGGCCGCTGAACCGGCCCAGTCGCCCGCCGTGCGTGGTGCGGTCGGACAGTGCGCCAACGACCGGGGTGGCCAGGGCCGAGGAGATGGCCCCGACCGCGGTCACCACCCCAAGGGCGACGATCTTGTGGCTGGGCGTGATGTCCTGCAACTGGAGCGCGAGCACGACCTGCACCGGTGTCTGGTACGCCATCCACATGCCCAGGCTGGCCAGGGAAAGGCCAGTGATCCAGCGGTACCGCACGTGCTGGGTCGGTTCGGCCAGCGCTAGCGACAGCACATCCGGCTGACCGCTCGCCTGACCTCTCATGACACCTCCGCCGCGAAGGGTCCGCTACGGGCAGACAGGCTTCCATTGCGGTCCCGGTGCCCTGACTGGATCATGACGCATTCCGGGCACATCACCCGATATCTTGCCTGTTCTGCAGCGGTCAGCGGGGCGGCCCGACGACGATGCTGCCGAACATCTTGGCCCCTTCCGCGAGCCGCTCGGGTGTGATCTTCCATCCGTCGGGCCGCGGCTCACGAATCCATCTGGACCGAATCCGTGGCGCAGCGGTCTCTGCAGTTACGCTGCAGCCGAGTTACCGTGACTTGTGGGTGCCTTGGTACGGAGGGGCAGCCCGTTGCACGGTGTGGTTCGGCTTCGCGAACGGGCGGAAATGCTTTTTCATCGAGCCGCATTCGGCGGCCAACTTCTTCGGCCGGGACCGCTGCATCAGGACACGTTCCGCGGAGTTCTGAGACGCTCTCCGGGCACGTCGGCGGCCTGCCGAACTAGGGGCGGGAGGAGCCACTGATCAGCGAGTGGCTGCACCTGGGCCCACGCGGTGGCCCCTTCCGCGCCCCCGCGGGACTTCCGGAGGCCACCGGCCCGGATCGCCGAAGCGGTCCGGGCCGGCGTGGTGCTTATGCGAGGGTCACAGGCCGCCGGTACGGGCGAGAGCGGGAACGAACTTCGCCGCGTCGACCGTGCCCCAGCCGCTGGCCAGGTCGTACCCCGGCGTCGCGTCGTAGCCGGTCACACCGCCGAAGGTGTTGTTCCCAGAGGTGACGTCGACGATGCCGGTGTTAGGAACGCCGGCGCGGCTCAGCGCGCCCAGCGTGTACAGCGCGGGGTTGATGAGACCCAGCCGGTGGTGGGCGTACTGGTCAGCGAGCGCGACGACACCGGAGAATATCGGCGTGGCCTCGCTGGTGCCGCCGAAGATGTACCAGCCCGGATCACTGACCCCAGGGGTTTCGATGCCCGCGAAGGACATGTAGACCCAGGCACCGCCATTGACGGCGGCGGACATCGAAATGTCCGGAGTACCGCGCTTGGCGCCGACGACCTTGCTCACGCCGATCTGGTAGAGCGGGCGGGAGAAGATGGCCGACACGCCGCCACCGCTGGCGCCGAAGCCGTCGTTCCACACCACGTCGGGGGAGAGCCGGTTACCGGCGTTGTCCAGGCTGAGCTGGGTACCGCCGACCGCGGTGACCAGCGGGTCCGAGGCCGGCCAGGAGTTCACCCGGTACGGGTACAGCGTTTCTCCGTCCGCCTCGTCATTGGTGGCACCTTCGTCTCCGGAGCCGGCGAGCACGGTCACGCTGTGCGCCGCGGCGTCCTTGAACGCGTAGCGCAGGTCCAGCAGGCTGGAGTAGTTGCCGCTGGAGAAGCCGGGGAACGTGTTCTCGGTAGCGCCGAAGCTCTGCGAGATGACGTCGCCGACGCCGGAGTTGATCAGGGACTCCTCGGCGTTCATCATCTCGGGGAAGCCGGTCACGCCCTCGGTCTCGGCGACCGGGGTCTCGGCCAGCACGATCTTCGCGCCGGGCGCGATGGAGTGCGCGTACTCCACGTCGAGGGACGTTTCCTCGGCCCAGCCGACCTCGGTCGCGTTGTTCGGGTCAAACGCCGGGACGTTGCCGAACTTGTCGATCACCAGGGTGGGGTCGGGGAAGCCGAACTCCTGGTCGAAGACGTGCAGGTCGTGCGCGATGGTCGGCGAG
>Ga0302326_10017463_pt1 | contig 14975 bp, 12 predicted proteins | sample Palsa_T0_3_FD_202264 | JGI IMG/M metagenome (GOLD analysis project Ga0302326, IMG submission 202264) | Peat permafrost microbial communities from Stordalen Mire near Abisko, Sweden - Palsa_T0_3 | ecosystem: Environmental > Terrestrial > Soil > Palsa > Peat permafrost | place: Sweden: Abisko... | reverse complement strand
GGTTGGAAAAGGATCGCTTGGGCAATTCGAGGCACCTTTTCATGCGTACTACGGGAGCCAGACTTAACGCGTGGTCGACGATTATCAGACCGGGGATATCGGGGGCGGGACAGTTCATTCACGCGACGAGGAGGCTCAAGAGGGGTGGCGCGACAGCGAACCGTGCATCGAAATTGATCGATGGAATGCGCGCGCAGGCTATCCTGGTGGCGGCTGAGGGGGGGATTGAGGGAAAGTGGAATGGGGGAATCGCCGTCGGTGTGTATCAGGGGAGGCTGGAGTGTATTGAAGCTATCTCAGAAATATGAAAATTTTGCATGTCATCTCGATGGCCCGAAAACCGGCGAAACGAAAAAGCTTCAGAAGAAGGGCTGCTTGTTCGCTGATGATTAATGATTCCTCCATTTGAAATCGCCTGAGAGCGTTTATGAGATGACTTCATTTTACATGAACGCGAATGTGGTGGATGCGAATCGGGGAATGAACTTCCGGGCGTGAAGCGCGGAGACTACTAGCTTTACCATCTGAATCGTCATGTAGATAGCATGCAGTCCGGCAATGACATTTCCCCTATCGCAATGCGTCCAGCATGCGTTTTTCAGTTCGATAACTTGCGCGGTGCGCTCGCAGGACCTGCTAAGTCATTTTTACGGAAGGCGGACCCCTCCGATTGCGGTTGCGTTGAATCCGCACATTGGATATGCGGCTGAAATCGCAAAGGAGAGCGTAAACAGTAGGCGGCCCGAGGAGGAAATTGCGCTGGAGCGATATCTGCTGGAGGAAGGGGTCTTCGGGAAATTCTGAATCCGACACAAATAACTCCGGCCACGGCGTCTATCCAGAATGCGCTATGGAGCGCGAAAAGCGGGCGGAGAAATCCTAGGGCGCGGCGGGGGCTTTTTCGAGGAGTTTTTCCTTGCGATATATCATCGCGTTGATGTTGGACGTGGCCAGCTCGAAGCCATGGCCATGGGTAATGGCGTCGGTCGGGCAGGCTTCGACACAGTAGCCGCAAAAAATGCAGCGCGAATAGTCGATGTTGTAGACACGGGCGTAGCGTTCGCCGGCGGATATGCGGTGGGCATCGGTATTTTCCGCGGCTTCGATGTAAATACAGCGCGCGGGGCACGCGGCCGCGCACAGGAAGCAGCCAACGCATTTTTCCAGTCCTCCTTCGTCACGGTGGAGAACATGGATGCCGCGGTATCGAGATTGGAAATGGACGGCTTCTTCGGGATAATTTTCGGTGACGGGTTTCCGCAGCATGTTGCGGAAGGTCACGCTGAAGCCTTTTACAAGCGTGATGAAGGTTTCGCCAGCTTCTCGGATGAGGGACGGCATCGAACGCCAGTGTAGCAAAGTCGCGGGGGAGGGGCAAATCGGGGGGACGCGCGGTGGCGGCCTTGCCAGAGCAGGCCGCCAATGGCTCATTTGGTCTGAGCCTCGCTGGATTGTGTTGAACGGGCGATTTTGCGCTCGACGATTTTGAGCCAATCTTTCAGGTCCTGAATGCTTTCAGCGCTCAGCGGTGAAGGCCACTGGATAACAACCCTTCCCTCAGCAATGGAGAACACGTCTTCTTGCACGTTGGTTTTTGACGGCGGGTCGGGCAATTTGTATGAGAAGTGCAGTGGAACCGAAGCGCCTTCTTCCTTCGTCAGTTCATAAATCGGCAAACCTGTAGGGCTTCCCTCGACGAAAGCGAATGCGCCATCAGATGATATTCCAGTAACCACTTTGGGCTGGGGAAACTGCAATATCCCTGCTGATTCCCATTGCACAAAATCTCCTACTTTCGGGACGTACTTGCCGTCCCTATGACCGCCGTTGCTTTCGCCCTCCGACGTAAACTTATCAGATTCAGAGAGTTTTGCAAACGAAATTGTATCTTTATATTCCTTGATAAAAGCATCGACGGTCTTTTCGTTGAAGGGGGGTTCCCATTCAGCTGTAAGTGTATAGCGAACTTGATCCTCGGAAGGTAGTGAGTTTCCCCACTTATCCCATAAATCTCGATGCAGTTTCGGGTTTAGCGCGAATTCCTTAATCGCTTGCGCCCGATCCGAAGAATCAGGACGCTTATCCAGAAGCATACGGATCGCTTTGGGGGTGAGCTTTAATTTGCGTTTGTCGCCTGAACCCTCATCCTCCATTAAACCAAAGCTGATTAAGGCTGCAGTTGTTTGTAAACCGCCGCTACTCTTTTCTTGGTAGCCCCAATGTTTGACCGCAATCTTCAAGCTCGCGGCATTGCGGAGTTCGTGATCGTAAAATTCTTGGGCGCGTTTAATGGCGGCTTCCAAGTTTATAAAGGGATATGCAGGGCTTCGGGTGCGCCCCTTCCCGGAACCTGCCGTTTCGTCTACAGCAACTACTTTGGGATTTGTGGCCATCTGTGGCTCATCCTCCTGAACCAACATATATCCCACAAGAAGAAGATAGTCAAGTCTTTTTCTTATCAAATATATCTTGACTTGCCGGAGATAGGGTGGCACAATCGCTCTGCAAACAAAAGCCCCGCCTCAGCAGCGAACTGAGAACGGGGCCAAATCCAGCAAGCGGGGTTAGCCGCATGCCGAACTCTCAAGTGCATTGTCGGCCTGCCTCGCGGAAAAGGCAAGCCAAAATGAACGTCCTGCCGATGGAAAAACAAGTCCAGATCATTAGTGCTCTAGTGGAAGGCAATTCAATCCGGGCCACAGCCCGCATGGTCGGCGTTGAGCACAAGACCGTGATGCGCGTCCTATTGCGTGTCGGCGAGAATTGCCGCGATCTGCTCGATTCCCAAATGCAGTCGCTGCCTTGCAAGATCGTCCAGATGGATGAAATTTGGACCTTCGTGGGCAAGAAAGAGAAGCGCGTCAACGGAAGTGATAACCCGGTGGAAGTTGGCGACCAATACGTGTTCGTTGCAATGGACTCGGAAACTAAGATCATCCCTTGCTTCCGGGTGGGAAAGCGCAATGCCGAGAATACTTGGTACTTTGTGCAAGACCTTTCAGAACGCCTAGCGGGGCGCGTGCAATTGACCTCTGATGGCTTTAAACCCTATTTGAACGCGGTAGATGATGCGTTCGGGATTGACGTGGACTATGCGATGCTGATTAAGAGCTACGCGGAAGGCGGGACGGAAAAGCGGTACAGTCCGGGCGAGTTCATCAGCGCAACACCCATACCAGTCACAGGAAATCCGAAGGCGCACCTGATCTCAACGTCACACATTGAAAGGCAGAACCTCACGATGCGAATGCAGTTGCGCCGTTTTACGCGCCTCACCAACGCCTTCTCCAAGAAGCTCTCGCACCTGAAAGCGGCATGTGCGCTACATTTCGCGTGGTACAACTTTTGCCGGATTCATTCGTCACTTCGCGTAACACCTGCGATGGCGGCAGGCATCAGCGATCATGTGTGGGATTTTGCGGAGTTTTTCAAATGACACCACTACCGGACGCGCCGCAGGCCGCAGTGCCTGAAGCGTCAATAGTATGTTGGGTACCAATGAGGGGAGAAACAAACCTTTGCGCCGCCCCTCCAGGGCTTATCCATTATGTATGTACGGGGCCCGTTTTCCCGCCACTTCCGTAGTGGGTTACGGTATGGCGTCCCTCCGGGATTTTCGGAGTAAGAGCATTTGCTTACTGCTCGCTGGCGGCTCGACTCTTACGCAATCTCCAATAGTCCTTTCTATCGGCGGACATTTCTACAACGGAAATGACCACAGTTGCTGGGGGACTCTAATTTACTGGGAGAATGGGTACATGAGCCAACCGATGCCGATGGCCACGATGAGGAAGGCGAGGAATGCCCATAGAGTGTAATGCAGACGCTCGGTACTGGTTCGCTTGGAGAGGAACGCGAAAGTTACCGAGACCACGAGCGCAAAGAACAAGAGCGCGCCAAAATGGGTGAGGCCGCCGAACAAGGCGTTCATTTTGCTTCGCCTCCTCGACCGATATCGTATGCCTCGAGCACGGTTAGAAGATTGAGCATGCCTGCGGCTGCGAACAGGCGCGTGCCGTAGTCGCCCGTGGCATGGGCGACGTCGGGTCCCGCGGACTGAATCTGGTGGGCGAAGAAATAGAAGATTCCGGCGCCCAGGTCGGCAAAAAATCCGAGGCGATCGAATAAGTCTTCCGCGCTCGCGCCGAAGGTGCCGCCCCGCATGGCCAGGCCCGCGCACGCCAACCCGCCGACGCATAGGAAATAGACGGCGGCTTTGCTCCACCGGCGGAGGACGAGATGGCCCAGTCCGGGAACAATCCAACCAGCGACGGCGGCCACAAGGGCCATGGTCTGGTTCGTTTTGAGCGCTCCGCTTCTCATTGTTTCATCCACGCTTATTGTCCTCGCATTTAGCGGAGTGGGAAAAATGATTCTTCAGCATTTTGTCGTTTCGAGCGGAGCGAGGAGTCTCTCCATTTTTTTTGCGGCCTCAAACCCAAGAGGGATTCCTCGCTCTGCTCGGAATGACAATGTTTATCGCCTTTTGACAAAATGGACAACTTGTTTCGGAAGCTGCTACTTATTTCGGAACCTGCTAAGCCAACAGCTTTAGCATTTCCGTTTGCACGGCGCCGGTCACTTCGGCTTCGCGTTCGGCGACGTAAACGTTGACCTCACTGCGCACTCCGAATTCGGGCAAATAGATGCCTGGCTCGACGGAGAAACAAGTGCGCGGGATGATGCGGCGAATGTCGCGTGTTTCGAGGCTATCCATGTTCGCGCCCGCGCCGTGAACTTCCTGGCCGATATTGTGGCCGGTGCGATGCACGAAATATTTCGCGAATCCCGCTTTGCGGATCACTTCGCGCGCGGCGAGATCCACTTGCCAGCCTTCGATGGCGCGGCCCGCGCTCACGTTTTCCTCGACGAAATGGACGGCTGCGTCGCGGGCATCGCGCACGGCCGAGAAAACCTTGGCGACTTTGTCGGGAATTTTAGCGCCCAGAAAACCGGTCCACGTGATGTCGTAGTAGACGCTATTGGGAGCGGGTGTCTTGGCCCAGATATCGAGCAGCAGGAGATCGCCCTTCTTCACGAGGGACGAACCTTCCTTGCGTGGTTCATAGTGAGGATCCCCTGAGTGCGGACCGACGGCGACGATCGGCGGAGAATCGGAAACCACTCCGCTCGCGCGAAACTGCGCGAGGATCCACTCTTGCAGGTCGAACTCGGTGAACGGTTCTCCCGCCGATACGCGGCGAGCAGCCTCTGCAAACGCGGCTTTGGTGATCGCGTCGATGACGCGTCCGGCGACGCGATGCGAATCGAGTTGCTCGGGAGTCCAAGTTGCCTCGAACTCTTGGATGAGATCCGCCGAGCTAACCACTTTGCAACCCTGGGCGCGAATCAGCTCGATCGTGCCGGCGTCCACCAGGGAAATGGAAGGGATTGAATTCTTGGGCGAATATTGCATGGCCACTTTTTTCGTGCGGCCGACCAATTTTTTAAGATTTTTTTCCAGCTCTTCGGCGGCGGCGTAGAGCAACTTGTCACCGGGAAGCGAGTCGAGCGTTCCGGCTTCGATGCGGTGGACGAGTTTTCTAGGTTCGCCCTTGGCAGGAATCAGATAGAACCAGCGGCGCTTGGCCAGGGCGTGGTCGAGGCCCAAGACGCGGTAGGCGATGGGGTCGCGGTGAAGGATATCGTAGAAAAGCCATCCGTCGATTTTCTGTTGCCGCAGGGCTTTCTGTATGGCGTCGATGTTTGGCATAGAGGGCTGCATGAAAGATGCCGGAGGTTTGGATGAGTTCTCTCAGCCGGCTAGGTTGCGAATCATGGACGCGGTCACTCCTTGAATTTCCACGCGCTTGGTGCGGCTGGACTCGCCCGACAGGATTCTAACAGCCGCCAGCGGGACTTTCAAACGGGAGGCCAGGAGTTTTCGCAGCGCTTGGTTGGCGCGTCCGTCGACCGGCGGCGCGCTGAGGTGGATTTTCAAGGCATCTCGGTACTGGCCGGCGATTTCGTCGTGGCTGGACGCGGACCACGAAGGTGACCATCCCGCCCTTTTCCGCAATCCGCACGACGGATTACTCCTCTTCTCTTGCGCCGAATAGGGCTGTTCCAATCCGTACTTCGGTGGCGCCCTCTTCGATAGCGATTTCGAAATCGTGGGACATGCCCATCGAAAGCACGGGGAGGATTTCCGCTCCCATGCTCGCACGTAGCGCATCGCGCCATTCACGGAGGCGGCGGAAGTGGGGCCGCGCTTCTTCTGGGTCATCGGAATACGGAGGGACGCCCATGAGGCCGCGCAAATCCAGATGAGGCAGGCGCGAGATGGTTTCTACCAGGCGCGGCAAGTCCTTGGAATCGACGCCGGATTTCGCGGGTTCCGAGTCGAGTTTTACTTCGATCAGGACGCGCAGGCGATTCCTCGCGGCGAAGAGATTTGATTCGTCGTTTGTTTTACTCTCTGTCCCCTCTGTGGTGAAATCGGCCATGGCGCGATCAAGCTTTTCAGCTAAAGCGACGCTATCCACCGAATCGATGCTGTGAAACAGACGCGCCGCGCGGGCGGCCTTGTTTTTCTGAACGTGGCCGATCATGTGCCACGTTGCTTCGAGGGTTGCCAGGTGAGGTTGTTTCGATTCGCGTTCCTGCACGCGGTTTTCGCCGAAATGGCGAATTCCGGCTTCGTACAATTCGTGGATTTTGCGCTCGGAGTGAGTTTTTGAGACGGCGACCAGAGTGATTTCCTCGGCGCGGCGAGCGGCGCGAGAGGCGGCGAGGTTGATTCGGTCACGCACGCGGGAGAGATTTTCGGTTATTTTTTCGGACGCGGGAGTCATCGGCCGGATTTTAGCATGTGGGCAGCGGTTTCATATTCCATGGGCGGGAGGGGGAATTTGAGATTTGAAATTTGAGATTTGAGATTCCGGGGTGCGACATTGAGATCGAGAGGCATTTTCCAATTCAATGTGTGTGGAGATGGGGCCGTGGATCAGCGTGTCGTTCGCAGGAGATGGCCTGCAACGGTTGCGTGACAATCCATCAGCAGCCCATCAGTCGTTGGCGCAGGACGCTCGGGACTTTCGCGAGGCTTCCATGGACTTTCTTGCGGGGATGCGGCGGGCAGGCTAGACTGACGAAACGATTATGGCGGAACGCGGGAAATTAATTGCGCTCGAAGGGATTGATGGATCGGGGAAGCGCACACAGCTTGAGCTGCTGGCGAGCGCGCTCGATGCGCGCGGGCTTGCTACGTTTCGCATTGGGTTTCCGCGCTACGAATCGTTTTATGGAAAACTTGTTGGGCAGTTTCTGAATGGGGAGTTTGGCGCTCTGGACGCAGTCGATCCGCACTTGTCGGCGCTGCTTTATGCGGGCGACCGGCTGGAAGCGAGGGCGGAGATCGAAGCGGCTTTGTCGGGCGGGAAAATTGTGCTGGCTGACCGGTATATCGGCTCGAATCTGGCGCACCAGAGCGCGCGCGTTGCGCCGGAGCAGCGCGAAGAGTTTTTGTCGTGGTTGAAGCGCCTCGAATACGGGCTATACGCCCTGCCGGCGGAAAACTTGATCGTTTATTTGCGCGTGCCCGTGAAGGAAGCGCATCGACTGGTTGGCTTGAAATCGGCGCGAGCGTACACGAATCTGAAACGCGATATTCAAGAGGCGGACATTAAACACCTCGAAGAAACTGCGATAATTTACGAGCGGCTGGCAACCGGGGCGAATTGGGCGCGCATCGATTGTATTAACCCAGCGTCGGGGGTTCTTTATTCGCCCGAGGAAATTCACAGAGCAGTGCTGCAGGCTGTGGAAAGTCAAATTCTGTCGCAGGCGACAGATTCTGCGCGACGGGCCCAGGGTCTGTAGCGCTCGCCTTCAGGCGAGCATCTTGTGGATTGTCGATCGCCCGCAGTGCCCGCCTGAAGGCGGGCGCTACAAAAGTGCGCAGGTTCCGCGTCGTTGTGCGGGATCTTCGGCTGGATGATGAAAGGAAAATAATTTTCGTGGGCTTCTCGGATTTTCTAGGCAATGAGCGCGTCGTCGCCGCGCTTCGCGGCATGCTAGCCTCGGAGCGCGTGCCGCATGCGATGCTTTTCTCCGGGCCGCGCGGCATTGGCAAATTCACGCTGGCGCGGATGTTCGCGCAAGCGGCCAATTGTGAGCAGCTGCGCGACGATTTCTGCGGCGAATGCGAGCCTTGCAGGAAGATTGGGCAGCTTGCCGACCTTCGGCCGTTGATCGAGCAAGGCTTGGCCCAGCGCGGCGAGAGGCCGGACACCGCAACCGTCGACCGTGTGCCGCTTCTGCTCGAAACGCATCCGGACGTTTGGGCCATCGTGCCCGATCCGGTGCGCCTGAAGGAACCTGTCGCGCGCCCCATGCTGCACCTGGGGCAACTCCGCGCCGTTCAGCGCGCCGCCTATTTCAAACCGCAGGGGCGCCGTCGCGTATTCCTGATCGATGGCGCGGAGACGATGCGCTGGGATCTGGCCAGCATCTTCCTGAAAATTCTGGAAGAGCCGCCGGAGTCGGCGACTTTAGTTTTGCTGGCCCCAAATCCTTTTCAGCTCTTGGGCACGATCCGGTCGCGGTGCCTGCAATTTTCCTTCACGCCACTGGAGACGGCCGAAGTCGAGGAAATTTTGAAGGCGCGCACGGGAATGAAAGCGGAGGAACGAAAACTAGCCGCGCAGTATGCCGAAGGCTGTCCGGGCGCCGCGATCGGATTGGATCTGGAGGCTGTCGCGAAGCTGCACCGCGACGCGCTGACGATTCTCGATCGCTCCGTGGAGCTGCGCGGCGTCTCTGATTTATTCGCCGCCACGTCCGCGCTGGCCAAGAGCCAGGAAATCGCGTTTGAAAATGTTCTGGAAGTGTTCTATAGTCTGCTCACGGACCTGCTCGATCTGTCCAGCTCTTCCACGATGAAGATGTTGCGAAACCCAGCGTTACACAGGGAACTCGAAGCACTCAGTAAACGAGTAGACGTGGGTTGGATTACGAAGGCCGTCCATGGATTCGACGTGCTCCACTCCCGGACGCGACGCAATATTAACCGGTCATTGGGATTGGACGTGGTGGCTATTTCCTTGGCTCGCCCCTCGCCGGGCATAAAAAAATCTATTTCTCGGTAACGCAAACGTACCCTGATCCGTCCATGGTGCATCATAGCAGGTGAGAAACCTCACCTCGGCCGTGGAATTTTATAGCTGAATCTAAAATTGAAGGAGCCGTTATCGTGAATCGCAAGCTGTTTCGCCCCACTCTGACGGAAATGAAAGAACCTCATCCCAGCACGAGCCGCACCCACTCTGCCACTTCCGGGCCGCAGCCGCACAAGAAGCCGGCGCCGCCAGAGCAGACACATGCGGAGAACTTCTATTGGATCAAACAGATGCAGGCGCGAACTCCGGTGGTCATCGTGCTGACCGATGGGGAAAATTTGCACGGCACGGTGGAGTGGTACGATCGCGATTGCATTAAGCTGACGCGAACCGGCAATCCTAACTTGCTGATCTACAAGCAATACATAAAATATATTTACAAAGACGGGCCGGAAGCAGCCAGCGGCGGCGTTAACGGACAGTAATTTTACATAAATTTACAAATGTAGTTATACCTGCTTCGTTTTGGTACAGGTAGGACGGGCTTCAGCCTGTCGGTTTTTGGCCAGCACAGCGACGCCTAAAACCGACAGGCTGAAGCCCGTCCTACTTTCGCTTTGCCATCACTGAGAACGTCATCAGTGCTTTGCTGACCAGGCGGCCGTCCTGGTCGGTCACATCGCAATCCACTACGCTGGTGGTTTTTCCTTGCCGCAGGACGCGCGCGTCGGCCTTGACCTCGCCGTGCTCGACGGGCTCGAGAAAATTTATTTTCAACTCGATGGTGACGACGCGAGAGCCGGGCGGGGCGGCCAGGAAGGCGGCGAAGCCTCCGGCCGTATCGGCCAGCATCGCCAAAACGCCGCCATGCACCACGCGATGAGCCTGCTTGTGCAGCTCGAGCACGGGCATGCGGAAGACGGCCCTGCCCCGGTCGGCTTTGGCCAGTTGGAAACCAAAGTGGTTCACGGGATTGCTGCGCCGCAGCCGCTCGGAAACACGAGCCAGGTCGGCTTTGGACAATTTTCCTCGTGGCTTCATAGAGTTTGCGCGTCTCTTCGCTCGATGTGCGTCATTTTTCCTCGACACGAAATTGCTGTTACCCGGCAGCCTTGCCTGGCGTCCAATGTTCGGCGCCCCTGGGTGAGTTCAAGGATCGGGAATCTAGCATCCCGGAGGGAGGGGTGCAACAGATTCCCATCTACGTTTGCGAATGGGTTTGCTAAACTGCTGGTTAGAGAAAGGGTTTCAGGAACGCAGTCGCGAAAATCCCGATGTAGCCCGCCTCTTCAGAGGCGGGGTTTTCGTGCGGGCATGCGACGATGCCGCAAGTAAGGAGCCAACGGGCATTCCGCCCGGATCGACATGAAGATCGGGATCACATGCTACCCAACTTATGGCGGCTCAGGCGTAGTCGCCACGGAGCTGGGGATGGAACTCGCCGCGCGCGGTCATGAAATCCATTTCATCAGCTACGCTCCGCCCATCCGTTTGACGGACACCAACGAGCGAATTCAATTCCATGAAGTGGAAATTTCCAGTTATCCCCTCTTCGACCACGCCCCCTACGCCCTTTCCCTAGCCGTGAAAATGATGCAGGTGGCCGATTCGGAAAGCCTCGATTTGCTGCACGTGCATTACGCCATCCCCCATTCCGTCAGCGCTCTCCTCGCCCGCATGATGGCGGCCCCCAAGCCCCTGCCCTTCATCACCACGCTGCACGGCACGGACATTACCTTGGTCGGAAACGATCGGAGTTTTCTTCCCATCACGAAATTTTCGATCGAGCAATCCGACGGCGTCACGGCCATCTCGGATTACTTGAAGCTGCGCACGGTCGAGGAATTCGACATTAAGCGGCCCATCGAAGTAATTCCCAATTTCGTGAACTGCGATCTGTATTGCCGTACCCCGAACCAAGTGTTGCGCGCGGAATGGGCACCGGACGGGGAGCCTATCCTGATGCACCTGTCGAATTTCCGGCCTGTGAAGCGCCTCACCGATGTTGTCGAAATCTTCGCCAGGGTGCGGGAGAAAATGCGCGCCAAGCTCGTGCTGATCGGCGACGGGCCCGACCGCGGCGCCGCGGAATACCTGGTCCGCAAGAAGAAGCTGTCCCGCGATGTTCATTTTCTCGGCAAGCAGGACCGCGTCTACAGGCTCCTTTCCGAGGCCGATTTATTCCTGCTGCCTTCGGACATGGAATCGTTTGGCCTGGCGGCGCTGGAGGCCATGGCTTGCGAAGTCCCGGTCGTGGCGACGAACGTGGGCGGCTTGCCGGAAGTGGTGGAACACGGGGTGGACGGCTATCTTTTCACGCCCCGCGAAATCGAAATTGGTGCAAGATACGCGCTGGAAATATTGTCGCAACCGGACCGCGGCCGCGCCATGGGACAAACCGCGCGCGTCAACGCCAAGAAAAAATATTGCGCCAACGACGTGATTCCGCTATATGAAGCATACTATCGTCAGGTCATCGGAGCTTTGGCCGCGACCCACGCGTAGTTACATTGTGGTCTGGGACAGGAACGCTCGAATTGCTTGGGGGGAGTGCGTGTCTATGGGGTGCAGAAGGCTGTTTGTCCGCAGGGGTTTCCGCATCCGCATTCTGATTTTTGGGTTAATCGCCTTCACAGGGATGGCCACGACCGGCCGGGCCCAGGTGACTGCCTCGATTACGGGAACGGTGGAAGATGCCGCCGGCGCAGCCGTTCGAGAAGCGACCATTACCGTAACAAGCCAGGAAACCGGAGCGACGCGGTCAGTCACCACGGATGATTCGGGCAATTACCGCATCCTTTCTCTCCCTCTCGGACCTCAAGAACTCAAGGCGGAAAAGCAGGGTTTCAGGTCGGTGGTACGTACCGGGGTGAGCCTGGAAGTGGGCCAGGAAGCTGTGGTGAATTTCCGCCTGGAGCTCGGCGAGCTTGTTCAACAGATTGCCGTCACCGAAGAGGCGCCCGTAGTGAATGTGACCACGGCCGCTGTATCCGGCATGGTCGACGAACGCCAGATCAAGGAATTGCCGCTCAATGGCCGCAGCTTTGACGATCTAATTACGCTGAACCCGGGCACGATCAATTACAACGCCATGAAAAGCCCCAACACCAGCACCAGCAATGGGGACACGTTCTCCGTAGCCGGACGGCGCACCAGCGAAAATTTATTCCTGCTCAATGGCGTTGAGTACATGGGTTCCAGCCAGTTGGCCGTCACTCCCGGCGGCACCAGCGGGTATCTCTTGGGAATCGATGCGGTGCGCGAATTCAATGTGCTCACCGATACGTACTCCGCCGAGTACGGCAAGCGCGCGGGGGCGCAAGTCAGCGCCGTAACGCAATCCGGAACGAATCAATTCCACGGCACGCTTTTTGAATTTGTGCGCAACAGCGCGTTCGATTCGCCGGGGCCGTTCGATAACGGGACCGTTCCTCCCTTCCGCAGAAATCAATTCGGGGGCGCGGCCGGGGGACCGCTCAAGAAGGATCGCCTCTTTCTATTTGGCAACTATGAAGGATTCCGGCAGTCGCTGGACGTGAGCAATGTGAGCGTCGTTCCCGATGATTTGGTGAGGACCGGCATGGTTCCCAATGCCTGTACCGGCGTTTACGCGACCGTGACCGGCGTGACTCCAGCTCATTTGAGCACCATGGAGCAGTACGCATCCCTCTTCTGGCCGCAACCGAATGGCCCGGAACTGACGGTGCCGGCGTCAGGCACGGGTTGCACGAACACGGGGCAAGTGCCCAGCGGGACGGCCAAGGCGTTCTACTATCCGAACGAACATATCCGCGAGGATTTCGGCACTCTGCGAGCCGATTACAACCTCGCAAAGGGTGACACGCTTTCAAGCGCTTACACGATCGACGATGGAACGAGCCTCATCCCCAACGCCGATCCGATCTTCGCGTCGTTCACTCCGCTGCGCATGCAGGTGCTGAGCCTGAGCGAAACGCATGTCTTCTCTCCGGAGATTCTCAACACCGCCACGGTTGGATTTTCACGCGCATCCTTCGCGCTCGGTTCAGTTGTCCTGGCCACGATTCCCGCCGATCTTTCTTTTGTGACCGGCCTCGGACCGGGAGGAATTGTGGTGGGCGGCGGTGCAACCACAACGGCCAATGGCACGATCACTTCCGCGGGCCCCAACAACGCGGCGGGCGTATCCAATCACAGAAATCTTTTCACCTACGAGGACGACCTGCGCATCAGCCACGGCATCCATCAAATCAGCATGGGCGTGTGGTTCCAGCGGCTTGAGGACAACGAGGACAGCGCGTCCCGCCAACTCGGACAAGCTACGTTCACAAGCCTGACGACGTTGCTTCAGGGAGCGATCGGAAATACCGCGTTTCAAGTCGTGCCCTTGCATACCGAGCTGGGATGGAGAAGCCTTTATGGCGCATGGTACATTGAGGATTCCATCCGGCTGCGGCGCAATCTGACGTTCGAGGCGGGCCTTCGCCAGGAATTCACCACGGGCTGGAACGAGGCCAACGGCAGGGCTTCCAACTACATCACCAATGCGGCGAACGTACTCGAAACGACTCCCATTGTCGGCAATTCCGCGCTCACACAGAACAACGCAATCCGACTGTTCAGCCCGCGTGTCGGCCTCGCCTGGGACGTCTTCGGAACGGGAAAGACTGCCGTGCGGGCCGGATATGGAACGTATTACTCGCTGATCGACGATCTCGCTTTTCTGATGAATTCGGTCACTCCGTTCAATGGCTCTGCTTCGTTTGCCAATACATCCCTGTTCGCAATTCCCGGTTTTCCCTTTACGCCGGGAGTGGCGCCGCCGCCGTCCTGCGGCCCGGGAGTTCCCCAACCCTGCACGATTTTCGCGCCGCAAGGAATCCAGTCGAACGCGAAAACTCCCGCGGTTCAGGAATGGAATTTAACCGTCGAGCAGCAGTTGAGCCATAACACTTCCCTGCGCGTGGCCTACGTCGGCTCCTTCGGCGTGCATGAACTGCTCAATATCGATCCCAATTCCATCCCTGCGGAGCTTTGCACTGTAGCGGCGGGATGCAATTCTGGCGGCAACGGCACCGTGCAAGGGAAAGCTCCGGAAGGAGCCGAGTATATCCCGGGCATCGGAACAAAACGGCCGAACCAATACCTTTCCGCGGGATTTTTCTGGTACACCGAAGGCAACAGCAGTTACAACGCTCTGGAAGCGGACGTGACGCACCGCATCAGCAAAGGGCTCGAGTTTCGCGGCAACTATACCTGGTCCAAAAATTTGGATATCAATTCCGCGCTGACCGGAGCGCAATCTGAAAATCAGGCGCAGATGGTCCTCAATCGCAACGATCTTCATCAGGACTGGGGCCCGTCCGCTTTGAATGCCGCCAGCCAGGCCAGTGTTTCGGCCACTTACGAACTTCCCTTCGGCCACAGCCAGCGCTGGCTGAATGATACCTCTCGTGTGGAAAGCAAACTCGTCTCCGGCTGGCAGTTCAATGGCATCGGCACGTTCCTCTCCGGCTTCCCTTTCACTCCCCTGATTGGATCGAATCGTTCCGGAGACGGCGACACTCGGAATCCGGATCGTCCGTCGCTCAGTTCAACTTTTACTGGACCGATCGTGACGGGAAATCCGGACCAATGGTTTAACCCGAGCGCCTTCGTTTTACCGATCGCCGGCACCTATGGAGATTTGGGGAGAGGGACGTTGCGCGGGCCGGGACTTGCGGATGTCGATTTTTCCCTTTTCAAAAACACCAGCATCACGGAAAAGGCCAACCTGCAATTTCGCGCTGAGTTCTTCAACATCTTGAATCGCTCCAATTTCGGTCCGCCCAACACGACCGTCTTTTCGAGCGGCGCCATCAGCCCTTCCGCTGGCCTCATCACGACGACGGCAACTTCCCCGCGCCAAATTCAATTAGGGTTGAAGCTGCTCTTCTA
>Ga0302326_10017458_pt1 | contig 14977 bp, 14 predicted proteins | sample Palsa_T0_3_FD_202264 | JGI IMG/M metagenome (GOLD analysis project Ga0302326, IMG submission 202264) | Peat permafrost microbial communities from Stordalen Mire near Abisko, Sweden - Palsa_T0_3 | ecosystem: Environmental > Terrestrial > Soil > Palsa > Peat permafrost | place: Sweden: Abisko... | reverse complement strand
GTCCGAATCAGCGTGCGGTAATGCGCCGCCGCCATCGCAGGCTCATGATCCTGCTGCTCGTAGAGCCGGGCACGCCAGTAGAGCGCACTCACCGTCTCTTTCGCCCCCGGATACAGGCGGATCTGCTCTTCAAAGATCTTCGCAGCCTGATCGTAGAGCCCCTGCCGATAAGACCACCAGCCAGCCCGCCAATGGGCCGCAGCGGCATTGCTGCTCTGCGGGAAGCGCTCCGCCACCTCCGAGTAGTACTCGACCGCGCGAGGATAATCCTTACGCAGCAGATACATGTTCCCACTCGAATAAAGCGCGTCCGCGAGCCATTGGCTGTGCGGGAAGCTCGTGCGCAGCAAATCCACATACGCGGACTGGGCGCTCAGATCATCCCGATTGCGCGCCAGTTCCATCAGCAGGTACAGCCGTCGCGCCCCGTTCTCATCATTGGTCGCGGCTAAGGCCTCCGCTTCCTCCCGCGTCAACCGCTTCAGCTTGAGGTCGCAGGCCGCGGCAGCCACCGCAAAGCCATTGCGTTGCGCCGGATCGGCGCCGCTTCCGCGCGCCAGCGCATGATACTGCTCCGCCGCCTCTTCATAATGTCCGGCATTGTAGTAGGCATCCGCGAGGCTCCGCACCTCCGCTTCCGTCAGAGTAGACTCCATCCCCAGCGCCGTCAGCCGTGTCCGCGCCGTCTGCGCCTCAAAAGCCAGCGGCCACGCCAGCAAAACATGCTTGTAGACACTTCCCGCCTCAGCCGCCCGCCCTTGCGCCTGATCAACCTCTCCCAACGCGAGTTGGTATCCTGCCCTTCCAGCTGACTCCGGCGCATCCTCCAGCACCTTGCGTGCCCCGGCGAAGTCATTCAGTCCAAGCAGAATCTGCGCTTCCAGCTCTGGTACCTGCGCGATAAAAATGCTGTCCGGATTGCGCTCCGCAAAGCCTTTGAGCAGCGATTCCGCAGCCACATTGTTGCCCCCGTCGTGCTCCGCCTTGGCCCCCAGGAACTCGTCGTAATCGGCCAGAGCATCGCCCGCCGCCCGGGCCTGACGCAGGTTTGCCGCCGCCTCCGCAAAGCGGTTATCCAGCAGGTAAGCGTGGCCCAGCGCCAGATACGCGGACGCAGCCGCCTCGCCGGTATGCTGATGCGCATACGCCGTCACGCCGGCAAACGCAGCAGCCGTGCGAATCGCCACCAATTGCTGCGCCATCGGCCGAAGTTCCTTCGATGCAACAAAAGCCAGCTTCAACTTCGCCGTTCGCGCAGCCCTGCCAGCGGTCCGTTTCGCGCCACGACGGCCTTTCCCGGCCTTCGTTCCGGCCTTGCTCGAACTCTTCCCTTTGACGGTCGTCGATTTGGCCTTGGAATGTTGCTTCACCGTCGCCGCTGTATCACCACCAAGCGCCCACCCTCCCGGCGCCGCTATCGAGATACTTAACACCGCCACCAGCACTAAACCGCAGAACGAGATCTGTCGCAGATTCCAGAACACGCCGCCCGCAATCCAATGCCGAGGACCGACATCCTTCGCCGGCACGTTTCCAGGAATCTGTAAGAGTAGCCCCATATCATCACTCTAAGCGGATTCGCAGAATCTTGCGCGCGCAGCTTTGTCCGCGAACCACTCCCGTCACTGATTAGATAACTTTCGGCAGTGGGTTAGTTTGAAGGGTACGGGCTTCAGCCCGTACATCAGGCTACAGAAATCAGGAGGGCTTTAGCCCCTGAGGGCGGGGGCCCGGAGGCAAACCGACCCACTTCCTAACTTTCGCGAGGCTTTGAGAGCGGGATAGGCGTCAATTACACTAGAGATTCGCAGGCGGGCCGCGTCCCCCAAAGGAAAGGCAGCGTATTTTTCGCATCCAACCTGAATGGCCACCATCCAAATAGGAGAGAACGAGGAACATCCCGATGTAGCGCTGGTTACCAGTGCTCGCTCCGGAGACGTTCAGGCCTTTGAAACACTCGTCAGCAAGTACGATCGGCAAATCTTCCGCATTGCGCAGCACATCACGCAAAACCGGGAAGATGCGCAGGACGTGGTGCAGGACGCGTTTTTGAAAGCTTACGAGAAGCTGGATCAGTTCCAGGGAAACAGCAAGTTTTATACCTGGCTGGTCCGAATCGCGGTGAATGAGTCTCTGATGCGGCTGCGCAAGCGGCGCACCGGGAAGATGGTCTCGATCGATGACGACATTGAGACTGAAGAAGGCAGCGTCCCCCGCGACCTTGCCGACTGGAGTCCCAATCCGGAGCAGAACTACGGCCAGGCGGAACTAGCCGAAATTTTGCGTAAGACTATCCAGGGATTGCCGCACGGATTCCGGATCGTGTTTGTGTTGCGTGACGTGGATGGACTTTCCACGGAAGAGACAGCCGAAACGCTCGGACTAAGCGTTCCCGCTGTAAAATCGCGGTTATTGCGCGCGCGGCTCCAATTGCGCGAGCGACTAAGCCGCTACTTCCGTCAAAAGAAGGCTGGTGAGAAGTGACCTGCACTGAGTTTCTGGCGATGCTCGACGAGTTGATTGATGACGCAGTTTCACCGCAGACCCGCGTTCAACTGCAAGAGCACCTCCACGGGTGTGAGCACTGCGAGGTGACGCTGAATACGACCCGTAAGACGATAGAAATCTATCGCTCGCACGAGGTTTACGAACTTCCAAACTCGGTGCGGCAACGTCTCCACGACGCCATCATGGCCCGTTGTAAGAACGGCTGTTAGCAGAAGTAAACCATTACTGGTGAGCTTCGCTCATCCTGAGCGCAGCGGAGAAACTACTTCTTCGGCAAAATCGCCTCGGACATCAGCTACATCGCCTTGCGCCACCATGCCGTCTTTTCAAAGCCGAGAAAGTGCGTCTTAGCTCCCCGCGAAAGATAGAAGTCCTGCACCTGATTACTTTGAAAGGAACCGCATTCCGGCCAACTGTCGTCCTTGTCCAGCCGGGTCGCCGTCTGATGCGGATCGACCAGGACAATTTCATTCGCCGAGCACGCCACCACCTTCTGAGCCTTGAGGCTGAACGAGGTGCCCGGCTCGCCATCGGCAGGAACTCTATTCGCTAGATTTGTCAGCAATACGATAAACAAAAACACCGCGGCGACGGTCAGGATTCTTTTCATAACAAACAGTAATCGGGAGTTAAATTTCCGCAGAGTCGGGCTACACTACCGCGCAGCTTTCCCCAACAGATTGAATGCGATTCCCACTCAGTATACTCCCGAAGAATTAGCCCGCAAACCCGAGCTCACCGCGAAACGGATGGGTAGAAAGCCTAGTGCTACTAGCGGTGTCCGCATTGAAGGGTACGGGCTTCAGCCCGTACATAAAATCAGCTAAATCAGTTGGGCTTTAGCCCTTGAGGGAATGCGAATTGGACCGATATCTCGGATTAAGCATCAGGACACTGGATGCTATTTCCGACGGACACCACTGTAGATTGTAGATTCCGGAGGGAGCCGGGGGCTTCAGCCCCCGGATTAAATCCAATCTTGCTAGGCCTTTAGGCCCGGCTACTTCGATTCTAGTTGTTATCTTCTCGGCGATGCAGCGTCGGCTGATCGCTCGTGTTGGCATTCGGATCGGTCGACTGAGCAGTCGAATCGTCCTTGGTGGAACTGGCCTTACGCAAAGACGGCTTCTTGCCATCCTTGTTGTCCGTCAGCCTGCGTTTGTTCTCGATGCGCGCCAGCCGCGCCTTGATGTCATCGAACTCGGAGGTAGTAACCGTGTACTCATCCTTGGCCGGCAGGATATGCGCAATCTCTTCCTGGGAATGCTCAATCCGATCCGGCGTCTGCGGATGATCGGAGAAGGTCTTGGCGACCAGACCAGGCTTGCGTTTTTCCAGCGCCTGAATCTTCTCAAAGAAGCTGATAAAAGCCTGCGGATCGTACCCCGCGCGATACATGTACTGAACGCCCAGATAATCCGCCTGCGCCTCAAACTCGCGCGAGAAATGCAGGAAAGTGATCGGCACACCGATCGAAGCCGCCTCGTAGATTCCGTACCCTGTCCAGCCCCCGATAAAGATGAGCGGAATCGTGCCCAACTGCGCGTAATTCGCTCTCGTCATCTCCCGCGCCGCATGATGGGCGCAAACATGGGCCGTCTCATGCGCCATGACCCCAGCCATCTCGGCTTCCTCATCGGCATTCAAAATCAGCCCTGAATTGACGTAGAAGAAGCCACCCGGCAGCGCCATCGCGTTAATCTCGTCGGAATCGATCACCTTGATCGTGAAAGGCACCTTGCAATCCGAGTTCTTGACGATGTTCTGGCCAATCCGGTTCACATACTCGGTGATCACCGGGTCGGTAATGAACTTGGTGCTCTTTTCAATCTCAGCCGCATATTGCCGCCCCATGCGAATCTCAGAGTCCGTCGAATACCAGTTCCCCATGCCGCGGCCACCGATATCCCGGTTGCCAACCGCGCTCACATCGTCGATGCTGCCCGGCTTGATCTTCTCCATCTGACTCCCCGGCTCCACGAGCACCACCGGCGTCGGGCTAGCTGCGGCAGCCTTGGAGGAATCCTTGGCTTTGTCGTTGCCCTTAGGCGCGCCGCAAGGATTCTTGTGCGTCTCCGGATCATCCACGCATGCTTTTGCAGACGCAGAGCTATCCGCGCCGGAATTATCGGTCCCTGTTTTGTCGCTCGCCGTAGTAGGTGTAGTGGATGTAGTGGATGGAGCGGAGGACCCGGCCGAACCTCCCGAGTTCGCCGGAGCCTGCTGCGTCCCGGAACCCGCCGATGGTGCAGTTGGGGTTGTAGTTTGGCTCGTCTGCCCCGCTTGCGTCTGGCCGTAGCCAGGGTTCGTAAAAGCCAGCGGCAAAGCCAGCAGAACCCCTGCCAGCGTGACCTGTGAGCGTATCTGACTCAGCGTGACCATACCAGACGCCTCCCGGTAGCCGCACCACTTCTTATTTCCGGATGCAGTTCTACCGTGTTAGACGTCAGTATGCGCTCTTTGGCGGCTGAAAAGCGATCGTATTTTGACATGGCACAAAATAGTTGAACCTAAACCTGTCCCTTCCACTCACGCGGCAATAAGCCGTGCCGCAACGGGATTTCCATCGCCGCACCAAGGCCGCCTGTTCAGGTTTTTCACCGGCCTCCGACCCGCGGATTAGGGGCCCGTCAAGTCCTTTGAGATTGGAAGCACACCCCTTCTGCGATAAAGTGAAGGGCACGATGCAAGTGACGCAATTGCTGTGCCGGACAAACACTGCGCCAGTCGGTCCCCGCCGAGGACGGACCATTGCAGTTCTCCCCATCGTCGTGTCCGTTCTCGCCCTGCTGCTCCTGTCGGCCCCCTCGCCAACGAACGCACAGCAGTCCTCCGAGCCTCACTCGGACCAGCATCACGGCCCGCCCGGTTTCCCGTTTCCCCATCCAAACATTCGCCCGCCAAAAGGCAAAGTACCCGACGCCGGAACGACCGTCCTCTTCGACGCCACCGCCATGGGCTCTCCGTTGGTCCTCGATCACAATTGGCGGCTCGGTATCGCCCCCGGCTCCGACCCCTCGAAACCCGATTTCGACGATTCGAAATGGCCGACCCGTGACGCCAGGCAGGCCCTCGCCGAAGTCGATGACTCCGCAGCCCAGGACGACAGCGATCACGCGCCCAATCACGACCATGACGATCCCTCCCGGAATCACCACAGCCGTCCCTTCGCATGGTTCCGCATCCACATCCAGTTGCCCGCTCAACACGGACCCCTTGTCGTCCTTGTTCGGGTACCCGTCAGTCGCAGCACCCAGGTCTCCTTCAGCGAAACCGTGGGCATGGATATGTTCGCCAACGGAAAGCTAATTACCCCCGAGGGACCCAATGGCCGAACCCAGCAAACATACGAGTACCGGCAGATTTCACGCATCTACCCCATCAATATCCCGCAAGACCAGACAAATCTCACGCTTGCCGTCCGAATCCCGTTTGTCGCCTTCGGCATGGACGCATACACCGGATTCTTCGCGCATCGCACCTTTTATCTCGGAGACCGCGACGACCTGGTTTCTCATCTCGATCTCTGGAACCACGCCATGCTCTTCGAGCGCATCCCTGCCCTCGTCGACGCCGGCCTCAAAGTGCTCATCGCGTTCTTTCTTCTCGCGCTCTTCTGGACGCAGCAGGATCATCCCGAATATCTCTGGCTGGGGCTGCAAATGCTCATGGTTGCGCCCCTGGCTTACGTCGGATTTGTAGGAAGCATGGGTCAAATCGACGAACTCTGGATGGCCGCATCCGTATTTCAGCTGCTTCTCATCTCCGCATATTTGTATTTCGAGTTCCTCGTCGCCTTCCTCTCACTCCGTAAGCGCTGGTACATCGTCGCCATGCGCTATTCAGCCCCGCTCCTGCTCACCCTGGGACCTTTCCTCCTCTTCGTGCGCGAAAGCAAGGCCATCGCCATCGGCCTTGTCCTCTCAATCCTCTTTGCACTGCTTTGGATGCTTGCCTGGGTTCTCTTCGTAGGCCTGACGCTGACCATCGCAGCCTTCCGGCGCAACTACGAAGCAGCCCTCCTGCTCCTCCCCCTGCTCCTGAGCATCGTGGGCATGGTCGAGCTTGTTTCAACCGCCGGGTCGTCGAGTTGGATCGGAGCCCCCGTCCAATCGCCCCTGACATTCCAGGCCGGCCCCATCCCGATCCATTTCTCCGATGTGGCAGACTTCGTCGGCATCTTTGTCATCATCCTCATCATCTTCGTGCGCTTCCTGCGCATCCATCGCGAACGCGAGCGCGCCTCCAGCGAACTTGCCGCCGCACGCAGCGTCCAGGAGCTGATGATTCCCCGCGAATCCCCGCAAACACCCGGCTTTCACGTAGACACCGTCTACAAACCGGCAACCGAAGTCGGCGGCGATTTCTTCCACATCCAGGCCACCGGCGACGGAGGCCTTCTGATCGTCATCGGCGACGTAGCCGGCCACGGCCTGCAAGCAGCCATGAACGTCTCCATGCTCATGGGCGCACTTCGCCGTTCGCCCATGACCTCACCCGCGCAGATCCTCGCCGACCTCAATCAGGTCCTCGTCGGCAGCTCCAGCTTCACCACCTGCGAAGCCGCCTACTTCTCTGCCGACGGCGAAGTAGTAATCGCCAGCGCCGGCCATCCACCCCCATACCTGAACAGCCAGGAAATCATCCTCCCCGGCGGCCTGCCACTCGGCGTTGTTCCCGGCATAGAGTACGACGAAACCCGCCTCTACCTGCACCCCGGCGACCGCCTCCTGCTGATGTCCGACGGCGTAGCCGAAGCCCGCAGGCCCAACGGCGAACTCTTCGGCTTCGACCGCGTCCGCAACCTCAGCGGCCAATCCGCCTTCTTCATCGCCGACGCCGCCAAAGAATTCGGCCAGGAAGACGACATCACCGTCCTCACCATCCGCCGCCTCGCCCAGGCCGCAGCCGCGTAAGCAGCTTCGCACAGTCATGTTAAGCTGGCACTGTCGAGTGGGCTTGAAAAAGGGGGTAATGAAATGCGGAACACTCTATTCTTTGAGGAAGATGACCGATTTTGGGCCCTCTTGGACCGGGCAGCATCCGGGGATGAAATCGTGATCACCCGCCAAGGTAAACCCATCGCCCGAGTTGCCCCGCTTTCCGTGGTTTCCGACGCCGACCGCGACCGCGCTTTGGCCGCGCTGGAAGAGATGGACCGGCACGCAAAGGAAATGAACCTCGGGCCTTTTCATTGGGATGAGTGGAAATCTTATCGCGACGAAGGCCGTCGGTGAGCCTTGTTCTCGACTCCTCGGCGACGATGGCACAGGTCTTTCACGATGAAAGAACCCCCGCTATTTCCAAAGTCTTCGGGCAAGTCGCAGAAAACAGCGCGTGGGTACCCGAACTGTGGAGAATTGAGGTCGCCAATACCCTGAATGTAGGAATTCGGCGCGGCAGAATCCAGGTAAGCGATCGGAGAAGGATATTCGCAAATCTGGAATCTCTTCCGATCTATTTCGACACCGACTCATATCGGAATTGCTGGACCCAGACGCTCAGACTTGCGGACAGGCATGAACTGACCGTCTACGACGCCACCTACCTGGAATTGGCCCTGCGTCGTTCTCTCCCGCTGGCCACACTCGACCAGGCCCTTCGCCGCGCAGCTCAACTCGAAGGTGTCAGTTTGCTCGGCATTTAGCTCCCGGTTCCGTTTCCCAAAACAAAAAGCCCCACCCAAAACGGATGAGGCTTCATTGTTTTTGCTCTTAGGCCGACCAACGGGAGGCACCCGCCTGGACGGCCAGTCCCCTAGTCGTAATACTCAAGCCCGAGGTGAGTAATCAGCTCTTCGCCCATGATGTGCCGAAGCGTGTTCTTCAGCTTCATCGACTGGATAAACAGATCGTGCTCCGGATAGAGGTCAGCCGCAGTCTGCGGCGACTTCCAGTAGAAGCTGAGCCATTCCTGAATCCCGATGTTCGCCAGTTGCGGCGTCCGCTGAGCGAGATCCAGAAACAACACCAGATCCAGCGCAATCGGAGCAGCAAGAATCGAATCGCGACAAAGGAAATCCACCTTGATCTGCATCGGATAACCCAGCCAGCCGAAGATATCGATGTTATCCCAGCCTTCCTTGTTATCACCCCGCGGCGGATAGTAGTTGATCCGAACCTTGTGATAGAGATCCTTGTATAACTCGGGATATAACTCCGGCTGCAGAATGTAATCCAGCACACCGAGCTTCGACTCTTCCTTGGTCTTGAAAGACTCAGGATCGTCCAGCACCTCGCCATCCCGATTGCCCAGAATGTTCGTCGAATACCATCCCGAAACACCCAGCATGCGCGCCTTGAAGGCCGGCGCCAGGACAGTCTTGATAAATGTCTGCCCGGTCTTGAAATCCTTGCCCGTAATAGGCGCCGAGTTCTGCCGCGAAAGCTCCAGCATAACCGGCAAATCGACCGTCAGATTCGGCGCGCCATTGGCAAACGGAACACCTTCCTTCAGCGCGGCATAGGCATAAATCTGCGAAGGCGCAATCCCCGGATCGCTCTCAAGCAATCCCTTTTCAAATGACGCAACCGTATCGTGAACCGGAGTCGGCTCCAGGAAGATCTCCGTCGACCCAGCCCAGATCACAACAACGCGATCGACAGTCTTCTTGAATGCCTGAATATCGGCACGCACCTGCTCCGCCAGATCCATCTTGTTCTTGCCGGTCTTGACATGAGTGCCGTTCAGCCGCTTCACATAATACTGATCGAAGACCGCAGGCAGAGGCTTGATCTTTTCAAGATATGGCTTCAACTCCGCCAGAGTTTCCTTCTCCAACACCTTGGCGTGCGCAGCCGCTTCATAAACGTTGTCTTCGAAAATATCCCAGCCGGTAAAGACCAGATCGTCCAGCTTGGCGATCGGTACGAAATCCTTGATCAGCGGAGTATTGCCCTCCGTCCGCTTGCCCAGCCGGATCGTCCCCATCTGGGTCAAAGAACCAATCGGCTTTGCCAGTCCGCGGCGAATCGCTTCCACGCCGGCGATGAATGTAGTGGCAACGGCGCCCAGGCCCACCACCATCACTCCTAGTTTGCCCGTTGCGGGCGCGATGTTAGCGGTCTTCTGGCCGCCTTCCTCGTGTATCGACATTTGCTTCGGATCCTTCCCTTCTCTGCTTCTGTTTGCTGCCACCCAATGCAAGGGCAATAAGCAGCGTTCTAAATTCCCGCGAAGTGAGTCTTGCCTCTTGCCGGCCCTTCGCGCACCTGCGTCAGTTCTCTTCTCTATGCTTCCTTCAACTCCTGGCCGCGCTTCTTCCAGTGCGTCCAGACAAACCATAGGATTCCCGCAACAAGCAAAAGTTCCACAATCAAGTGGAACCGGTGAAACCACTCATGAAACCTGGGGTCGGTATTCCATCGGTCGCCAAGCTGCTTGCCCACATAAGCCAGCGCAAAACACCACGGCCACGACCCTACAAACGTGTAAATGTGAAACCGGAGCTGCGGCATCCGCGCAATACCCGCAGGAAAGGCAATGAAAGTCCGCACCACCGGCAGCAATCGGCCAAGCAGCACGGCGATGGAGCCATATTTGTCGAAGAAGGCATGCATCCGGTCCAGATCCCGCTCGCTCATCAGCACATACTTGCCGTAATGCAAGACAAGCGGCCTGCCGCCCCACGCGCCGATCCAGTAGGCGACAACCGAGCCAAGATTGCAGCCAATCGCCCCCGCCGTAGCAACCCAGACCAGGCCCATCCACGCATCCCCGCCTCCAAAGCGCCCGATCGAAACCAGGTACCCGGCAAACGGCATAATGATCTCCGATGGAAGCGGAATGCACGCGGACTCTATACCCATCAGCAGGCCCACACCCGCGTACCCGGTGGAAGAGATCGTCCAGATGACGAACTGCACAATACTGCCAAGGATGTGTTCTGTCACAGACCACAAGTATAAATGCCCGATCCGGGCAATCGCTGCCCCTGATGTCTGATCCCCGACATCTGACCCTGTTCCCTATTCCCTGCCATCTGGCAGTAATCTAGAAGAAGAAAGGGCATCTACCTTGGCAGAATCTCCCGCAGTTCCCCTTACTCTCGAAGGCTCCAGCGTCTTGCATCAAGTGTTCCGCTTCAACTGGAAGGCCTGGCGTGCACTCTCCGCCGCCGATCAGGGACGGATCAGTTCCTCGGCGATCAATACGCTGAAAAATCTGGCCCAGGGCTCCGCCGAAGGCTCGCAGACCGCGCTCTTTTCCCTGGTCGGCCACAAAGGCGATCTGATGCTGATCCACGTGCGCGACTCCGTCGAAGCGCTGAACCGCGTGGAATTGCAACTCGCCCGGACCGAATTCTCCGACTACCTGGAGCAGACCTACTCCTACCTGTCTGTCGTCGAATTGGGCCTGTACGAATCCTCCGCTAAGACCTACAGCGCCCTCGCCGCCCGCGACATCCAGCCCCACTCGCCGGAATGGAACGCCGCCATCAAGGAAACCCTCGACCGCCAGGCCGCAGCGATGCATTCCCGCCTGCACCCAACGATCCCGGAGTCCACCTACGCCTGCTTCTACCCCATGGACCGCAAGCGCGACGAAGAGGTGAACTGGTACATCGAGCCCATGGCCGAGCGCCAGCGCATGATGCACGAACACGGCATGATCGGCCGCCGCTACGCCGACGAAGTCCGCCAGATCATCACCGGATCCATCGGTCTCGACGATTGGGAGTGGGGCGTAGACCTCTTCGCCAACGACCCCGTCGTCTTCAAGAAGCTGATCTACGAGATGCGCTTCGACGAAGTCAGCGCCAAATACGCCCTATTCGGCAGCTTCTACGTAGGCACCCGCCTGCCCTTCGAAAAGCTCCCCAACTGGCTCTCCGGCACCCTGGCGTAACCCAACAGTGGCTTGTCATCCTGAGCAAGTGGCTTGTCATCCTGAGCAAGTGGCTTGTCATCCTGAGCAAGTGGCTTGTCATCCTGAGCAAGTGGCTTGTCATCCTGAGCAAAGCGAAGGACCTGCTTTTCCAACGATCAACGATCGCCGGGTGCCCCACCCATGACACAGTTTCATCGTGACATGGGTGGGATACCACAAATGCCCACCCAACGTGGCACAATAAACCCCATGCCGCCCACTCCCTCGAAGAAAAAGCCCGCAAGGAAATCCCCCAGCAAAAAGCGCGCCTCCGCAGCCGACCTACCCAAACGCAAACCCGCCCGCCGCGATCTGGACCCCGAGCGCATCGAGTCCATCCTGCAAATCCTCCGCGAAACCTACCCCGACGTGGAGTGCGCCCTGGTCCACGCCTCGCCCTGGCAGCTTCTGGTAGCCACCATCCTCTCCGCGCAATGCACCGACGTCCGCGTGAACATGGTCACACCGAAGCTCTTCCAGACCTACCCCACTCCCGAGGACATGGCCAACGCACCCATCGAATCCATTGAAGAAATCATCCGCACCACAGGCTTCTACCACAACAAGGCCAAGTCCATTCAAGGCGCAGGCCGCATCATCAGCGAAAAATTCAACGGCAAGGTCCCGCAAACCATGGCCGAACTCCTGACCGTCCCAGGCGCAGCCCGCAAAACCGCCAACGTCGTTCTCGGCGTAGCCTACGGCAAAGCCGAAGGCGTCGTCGTAGACACCCACGTCTTCCGCCTCGCCCGCCGCCTCGGCCTCACCCGCAGCGAAACCCCGCAAAAAGTCGAAGAAGACCTGATGAAAGTAATCCCCCGCGACCGCTGGATCCAGCTCTCCCACGAACTCATCCATCACGGCCGCCAGATCTGCGAAGCCCGCAAACCCAAATGCGCCGCCTGCCCACTAGAACAGCTCTGCCACGCCCCCGACAAAACCTGGAGTTCCTAGCAGAGCAATCGCAGATAAACCGTGGCGTGGCAGTTTGAAGACTTCTGGCTTCCTGAAGGGTACGGGCTTCAGCCCGTACATTAAGCCCCGCAATATCATGGGGCTTCAGCCCCTGAGGGTTGGCCTTCTTTCGAACCGACCCACTACTAGATAAACGAACCGAGGGCTGAAAGCCCGAACCATTCGCCAGGATGAATCCACAATGACCCAGGAACCCGCAGCCGAACAGGATCTGGCCTTTCTAAGGCAAGCCATCGAACTCGCCCGCGCAGCCCGCGCCCACGGAGCCCATCCCTTCGGCTCCCTCATCGTCGACGAACACGGCCAGGTCATCGTCACTGCGCGCAACAACGCCGTCCGCCCCAGCGGCGACCCCACCCAGCACGCCGAGCGCCTTGCCTGCGCCAAGGCCGGCAAGCTCTTCAGCGAAGAAGTCCTCGCGAAATGCACCCTCTACACCAGCACCGAGCCTTGCGCCATGTGCGCCGGAGCCATCTACTGGACCGGAATCGGCCGCGTAGTCTACGCGCTCTCCGAACAGGGTCTCTACAGCCTCACCGGCAGCGACGAAGAAAATCCAACCCTCGATCTCCCCTGCCGTGAAGTCTTCGCCCGAGGCCAAAAGCCGATCCAGGTCACCGGCCCGCTATTGGAAGAAGAAGCAGCCGAAGTCCACAAAGGCTTCTGGACAAAATAACCTGCCGCGCTGCACGCGCTCTCCCCTGTTCCCTGTTCCCTATTCCCTATTCCCTATTCCCTGCACCACCCGCTCAACCGCCTCAATCAACCCAGGAATATCCGAAGGCTTAGCCTCACCCGCCGGCTCCCAACCATGCTCCCGAAGCGTCGCCGAAGTCACCGGCCCAATCGAAACCGCGGCCACGCCAACAAACGGGAATGCAATTCCAGCCTCCCGCGCCACCTCCGCCAGATTCCGCACACTCGACGAACTGGTAAACGTAGCCACATCCACGCCAACCTTCAGCGCCTCAACCAGCAACTCCCGCGCGCCCTCCGGCAAAGCCGTCTGGTACGCGTCCACCACCGTCATCAGCGCCCCAACCGCAGTCAGCGCATCCGGAACCACATCCCGCGCCACCTTCGCCCGAGCCAGCAGCACCCGCTTGCCCAGCACCGAACTCTTCAGCGCCGCAACCAGCCCCTCGGAGTGGTAGCTATCCGGCACCACCGTCACCCGAAACCCCACCTTGCGAGCAGCCTCGGCCGTCGCGCTGCCCACGGCAGCCACCCGAAGCACCTCGATTTCCGAGAAATCTATCTCCAGTAGCTTGCATCGAGCCGCCACGGTCTGAACCGTATTCGCGCTCGTCAGGATCAGCCAGTCAAACACCTGAGAAAACTTGGCCGGCTCCAGCCTGCGAAGCGCCGCGTCCAGCGGATCGTACGAATCCGGCGGCCGAATCTCCAGCACCGGCACCTCAACAGGCTCCGCGCCCAGCGCCGTCAGCCCATCGCTCAGCTTCCCTGCCTGTTGCACCGCCCTGGTGACCAGAATCCGCCGCCCAGCCAGCGCCAACGCATCTCCCGCGAGAATCTCATTCAATGGGTCCCGATTCCTTGAAACAGTTCGCCTGCACCCTGGTGCAACAGGTCCGCCGCCACCGCACGGCCCAATCCCTCTGCATGATCTCCCAGCGCAACACTTCGCAGCACACGGCTCCCATCAGGATCCGCCACTACTCCGAGCATCTCATAACTTCCGCTGGAAATCTGCCGGCAATGCACCCCAATCGGCACCTGGCACCCGCCACCCAAAGCCGCCAGCGCAACCCGCTCCGCCGTAACCGCAAACCGTGTCACCGGATCATCAAGAAACGCCACCACATCCGTCATCCGCAAATCGTTGGCGCGAATCTCAATCCCCAGCGCGCCCTGCCCAGCCGCCGGACACACCACCTCCGGCTCCAGCCGCTCGCGAATCCACTCCGTCTTTTCCAGCCGGTCCAGCCCCGCAGCCGCCAGCAAAATCGCCGCAGCCTGCCCCTCGCCAAGCTTTCTCAGCCGCGTATCCACATTACCGCGAAACTCGACATACTCCAGATCCGGCCGAAGATTACGCAACTGCGCCCGACGCCGCAAGCTGCTCGTGCCCACCCTGGCCCCGCAAGGCAACTCCTGAAACCCGGCAAAATCTTTCGAAACAACAACATCCCGTGGATCGACACGCGCCGGCGTAGCACCCAGCACAAACTGCTCCGGCAGTTCCGTAGGCAGGTCTTTCAGGCTATGCACCGCCAAATCAATCCGCCCCGCCGCCAGCGCCTCCTCGATTTCAAGCGTAAACATGCCCTTCGAACCGACCTGCGCAAACGTAACGTCCTGCAGACGATCGCCGGTAGTCTTGATGATCTCAATCTCGACCGAATACCCCTGCCCGAGCAAGAGATCCGCGACATGGTTGGCCTGCCAGAGCGCCAGCTGCGAGCCCCTCGAACCAATTCGAACCGCCCCGCCCCGCATTATGAACCAACCTTTTCAACCACAGGCTCCTCAGCAGCAACCGACGCCGAAGCTTCCCCGCCGCCTGACGCATCAGCGACAATCCTGGCAATCCCCGTCTCAGCCCCCAGCGAATACGTCTCCCGAATCGCCTCAATCCGCGCCACATCGCCCTCACGCGCAGCCT
>Ga0302326_10017457_pt1 | contig 14977 bp, 11 predicted proteins | sample Palsa_T0_3_FD_202264 | JGI IMG/M metagenome (GOLD analysis project Ga0302326, IMG submission 202264) | Peat permafrost microbial communities from Stordalen Mire near Abisko, Sweden - Palsa_T0_3 | ecosystem: Environmental > Terrestrial > Soil > Palsa > Peat permafrost | place: Sweden: Abisko... | reverse complement strand
GGAACCGGCAAGACGAGCATCGGCGAGTCGATCGCCCGGGCGACCGGTCGCGAGTTTGTGCGGATGTCGCTCGGCGGTGTCCGGGACGAGGCTGAGATCCGCGGCCATCGGCGCACCTACATCGGTTCGCTCCCCGGCAACATCATCCAGAATTTGCGCAAGGTCGGGACGCGCAATTGCGTGATGATGTTAGACGAGGTCGACAAGCTCGGCGCCGGCGGCTTCCATGGCGATCCGGCATCGGCGTTGCTCGAAGTGCTCGATCCGGAACAGAACTCGACCTTCCGCGACAATTATCTGGCGGTGCCCTTCGACCTGTCCGGCGTGATGTTCATCTGCACGGCGAACGTCCTCGACACCATACCCGGACCGCTGCGCGACCGCATGGAGATCATCCAGCTGCCGGGCTATACGAGCGCCGAAAAGCTGCAGATCGCAAGGCGTTACTTGGTGCGGCGCCAGCTCGCGGCGACCGGACTCACGCCAGAGCAATGCACGATCAGTGACCAGGCGCTGCTCCTGATCATCGATGACTACACGCGCGAGGCGGGCGTGCGCAATCTCGAGCGTGAAATCGGCAACGTGTTTCGCAACGTCGCGGTGCGCGTCGCCGAAGGCAGTGTAACCGAGGTGCATATCGGCCCGGACGATCTCGCGCCCATCCTGGGTCCGCGCAAATTCGAAGCCGAAGTCGCGATGCGCAGCGGCGTGCCCGGGGTCGCGACGGGGCTCGCCTGGACACCGGTGGGCGGCGACATCCTGTTCGTTGAGGCCGCACGCACGCCGGGCACGGGCCGGTTGATCCTAACCGGCCAGCTCGGCGAAGTGATGAAGGAGAGTGCGCAGGCCGCGCTGTCTCTGGTCAAGGCGCGAGCGAGCACGCTCGGTGTCACGCCCGAAGCACTCGAGAAGTCGGACATTCACATCCACGTGCCGGCGGGCGCCACGCCCAAGGACGGCCCGAGCGCAGGGGTGGCGATGTTCGTGGCGCTCTCGTCGCTGCTGACCGGGAGGAGGGTGCGCAGTGAGGTGGCGATGACCGGCGAGATCAGCCTGCGCGGCCTGGTGCTGCCCATCGGCGGGGTGAAGGAAAAAGTCCTGGCGGCGCTTCGCGCCGGTATCACCACGGTCATGCTGCCCTCGCGCAATCGCCGCGACCTCGAGGAGATTCCCGCTGACGCGCGTGCGAAGCTCGAGTTCGTGTGGGTCGACCAGGTCGACGAGGCGCTCGCTACCGCGCTCGCTCCCGCAGGGCCGGAGTAGCCCCAAGCGTCCGGCGCTTGTCCGCCTGCCGCTCTCGCCACGCCCGCAATGCCGCCTCGTATTGCTCGAGCGCGGCATCGTACAAGTCGAACACGCAGGGGTCGCAGCCACCGCGGCAGCAGTCCGCGCTCGTCGGCCGCGGCGGTGGGACAGGCCGCGCATCCGCTTCGGGCGACTCGGGCGTGGCGGCTGCCGAGGCTCGCCGCACGGGACAACGGTTCATGGGGGGCGAGCTCATCATAGCTTGAGCGGCGTGCCGTATCCGGTCAGCTCAAGATAGCCACGCCCCACCTCGCGTCCGGATTGTGTCGCGCGCACCGCGCCTTCCCAGTAAAGGGCGCCGGTGCTCGCTCGCGCATCGAGTTCCTGGTCGTCGAACAACGGTTCGAGCGCGTAGCTCGCGAGCGCCGTGTCGACGGTCATTGCGACCGGGTACACGATGCCGGTGCGTGGCGATCGCCATTGCCGCTGCGCCTCGAAACGGATTTCGTGCGGCTCGAAACGCCGCACGTGCCCGTCGGCCGCGCGCAGCGTCCCACCGGCCCAGATCGTGCTCCCGGCTTGGTCGCGGATGCGAAACGCCATCAGCGCCGCGCCGTCGGCCAGATTGATGCCGGCCCAGTCCCACCCGACGGCGCCTTCGGCCATGACCTCGCTCGACCATTCGTGATCGAGCCATGCGCTGCCGGTGACGACGACCGCGGCGTCGGCAACGATCTGGCCGCTGACGGTGAGCTGCGGCTCGCTGTAGTAGGCGCTCGACTGGCGCGGGTCCGGTCCTTTGCGCGAGAAACCGGCATCGCCTTCGAGCAGCGGCGCCTGGGTTGGCGTGAAGCGCAGATCGAAGGCGAAATCGCGCGCCGCGATTTGCGCCCGATAGCTGCCCAGCGCGCGCTTGAGGGACCAGTCGTCGATCCACACGTCGGTCGATGCCTCCGCCGCAGCGGCGAGGCCGAAGCCTTCGCGCGCGGCGCGCTCTTCGTAGCGCAGGCGACCGCGTCGCGGATCGGCCACGGCGGCATGCGCAAACAACAATTGCCGTGGCGCGAAACGGCTTGCGTTGTTCTCCGCCACCCGCGGTCGGGTGCGAAAAAAAGTAATCTGGACGCCATAAGGCGCACCGGCCGCGTCGTTGACGCAGGCGGTGAGGTACCACCATTCGAGGCGGTAGGCGGGGTGGCTGCCGAAGTCGCGCGGGAACTGCAGCGCCTGTCCGGGCAACACCGCGGGATAGTCGTCTGCGGCGATCGCGCCGGGCGCGACCAGAAGCGCGGCCGTGGCAAGAAACCGGCGCCGCTTCACCAATCGTCCTTGACCGCTTGCACCAGGTCGCCCCCGAGCGCGCGGCGGCCGGTCACGAGTGCGGTGAGGGTCGACAACACGAGCACGAGGAGCGCTGCCGCGGCGAGCGCGCTCCAGGGGATCGACATCGCCATGCCCCAATGGAAGGACTGGCGATTGACGACTTGAATCAGGATGAGGCTGATCACCGTGCCGAGGCAAAGACCCGCGATGAGTCCGATCCCGCTTAGCAGCAGACCTTCGGTGGCGAGCATGGTACCGATCTGGCAGCGGGTCATGCCAAGGTGGCGCAAGACGCCGAATTCGCGCCGGCGCGAGAGTACCAACGCGCCGAACGACGAGGAGAGCCCGCACAGGCCGATTGCGACCGCGGCGAGCTCGAGCGCATAGGTCACCGCGAAGGTGCGGTCGAAGATATGCAGCGACACCTCGCGGATCTCGCCCGGGGAGGCAATGTCGAGCCGGGCGCCGCCCGGAACATCGGCGCGCAGTGCGGCGCTGAACTTTTCTGCCGTCGTCCCCGGCTCGAGCCAAAGTGCGGCCGCGGTCGCGTCCTCATCGCCGGTCAACGCAACATAGCGCGCGCGCTCGATGACCATCGCGCCCTGCGGGCGTGCGTAGTCGCGCCAGACGCCGGCTACGATGAAGCGCGCCGATTTGCCGGCGAGCGGAATGTCGACCACCTTGCCGGGGGTGAAACCGTACACGTCGACCATGGTCTCGTTGACCCACATCGGCGGCGCCGAATCGGCCACCGGCATCAACGCCGGCCTCACCAACGGCAAGCGGCGCCCCGGCTCGGCGGCGTCGATCATGCGCGCCAGGAGGACCACCCGCGGTCGCGCCGGATCGAGGACGAGTTGCTGCTCGCGCAGGAACTCGACACGCAAGACGCCGGGCAGGGAGGCGATACGTGCCTGGTCGGCGGCATCCATGTAACCGCTGTCACCGCCTGCGTTCGCGCGCACGTAGAGCTCGGCGGGCAAGATGTCGATCAGCCAGGCATCGAGCGCCTGACGGAAAGACGCCACCATGATCGCCATCGCCACCATGAGGCTCAGACTGGCGACGATTGCGGCGAGGGTCACCGCGGCCGGCCCCGGCGCCCCACGCAGCTGCGCGAGGGCCAGTTGCGGCGCGGCGCGGCGCGGGATGGGCATCAGTGCGAGGGCGATCCCCACGAAGCGCGGTAACAGCAGCAGCGTGCCGAGCAGCAAGAGTGCGATCGCCGCGTAACCGAACAGCGGCAGGCCGGCCACCGGCGGGGCGAAGACGCACAGCGTCGCGAGCGCGAGCAGCGTCAGTCCCGGCCCGATCGGCCGCAGTCGCGCGAAAGCGCGCGCTTCATCGCCGGCACGTAGTGCGAGTGCCGGCGCCGCGCGCGCGGCCTCCAACGCGGGAAGCAGCCCCCCGAGGAGCGCCGCCGCGACCCCAAGCGCGAAGCACAGCGCGAGCGCGGCGGGCAGCAGCGTGAGCGTCGGCGCGACGCCGGCGAAGTATCCGGAGCCCAAGTCCGGCCCGGTGAGACGCTCCGCCATGTAGGCAAGAAGCCATCCGGCCGGAATGCCCAAACTGCTGCCGATCGCGCCAAGCAGGGCAGCTTCCGCGACGAGCAGAGCCACGAGCCTGCTTCGCGTCATGCCGAGCACGCGCAACAGGGCAAAGTAGGGGCGCCGCCGCACTACCGACAGCACTTGCGTGGAGAAGACGAGCAGCCCTCCGGTAAACAACGCCACCAGGGCGAGGATGTCCATGTTGATGCGATAGGCGCGCGACACGCCAGCCGCGATGGCGAGGGTGTCCTGCGCCCGATCCACCGCAAGACCGGCCGGAAGCTGCGCTTGCAAGCGCTCACGAAATGCACCCACATCGACGCCCGGTTTGAGACGCAGGTCGACACGCGTCAGCAGGCCCAACCGATCGAAGGCAGTCTGCGCCCCGGCGATGTCCATGCGCGCGAAACGCTGGCGCGCTCCGGCACCAGCGACGCCTCCGACACCTTCGACGCGCAGTGAGATCACGCCCAGCGCTACCTGGAAGCGCAAGCGATCGCCTGCGCCGACACCGAGCCAAGCGGCGGCGGCCGGGCTTAGAAACAGGACATCGGGACGCAACAGGTCGAGCCGGTCACCGCTCACGACGCCCGTCGCGGGCGTGACCGCGGCCGCGCGAAAGACGTCCTGGCCGATGATCTGCAATGCGTCGTCGCGATCGGCAAGCCTTGCGTCGATCTCGATCACGGGGCTCGCCACTGCAACCTCGGGCAGTCGCGCAAGCTGCGCATAGATCGCCTCGTCGAAGCCGCGGCGCGGGCCGCGTATCTGCAGGTCGGCGTTGCCCGAAAGCAGCTGCGCGCCGAGTGCCTGCTCGTTGACCGCCGATTCGGTGATGAGCTGCACGGCGTAACCGAGTGCGACGCCCAGGGCAATGGCGAGCACCGCAAGTGCGCTGCGCGCCTTGTTCTCCAACAGCGCGCCGGCAAACACCGCGCGCGCGGGCGAGACCTGCGACGCACTCATGGCTGGGTGTGCCGTGTCAAACCAAGTTTGGCTCTCGCAGCCCCGTCTGCGTGAGCAACAGGATGCGATCGGCGGTGGCTGCTGCCGGGCGCGAGTGCGTGACCAGGATCCCTGCCGCGCCGTTGGCCTTGATTTGCTCGCGCAGCAGCGAGAGCACCTGGCCGGCACTCTCCGGGTCCAGGTTGCCGGTGGGCTCGTCGGCGAGCACCAATTGCGGCCGGTGGACGAGCGCACGCGCAATGGCCACGCGCTGCAACTCGCCGCCAGATAGCTCGCGCGGCATGCTCGCGCCGCGCTCGCCCAGACCCACCGCCGAGAGCATGGCCGCGACCCGGCGCGGCGAGTCTTCGGACTCGCCGCCCTGCAGCGTCAGCGGCAAGCCGACATTTTGCGCCACGCTCAAGTAGGGCAGCAGGTGGAAAGCCTGGAAGACAAAGCCCAGCCGGCGGCGACGGGTTGCCGTAATCGTATCGTCGTCCTGCGTCGTGAACTCGACTCCGTCGAGCGCAATGGAGCCTGCGTCCGCGCGATCGAGTCCGGCGATCAAGTTGAGCAGGGTCGATTTGCCAATCCCGGACTCGCCCATGACGGCAACGTAATCGCCCGGCCCGAGCGAGAGATCGACGCCGGCGAAGACCGTGCGCGGCCGCGCGCCGGCGTAGGCTTTGCTCAGGCCGCGAACAACGAGCATGGCGAAGGATATCGCGCCAGCTCGCATGCGCGGCGGCTTAGAACAGTTGGCATCGTGCTTATTGCCGATCGAACTGACGGGGCGGCCGCGGCAGTCTTAAACTTGCCCGGATCACGGGGATATAATCTCACCCCCGTACGTTCAACGCGGGGTCCCGATTGGCAATGCGATGGCCCTATGTCGCCACCGCGCGATGCCGGAGCTTCCTGAACCCGCAAAAGACAATGGAGAGTGAGCATGGCAATACGCATTGGTGACGAAGCGCCCGATTTCACTGCGGAGACGACCGAAGGCAAGATCCACTTCCACGACTGGATCGGCGACAAATGGGCAATTCTGTTCTCGCATCCCAAGGACTTTACCCCGGTGTGCACCACCGAGCTCGGATACATGGCGGGTCTCAAGCCGGAATTTGACCGCCGCAACACCAAGATTATCGGCCTTAGCGTCGATCCGGTCAGCGACCACGCGGCGTGGCTCAAGGACATCCAGGAAACCCAGGGGCACGCGGTCAACTATCCGCTGATCGGTGATTCGGACCTCGCCGTAGCCAAGGCTTACGACATGATCCACCCGAACGCGAGCGGCGGCAAACGCACCGCGGCCGACAACGCAACGGTGCGCTCGGTATTCGTCATCGGTCCGGACAAGAAGGTCAAGGCGATGCTCATCTATCCGATGAGCACCGGGCGCAATTTCGACGAAGTGCTGCGCCTGCTCGATTCGGTGCAGTTAAACGCGAAGCACACCGTCGCGACGCCGGTGAACTGGAAACCCGGACAGGACGTCATCATTCCGACCTCGGTGTCGGACGAGGAGGCGAAGAAGAAGTATCCGCAGGGATTCAAGACGCACAAGCCCTACTTGCGGACGGTAACCCTGCCCAAATAATTGCTTGTCGCGGGCGATCTGACGGGAGGGGCGCCAGGGCGCCCCTTTTGTTGTCGCGGCGCGTGCGCCGCCGCCCTTATCCGGTACGATCTGTCCGCACTTACGCGTCGGCGATGACCATTCCGTACTTAAGCGATTTGCTCGCCGCCGCAGGCAGCGTGGCGATCGTCTACGCCTACCACACGTTCCTGCGCCTGCGTGTGCAGCGTGACCCCGGTTACACCATCCAGGCCGTGCTCAACCAGGGGCGTACGGCGTGGGTCGAACGCATGATGGCCGAGGGCCAGGGCATTCTCGCGGTGCAGACGCTGCGCAATGCCATCATGGCGGCGACGTTCTTCGCGTCCACCGCGATTGCGCTCATCGTGGGCATACTCACGCTGAGCACGCAATCGGACAAGGTCATCGTCGCCTGGCACACCTTGAGCCCGGTCGGCACCATCGACGAACATCTCTGGCTGCTGAAGCTGTTGCTTCTGCTCGTCGACATGCTCAGCGCATTCGTCTTTTTTTCCCAGGCGATCCGCCTGATGTCGCACATCGGCGTGATGATCTCCGTGCCGCCAACGACGATTCGTCCGACCTACGTCGCCGCACTGCTGATCCAGGCCGGGCGCTACCACACGCGCGGGATGCGCTGCTATTACTATGCCGCGCCGCTGCTGTTCTGGTTATTCGGCCCGCTGCTGCTGGTGGTGTCCACCTGCGTGCTCGTCGGGGCGCTCTACTATCTCGACAAATCGCCGGCTCGCGCCGCGCACGCTGCCTAGGCGCGGTGCTGGTCGCGGGAGCGGCGCAGCGCGTCTAGCAGCCGCTGCCGCTCGCCTAAGACCTTGTTGGCGTAGCCGTTGCTCGTGTCGGCGGAAGCCCCGTTGTAGCGCTGCAGCCCGGCGACCTCGGTGCCGCCCTGGCGGATGTACTCCTTGAGTACCCGTGCCCCCAAGCCGATGTTGGTGCGCGGATCGAGGACCGATTCGCTGCTGGCGCGGTCGACCTGGTCGGGGTGGTAGCGCGGAATCACCTGCATGAGGCCGATGGCACCACCGACGCTCTGCGCGATGGGGTTGAAGCGCGACTCGACGGCCATGACCGCGACGATGAGCAGGGGGTCTAGCCCAATGCGCAGACCTTCGCCGTAGGCGGCAGCGACGAGCTCGCGTGTAGCGTCCTGGGAGATGCGGTAGCGCCGCGCGACCTCACCGCTGACCGCCTCGATGTCGGCCTCGGCCGCCGCGACACGGCGCCACGGGGCTTCCGCACCGGGGCTGCTCGCAGCCTGGACCGGCAGGGGCGCGCTCGTCTGCGCGGGCAGGGTTTCGTTGCGCGCCGCCGAGGCGGGAACCAGGACGGCCAAGCCGACGACGAGTAACGCCGGAACGACCCCCTGCGCGTGATGCCATCGCGCGCGGCGCTCGCCGCGCGTTGTCTTGCTGCCGATTGAAAGCCATCGGATCGCCATCGCAACCTCCGTATGCACAATCCCGGTACGGCCGCCAACAAGCGGCGCGTTGCGTCGGCGCCAGCGCCGACGCCCCGGGGTTACCCTGCTTCGGTAACGGGGCGTCCTCGATTCCGGTGCCCAAGCGACTAACGGCGCTCCGGATAGGACGGACCTCTCTTACGAACAGAACCCCGGTCTGGCCGGGGCTCGGGGCGTTATGAACGCAGCAATGCTGCAACGCACAAGAGGCATTCTACGGCGAGTACAGACAGCGCGTCAAGGCAAAGGTGCCGCTATATGCCTGATAATCATCGAATTGTCGATTTCATATGCGATGCGGCTCTACGTTATGCCCGTTCTCCGCGGTTAGACCGACGGCACTGAGCTGAGCGATGCAGTCAGCGCGGGTTTCGCCTTGGCATCAGGGGTGGCTGGCGGCGTAGAGCAGGTTGAGCAGCTCGCTTGCCTGCTTGTTGTGGACGCTCATGCTGACCAGGATATCGGTGGCGCGGACCGGCTTCCCATAATAGATCTCGTTCCATTGTTCGGAAGGTGCGACCACGGTGCCGTCAAAGTTGACCCCGCCGTAGACGCCGGTGGCGCGGCTGAAGGAGATGATGTCAGCGACCATATCGGCCTGTGCTCCTGCGCCGACAGGGCCGGCCGCGACGGTCGCATCGCCTCCCATCTTGAAGGTACCGGACAACAGTGAGTTCAGACCCCGGTCGGTCATGATGAGGCTCACCATCTCGGTCACCGCGATGCCGGCCTGCAAGCCCACGCTGGCGGTTGCCAAGGTGTAGAACGCCGGCCCGACCCACTTGCCGCTTTTCGGGTCGCGCACGACGACCACCGCGCGGCCCCCCGAGCCACCGACGATGAATCCGGCTTTGGTCAACTCCGGTGCAATCAGCACCGCCTTGGCGGTCGGCAGGTGATGCTGCAGCCAGGTCATGCCCGGATCGTTGCGGAAGTTGGCCAACGTCACCGTCGCCTCGGTGACCAGGCTGCGCTGATCGGCCTGGGCATGAACGGTCTGTGCAGGTACCGCGGCAAGCAAACCGGCAATTGCACACAATGAGCGTAACGGTAAGTGGCGCATGGCGTGTCCCCTGGCAGCGCGTGGCACAGTATACTTTCCGCGGGCAGCGTGATTGAAGAGCCGACAGTGCGCCACGATGCGCCGGGTCAGTCGATGCCGCAAGCCTCAGGAGCCAATGCAGTGCCATGAATAACCCGTCCGTCAGGGCGCCACGTCGTGCCGGCGTGACCGCCATCCACTCGCTCGACCGCTTCGTCTTCAGCGTGCCCGATCTCGATGTGGCACAACGCTTCTATGGCGAATTCGGGCTCGATGCCCGCCGTGACGGCGAGCGAGTGGACCTTTACGCCCATGGCCATGCGCACTGCTGGGCATCGATTTATTCGGCGCCGGGGCCAAAAAAGCTCCAGTACCTGCGCTTCGGCACCTACGCGGATGATCTCGCGCCGCTGTTGCAGCGTTTCGAGCGCTTGGGTGTTGCCGCGCGGGCGCCGCACCGGATGGGCGACGACGAAGGTTTCTGGCTCGACGATCCGGACGGCAATGTGCTGCAGGTGGTTGCAGCCGCCAAGGTCTCGGCGCAAGAAGCAGCGGCGCCTGCTGTCGCGCCGGCAGCGCCTGCCGGCCGCGGCGCCGCGCCGGGGCGAAGCCAGGCCGCCCGCGTCCACCCGCGGCAGCTTTCGCATGTGCTGCTGTTCTCCTCGGACGTTGCGCGCTCGGTGCGCTTCTATTCCGAAGCGCTGGGGCTCCGGCTTTCGGATCGTTCCGGCGATGTCATCGCCTTCATGCACGGTGCGCACGCGAGTGACCATCATCTGCTCGCCTTCGCCAAATCTGCCGGGCCGGGCCTGCATCACTCGAGCTGGGTGGTGCAGAGCATCGACGAGATAGGGCTAGGCATGCAGCACATGGCCGAGCGCGGCTATGACCGCGCCTGGGGCGTCGGCAGGCACGTCATCGGCTCGAACTACTTCTGCTACGTCCAGGATCCCTGGGGCAGCTTCGCCGAGTACTCACACGGCATCGACTTCGTGCCGGCCGATATCGAGTGGCCCGCCGCGGATCACCCGCTCGAGGATTCGTTCTACGTGTGGGGGCCGCCGCCGCCGGAGGACTTCGTCGTCAATCACGAGCTCGCGCCGCCTTCGTCCTAGGCGCGGCTCGCCCAAAGCGTCGGACCCGGGGGGCAGGCCTTTAGGCGGGCGCGCCGCACGCGACAAAGGGCGGATTGGCCAGGCCCAGTTTGCCGTAGCGCAGCTCGACCCCCTCCAGGTCGGTGACGCGGCCGCCCGCCGCATCGAGGATGGCATGGCCGGCGGCCGTATCCCACTCCATGGTCCGGCCGAAGCGCGGGTACAGGTCGGCCTGTCCGCTGGCCACCAGACAGAACTTAAGTGACGAGCCCACGCTTCGGCGCGCCGCGACCGGGCGTCCGCCGAGGTAGGCGTCGAGTGCTGCCTCGTCGCCGTGCGAGCGGCTCGACACGACCGTGAGGCCTGTGCTCGGCGGGCGCCGGCAGCGAAGCGGCGCGCGCCGCCCTGACCCATCCTCGACGAAAGCCTGGGTACCGGCGACCGCGGCGAACAAACGTCCCTGCGCGGGGGCGAACACGACCCCGAGCACGGCGCGACGGGTCGACACAAGCGCCACATTGACGGTGAACTCGCCGTTGCGGGCGATGAACTCGCGCGTGCCGTCAAGGGGATCGACAAGCCAGAAGCGTTCCGCAAGCGTCGGTATCCGGCCTGCGCCGACGGCCTCTTCGCACACGATCGGCACCTCCGGCGTAAGGCGCGCGAGAGCCGCCTCGATCAGCGCCTCGGCGCGGTGGTCGGCCTCGGTCACGGGCGAACGGTCATGCTTGGCCGCGACCTCGAATGCCGTCGCGTACACCTCCATGACGAGCGCACCGGCGGCGCGGACGATGGGGATCACCCTGTCGAGGCATTCGAGTTCAGGTAGCATACCGGCCGGAATGATATAAGACATCGAGCTCGTTGATCGGCGCGGGAGCATCCCGCGCCCTCGCCCGGGCGCCAAGGCCAGCGGACGACACCACCGGGATGCCACTCACCCATCTGCAGCGACTCGAAGCGGAAAGCATTCACATCATGCGCGAGGTTGTCGCCGAAACCGACAACCCGGTGATGCTCTATTCGATCGGCAAGGACAGCGCGGTGATGCTGCACCTGGCGCTGCGCGCGTTCTATCCGGCCAAGCCCCCGTTTCCGCTGCTGCACGTCGACACCACGTGGAAATTCCGCGACATGTACGCCTTCCGCGATCGGCTTGCACGCGAGGTGGGCATGAAGCTGATCGTGCACACCAATGCCGAGGGCGTGGAAAAAAAAGTCAACCCGTTCACCCACGGGTCGGCGGTCTACACCGACGTCATGAAAACGCAGGCGCTGCGGCAGGCGTTGGATCAATACGGCTTCGATGCGGCGTTCGGCGGCGCGCGCCGCGACGAGGAGAAATCGCGCGCCAAGGAGCGTATCTTCTCGTTTCGCACCGCGCAGCATCGATGGGACCCCAAAACGCAGCGCCCCGAGCTGTGGAAACTCTACAACACACGCAAGCACAAGGGCGAGAGCCTGCGCGTGTTTCCGCTGTCGAACTGGACTGAACTTGACGTCTGGCAATACATCTATCTGCGGCAGATAGACATCGTGCCGCTGTACTTCGCGCGCGAGCGACCGATCGTCGAGCGCGACGGGGCGCTGATCATGGTCGACGACGAGCGCATGCCGCTTCGCGCCGGCGAGATTCCGCGGATGCGCAAAGTGCGTTTCCGTACCCTGGGCTGCTATCCGCTCACCGGCGCCATCGAGTCCAACGCCGACACGCTGCCGGCGATCATCGAGGAGATGCTGGCAACGCGGGCTTCCGAGCGCCAGGGCCGCGTCATCGACTTCGACGCCGCCAGCTCGATGGAGAAAAAGAAGGCGGAAGGTTATTTCTGATGACGCTCGAGGCCGCCCCCGTTGCCAGCGAGATCGAAGACCACCTGCGCGCGCAGCAGCAGAAGAGTCTGCTGCGCTTCATCACCTGCGGCAGCGTCGACGACGGCAAGAGCACGCTCATCGGGCGCCTGCTGTTTGAATCCAATCAGCTGTTCGAGGATCAGCTCGCCGCGCTCGAGGCGGATTCGCGCAAGATGGGAACGCAGGGCGACGAGCTCGATTTCGCGCTGCTCTTGGACGGCCTGAGCGCCGAGCGCGAGCAGGGCATCACCATCGACGTCGCCTATCGTTTCTTCGCTACCGAGCGGCGCAAGTACATCGTTGCCGACACGCCCGGCCACGAGCAGTACACGCGCAACATGGTCACGGGTGCCTCGACCGCCGACGCGGCGGTGCTCATTGTCGACGCCCGCAAGGGGGCGCTGATCCAGACCCGCCGGCACAGCTATATCGTCGCCTTGCTGGGTATCCGCCACGTCATCGTCGCGGTCAACAAAATGGACCTGATCGACTATTCGGAGCCGGCGTTTCGCGCCATCGTCTCCGAACTGAGCGCCTTTGCGATGCGTATCGGATTGCAGGATGTGACCTTCATCCCGGTGTCGGCGCTGCGCGGTGACAACGTGGTCGCGGCGAGCCCGAACATGCCGTGGTATCGCGGCGCGACGCTGTTGGGCTGCCTGGAAACGGTCGCTGTCGAACAGACGCGGCTGCAGCACGCGCCGTTCCGCATGCCGGTGCAGTGGGTCAACCGGCCGCATCACGATTTCCGCGGCTTCGCCGGGACCATCGCCAGCGGCAGCATCCACGTCGGGGAGGGCGTGCGCGTGCAGCCTTCCGGTCGCGAGTCCGCGGTGGCGCGCATCGTCACCGCCGACGGCGACCTGGAGCAGGCGCTCGCAGGCGAGTCGATCACCCTGACGCTGGCCGATGAGGTCGACATTTCGCGTGGCGACATGCTGTCGACGGTCAGTGCCCCGGCCGAGGTCGCCGACCAGTTCGAGGCGACCGTCATCTGGATGGCGGACGAACCCCTGCTGCCCGGACGGCCGTACCTGCTCAAGATCGGCGCGCGCACGGTGAACGTGCAGATCGGGGAGCTCAAGTACAAGGTCAACGTCAATTCGCTCGAGCATGTCGCCGCGAGGACGCTTGCGTTAAACGAAATCGGGGTGTGCAACCTGTCGCTCGATCACCCGATCGCGTTCGACGTCTACAACGACAACCGGGACACCGGCGGCTTCATCCTCATTGACCGCGTCAGCAACCAGACCGTCGGTGCCGGATTGCTCGATTTTGCGCTGCGCCGCGCGCACAACATCCATGTCCAGGCACTCGACCTCAACAAGGGGCTGCGCTCGCAGTTGAAAGGGCAGAAAGCCTGTGTGCTCTGGCTCACCGGACTGTCCGGGGCGGGCAAGTCGACGATCGCCAACCTGGTCGAGAAAAAGCTCCACGCACAGGGGCGCCATACCTATCTGCTCGACGGCGACAATGTGCGCCACGGGCTTAACAAGGATCTGGGCTTTACCGACGTCGACCGGGTAGAGAACATCCGCCGCGTGGCCGAGGTGGCCAAGCTCATGGTCGATGCGGGACTGATCGTCATCACCGCCTTCATCTCGCCTTTCCGCGCCGAGCGCAGGCTCGCGCGCGAGCTCATGAACGAGGGCGAATTCATCGAGATCTTCGTCGATACGCCGCTGTCGGTCGCCGAAGCGCGGGATCCGAAGGGCTTGTACCGTAAGGCCCGGCGCGGCGAGATCAAGAACTTCACCGGCATCGATTCGCCCTACGAGGTGCCCGAGCGGGCCGAAATGAAGGTCGAAACCGCGCACCTGGCCGCGGATGCGGCGGCCGACTTGATCGTGCGCGAGCTCGCCCGGCGCGGCGTCATCGGCCCGGTTGTTTGAAGGCGCGGGCCTCTAAGCGATGAGCCAGCGTGCCGAGTCCCATGCCGAGATCCGCGCCGCCGTTCGCGCCTTGTGCGCGAATTTTCCCGATGCGTACTTCCGTGAGCTCGATGCCGCGCGCGCCTATCCGGAAGCGTTCGTTGCCGCCCTGACCGAGGCGGGCTGGCTCGCCGCGCTCATCCCCGAGGAGTACGGCGGATCGGGCCTCGGGCTCACCGAGGCCTCGGTCATCATGGAGGAGATCAATCGCAGCGGCGGCAATTCCGGTGCCTGTCACGGGCAGATGTACAACATGGGCACGCTGCTCAAGCACGGCTCGGCGGCGCAGAAGCGCAAGTATCTGCCCGCGATTGCCGCCGGCACGCTGCGCCTGCAGTCGATGGCGGTGACCGAGCCCACCACCGGCACCGACACCACCCAGCTCGCGACGACCGCGCTGCGCAAGGGCGATCGCTATGTCGTCAACGGCCAGAAGGTGTGGATCTCGCGCGTGCAGCACTCCGACCTGATGATCCTGCTCGCGCGCACCACGCCGATTGCCGAGGTCAAGCGCAAGTCGGAGGGCATGTCGGTTTTCCTAGTCGAGCTTGATCAGGCGATCGGCAAGGGGCTCACCGTCCGGCCGATCCGCAACATGGTCAACCACGAAACCAACGAGCTTTTCTTCGATCAGCTCGAGATTCCGGCGGAGAGCCTGATCGGCGAAGAGGGCAAGGGCTTCGGCTACATCCTCGACGGGCTCAATGCCGAGCGCGCGCTCATCGCCGCCGAATGCATCGGCGACGGCTACTGGTTCATCGAGCGCGCCACCAAGTACGCCGGCGAGCGGGTGGTGTTCGGGCGGCCGATCGGCAAGAACCAGGGAGTCGCTTTTCCCATCGCCGAAGCCTACATGGAGATCGAGGCAGCGAATCTGATGCGCTTCGAGGCGTGTGCCCTATTCGATCGCGGC
>Ga0302326_10017456_pt1 | contig 14978 bp, 13 predicted proteins | sample Palsa_T0_3_FD_202264 | JGI IMG/M metagenome (GOLD analysis project Ga0302326, IMG submission 202264) | Peat permafrost microbial communities from Stordalen Mire near Abisko, Sweden - Palsa_T0_3 | ecosystem: Environmental > Terrestrial > Soil > Palsa > Peat permafrost | place: Sweden: Abisko... | reverse complement strand
CGGGTGGGCTTTCCGCGTTTAACAGGCCGCAGTAGAGCGCGAAAGGGGCGCCGGGAGGCGGCGGCTCAGGGAAGGATGTCGTTCAGCGTCGCCGTGAACCGCTCGCCCGATTCCTCGAGCTCGCCCTCGATGTGCAGGCGTGCCGGGCCGGTCTCGGTCCACAAGTCGAGGAAGTAGGCCCACCCCGGCAGGTCCGGATCGTCGGACTTGGCGATCGCCTCGACTTGGTAGATCTCGCGCGGCGGCAGCACCAGCGACTCGGGGCAGTCGTCCTCGACGCGACGGCGCAGGTCCTCAACTCTGAGCCGACCGCCAGACGCGACGCGAAGCTCCTCGTACTCGCCGTCCACGACGAGGCCGACGACATGATCCAGTGCCCGGTACATCGGCTCGGGCATCAGCTCGAGCGTATCGACGATCTCTCCCCGTCCGCGCAACTCGTGGCTCGGCGTCAGGCCGATCCGGCTGTAGAAGTAGTCCTCGCACGCCGCGCGCGCCTGGCGGCGGATGCTCTTGGACAACCCCGCGGTGCCAAGCGCAAAGACCGCCGCATCGATCGCCTCCTCAAGCGTTCCATGGCGGCGCGTCAGCTGCGCGGTGATCGCGCGACCGTGCTCCGTGTCGCGCGCGATCGATGAGCCGTCCAACAGAATCGAGGGAGCGTCGTGGCGGCTGTAGCCCGCGCACGCCCGCACCGCAGAGTGAAGGACGATGAGGTGGTCGCCCATTAACGCGCGGGGGACGGGTCGCCGGGCGTCATCCGGATAGCCCAGCTCGCCGAACGCGTGGTAGTACCGCTGCCACGACTATGCATCCTACGAACAAAGAACGACCCCCGCCGCGTCTGACGAGGGCTCGAAAGAGCCACAGCGCCGCGATCGGTCTTTTGACGGTCGCGGGTAAGCCGGCAGCGAGTGTTTCGTGGGAGATCACGGCGCTGCGTCTATCCGCTGCGCGACCACGCCAGGACAGCATCACGGGCGGGTTCGCTGACGAGTGGCAACCAAGTGTTGCGGTTGCCAGTTCGGTGGGTGTGTCGCGGGCGATCAGATGCCCAGCCCCCGGGATCGTCACGGTCCTCGCGTGCGGCACGAGTTCGAGCAGCCGGCGTGCGTCGTCGTCTGTGACCGGAGAGCCAGCGCCGCCGCGGATGAGCCTGACCGGCAGCTCGAGCCGGCGTGCAACGGCACGTAGGGCTTGCCCACGACCGAGGATGTCGTCGACAATGGGTTGGTTGACCCGGTCTTTGAGTGTTCTGGCTAGCCAGGCACGGGTGCGCTCGGGCGGCGGGTCAGGTACGACATCGACCATCATCAGCCCGGCCACCAGCGCCTCAAGTCGTGAGTCTAGCGCGAGAAGAGCCGCGAGGCCGCCGAGCGAGCAGCCGACCACAACCGGGGCCGCGTCGAACGTGTTGTCGACCATCGCGACCACATCGGCGGCGAAGCCGGACAGGTTGTCAGCGTTTACCGGGCGGCTGTCTCCGTGTCCGCGCTGGTCGTAAGCGACGCTCGAGTACCCAGCCTGCGCGAGCGCAGCAGCGACCGGCGCCCAGGTTTGGCGCCTCTCACCGCCGGCATGGAGGAGCAGCACGGGCGGGCCCTCTCCCGCACGTGTGCCGATCAGCTTCACGTCGGGACGGTGCTGGGTGACCTCGGTTCGAAGGTCTAGATCGCTCATCGGCCTGACTCGTATCCCGCTTTGCCCATCATTACCTTGGCGATGCAAGGTAAATCCCTTACCTGTGCAAGTCAAGGTAAGCTGCTGGCTGTGTCGAGCACCCGCATCCGCCGCAGGCCGGCCGAAGCCAGACGGCTGATCCTGGAGGCGGCCGAGCAGCTCCTTGTGGAGGGCGGTCCCCGGGCGGTCCAGGTCCGTGCCGTCGCACAACGAGTTGCGATGACCGACGCCGGCATCGCGCACCACTTCGGAAGCCGCGATGCACTGCTCCTGGCGCTACTCCATCACGGCGGACGCAAACTCCGCGACGCCGTTCAGCTCGCAACCCGAACCTGGGTAGACGAGGGCGCATCGCTCGCCGACCTGGTAGACGCGATTGCCGACGTTTATGAACGGGGATACGGCGCGTTAGCGATCGCGCTGCACGCCGCGGGTTGGCGAGACGAGGGCGTCGGCATGCTCGATCCTGTCGTCGACGCCCTCCACCGCGTGCGCACCAGCAACGGCGCACGCCACCCGAAACGTTCAGATACCCGTCTCGCCGTCGCGGCGCTTCACCAAGCACTCGCGACAGACCCGACCTACGGGCCCGCGTTTCGGCGCAGCGCGGGGATCCAAGGCCCCGCCGCCAACCAGTCAGGCGAGCAACGGAAATGGTGGACTGACACGCTCGCGGACGTCCTCAACATCACCAAGCCCTCGCCACACCACCGACCGGCAGGCGGCACTGACGCGCCAACCCGGACCTGAAGCACGCCTCGGGCCCCACCCGCTGCTCCCCATCTGCAGTCACCAGGGCGACGAAAGCGCGCATCTTGCCGACGATCGCTATTGCAGCTGGGCGGCCTCGGAGCGGACGACGCCAACGGCGACGATCGGATGGCCCAATAGCAGCCGTCACGACAGGCTGAGCGCGTTTGCGACCGATGCGAGGTAATCGATATGGCCATCGACGGAGTCCAGGCCGAGGCCCATGGTGACTACGGACAGGTGGGTTCCGCCTGCCTCCTGCCAGGCATTGATCTCGGCCAAGAGATCGCCCGGGGGGCCCTGCGGACGCACCACATACTCCGCGCCGAACTCCTCGGCTGACCGGCCGAGGCTGCGCACGCGATCGCGCAGCCGTTTCCAAACGTCGATGGTGTGGTTTATGTCGCCGCCGATGAACATGAAGCCGTCGGCGAGACGGGCGGCTCGATCGTATGCCGCTTCGGAGGATCCACCGAGCCAGATCAGAATCCCGGTCGCGAACTTGATTCGTTCCGTGATGGCGGCCAGATAGGCAAACATCACGAACGGATCGTGGAACGTCCGGCCGTAGGATTCTCGGCGTGTACCCAGCGACGATCGCATCGGTGGACAAGAGTGACGAGGCCAAAGTCATCGCGACTCTGGTGTCGGCGTTCATTGCCGATCCGGTTGAGCGATGGCTCTTCGCGGAGCCGCTGCAGTACCTGACGCAATTCGCACGGTTCGTGGCAGCGTTCGGCAGCGGCGGCTTTGAGAGCGAAACAGTGTTCAGCCTCGGGAACTTTGCGGCGGTGGCGATCTGGATTCCGCCCGGGGCTGACCCAGACGCAGACGCGATCGTGGCGGTCCTGAGTGAGTCCGTCCCCGCCGAGCAGCAGGCCGATACGTTCTCGGTGTTAGAGCAGATGGATGCCGCTCATCCCCAGGATCTGCACTGGTACCTGCCATGGCTGGGTGTCGACAGTGCTCGGCAGGGAGGTGGCCTCGGAGCGGAGCTACTAACGCAGTGTCTGGCCCGAGTGGACGCGGATCACCTGCCGGCGTTCCTAGAAACGCCGAACCCGCGGACTGTGCCGTTCTATGAGCGCCACGGATTCGCTGTGACCAGCGTTTCTCAAGCCGGAGCGTGCCCGCCGGTGACGAGCATGCGGCGCCCGGCAGGCTGAGCCATCGATGCCCTCCTTGTGCGGAAAGCGCGCACGGAACGCGCGATCGCTTTCGCTTCTTGAGCGGCTCCAGAGCTCGCAACCGCTTCGGCGGCGGCACCCGGCTGGGTGTAACGATCCCAAGCGCCCAAAACATCCGCGCCCACATGACCCGCCTCGCCAATCATTGCCGAGCGCAGCAACGTGAGGTAGCCTCCCAACCGGCATCAGAGGGAAGCAGATATGACGGTTAGTCGGTTCAGGCTGAGCCTCAAGGCCGTGCTTTAGCCGGTCTTCGATCTCGGCCCTGGTCGCGTGAAGCTCTGGCTCCGCCCTGAGATCGAGCGATGGGCCGAACAGCTGGCCTTTGGTGGCCGGACGCGGCCTCGGCGGCGTGTCTCTGCCTGATCTACCGATCGTGTCGGCGCCGGCGGGTCCAGAGATCCATCTCTGTAATCAAGCGAACGGTCGCCGCGCCGCGACCAGCTCTCAAGGACCGGTCGAGCCGGCCGGACGAGGCCCGCCACAACCGCCCGTGCAGCACGCACTGCCCCGTCGGGTCGGTGAGCAGGAGCTTGACCAGCGGAGACCGCGCCCGGGGCGGTCGCGCCGATCATGGAAGCGCTCATTTGCAGCCCATGACGGAACGCGCATCTCGCCGATAGCGGGGCCCGGGCCGCGGCGCAGGGTCACCCGAATGCCTACGCAAGCCGGCAGAGCTACCAGCCCTGGGAGCTCGGCGCCCGGATGCGCGAGATTGGGCGAACTCGACAGCCAGGCGCACGAGGATCTTGTGGAGAGGCAACCACCGAGCGCCCGGTCGAGATGACCGGCGCTCCACCGCTTTGCTGCCAGGCGCGCTCTAGCGCTTGGGCTTCTTCTGCGCAGTCGCCCCGAACATGACGACGCTCCGCGAGACCATCGCGCCTGCCTGCGTCACCATCGCCGGGTTGGTCGCCGTCGCCGTCCCGCCTGGAGCAGGTGGATACGCTAATGCCCGACCTTACCGCTCCGCTGGGAGGTGTCGGGGGCGTCGGCGAACCGCCGCCCGGGCCGCCACTCGAGGCCGGGCCCGAAACGCCACCCCGAGCCCGAGCCGGAGGCGCTCACGATCGCCGTCGGCGCCGAGGACGCGGTGTTAGCACCACCGTGTTCCGACATCGGAAGCAACGAGCGTGTAGGTCTGGTTGGTCGGGCCCGAGATCGCGGTGCAGTTGTTGCGCGAGCCGGGTTGAGCCTCAACGCGGTCCAAGAGTCAGATGCGGGTTCTGCTCGCGCGACTCGCCGTCGAGGGCCTGCCGCCAAAGGAGAGGCGTACGCGGCTGGTCGAGCGGGCGCTGGCGCGGGTGTGGTGCGGGTGGAGGACTTGGGAGTCCCCGCAGGAAACGATCAGTACACAGTAGGCTGCCGAAGTCGAGGTTGGTCAGCATCACCACGGGAAGGCAGGACAATGCGCGCGCACATTCTCCGTTCGATCGGCTGGCTCCTCATCATCGGCGCCGTGTGCTTGACGGCAGGCGCGGCGCCGGCGCTGTCGAGCACGCCTCCGGCCCCTAGCCTCCCTACCGTGATCGTAAATCCGGGAACGGTGACCTTCCCGACGCAGAACCTCGGCGCGATCGGCTCGGACGCGGTCCTCACGGCTCGGAACAACACCGGCTTCGCAGCTCAGTCGGCGTACGTGTCGGGTGATCCACACTTCAGCACGGACTTCAACGACTGCACCACCGTCCCGGCGGGCGGCTCCTGTGACTTCGGGCTGGTGTTCACGCCCACTTCACCGGGTCCGCTGAACAAGACGGTGCAAATCGTCCTGTGCTCCGGACCGAACAATACGGGGAAGTGCGTGCAGTCAAACCCAATCTTCGTGCAGGCGGACGCGGACACCGCGGACGGCAGCTGCCCGACAGGTGGAGCCCCCCTGACCACGATCAACGAGGAAGGGCTCGTGGTGAAGGCGTGCGTCGCGCAGATCACGCGCCCCGGGGACTTCCCGCTGTATGTGCTCTCGGGGTTCATAAACATCAGCGGTCTCCGGTTCACCGCCAGCGGCGACGACACGCACTACACGGCAAGCTTCCCGGACTGCACGGCGGATCCCTGCGCGTCGGCGATCCAGGCCTTCAACGCCACAACGGGGGCCGGCCCTGAGATCGTCATCGCACCGACCGCCGGCGGCCTGCGGATCGTCTCGAACCGCAAGTACCTGATCACGTTCGGGGACGGCGAGGACGAGACCACCCTTTACGACGGCCACCTCGATCTCTCGTTCGGCGAGGACGACGCCGTCCTCGACGCCAACATCAGCCCGCTCACCAAGCTGCTCGGGCTTCCCCTCACCGGTCGCTTCCAGGTCTTCCGCGACGACGGTGGCGTGAGGATCCACGTGAACATAGGGCTCCCCGCAGCGCTCGGAGGAGTGACCGGCGAGACCGACGTGAGCATCGACGAACTCGGTAACGTCAACCTCAATGCGATCAGCATCGCCGTCGGCGACGCGGTCATCGGCCCGCTCAGGGTCCGCAACGCGTCCTTCAGCTACAACCAACAGCAGGCCCGCTACGCCGGCGCCGCGACGCTCTCATTGCCGACCCCGCGGTCGTACGGGCTGACTGTCGCCTTGGCGATCAGCGGCGGCCAGCTCGAATCGCTCTCCGGTGAAGGATTGTTCCCCGCCGGAGTACCGATCGGGTACGGGGCCCTGCTCCACGCGGTGAGAGCGAGCGTGACCCTCTTGCCCCACGTGGAACTGGGGGGCGGGCTAACCGTGGGCGTAGGGCCCAACGTCAGGGTCGGCAACAAGGACATCCAGGCGGCCAGGACCACTGCCGACTTCAAGGCCCAGTTTCCGGGAAGGTATGACGGCGTGGAGGTGCCCTATACCCGGCTTCGAGCCGACGGAACGATCGACGTGCTCTCCAGCCCGCTGGCGAGCGGCTTCCTGCTGATACAGACGAACGGCTACTTCGAGGCCGGAGGCAAGATCCAGAAGTCGGTGACCTCGCTCGGCTCGGTGAAGGGGACGATCCACGGCGAGATCAGCGGGAACGGCTTCAACCTCGAGGGGTCCGCCACCCTCAGCGTCAAGTTCCTGATCACCCTCGAGGCGACCGGCAAGGCGATCGTGTCCTCGACAGGAATAGCCGGTTGCGCGACCTTCAACGGCTGGCTGAGCGGCGGGATCGGCTACAAGTGGGGGCAAAGCGGCGGGACCTTCGACGGCTGCGACCTCGGCGAGTACCGGGTGCTCGTCAGGCCGACGGAAGCCAGGGAGGCCAACACCGATTCACGCTCGTTCACCCTCCCCGCGGGACTGCCCGAGGCCGCGGTCGAGGTGGCAGGATCCTCGGCGTCACCCGACTTCCGGCTGCGTCTGCCGGATGGGCGCATGTATGCGACTCCAGCCATCGGTACGGCGGGCGAGATCGGCAGCCGCTACGCCGTCATCCGCGAGAGCACGAGCCACGTTACCGTGCTCGTCTTCAGACACCCTGCTTCCGGCACCTATACGGTCCTGCCGATGACGGGGTCCGCGGCGATCAGGGGAGTGAAGTTGGCCGACGGGCTCGCAGCGCCGCAGGCGAGTGCCACGGTGACCGGGAGCGGACTGATGCGCACGCTGCACTGGCACCTGCGCACCGAGCCCGATCAGGTGGTGCACTTCGTCGAGCTCGGACCCGAGGATGACGCCGTCCTCGCGACCACGAGCGCCGCGAGCGGTCACGCGCGCTTCCGCGTCCCCGACGGGGTCGCCGGCACGCGCGAGATCCAGGCGCAGTTCGAAGAGGCCGGGCTGCCCCGGGCCGACGAGACGGTAGGCCATTACACCGCCCCGGCGGCGCCGGTGCCGAAGCGCCCGTCGCACCTGACCCTGACCCGCCAGACGGGCAACGTGAACATCAGCTGGAGCCAGAAAGGCCAGGCTCCCGAGTTCTACCAGCTGGAAGTCACGCTCGGGACCGGTCAGAAGAGCATCTACCTACTGCGCGGCAGCGACCGGTCGTACTCGATCACCCCCGCAGTCGCCGACGACTCGGTCAGCGCCAAGCTCGAGGGTGTCGACACGGAGGACGTCGCCGGGCCCGAGGCGAGACGATCGCTCGCGAGAACGGGGGGAGCGCTTCCATGATCGGCGCGACCGCCCCGGGCGCGGTCTCCGCTGGTCAAGCTCCTGCTCACCGACCCGACGGGGCAGTGCGTGCTGCACGGGCGGTTGTGGCGGGCCTCGTCCGGCCGGCTCGACCGGTCCTTGAGAGCTGGTCGCGGCGCGGCGACCGTTCGCTTGATTACAGAGATGGATCTCTGGACCCGCCGGCGCCGACACGACCGGTAGATCAGGCAGAGACACGCCGCCGAGGCCGCGTCCGGCCCGGCGCGAGTCTGCACCGTCCGCTTACAGCTGCTCGGGGCAAGGGTCGACGATTGCCTGGCCTCAGCGGGGCTTCGCGGGAGAGCGGGAGCAGCAACTCGGGCTCGAATTCGTGGCCACATTTCCGGCCGAGATCGGGGTCTTAACGTTGCCCGTGGCAGTTGCCCGACGCCGCTGCCAACATCACCCAGAGCAAGAAAACGCTGATTCCGGGTCCCTTTCGCAAGCGGACGACGGGGGTCGAACCCGCGACCTTCGGCTTGGGAAGCCGACGCTCTACCAACTGAGCTACGTCCGCGCTAGGGGCGATTCTAAGGGGCGCGGGGTGAGGGCATGGCCGGCCATCGCGGCGCTGCTTGAGCGGCGGGCGTGCGCGAGGTCGACGTGACGAGTAGTTGGCCGGGGAAACCTCCGTTCCTCTCGCGCCACGTGACCAATCGAGCGAAGGTCCGCTCAATCGTCAGGCTGTTCGATTCGCTCGGAATCGTCCAACCCGGGCCGATCGAACGCCTATTGCACGTCAAGCTGGCTCGGCAGCAGCACGGCCGCTGAACGTTCCACTCAGCCCTCAGCATCTGCATACTGGCCCCCGCCGGTGCCGCCAACTCCGGCGGCTCGATGCCGACCAACACCGCCGCGACGCTCGTTCATTACCCTTCCGGGACGAATGCGCCGCTTCGCGATTCCAGGCCTCGTCGCGCTGGCAGCGGTGGCCCTGCTCGCCCTGCTGGTGTTCGGCGTCGCGCGCAGCACGGCCAACACGTCGCTCGACGCGCAGCTCGCGAAGGGGATCCACCCGGTCGCGCCCGCCTCGGACGTGGCGATGCCGATCCTCGGAGGCAAGGGCAGTGAGGATCTCGCCGACCTGCGCGGAAAGGTCGTCGTCGTGAACATCTTCGCGTCCTGGTGCGACCCGTGTGCGGCAGAGGCGCCGGTGCTCGAGCAGACGCAGAAGCAGATCGAGGGGCGCGGCGCGACCATCCTCGGCGTCACCTACCTCGACGCCGCCCCGGACTCGGAGCAGTTCGTCAAGGCCCATGGCATCACCTACCCCGTCCTCCGTGACGTCAACGGGTCGTTCAGCCGCGCCTGGGGCACCACCGGCGTTCCCGAGACCTACATCATCAACCGCCAGGGCCACGTCGCGGCGATCCAGCGCTCGCAGGTCAGCCGCAGCTGGCTCGAGGGCACGCTCGCGCCGTTGCTGGCCAAGCGCTCGTGACCCGGTCGAGATCAGCGCGTCGCGGCACGGTGCGCCGGATCGGGGCGATCGCCTTCGCCCTGGCGCTGGCGATCGCCGCTCCCGCGAGCGCCGTCCCCTATAGCGCCCTCGCAGCGGCCCCGGCGCCGAAGCCCCGCGTGTCGGCGACGACCATCATGCCGGACTTCGTGTGCGTGACCTGCCATGAGCCGCTCAATGTCGCGCAGTCGCCGCAGGCCCTCGCGGAGCGGTCATACATGAGCTCGCTGGTCGCAAAGGGCGAGACGCTCCCGCAGATCGAGAGCGCCATGGTCGGGCAGTACGGGCCGGCGGTTCTCGGGGTGCCCAAGGCCAAGGGGTTCAACGCCGTGTTGTACATCCTCCCCCCCGTGCTCCTGCTCGCGGGCATCGCGTCACTGGCCGTGATCCTGCCCCGCTGGCGCCGGCGCGCCCGCGCTGCCGCTGCTCAGTCCGCCCCGGCGGGGCCGCCGCTCGACACGGCCGACGCCAGACGCCTTGACGAAGAGCTGGCCCGCTACAAGGGCTGACCTGACATAACCTCGGGCCCCCGCCCAGCTGGTCACATCACCTCGGGCGCGCTGACCCCCAGTAACCCGAGCGCAGAGGCGATCGTCTGCTTGGCCGCGACCGACAGCGCGATCCGGAACGATTCGACGGCCGCCGGTGTCGCGCCGACGACGCGGCAGTCGCGGTAGAACGCGGTGAACACCTGCGCCAGCTCGAGCGCGTAGGTCGCGATCCGGTGGGGAGCACGACGTTCCGCCGCCTCGGCGACCTCCTCCGGAAAGGCGATCAGCTGCTTGATCAGGTCCCGTTCCGCGTCCTCGAGCGGGCCTGCCTCCCACTCGTCGACCGCCGCCAGCGCGCCCGCGACCCGGTCGGCCCCCGCCCGGCCCAGAATCGAGGCGATCCGGGCGTGGGCGTACTGCACGTAGAACACCGGGTTCTCGGGCGATTCGCGCCGCGCCAGGTCGATGTCGAGGTCGACCGTCCGGTCGTGCGAGCGCTGGAGCATGAAGAAGCGGGTGGCATCGACCCCGATCTCGTCGAGCAGCTCGTCGAGGGTGACGAAGTCACCCCGGCGCTTGGACATCGCGGCCTTCTGGTTCCCCTCGACGAGGTGGACGAACTGCAGCAGCGGGACCTCGAGCGTATCGGGATCGCCGCCGAGCGCGGCAAACGCGGCCTTCAGGCGCACGGCGTAGCCATGATGATCGGCGCCCATCGGGCTCACCTGGCGGTCGAACCCACGATCGCGCTTGTTCAGCAGATACGCAACGTCAGCCGCCAGATAGGTCGGCTCCCCGCTCGAGCGCTCCAGCACCCGATCCTTGTCGTCCCCGAACGTGGTGGTGCGCAGCCATAGCGCGCCCTCTGACCGGTACGCGTGGCCGCCCTCGATCAGCGACTCGAGCGCGCGCTCCACGGCGTTGGGCGATCCTTCGTGGAGCAGGCGCTCGCTGAAGAAATTGTCGAACGAGACGCCGTAACGGTCGAGCGTCGCCTTGATCCGCGCGAACAGCAGCTCCACCGCCAGGGTGGCCAGCGCGCCCGCGTCGGCGTCGGCGGCACCGGGGATCTCCGCCGCGAGCTCGGCGACATAGTCACCCTCGTAGCCTCCCTCGGGCACCGGCTCGCCGCGAGCGCGGGCGCGGACCGATTCGCCGAGCAGGCGAATCTGCGAGCCGGCGTCGTTGAAGTAGTACTCCCGCTGGACCTCGTGGCCGTGGAAGGCGAGGATCCGGGAGAGCGCGTCTCCGTAGGCGGCGTGCCGCCCGCTGGCCGCGACCAGCGGGCCGGTTGGGTTCGCGGAGACGAACTCGACCAGGATGCGCTCGGGCGAGGCGGCGCCGTCGGCGCCGAAGCGCTCGGAAGCCGCGAGCATCGCCGCCAGCGCCCGCCGGTGCCACTGATCGGAGAGGAACAGGTTCAGGAACCCGGGACCGGCGACCTCGGTGCGATCGAGGTCCGCGCCGAGACTGCTCGCCAGCTCGACCGCGAGACGCTCGGCGATCTCGCGCGGCGGGGCGCCGAGCGCGGGCGCGAGGAGCATCGCCGCGTTGGTCGAGTAGTCGCCGAAGCCATCGCGCTTGGGACGTTCCAGCGTCGGCGGGACCGACGGGCGGTGATCGGCGCCATTGACCGCGCCGGCCGCGTCGTGCACCGCGACCCGGAGGCCTCCCATTGGATCGGGCGCGCTCACGTCGCCTGCGCGCCCACGGGCTGGAACAGCCCCTCGAGGCGTTCGATTGCGTCGGGGGTGCCGAGCGCCAGCAGCTTGTCTCCGGGCTGCAACACCGTCTCCAGAGGAGGCTGGGGCTCGAGCCGGCCATCGGGCCGGCGCACGGCGACGATCAGCGAGCCACCGCGGACGTCGTCGATGGTCTGCCCGGCGCCCTCGCAATGCGCCGGCACATCGATCTCCTCCATCCGATAGTCGGCGGCGGCGACGGCCATCGCCACCTGGGGATGGAGGGCGACGCGCGCCATCTCCGAGCCGGAGGTCTTGTAGGGCGATATCACCCGGTCGGCGCCTGCCCGCAGGAGCTTCTTCTCCGAGTCCTCGGCGGAGGCGCGGGCGATGATCAGAATGTCCGAGCGCAGCTCGCGCGCGGTCAGCGTGATGAAGATGTTCTCGGCGTCTGAGTCGACGCAGGCGATCACCCCCTGGGCGCGCTCGATTCCCGCCTGCAGCAACACCTCATCGTCCGACGCCGAGGCGTCGATGTAGGGCAGGCCGACCGCCAATGCGTGCTCGCGATTGTCAGGATTCACGTCGATCACCACATAGCGCGCCCCCGCCGCCCGCAGATCGCGCGCCACCTGGCGTCCCACGCGGCCGTAACCGCAGATCAGATAGTGGTCAGTCGTGGAGTCGATCATCTTCTGCATCCGGCGCTCGTCGATCAGCCCGGACAGCCGACCCGACACGAAGAACTCGGCGACCGTCGCCAGGGCATAGAAGAGCGTACCTATGCCGAACACCTCGAGGACGACCTGGAGGGCGCGGCCGGCGCCGTCGCTCGGTTCGGGGATGGTGCCGAGGGTGGTCACCGTGTCCAGCGTCCACACGAACCCGTAAGCGATCGATACGTGACCGATGATCGCGAAGCCGACGGTTCCCACCACGATCATCACCGCGAGCGCGGTGAGGAGGATCCCGAGCCGGCGCGTGAACTGCACCAGCTCCCGGCGGGCGCGCCGACGCTGAACACGGATCTGATGGTGAGCCGCTAGCTCGAGGGGGTCAGGCACGGCGGCCAGCCTACCTACGCGCTCGGTATCGGGTCAGTAGTGGTAGGGCTCGCCCGCGAGGATCTTGTGGGCCCGGTATAGCTGCTCCAGCAGCACGACGCGCGCGAGCTGGTGCGGGAGGGTCATGGCCCCGAAGGAGATCCGATGCTCGACCGTCTCGAGCTCGAGGCCGTACGGTCCGCCGACCACGAAGCACAGGTCGCGCCCACTCTGGCGACGCTGCTCGAGGAAGCGGCTGAAGGCGAGCGAGTCGAGTTGCTCGCCGTCACGGTGCAGGAGCGACACGAACCCGCGCTCGGGCATCCGTCGCGCCACCTGCTCGTCCTCCCGTACCTCCACGAGCTCGAGCCTGGCGTGACGCGCGATCAGCTTCTGGTAGTGGCGCACATCGTCGGCGAACGGCGGCCTCAGCCGACCCACGGCAACGACGACGATGCGCACGATGGGATACTACGGTTCCCATGGAAGAATCCAACACGCCCGAGCGCCACATAAACATCCATTTCTCCCCGGACATGATGGGCGGCGTGTACGCGAACTTCGCCAACGTCAGCCACTCCGACTACGAGTTCACGATCACGTTCGCGCGCGTCGATCATGAGGTCGAGGACGAGGAGATCCCCGGGGTCGTGGTCTCCCGCGTCAACCTCTCGCCTAAGTTCATGCGCGAGCTGATCGACGCGATGCAGGACAACTTCTCGAAGTGGCAGACCCGCGAGGGGATCAAGAACCTGCCGGAGTTCGGCGGGACGCCGGAGACCTGAGCGCGCTCGCCTCGGCCTCGAAGGCGACGGCGGCACCGATGCGCTCCGCGGTCGGCGGATGCGTCGCCAGCAGCGAGCTGATCAGACGGGGCGGGTCGAGATCGGCGACGTTCTGCAGGGCGATCCGTCGCTCAAAGGAGATGAAGGCCTCGGGGGCGTCGGTGAGCTCGAGTGCGACCGTGTCGGCGCAGCGCTCGATCGCCCGCGAGAGGCGGCCCGCAATCAGGCCTGTGGGCCCGGCGACCAGCATCGCGGCGAGCGCCAGCGCGGGCAGCGCGCCGGCTGAGCCGCGGCGCGCCGGCGCCAGCGACCAGCTGAGCCGCTGAACCGCGAACGCGCCGGCCGGGACGACGATCGCCGCGTACGCGAGGCCACGCGGGACGTCGCGGTGACGCACGTGCGCCAGCTCATGGGCGACCACGAGGCGGATCTCGTCACGGCTGTAGCGATCGAGCAGCGTGTCGAAGAGGACCACGCGCTTCGTCGGTCCGAGCCCGGTCACGTAGGCGTTGGCGGCCGTCGTCCGGCGGCTCGCGTCGACCGAGTACACCTCGCCCACCTGCACTCCCGCCGCCCCGGCGAGCTCGAGCACGTCGGCGCGAGTCTGGTCCTCGGGGAGCGGCGTGAACCGGTTGAAGATCGGGTCGAGCACGACCGGCCCGAGCGTCGTGAACAATGCGCTGGCCGCGAGCGAGCCCGCGGCGACGGGCACCCACCAGGCGCGCTGGTAGCGCCGCGTCAGGGATACGATGAGCCCGCCACCTGCGCCCGCCAGCGGCGCCCCGATCGCCGTCTGCTTGAGCAGATCGATGCCCCACCCTCGCCATGACTGAGTCACGAGCCCGACCGCTCGTGCTCGGCGGCGCGACAGGGCGGCGACCGGGAGGCCGGCCAGAGACGAGGTGACCGACAGGCCGATAGCGGCGGCGCCGGCCGCGACCGGCCCATCGCCGAGGCGATCGAGGCGCCGTGGGACGGGGCGCGGGGATCTGACCGCGGCGACGAGCACCGCGAGCTCGGCCGTCGTGCCGAGGAGCCCGAGCGCCAGCTGACCTCGGGCGAACCGCCTCCCGCGCTCGATCTCCTCCGCTGTGAAGTACGATCGCGGCTCGACCGGCGCGGGTTTGATCGCTCGCGCTTTCGGCGCCAACAGCCGTACCCCGGCCTCGGCCGCGGCGAGGGTGGCGAGCAGCGCCGGAAGCCAGCGCGAGCGTCGGACGGAGCTCATCGGAGAGGACTGTAGAAGGTGCGAATCGCCGTCGTCTCGGACATCCACGGCAACCGCCACGCCTTCGAGGCGGTGATGGACGCGATCGAATCGACCGATTGCAGTGAGATGTGGTGCCTCGGCGACCTCGTCGGCTACGGCGCTGAGCCCGACGCGTGCGTCGCGCTGGCGCGACGCCACGCCGCGGTCTGCCTCGCAGGCAACCACGATCTCGGAGTGCGCGGCGATCTTCCGCTCGAGGAGTTCTCCCGGGGCGCGGCGCTGGCGGCGAGCTGGACGCAGTCGACGATCACCGCCGACACGCTCGACTACCTGCAGGGGCTCGCGCCCACGAACCTCGACGAGGCGGTCGGCCTGTATCACGCCAGCCCACGCGACCCGGTGTGGGAATACGTCCTCTCCCCGCTGCAGGCGGAGCTGTGCCTCGACGTGCAACCCCACCGCGTATGCCTGATCGGCCACTCGCACATCGCGCTCGCGTTCTCGCGCTTCGAGGGCGCCCCGGCGACGGGCCAGACGCATGTCGCGGACGAAGAGCTCGAAATCGCTGAGGGCGAATGGCTGA
>Ga0302326_10017452_pt1 | contig 14979 bp, 8 predicted proteins | sample Palsa_T0_3_FD_202264 | JGI IMG/M metagenome (GOLD analysis project Ga0302326, IMG submission 202264) | Peat permafrost microbial communities from Stordalen Mire near Abisko, Sweden - Palsa_T0_3 | ecosystem: Environmental > Terrestrial > Soil > Palsa > Peat permafrost | place: Sweden: Abisko... | reverse complement strand
CCAGGTGATAGACGGGCTCGAACGGCGCGGCCTGCTCGGCCAGCCGTTCGATCAGCTGCGCCGCTTCGATCTGTGGGAAGCCGGGAATGTCGTAGATCGGCTTTTCCGGATAGAGCGCGATGCATTGGCCGCCGATCGCATCCAGCGCGTCGATCACATGGCAGTGCAGTTTCAGCATGCCGCATTCGAAGATCGCGAACAGCCCGACCGGCCCGGCGCCGATGATGACGACATCGGTACGGATAGCGCCTTCGGGAATGCTGGTGGGATCGGACATGAGGAGAAACGGCCTTGCGGAAAGCAGGCCCTGTTAATGTCCCATTGCGGCAGGCGGTTCAACCCCGGCATAAGTTCGCGATGACCAGCCTGCCCTCAATCGAACTGGCGGACGAGGCCGCGACCGCCGCCTTGGCGCGCCGTCTGGCCCCGATCCTCAAGGCCGGAGACGTTGTCGCGCTGCGCGGCGACCTGGGCGCCGGCAAGACCAGTTTCGCCCGTGCGCTGATTCGCGCGCTGAGCGGCGCGGACGGCGCCGAACGCGAGGTGCCGAGCCCGACCTTCACCCTGGTGCAGACCTATGAGCTGCCGAAATTCCCCCTCGTGCATGCCGACCTCTACCGGGTGTCGGGACCGGGCGAACTCGCCGAGCTCGGCATCGACGACCTTGCCGGCGCGGTGGTGGTGATGGAATGGCCCGACCGCGCCGCCGATGCGCTGCCCGCCGACCGCATCGACATAGCGCTCGCGCTCGGCCCGGAACACGAGCTGGAGCGACGCGTCGCCCACATCGCCGGACAGGGCGCCGCCGCGGCGCGGGTCGCCCATCTCGCCGCGCTCTACCGCTTCCTCCATGAGGAGGGCTACGAGGCGGCGGAGCGCAAACGGATCGCCGGCGACGCGTCGAGTCGCTCCTATGAGCGCCTGACCGCGAACGGGCGCAGCTTGATCGTGATGAACTGGCCGGCCAAGCCGGACGGGCCGCCGGTGAAACGCGGGCTGCCCTACAGCGCCATCGCCCACCTCGCCGAGGACGTGAAGGCGTTCATTGCCCTGGCGCAGGGGCTGCGCGAGCGCGGCTTCTCGGCGCCGAACATCTCTGCCGCCGACTGCGAGGCCGGCCTCGTCGTTCTGGAAGATCTCGGCGCCGAGCTGATGGTCGCGGGCGACCCGCCCAGGCCGGTCATGGAACGCTACGGGCGCGCGGCCGACCTCCTGGTGGCGCTGCATGGGCTCGATCTGCCGGCGGTGCTGCCGATCGCCCCGAAGGTCGAATATCCGCTGCCGGGCTACGACCTCGATGCCTTCCTCATCGAGGCCGAGCTTCTCGTCGACTGGTATCTCCCACACCGCGGCGGCGCCGCCTCCGCCGAGGCGCGCGCCCATTTTCAATCGCTGTGGCGCGACGCGCTGCGGCCCGTGCTCGAGGCGCCCAAGACCTGGGTGCTGCGCGACTTTCATTCCCCGAACCTGCTGTGGCTCGACGAACGCGAGGGCATCGCCAAGGTCGGCCTGCTCGATTTCCAGGATGCGGTGTTGGGGCCGGCGGCCTACGACCTCGCCTCGCTGCTCCAGGACGCCCGCGTCGACGTGCCGGAAGAGGCCGAGATCGCCCTGTTCGGCCGCTACGTCGGGGCGCGGCGCCACGCCGATCCGGGGTTCGACGCCATCGCCTTCGCCCGGCTCTACGCGACGCTCGCAGCGCAGCGCGCCACCAAGATCCTCGGCATTTTCGCCCGGCTCGACCGCCGCGACCTCAAGCCGCAATACCTCCGCCACATGCCGCGGGTGTGGCATTATCTGCGGCGCGCCCTGGCGCATCCCGCGCTCGAGGCGCTCGACGGCTGGTACCGCCGCAACGTCCCGCCGCCGGAATGAAGTTTGTTCCCCTCTCCCGCTTGCGGGGGAGGGCTAGGGAGGGGGCAATTCCAACGGCACAGACCAGCCCTCGAGAGCCCCCTCCCCAACCCTCCCCCGCAAGCGGGAGAGGGGGCAGAAAGCGCTCGATCACGCGGATTGGAGCATTAGTTGGCGGACCGGTCCGGACTGCGCGAAGGTAATAGTGGTAACGGCGGCGAAAGAACCCGCGTCACATTCCTGTTGAGTTGGCCGAACAAACTGGTTTGATTCGTTTCGAGGTCGCAATGACGAGCACTGCCCGATCCGCCGTTCCGCGCACCGCCATGGTCCTGGCGGCCGGCAACGGCATGCGCATGCGTCCGCTCACCGATCGCACGCCCAAGCCGCTCATAGCCGTCGGCGGCAAGCCGCTGATCGACAACGTGCTCGATCGCCTGGCCGCGACCGGTGTCGAGACCGCCGTCGTCAACGTCCATTATCTCGCCGACCAGGTCGAGCGCCACGTCGCCGGACGGCGGGCGCCGCGCATCGTCATTTCCGACGAGCGCGCCGACCTCCTCGATACCGGCGGCGGCGTGGTCAAGGCGCTGCCCAGCCTCGGCGCGGCGCCGTTCTTCCATCTCAACTCCGACACCATCTGGATCGACGGCGTGAAGCCCAATCTGGTCCGCCTCGCCGAAGGCTTCGACGCCGCGCGGATGGACGCCCTGCTCCTGATGGCTGCGACCTCCAACAGCGTCGGCTATGCCGGCCGCGGCGATTTCGCCATGGCCCCGGACGGCCGGCTGCGCCGCCGCACCGAGCGCGAGGTGGCGCCCTTCGTCTATGCCGGCGTCGCGATCCTCTCCCCGGCGCTGTTCGCCGAGGCGCCCGGCGGCGCGTTCTCGCTCAACGTCCTGTTCGACCGCGCCATCGAGGCCGGCCGGTTCTACGGCCTGCGGCTCGAAGGGGTGTGGATGCATGTCGGCACGCCGGACGCGATCGCCGCGGCGGAGGCGGCGATCCTGGCGAGTGCGGCGTGAGGGATTGAGCCGCAGCGGAACTACCAAGGTGCACAAGGCGAAGCGCCCACGCGCCCATCAAATCACCGCGCTTGACCCTACCAATTCGGTTTTGTCGGATGCTTCGAGCCATCACCGTTTGCAGGTGCAAGCTTCGGAGCGAGTTCCCTCAGCTCCTTTGGAAGTGCGTCTAATTCCGTGCTCTCGAAGGTTCGTCGAAGATATCGGGTCGCTATGAGTGCGGCGGCTTGGGCTTGTTGGAAATCGCGCCTCGCTTTCACGGGCTCCCGGTCCTCGCGCGAGGACACCCAGGCCTTGTGAAGGGCAAAGGCTCGCGGATCGATCGCCACCATCCGGACCGGATAGCCGCGCTCATCGATTGCAACAACTTCCATTTTGGGCGAATTGACCAGCCATCCGAGACCGAAAATTGCCGCGCCCTCCAAATCTTCAGGGAGGTCCGTCAGTGCCGGTTTCGATTTGTCACGTGCCGGGTCTCTCGCTTCAGGCCGGATTAAATCAACGAGGTAGCCATCGCGATTTGCCGCGCGGAAGCTTCGCGGATGTATAGGCGCGAAGGAAGTATCCACAGCACGAAGCAGGCCGATGAGACCTGCAGTGCGGACGCCGGTAAGTGCCAGGCTGAGGCGCCGACGCACATCGTAGAGAAGATCAATGTCAAGTGACGCAACGAACTCACTTTCCGTCTGCACACCCGCTTGAGCTTCATAGGCATACAAGGCACTTGTGCCGACGATCGTCAGGTGTTCCCCGAGCAGCCCCGCCTCATCACATGCTCTAAGTATTCGCGCCGCAATTACCGGCACCCGGCCGAGGCCCAGCGCCCGGTTGACCGGGGCTAACTCGTCCAGGCGATTGGCAAGACCTGCGAGCCGGTCCTGATTTTCGGCGCGGCCGCTCCCAAATGCTTGGTAGATGCGTTCTGTCTCGACGTCGCGTCGCCCGAGAGACCTTTCTGTTTGCCCGATCTTTCGGAGAAGGTAGTCCGTGCCATTCCGCTCGCCCCACCTCATGCTTCCGGCGAAGCGATGTTTTGCTTCGTGGTGCGCCTGCCGCCACGTATCGAACACCTGTTGAGTGTCAATCAACTGGCGGCGCTGTTCTCCTCTCAGTTCCTTGATAGACATGTATTTTCCACTTTCAACCTGCCTGTCGATCGATGTAGTGGAAAAGACAATAAATTCAAACTGCTGGGATAAATAATCTTCATCGGCTTCTCCCGCCCTCAACCCCCTGTGAGAACGAGGTTTTCCACTGTAGCTACGAGTCTGGCGGCTGCCGGTGGAAAAATCAACAAAGACTGGCGCTTAGCCACCAACAGACGGCCCTCGATAAGCGCCACAACCTGGTCCGCCTCGCCGAAGGCTTCGACGCCGCCCGGATGGATGCCCTGCTCCTGATGGCGGCGACCTCCAACAGCGTCGGCTATGCCGGCCGCGGCGACTTCGCCATGGCCCCGGACGGCCGGCTGCGCCGCCGGACCGGGCGCGAGATGGCGCCGTTCGAGCGGGGAACGAAGGTCAAGCGCAGAATAGCTTGCAACATTCAGGTTGAATCGCCGCTGCGGAAGCCGCGATCATTGCGAGTGCAGCGTGATAGACTCGCGCGATTCGCAATCAGCGTGAAACCCTGATCGTCGCCCGCTCCGCTCCCTACTCCTTGAAAAAGGAAGGATCGGGAAGGGGATCGCGGGTCGCACGGACCGCGCCTGTGGTGCGTCCGCGGGCCCCCTCCCCAACCCTCCCCCGCAAGCGGGAGAGGGAGAAAGAGCACCATGAACCCGCGCGTGTTCACCATTCCGCCGTCGGTGCCGTTCCTGCCGGCGCTGCTCGGCGCGTTGAAAGATGGCCGGCTGGTCGAGGGTCTGTCGGCGGCCGATCCGCTCGCGCTCGCCGGCGCCACCATCTTCCTGCCGACGCGGCGGGCGTGCCGGCTGGCGCGCGACGCGTTTCTCGATGTGCTCGGGGTCGAGGCGGCGCTGCTGCCGCGCATCGTGCCGATCGGCGACATCGACGAGGACGAACTGGTGTTCGCCGACATGGCGACGGGGGCCGCCGCCGTTGATGCCCTCGACCTGCCGCCGGCGCTGGGCGGGCTCAAGCGCCGCTTCATGCTGGCGCGGCTTGTCTATGCATGGGCCGGACGGCTGGAGCCGCGGCCCGGCGAGCCGTCGCTGATCGTGCGCCACCCGGCGGCTGCCCTCGCGCTCGCCGACGATCTCGCGCGGCTGATGGACGACATGATTACGCGGGAGGTGCCGTGGCAGCGCCTCGACGGGCTGGTGCCCGACCATCTCGACGAATACTGGCAGCTCACCCTCAAGTTCCTGCGGATCGCCAGCGAGCAGTGGCCATCGATCCTCGCCGCGCACGGCGCCATCGAGCCGGCGGAGCGGCGCGACCGCCTGATCGCCGCCGAAGCGCGCCGCCTTGCCGCGGCGCCCGACGCGGCCGTCATCGCGGCCGGCTCGACCGGCTCGATGCCGGCCACCGCGCGCCTGCTCGCGACCATCGCGAGCCTTCCCCGCGGGGCGGTGGTGCTGCCGGGCCTCGACACCGCCCTCGACGATGCCGCGTGGAACCTCATCGGCGGCGCGGCGGCGGAGAACTCGCCCCCGGTCGCCGGCCACCCGCAATTCGCCATGCATGGGCTACTGGCGCGCATCGGCATCGAGCGCAGCGAGGTCGTGGCGCTGGCGCCGCCGGCTCCCCATGGCCGCGAAGTCCTGCTCAGCGAGGCGCTGCGCCCGGCCGCATCAACTGACCACTGGCGCGGCACCCTGGCGGCGGCCAATGCCGGCGGCGGGCTCGACCGGGCGATGGAAACCGTCACCGTCATCGAGGCCGCCAATGTGGAAGAGGAGGCGCTTGCCATCGCGGTGGCGTTGCGCGAGGCGCTGACCTCGCCGGCCGGCACCGCGGCTCTGGTGACGCCCGACCGGGCGCTGGCACGCCGGGTCGCGGTGACGCTGCGGCGGTGGAACATCGCGGCCGACGATTCCGGCGGCGATCCGCTGGCGGAAACCGCGGCCGGGGTGTTCGCGCGGCTGGTCGCCGCCGCGGCGCTGGACCGGCTCTCCCCGGTGGCGCTGCTGGCGCTGCTCAAGCATCCGCTGGCCCGCCTCGGGGCGCCACCCGGCGCCCATCTCGGCGCCATCGCCACCCTGGAGCGGGCGATCCTGCGCGGACCGCGCCCGCGTCCCGGCGCGGCCGGGCTCGCTCATGCGTTCGCGACCTTTCGCGCCGAGCTCGCCAAGCTGCGTGCCGATGAGCCGTCGCAAATACACCGCTCCGAGCCGCGCGCGCGGCTCCACGACGGCGCCCTCGAACGGGCGGGCGCGCTCATCGTCCGCATCACCGCGGCGCTGGCTCCGCTGGAGAGCCTGGCGGACGCGGGCGAGCAGGATTTCGCCGCCCTCGCCGCCCGCCACCGCGACGCCGTCGCTCAGATGAGCCTCGCCGCCGACGGCGCGCCGGCGGCGTTTGCCGGCAGCGACGGCGCGGCCCTGGAAACAGCATTCTCCGACATCGCCGAGAATGCCGAGCCGTTGATGGTCGAGCCCGGCGACTATGCCGAATTGCTCGGCCTCGCCATCGGAGACCGCGTGGTGCGCCGGCCCGGCGCGCCGGACAGCCGCATCCGCATCTATGGCCCGCTGGAAGCGCGCCTCACCGGCGTCGGCCGCGTCGTCGTCGGCGGGCTGGTGGAGGGCGTATGGCCGCCCGACCCGCGCACCGATCCCTGGCTCAACCGGCCGATGCGCCATGCGCTGGGGCTCGACCTGCCGGAGCGGCGGATCGGCCTGTCCGCCCATGACTTCGCCCAGCTGCTCGGCGCCGAGGAGGCTTTTCTCACCCGCTCCGCCAAGCTCGCCGGCGCGCCGACGGTGGCTTCGCGGTTCCTGCAGCGGCTCGCCGCGGTGGCGGGCGAGGCGCCGTGGCTGGCCGCGGTCGCGCGCGGCGAGCGCTACCGCCATCTCGGCCGCAGCCTCGACCAGCCCACGGCGCCGCCGCGCCCGGTGTCGCGCCCGGAGCCGCGGCCGCCGCGCGAGGCGCGCCCGACCCGTCTCTCGGTCACCGAGATCGAGCACTGGCTGCGCGATCCGTACACCATCTACGCCAGGCACATCCTCAAGCTGGCTCAGCTCGATGAGGTCGATCAGGCGCCCGGGGGCGCCGATCGCGGCAGCGCCATTCACGCCGCCATCGGCGAATTCACCAAGATTTATGCCGACCGGCTGCCCGAGGATCCCCATGCGGAGCTGCTGCGCATCGGCCGCGCGCATTTCGCCCCGCTCGACGATTACCCGGAGGCGCAGGCGTTCTGGTGGCCGCGTTTCGAGCGCATCGCCGCCTGGTTCGCCGATTTCGAGCGGCAGCGCCGCACCCGGGTCGCGTCGGCCCGGGTCGAGATCCCCGGCGAATTGGCGATCCCCGCCGGCGACCGCACCTTCCACCTCACCGGCCGCGCCGACCGCATCGAGAAGCTCACCGACGGCAGCTATGCCATCCTCGACTTCAAGACCGGCACCCCACCGTCCGACCGGCAGGTGGAGATCGGCGTCGCCCCGCAGCTCACGCTGGAGGCGGCGATGCTGCGGGGCGGCGGATTCCGCACCATCACTGATCCCAGCCCTTCGATCTCCGCGCTCGTCTATGTCAGGCTCAAGGGCGGCGAGCCCGCCGGCGAGGAACACGTCGTCGCTTTCAAGGGCAGCAATCCCGATGCCAAGGCGAACGAAGCGCTCGCGCGTCTCACCACGCTGGTGACCCGCTTCGAGGACGAAACCACGCCCTACCGATCCCTCGTGCTGTCGATGTGGACGCAGCGCTACGGCACCTATGACGACCTCGCCCGCGTCAAGGAATGGTTGCTCGCCGACGACAGCGAGGAGGGCGAGCCATGAGCCCGCACCAGATTCCCGAGGCCGTGCGGCGCAAGCAGGCGGAGGCGTCCGAGCCGTCATGCTCGGTCTTCGTCGCGGCCAATGCGGGCTCGGGCAAGACCCATGTGCTGGCGCAGCGGGTGATCCGGCTCATGCTCGACGGCGGCCCCGGCGGCGTCGATCCCTCGCGCATCCTCTGCATCACCTTCACCAAGGCGGCGGCAGCCAACATGGCGGCGCGGGTCTACGACCGGCTGCGGAGCTGGATCGTCCTCGACGACGCCGCGCTCGATGCGGCCATGCGCGAGATCGGCGTCATCGCCATCGACGCCAGGAAGCGCGCGCGGGCGCGCGCCTTGTTCGCCGCCGCGCTGGAGACGCCGGGCGGCCTCAAGGTCCAGACCATCCATGCCTTCTGCACCCGGCTGCTCCAGCAGTTTCCGTTCGAGGCGAACGTGGCCGCGCGTTTCACCGTGCTGGACGACCGCTCCCAGGCCGAGATGTTCGAACGCGCCACGCTCGCCGTGCTGCTCCAGGCGGCGGGCGAGCCGGCGAGCTCGCTCGGCCGCGCCCTGAAGCGCGCCGTCGCCGCCGCCGCCGACACGATCTTCCTCGCGGTGGTGCATGAAGCGATCAGGCAGCGCGACAAGCTGACAAAGTGGCTCGACGCCGCCGGCAGCGTCGAGCGGGCGATGGCGCAATTGTCGGCGGCGCTGGGCATCGACGCCGATGATGATCTCGCCGCGGTCGAGAAGGAGATCATCGACGGACCCCATCTGCCGCCCTCGCAATGGGCCGCTGTCGCCGCTGCGCTCGACGAGAGCACCAACAAAAGCGATCGGGCGCAGGCCGCGCAGTTGATGGCGGCCGCTGTGGCATCAGGCCCGCTGCGGGTGGACGAATATCTCGGTGTTTTTTTCACCGACAAGATCGAGCCGCGCAAATGGGTGATCACCAGAGCGCTCGCCGACGATGATCCCGAACTGGCGCGCCGGCTCGGCGCCGAGCAGGACCGCCTGAAGGGCTTGGTCGAGCGCCGCAAGGCCGTCATTTGCCGCGACCGCACCGCGGCGCTCGTGGTCATTGCGCGCGCGGTGATCGCACGCTACGGCGCCGAGAAGGACCGCCGCGGGCTGCTCGATTACGACGATCTCATCGACAAGGCCGGCGACATGCTGGCGCAGGTCAATCCGGGCTGGGTGCATTACAAGCTCGACCTCGGGCTCGACCATGTCCTGATCGACGAGGCCCAGGACACCAGCGAGAAGCAGTGGCGGATCGTGCGCCATCTGGTGGCGGAATTCGCCGCCGGGGCGGGCGCGCGCGGCCTCCTCACCCGCACCTTGTTCGCGGTCGGCGACGAGAAGCAGTCGATCTTTTCGTTCCAGGGCGCGGCGCCGCGCAAATACGAGGAGATGCGGAGATATTTCGCGGCGCTGTTCGGCGCTTCCGAGGTCACTTGGCGGCAGGTGCGGTTCGACTACTCGTTCCGCTCCGGGCCGAATGTGCTCGGCGCGGTCGATGCGGTGTTCGCCGCCGCCGATATCTATCGCAGCATCACCACCGACGAAGCCGGCATGCTCCGTCACCTGGCGCTGCCGGCGGCGGTGCCGGGCGTGGTCGAAGTCTGGCCGTTGATCGAGGCGGAGCCGCGGGCCGAGATCGAGGGCTGGGATGCGCCGTTCGACGCGGTCTCGGAATCGAGCCCGCGCGCGATGCTTGCCGAAAAAATCGCGACCACCGTGCGCGGCTGGATCGCGAGCGGTGTCGCCGTGGGGACCGAGCGTCGCCCGCTCACTCCCGGCGATGTGCTCGTCCTGGTGCGCCAGCGCGGCCCGCTGTTCGAGGCGATCATCCGCGCCTTGAAGAATGCCGGCGTCGCGGTCGCCGGCGCCGACCGCCTCGTGCTCACCGAACACATCGCGATCGTCGACCTGATGGCGCTCGCCGACGCCCTGCTGCTGCCGCAGGACGATCTCGCGCTCGCTATCGCCCTCAAGAGCCCGCTGTTCGGCTTTAGCGACGATCACCTTTTCGATCTGGCCTGGAACCGCCGCGCCGGCTTGCGCGAGACCCTCGCCGCGCGCGCGGGGGAGAATGCCGTCTTCGCCGCCGCCGATGCGCTGCTCAGGCGCTGCGCGGAAATGGCGCGCCACGCGACGCCGTTTGCGTTCTTCGCATGGCTGCTCGGCCCGGAGCTGGGGCGGCGGCACATGTTCGCGCGGCTCGGGGTCGAGGCGGCGGACGCGCTCGAGGAGTTTCTCGAACTCGCGCTCGACTACGAGCGCCGCGAGCCGCCGTCATTGCAGGGCTTCCTGGCCTGGCTGCGGTCGGCCGAGGCCGTCGTCAAGCGCGACATGGAAATCAGCCGCGACGAGGTTCGGGTGATGACGGTGCACGGCGCCAAGGGCCTCGAAGCGCCGGTGGTGATCCTCGCCGATACCACGACACCGCCGGCGGGAACCCATCAGCCGGGCCTGCTGGCGGTGCCGATGCCGCGCGCTGCGCCGGGAGCGCCGCCCTGCCTGGTCTGGCCCGGGCCCAAGAGGACCGACGTCGCCGCCGTCGCAGCGGCGCGGGCCTTGGCAAAGGCCGAGGACGAGCATGAGCACCGCCGGCTGCTTTACGTCGCCATGACCCGCGCCGCCGAGCGGCTGATCGTGTGCGGCAACCAAGGCAAGAACCGTCGGCCGGCCGGCTGTTGGTACGATCTCGTCATGGATGGGCTCAAAGCGGACCCGGGCTTTGAAGAAATCGGCGAGGGCGATGACAGGGTGTGGCGCTACCGCATTGCGCCGGAATCGGGTGACTTGCCCGCCGGCCCGCCGGCCGCGCCCGCGCCCTCTCATCACCAGCCGGCGTGGCTGACGGCGCCGGCCGCAGCCGAGACCGCCCGCGCTGTGACGCTCACGCCGTCGACCGCCTATGAAGCGACCGCCGCACCGCGGCGATACGCGTCCGGCGGGCAGGATTCCCGGCGCGCCCTGCAGCGCGGCCTGCTGGTGCACCGGATGATGCAATCGCTGCCGGAGCTTCCCGCCGGCGAGCGGGCGGCGGCGGCGCGGCGCTACATCGACCGCGCCGGAGCGGCATTCGACGCGGACGAGCGGGACCGCCTGGTGGCAGGGGTGCTCGGCCTCCTCGCCGACACGCGCTTTGCGGCGCTGTTCGCCGCGGGCAGCCGGGCCGAGGTGCCCATCGTCGGCCGGCTGCATCGCCCCGGCCGTCCCGATGTGCTGGTGTCCGGCCAGATCGACCGGCTGGTGGTCACCGCGGATGCGGTCCTGATCGCCGACTACAAGACGAATCAGGTGGTGCCGGCCACTCCGCAAGCCGCGCCCCAGGCCTACCTGGAGCAACTTGCCCTCTACCGCGCCGTGCTCGGCAGGATCTACCCCGGCCGCCCCGTTCGGGCCGCCCTGGTATGGACCGAAGGCCCCGATTTAATGGAATTTTCAGCCTCCGCGCTCGATGCGGCTCTGGCCCGCGTCACCTCCGCGTGAGCCGCCTTGACGCTTCCCGGCCGCCTCCCTACGTTTCGACTCCAACAACCCGGGGGCGCCGGCCGCGCCCAGTCCCACGCGCAATCCAAGTCTGAGACGCGCAATGAAGGTGTCCCATGGGGGTAACTAAGGTTTCCGATTCCGATTTCGAAGCCCAGGTGCTCAAGTCGGCAGAGCCGGTGGTGGTCGACTTCTGGGCCGAATGGTGCGGTCCGTGCCGCATGATCGCTCCGGCCCTGGAAGAGATCGCCGGCAAGCTCGGCAGCAAGGTCAAGATCGTCAAGCTCAATGTCGACGAGAACCCGCAGACCGCCCAGAAGTACAACATCATGTCGATCCCGACACTGATGCTGTTCAAGAAGGGCGAACTCGCTTCCAGCCAAGTCGGCGCCGCGCCCAAGGCGAAGCTCGAGCAATGGATCACGGCGGCGGTCTGAACGGCGTGTTTGCATAGATCGTATGTCGCGACGGCCGGCCTCGTGCCGGCCGTTTGCGTTTGTCGCCTGACCCGTCATCCTGAGGCGCGAGCGCAGCGAGCCTCGAAGGATGACGGGTCAGGGATCGGAGCTATCACGTCGGCGGGGTGCCGTTTGCGGACAGCACTTCGCCCGCGAGATAGAGCGACCCCGTGATCAGGATGCGCGGCGGCGGGTCGAGGTCGAGGGCGACGATGTGGGACAACGCCGCGGCGATATCGGCGCAGGCGTCGGCGGGTATCCCGATGGCGCGCGCGGTCTGCGCCACCTCCTCGGCCGGCGCGCCCGCATTCTGGGCGATCGGCACCGCGATGAGCCGCCGCGCCAGCCCGGTGAAATTGCGCAGGAAGCCGTCGCGGTCCTTGTTCGCCAGCATGCCGACCACCAGCACGACCGGGCGCGACACCCGTTCTTCCAGGTCGGCGAGCGCGCCGGCGACGATGCGGCCGCCGTCGGGATTGTGGGCGCCGTCGAGCCAGACTTCGCTGCCGGCGGGCGCATAAGCGAGCAACTCGCCGGTGGTCAGGCGCTGCATCCGCGCCGGCCATTCGGCCCGTACCAGGCCCTTGTCATAGGCGGCAGGCAGGAGCTTGAACCCGGCCGCGCGGAGCGCCGCGATCGCGGTGCCGGCATTGTCGATCTGGTGGCGGCCGAACAGGCGCGGGCTCGGCAGGTCGAGCAGTCCCTGCTCGTCCTGGTAGACGAGCCGGCCGCGTTCCTCGCTCGCCACCCAGTCCTGGCCCGCCACATGGAGCGGCGCGCCCACCTCGCCAGCGCGCTGCACGATCACTGAGAGCGGCCCTTCGGTCTGGCGGCTGACCACCGCGGGGACGCCGCGCTTGAAGATGGCGGCCTTCTCGCCGGCGATGCTCTCCAGGCTGTCGCCGAGGAATTCCACGTGGTCGATGGATACCGGCGTGATCACGCTCGCCAGCGGTTCGGCGACGACATTGGTGGCGTCGAGGCGGCCGCCGAGCCCGACCTCGAGCAGCAGTGCATCGGCGGGATGGCGCGAGAACAGCAGGAACCCGGCCGCGGTCTCCATTTCGAACACCGTGATCGGCGCGTCGCCGTTGGCGCGCTCGCATTCGGCGAGCGCCGCGGCCAGTTCATCGCTGCCGACCAGCACGCCGCCGCCCGGCTGGCCGAGGCGGAAGCGCTCGTTGAGCCGCACCAGGTTGGGCGAGGTGTAGACATGCACGCGCGCGCCCGCTGCCTCGAGCATCGCGCGCATGAACGCGATGGTCGAGCCCTTGCCGTTGGTGCCGGCGACATGGATCACCGGCGGCAACTTGCGCTCGGGATGGCCGAGCGCCTCGAGCACCCGCCACATGCGGTCGAGCGACAGGTCGATCCGCTTGGGGTGGAGCGCCAGCAGCCGCGCCAGGATCGCGTCTACGTGGACTTGGGGCATGGGGTGTCCGTCATCGGCCTTTCTTGAAACGTCAAGCCATTTAGGGAAGGGTTCAGGTCCTGTGAATAGCCGGGACAAGCCACATTGCCTGCGCAGCCGCTTCCTGCGCCCTATATAGATTCAGGGCTTCGCGCCATAGTGACGAATCAGCCATGCGCTTTCCGCCGCAATTTCTCGATGAGCTGCGCGCCCGGCTTCCGGTGTCGGAGGTCGTCGGCAAGCGGGTCAAGCTGCGCAAGGCCGGGCGCGAATGGAAGGGCCTGTCGCCCTTCAACAAGGAGCGCTCGCCGTCGTTCTTCGTCAACGACCAGAAGGGCTTCTACCACGATTTCTCGTCGGGCAAGCACGGCGACATCTTCGCCTTCGTCATGGAGACCGAGGGGGTCGCCTTCCCCGAGGCGGTGGAGCGCCTCGCCTCGCTCGCCGGCCTCGCCGTCCCCAAGCTCACCCGCGAGGCCGAGGCGCAGGAGAGCCGCCGCCACACCCTGCACGAGGTGTGCGAGCAGGCGGCGGCGTTCTTCGAGGCGGCGCTCGCGGCGCGCGCGGGCGCCAAGGCACGCGGCTATCTCGCCGACCGCGGGCTCGATCCGCCGACCCAGGTGAAGTTCCGCATCGGCTATGCCCCGGCCGAGCGCTTCGCCCTCAAGGAGCATCTCGGCAATCTCGGCATCTCGGTCGAAGACACGATCGAGGCCGGGCTGCTGGTGAACGGCGACGACATCCCGGTGCCCTATGACCGCTTCCGCAACCGCGTGATGTTTCCGATCAGCGATCTCGCCGGGCGCATCGTGGCGTTCGGCGGCCGTGCCCTCGACAAGGATGCCCCGGCCAAATACCTCAACTCCCCGGAAACGCCGCTCTTCCACAAGGGCGCGACGCTCTACAACGGCGCAGCGGCACGCCAGGCGGCCCACCGCGGCGCGCCTGTGATTGCGGTCGAAGGCTATGTGGATGTGATCGCCATGGTGACCGCAGGCTACGCGGCGACGGTCGCGCCGCTGGGCACCGCCTTGACCGGGGATCAACTGGCGCTGCTGTGGAAGATGGCGGACGAGCCGATTCTGTGCTTCGACGGCGATGCCGCCGGCCGCCGCGCCGCCTATCGCGCCATCGACCTCGCGCTGCCCCACATCAAGCCGGGCAAGAGCCTGCTGTTCGCCGCGCTTCCGGACGGCCACGATCCCGACGATCTCGTCCGCTCCGGCGGCGCCGGGGCGATCGCCGACGTGCTGGCCGGCGCCCGGCCGCTGGGGGAAGTGCTGTGGACGCGCGAGACCGAAAGCGCCCGCATCGATACGCCGGAGCGCCGCGCCGGCCTGGAAGCGCGGATCAACGAGCTGACCAACAGCATCGCCGACGAGGCGGTGCGCCGCTATTACCGCCAGGACCTCCGCGAGCGCCTGCGCAACCTGGTGGCGCCGCCGCCGGCGCCGGGGCGGTTCCCGCCGGACCGCCGCGGAACCCAGCCAGGGCGCGGAGAGCGCCGCGACGGCGGCAATCGCCGGCCGCCATCGGGAGGGTTTCCTCCCCTCGGGCTCGGCCCGGCCAGCGCCCGGCTGCAGGCGAGTTCGATCGTGCGCGGCTCACGCACGGCGTTGCCGCCGCGCGAGGCCCTGATCCTCATTGCCGCCTGCAACCATCCCTGGCTGATCGAAAGCCATGCGGAGGAACTCGCCGATCTCGAATTCCTCAATGGCGATGCTGACTTGCTGCGCCGCGCCATGCTGGAAACGGCGGCTGGGCTCGACCCTGTCACGCCGGAGGCGCTGCGCCGCGCGCTGCTGGCGCGCGATTGCGGTGCGATCCTCGCCCGGATCGAGGG
>Ga0302326_10017450_pt1 | contig 14980 bp, 14 predicted proteins | sample Palsa_T0_3_FD_202264 | JGI IMG/M metagenome (GOLD analysis project Ga0302326, IMG submission 202264) | Peat permafrost microbial communities from Stordalen Mire near Abisko, Sweden - Palsa_T0_3 | ecosystem: Environmental > Terrestrial > Soil > Palsa > Peat permafrost | place: Sweden: Abisko... | reverse complement strand
CGGCTCATGTGATCCGCATTGCGCATTGCGTTAAGTTAAAGGTTGTAAGCGCGGAATCTGGCCGGGTCGAGGAAATAGCGGGGTGGAGTAGCGCCTTTATCGACGCTGTCTGACGTCTGCAATTGGGCCCATCGCGTCATTTCGCGGCGAGGCAGCATTTCGGTCGCTTTTAGACCGAAGCGGACATTGAGCCGGATTTATGAGTACACGGCCTAGAACCCGGTCGGCAAGCACTTGACGTTTACGGCGCGCAAAGATTTTTTAACGTCCACCGCACTGGGTAACATTAACGCGTGATCCGCATTGCATCTACAGGGCCCGCTGTTAGTTCCCGTGTAGTAGGCCGACCGGGACGGCGCCCGCTCCCCCGACACCCGGCCCCCGGTCTTAGAAGCCTAAGCTGACGCAACTACTCCGGAACCCCAAGCACACACTCTGCTTGGGGTTTTTTTCTGCGGAAGCCGCGTTTTGCGATGAGCAGCACCGCCGACCAGATGGACGATGAGCGCGACATAGAAAACCAGACGTCGCCCAAAGGGGTCAGCGAGCCAACCTCGCGATAGCGTTAGCGACGACGCCAAACACATAAACGGACGCGGCGCTACCGGAGGTTTTGCGCGTTGCGCATAGCTTGGTTGAGTTGCAGAAGGGGAGTTAGTTGGCTGGCCACTAGGGCTCGTGAGGCTTACTTACCGACTCAGAATGAGCATAACTCCCGCGCACATCAACGCGAGGCCAAGGAGAAGCGTTGAACAGTTCGAACGTCGAGACCAAAGGGAGCCGGCCCGCGGTCGTCTTCCGCGCCAATAAGGCGGTCTCACGGCCTTCGAGCAAGAAACTCTGTCCACTCCTTGATGCGAGATATCCTACGCTCGGTATCGGCTTTGTATTTGTTTACGCACCATTTCGAGCAAAAGTGCTTTAGGCCACGCCTATGGCGGATCAGCCCAAACCGCCCATTACATTGAAAACAACGTTTCATGCCGACCTTCCTGAGTGTCGGGGGCAGTTCGGAAAAATCTCCGCTGCACTCTAATCGCGAACACTATTTGATGTTGCGCAAGTAGCAATTCATTGGGACACGAAATCTCGACGATTTCTGTCGTAAACCCTACGCAGTATGGTTACGGCATGGCGCGTTGCTGAAAACAGCCCCACGACTGCAATCACCCCAGACGTCTTCGTGGCTGCGCAACGCGCGCCGTGGCCCGGCGAAGGCGCCTTAACATTGCAGAAACTCAAGACTGTCAAAACTATCTCCATCCTGTGCGACCGCCGGCCTGCCTACTAAGTGGGAGAGTACACTATGAGTGACCACCAAGCGGCTGAGGTGATCGGCAACGAGACGCACCGGCGGCGATCCTTGTGGCTGACGATGGCGTCCAGCGTTTTTGCGCTCATCGTCATTGATATGGCTTTTGCGCAAAACACACTGACCGTGCCAATTCCCAATACGATCAACATGGCCGACATGACATGGGTTGAGGTGCGCAGCGCCATCGAACACGGTTATACGGTGGCGATCGTACCGACTGGAGGCATCGAGCAAAACGGCGCCCATATGGTGCTCGGCAAGCACGATTACATTGTTCGCAACGCCGCCAACCGTGTTGCGCAAGAACTTGGGCGCACCTTGGTGACGCCGGTAGTGTCGTTTGTGCCGGAGGGAAGCTACGACCCGCCCAGCGGCAATATGCAGTTTCCCGGCACGCTCGGTGTTCCCGAACCGGCGTTCGCTCAGGTGCTCGAAGGCATTGCGCGCAGCCTCAAGTCAGCTGGCTTCAAGACCATCTGCTTTATTGGTGACCACGGCGGCAACCAAGCCTCACAAGCCGCTGTCGCAGCGAGGCTCACTGACGAATGGGCGGGCCAAGGAACGATCGTGCTGCATGTGGCGGACTATTACCTGGACGCCGCGCAGATCGAGTATTTGCGTGGAAAGGGCGAAACCGCAGCGACGATAGGCGTTCACGCGGGTATTATCGACACCTCCGAGTTGCTCGCCGTCCACCCGCAGGGTGTCGATCTTTCGCGGCTGGCTGTCTTACAGGCGAACCCGCAACCCGCCGGACAGTCCGGCGATCCATCGCGTGCCTCGGCTGAATACGGCGAGGCTCTGCTCGAAATCAGAATTAACGCCGCCGTTCGGCAGATCAGAGCGGTGCTGCAGGTCGGGCAAGTTCAAGGCCCACGGTAACTGCCGCTAATCGTTTGTTTGCGATCAGGCCCTGAGCCGACGCGACGGTCGCGATTTCGAGCCTCCGCGGAGCTGGGATTCAGGTTACCTCGTGAGATTAGAAAAGCTGAGCCGAAGGAGCGTGATGGTGTCCGCGATTCGAGCTCTTACTAGGCGTACGAGTTCCGCGAACGGCACTGGCAGCCGAAAGACTCGGCCGCTCGCTCGCCACCTCGCGCTTATGACGTGCGATCCCCAACTCATCAGACGTCAACTGACATTGCTTAGGATCGATAGATTGCACGCGCGGCGCGCACACAATTACGCTTGCTAAATTAACGTTTATCGTGGGTTTCATTGAGAGCGTCTTGCACACTCCTAGCGGTCCGGCATAAGAGGGTCGCGATCAACGAGCCGTGCATGGGCCTAGGAGCAAACTGATGAAGACCATTGTTTCGCGTTTTTTGAACAACGAATCGGGAGCGACGGCCATCGAATATTGCCTGATCGCCGCCGGTATCTCCATTGTGATCATCGTGGCCGTGAACAGCATCGGCGCCAATCTAAATTCGACGTTCAGCAGCGTTTCCAGCCAGCTTGATTAAGCATCCTCTTGTGCTTGGCTACGAGAGACTCCACCCCGAGCCGAGCGGCGTCGTGCATTAGCGGGCAGATGCCGCCAGCGCCCTGTGCAAAGACCGAAACCGTCCCGACAAAAAGCTCAGAGCTGCATAGAGAAGTGTGTGCATCGTATTTCTTCTGTTGGCGCGACCGTTCGAGCGGGCGAGCATCGCAGCCGCTCCGGTCGTAACCTTAATCTGGAAGCGCGGTGGATTTTTCTAACGGCGCGTGGCTTCCTCTTGATCGAGGCAGCGCACCCAACCCCAACCGACGTTGAAGCGCTGTCTCAGCTAGGATGCCCCCAAGCGTGTGCCCTCCACGCTTGGGGTTTTTGCTTTTGCGGAGCAATCGCAACCTAGGACTTTTAAAAAGGAACCCCAAGACAAAGGGTCTTGCCTTGGGGCTGCCTAGTCGTTCTCAGCTTAGGTTCTATCAGCCGGGCCGCCGGATCTTGGGGGACCTGGAGCTGCCCGATTGGCCTTTTAATCAAATACGAACTAAGTTCGGTCATGCGCAATCCGTATCAATGCGGATTATACGCGTTGGTGTTCGGATGTTGCCACCGCTTAACTAAACCTGATCGGATTTTGGATAGACCGCCGCGCGGCTGTCTTTACTATTCTGCTGCTACAAGATCAAAAAGCACGGCGTTACGGGATCAGCGTGTGCCGATCATGTTGCAGCTCATGAGTCTGGAATTGGTCCATCACGGCAGATATTGCGTTGGAACCTAATGTCGGCTTCCGGCGTACTGGGAACTGGCTGGACCATTCCTGGACTGCCGCACGAGCCGAGCGGAACGATTGCCCCAGGTGTAACCGTTTAAGGTTAGCTGAACCACACGGCACGTCCGTTCTTTGGCCGGAAGTAAGCGGGGCTGGCCGCGATAGACTCGTCAGTCCGTCTCGCGCGGCGCCGCAATGACACTGTCTGCCGCCGCCACCCGCCGCAGGACCAGCTCGTCCTCCATTCTCTCGGCTTCCTCCTCCAAACCCATCCAGCGCAACTTGCGGATTAACTTGACGAGTTCGTTCGATGCTTGTTGCTCCGCCAAGCGGTTAGGAGGCTTTTGTTGGTCGCGCCGCATTTCCAACAAGTCAGCACGGGTCGTCGACAAATTCCACCGCGCTTTCGAATTAACGTAAACTTGGCCGCGCCACCGCCTCACACTGTGCGCAGTGCCGATGTCGAGTTATCACCGTGTAACCACACTTGCCGTTTTCCCCTCGTAACAGCTCTCGCCACAATGCGGAACATTATTTCGCAACAGTGCGCGATGCGCCTCTTGTAAGGACCACGCTTGGCTGATTTCGGTGTGGCGGCTTCAACCATCGCAGCGACATCCTCCGTCGACCGCGGCCGATCACTGAGGTCAGCCGCCATTGCTGAGGAAAAAGCTTGCATCAAATGGCTGCGACGAATGCGGCGGGTGTTTGGCCGAAGTCCATGCCGACGCGCACGGTACCGTAATCCGACCGCGCCGAATGCTTACTGGTTAAGGTTGACCGAAGCAACCAATTGCGACGTGCAATTGTTCTGATAAATTCCTTATGACAACTTCGCCTTGTTTAGCATTAGCGCAATGAACAAAATGCACCGCTCCTCGAACTTCGAAGTGTTGAGCGTGCGCGAAGGCGAGGTCACGCTTCTCGCCGCCAAGGGTGTGAGTATTTTTAGTGCGATGAACCAAATGCAGGACTGCGTGAACTTCGAAGTGTTGAGCGTGCGCGAACGCGAGGTCACGCTTCTCGCCGCCAAGGGGCTCGCCAACAAAGTGATCGCGCGCGAACTCAATGTCGCCGAAGGAACCGTCAAGCTTCATTTGCATAGGGTCTACCAGAAGCTTGGTATCAAGGGCCGATTTGCCCTTGCCAGGCGGGTCGGTGATTTACTACCGAAACCAAATGGCACACGCGCTACTGCCATTCGGCCTCTCGTAAAATGATGCCTGCCGCGTTGGGAGCCGGGTGCTTCTGATTGAGACGGGCGTGACGATAACGCAGCGGACTTTCTGGTCAAGCTTTAATGGCGTCGCGCAGGGTAGCGCGAAACTTTCTGTCACGCTTGATGTACCACTCCCGACTCATGGCTTCGTTGCGTGTCTGGCAACATTTGGAATAGAGCAGAGTCCATTCCCGCCCTCGAGTCGACTTAGCACCAAGTCCCGCATTGTGTTGCTGGAGACGTCTCTTGATATCAGTCGTCCAGCCGACATAGGTACGGCGGTCATTTTGGCGGCGGCTTCCCAGCACGTAAACGAAAAAGAGTACTTCGTGTTTTGGGCGCGGTTTAATCAGAACGGGTTTTTGCACGGCAGCTTTGGACTATCGCGAATTCTTGCGATGCTAAGAAGTCGAGGAGGGAGACTCTTCCTCGTTCGCAATTGGTCTGGGTTAGCGAGGCGGTCCGGCCGCCAGAGTAATTTTCCGCCGGCCATTCGCGCGGACATCAGTCGAGGACGGCAGCGGCGCTTCACGTGATCTCTCAAACAGTGCGGCGCCAGCGTTGCCTCCAAACGAGGTCAGATCGTCTCTCTCGCAGGTTGCTGCGATCGCCAATCCGATCGAAGCCAGGTGGGCTCGTCGATAGCAATACATCGCAAGCGAGACTCTTGCCGTCGGCGAGATCGTTGTAATGATTTGGCTCAGTCCATGCGCACTGGCGCGATACATTTCGCCCAACGTTTCGTCGAGGACAGGACAGGGCTCATCCTCAAGAAGTACACGGAGTTCAGGCAGCATCGGGCAGCCTCCGACGAAATTGCTCCTGTGATGACCATCCAACGCAAGGTGTTAACGCGGCATTAACCCAGCGGATTTTCGCGCATTAGCCGCATCCAGTTCCAGCATTCCGACAGCTATTTCGGAGAATTTCTGGCCTTCAGCGTTTCGTATCTCGACCGACCAACCAATCCAAATGCCGGACAGACTGTGCTTTAAATTCTCAGCAATCGTTTCCGCGAACTCGATCGCACCTTGAGGACTTCGGAACTCTTGTCCCTGATAGTCCAATAGCGATTGATCTCTTGCCGTGTAATCAAAGAAGAAGCGGATCATTCTGCACCTGTGGAAAAATTGTGACCACAGGGCGTTTAGCGAGAGGCCGCTAATGGTTGGCTTAAATGAACGGGTAAAAATGGAAGGACATACAGGGTATGCATCTTGCATAACTCTCTGTCTACAAAGGCACTTTCAGTCTAACAAGGGCGGCGGTCGGCGCGCCGCATGCCTAGGTATTTATGCTGATATCGTAAAGCCAGGCCGCACTAGCACGGCAGCCAATTGATCAAAATGCCGAATATTTGCTCCGGAAAATTCGTACGAATTCGCTCAGGTTTCAGATCCCTCCGGAAGTGCAAAGGCCGGCGGCTTCAGCGCCGACTGTGCCGGATCGCGACGACGCCACAAAATCGAAAATTGCCTTTGCCGGATCAAAACACTGACGGCGTATCGCCATCCGCAACGGCAAGCTCATCCGAAGCTTCGGTGCCGCTATGCCCTTCGTTAGTGCATTCTCCGAGGCTGAACAATGCGAGTGTTCGAGCAGACTTCCAGCCGCTGGCAACGTGTCGGGAAGCGGAAAGGACCGCCTCGCGGTTTCAAGCCTGCCGCTTCCTGCGCTAACCAATAAATCCCGTCACACGCGGCCCGCTTGCCTGGAGCGGGGAGTGCAGTCGGTAGTGGCTGAACCTTGAGCAAGGCGCGCCAGCAAGTTCGCTTTACGGGGCTGCGCCTACTTCCAATGGCCGGCATCGCACAGGGTTAGATGTTGCGGTCGAATTGTCCGTTGCAGTAACCGCGAATCATGTAACTTATTAACTTCTCGCTGCTGGCCCAGAATCGATGGACTGATCGCGTGGCTTTTCCCTTGTATTAGTCCTTTCGTAGTCCGGTAGGCGTCGCATAGACCGATGCTGCACCGCGATAATTATAGAAAATTAACGGATTTTGGTGGAACGTGAACCTCGTAGAGGTCATGTTGAAATGGTCACGCCTGCAATTATAGGCCTATTGGTCGGGATATTCCTAGCGCAGCGCTTCAAGGTTCTGGTCCTGGCCCCGGTCATCTTGCTCACGCTTATCCTCGCGATCGGCGCCGGGATTGCACGCGCCAACGCGGTTTGGGCCCTCGGATTGACCGCAGCAGTGACGATCGTAGGCTTGCAGATCGGCTATCTGCTCGGGATCGGTATCCGCCACTTGATCGTGGTGGCCCGCGCAAGTCGTTTGCGCGCGGCTTCGCTCGGGGGCTCCTTGCCAACGCGGCGTTAGGCGCAAGCAGCCTGCCACCAACTGGGACGGAGCAGGTCAGCCGTAAAGGGAGCACCCTGAACGCTTGTCTGGCGCACCAGCCGTCGGTGGCCATCATCGGTCAGCTTGTCGGCATGGCCGCCGACGAAGCCCGCAACCTCGGCCTCCACGGCACGCGCCAACAGCGCTCGCGCGCCGTGGCGCAACACCTCGGTCAATGGGTCCGAAAACGTCCCTGGCGGCGACAACTTGACGATATTATCCTGGGTCAAGGCGTATCACTCCTTCAGTGGAGAAGTGGAGGCGTCGAACACCCCCACGATACGCCGCCTTACCCCTTCACGCCGTCACCAACTTCCGCGCATAACTCTTCCACAAAAGCGCGGCAAAGTACTAAGATTAGCAAGGTTGCAAAACTACCCCTCAATGGAGAACGAACTAGATTGGGTGTAGCGATGGAGACCAGTCTGCCCGACGAAAAGAGGCTCACGGAAGCATTCTTAATCATCGAAAATACGCCAGAAATAGAGGTGGTGATTGGCAAACTCCGTGATCTCCTCAACATTGATCATGTCGTCTACCATTCATCGAAATTTGGAGCGAGTCCGTCGGTCGACCCTTACATTCGTTTGACCTACCCTGCTTCTTGGATCAAACGCTATCTCCAAATGGGATATGTCGAGGTCGATCCGGTCTTACGCGAGGGCTTTCAACGCAGTCTCCCGTTCAATTGGAACGAGCTGACGATTCAAACCGCGGCGGAGGCATCGTTTCTGGCGGACGCTCTTTCACACAGTGTTGGGCCTCATGGGTTCTCCATCCCTGTCCAGAGTAAGCACGGGCATCGGGGCCTCTTTTCAATTTCGTCTTCGCGGTCGGAGCGAGAATGGATGGATTTTCTGGCGGCTACTCGGGCCACGTTAATCCAGATTGCCAACCGGCTTCATCGCCGAGTCATTACCGAAGTATTCGGCGAGAATCAGCCACACCTGACGACGAGAGAGCTCGAGTGTCTGCGCTGGATCGCACTCGGCAAGGACGCGAGCGAAATTGCTATCATTTTGAATATTTCACCGCATACGGTGCGCGGCTATTCGAAGTCGATTCATTATAAGCTGGATTGCGTTACATCGGCACAAGCAGTTAGCAAAGCAGTCAAACTTGGACTGTTGATCTTGTAAGGCGTCCTTAAATTGCGAGCAGTTTTATCAATTTATCGCTAACACGTGTATTCATATACTTACCTCACCCTAGCCTGCGACTTACCTCACCCTAGCCTGTCACGACGGTGATAGCTTCGCTAATCGGATTTTCAGCGGGTATTTTCCGCATTCAGACATTTTCCGCCTTCAGAATACGGCAGCGAAGGAAATGAAGAAGGGACTCCTCGACATGATTGTCGTGATTGACCAAAATAATGCTCATAACTATTCGAATTTAGTCGACGAGATGTTTCGGCTACGGGCCCGTATCTTCCGCGACCGGCTAAGATGGGATGTTCAGGTTGCTGACGGAAAGGAGCGTGATAAGTACGACGACAAAGGGCCTGTCTATGTCATTTACGCCGACGACGAAGCGCGTGAAGTCAAAGGCAGCTTGCGTCTTTTGCCGACGACCGGCCCAACTCTTCTCGCTGATTTTTTTTGGGATACGCTTCCGGACGCCGTGCATCTCAGCGCTCCGACGATCTGGGAGTGCACTCGGTTTTGTCTTGATGACAAGATCTTAGATAGGGGGAAGCAGGATGAACTAGTTTTCGCTTCAGCTGTCTTGATCGCAGCTTTGGGCGATGTCGCAATTAGTGCGGGCATTGAATCGGTCATCGGTAATTTCGATTCTTCAATGCTTCGGCTATACCGGCGTATCGGATGCGAGGTTGAGGTACTCGGGTCTACCTCGAGGTATGATCGGCCAGTTTATCTGGGATTGTTCCCAATTTCCGAGCGGATTCTGCACAGGATAAAAGGACGGCTGAAGAAAGCTCGTTCGGCACTCGCAGAAACGGCAGAGATGGCCGCTTAGGCCATTTCATTGCGGTGTCCGCGCCCTTTTGCAGCTGTTTCGTCGAAAAAGGGGGGACTTTACCGCAGCCCCCCGGCTTCCACTAAGCATCCGGTGTCGATTTCTAGTCCGGCCCCCCCAAGTTGGGGGGTGGCGATATCATTGCCGGCCATTATAGATATTCATCTCGCTACTCACAGGGCTGGAAATAAGCCGTGGTTCCAACGGCGAGGCGGAGCATGAGTCCAGGAGCGTTCGTGTCAACCGCGTCCTCAGGGTCAGAGAGCAGTTTTTCCGATAGTATCACGCAGCTCTTGGCCAGGATCGTTTTCAGGCGCGCGGATTCCGGTGAGCAACGCGAAGCCATCTTCCGCCTTCGCTATCAAGCCTATACGCGCGAAGGAGCGATTTCTCCAAATTCCTCCGGGATGTTTTCCGACCATTACGACGAAACGGACAATGCATATCTCTTCGGATTGTACATCGACGACGAGTTAGCCAGCTCGCTCCGCCTTCACATAGCCTCCAAGCAACATCCCAATTTTCCCTCGCTCGAAGTCTTTCCCGATTTATTGCAACCTAAGCTCGATGCCGGCAAAGTCCTCGTCGATTCAACCCGCTTTGTCGCCGACGAAGCTCTTTCTCGGCTGCATCGCGGATTGCCGTATGCCACACTCCGGCTTTGCATGTTGGCGGCTGAACATTTCCATGCCGATGATCTTCTCGCGGCTGTAAGGGCGGAGCACCAGGCGTTTTATCGGCGTGCCTTCAACCACCGGCTGATTTGTGAACCGCGGCCTTACCCGCAATTGGCAAAGCCCATCAGCCTGATGACGGTCCATTATCCGACCGCCGCAGGCCAACTGTACCGGCGCTATCCGTTCTTCCGTTCAACCCTTTTCGAGCGGCGCATGCTGTTCGAGCGAAATCCGGCTGTTGCCCACCAGCCCTCCTCGCAGCCGCAAGGAATCCGCCGCCGCCCTTTCGTTGAACGCGCCCCCGCGCGTGTTGCCGGCTGAGTTGCGGCCGGCGCACTGCCGCCGGGCGGGACGTTTGCCTTCCATGAAGCCGACATGATACGGTTAGCTGAAATTCAATCAGCTCCGTAAAATTCGACGCGTCGGCTTCACGCACTATTGCAACGCATCGCGTATAAACGCTCGCGGTCGGCCATGTGCGGCACGACCAGCGATCTCTATGACCAATTGTCACCCAGCCATGAGCGGCGAAACACCAAACGCAACGGCGGCCACAGCGGCGGAGACGCAGGTCATTGCCTGTCCGCACTGCCGCGCGCAGTTAACGATTGGTAGAAGCCGCACTCCCCTCATCGATGCCTGCGGATTCGAGAGCTATCACCTCTACTGCGATACGTGCGGCACCCCGCTTGGCGGCGTCATCGACCCCGCCGACGACGCATTGTCGCTTTCAGCACTAGCGGGCTGAAACTGCGCGCGGGCATTTGCGGCGCCGCACCGCCGGCCCGGCTTTCCGACCAATTCCACAGATTGTGACGCGGCTGCTTGGCGGCCCGATGTCGAATGAGTAGTCATTGTGCCGGTAAGCACGATGAGGAGAAACACCATGTCGAACAGCCTCGACGGCTACGCGGTTTTCATCACCGGGGGCAGCAGCGGACTCGGCCTATCGCACGCGCGGGTGCTGGCTGGCCGCGGCGCCAAGGTGGCGATTACCGATTTCAAGCAGGAGAACCTCGACCGGGCGAGCGCCGAGCTCCGGCAGGACGGCGTCGAAGCGTTTTGCCTTCTGGCCGATAATCGGGTCGTCGCAGAGATAAAAAACGCCGTGGCGGCTGCAGAAGCTGAGTTCGGCAAGCTCGACGTCCTCGTCAACAATGCTGGCATCACCGGCATGATGAAGCCCATCGAGGACATCGACGAGGCATTCTTCGACAGTCTGTTCGACACGCACGTCAAGGGCGCATTCTTCGCCGTGCAGGCGGTGGTGCCGGGGATGAAAAAGCGCAAGTTCGGGCGCATCATCAATACCGGCTCGCCGTTCGCCATGATCGGCGCGCACGCGATGAGCCATTACACCGGCGCGAAGGGCGCGCTCGCCGCACTGACCCGCGCTTGGGCGCGCGAGTTCGCCCCCTTCGGCATTACCGTCAATACGGTGTCTCCAGGCTTCACCGACACGCCGATGACCCGCAGCGATGCCACGCCCGAAATATTCAAGGAGATTGTCGAGGGCATGGCGCTGAAACGGCAATTGCTGCCGGAGGAGGCTTCCTACGCCGTTGCCTGGCTTGCCAGCCGCGAAACCGATGCGCTTACCGGGCAGAACATCAGCCCCAATGGCGTTTGGCGGTGGCGTCCTTCGCGGCGGCCTTGTCGGCGTCCGCCGCCGGCGCTGCCGCGGCAGGTAGGGTCACGAATGCAGTGCCGCTCATCAGGACCACGGCGAGAATGCCGGCAGATAACGCGATAACCAATCGAGACATGATGCGCGCTCTTTTTGTTCGCGATTTGCGAGACTGACGCTTTGCCGGTCGGCGTCCGTGGCAAAATATCCGAAATATGTTTGTTGGTCGTCAAGCTAAATTCGTGCAGAGGTCATCCATATTTGAAATGCAGCAATTCATTCATAAAACCGTCGCAAATCGCGCACGATCGTGCGGCGCTGAAAAATTCAGTTTCGGCCCGAGCGGAACGATGCGGGTCGGATTGATCGCAGTCATGCTCATGTAATAGTGCCGCTTGATGTGATCCAAATTCACCGTGTCGGCAATTCCCGGCACCTGATAGAGCTCGCGTAGGTAATTCCAGAGGTTCGGATAATCGACGATCCGGCGCAGATTGCATTTGAAGTGGCTGTAATAGACGGCGTCGAAGCGAACGAGCGTCGTGAACAGCCGCCAATCGGCCTCGGTCAGGCGCGCACCGGCGAGATAGCGCTGGCGTGAGAGAATGTCCTCGATCCAGTCGAGCGCCACGAACACCGCGCGACAGCCCTCTTCGTAGGCAGGTTGCGCGGTGGCGAAGCCGGCGCGATAGACGCCGATGTTCACGTCGTTGTAGACCCGCGCATTGATGCGGTCGATTTCGGCGCGCAAATCCTCCGGATAATAATCCGCGCGGTCGTTGGTCAGCGCCGCGAAAAACGAATTGAGTATGCGGATGATTTCAGGCGACTCGTTGTTGACGATGGTGTGCCGTTCTTTATCCCACAGCACCGGCACCGAGACGCGGCCGGTGTAACGCGGATCGGCCAGCAGGTAGATCTCGCCGAGCCGGCGTTTGCCGTTGACCATGTCGGTGGTCGTGCCGGGCCCGCTGCCGAACTCCCAACCCTGCTCGCCCATGACCGGCTCGAGGATCGACATCGAGATCACGCTTTCGAGTTCCTTGAGCTTGCGGAAGATCACCGTGCGGTGCGCATAGGGACAGGCGAGCGAGACGTAGAGGTGATAGCGGTCGCGCTCCGCGGCAAAGCCGCCCTCGCCGGACGATCCCGCGCTGCCGTCCGGCGTGACCCAATTGCGGAAAATGGGTTCGGTGGGCACAAAGCGCCCGCCGGTCGCCGAGGTGTCGTACCATTGGCTGTGCCAGACGCCGTCAACGAAAAGCCCGTGCGCCATCGCAATTCCTCCCAACGTCGGCAAGCGTTGCAAACGTAGTGTAGCCGGTATTGAGCGCAGAATGCACGACGGGTGGCGGCGGCCGTGCCCAAGAGCGAGGGGCGCCTCAGCGGGGAGCGATTTGCGTTCAACGCGAGGCGCCACTTTTGGACGCGGGATGGACGCGTCGTGGCTTGATAACCTCTAAGCGCCGCGGCGGGGTGGGAGGGATCGACGCCGCTGCCCGCCACCGCATGATGCTCCCGCTGCGCAGCAGCGGCAGAACATCTTCCGCCGGCATCGGCACTGCAAAGTAGTATCCTTGTGCCTGTCGGCATCCCCACTCGTGCAGCAATCGAACCTGGTCTGCCGTTTCGACGCCCTCTGCCATAACTGCGATTCCCAACTCGCGCGCCAGGCCGATCGCCGCCTTGACGATTGCCGTGTCGTTGGGTTCGACGCCGATATCCTTGACGAATTCCTGGGCGATTTTGATCCGATCAACCGGAAAGCGCCGAAGATAGAGCAGCGAGGAATAGCCCGTGCCGAAATCGTCGATCGCAATTCTCAGCCCGCGTGCACGCAACCGCTCGACCACGTTGTCGTGCCCGCTCGAAGTCCCCATCAGCGCGGTTTCTGTCATCTCGATTTCCAGCAATCCGCGCGGAAGTCCGGTCTCCGCGATCACGGCCTCGATGTCGTTTTGCAGCTCGCGAGGCGCCTTGAACTGAAGCGCAGAAACATTGACCGCAACCGGAGGCAGCGCGACGCCGGTTTCCAGCCATCGCTGGGCCTGACGGCAAGCTGAGCGCAAAACCCAGTTTCCGAGCAAGACGATGAGGCCGCTGCGCTCCGCCGCAGGCAGGAACTCGCCGGGCGATAGCACACCCCGCGTCGGATGATTCCAACGGACCAATGCCTCCAGCCCGACCAACCGACTGGTCTCCATATCCACCTGGGGCTGATACTCCAGGAACAACTGGCCCGCCGCGATCCCCGCGCGCAGTTCGGCGGTAAGGGTCACACGGTTACGCACTTCCGCATCCATTGCGGCGGTAAAGAACCGATACGTGTGCCGGCCTTCCGACTTTGCCCGATAAAGTGCGACGTCCGCATGCGCGAGAAGCGCCTCGGCATCCGGAGCGTCCGGCTCGTAGGTGGCGATGCCGATGCTCCCCCCGGATTGGATTTGGTTGCCGTCGAGCAGGAACGGCTGGGCCATGATTTGCAGCAGCTTGTCCGCCAGCACTCCGGCATCCGTCGGATCGCCGATGTCCGCCATCAGCAAGGCGAATTCGTCACCGCCAAATCGGGCAAGCGTGTCGATCGCTCTCACGTTCGCCTGCAACCGTTCGGCAACTGACTGGAGCAGCCGGTCCCCGATGGGGTGTCCAAGCGTATCGTTGACGTCCTTAAAATGATCAAGATCGAGATAAAGAACCGCAAAGCCGCGATCGCCTCGACGGACGCGCTCGATCGCGCGCGCCACCTCGGCGACGAATACGCCGCGATTGACCAATCCGGTGAGCAGATCGAATTGCGCCATCCTCTTAAGCTGACTTTCGGCTTCCTTGCGTCGCGAGATTTCGCGGGCCGTCGAGAGCAGGAAATCCCGTCCGGCGAAGGTGGCCCGGCGAATCGAGATTTCGAGCCAAAACACGCGCCCATCCTTTGCCTTGGCGCGCCAGTCGAACATTTCCGGCGTCCCGGATTGCGCCCTTCGCATCTTGGATAACAAGTTTTCGCCGAGATATGGCGATTCGTTCTCGGAGTGATCGCCAATCTTGAGCTTGAGCATCTCGTCGCGCGCATAGCCGAGCATCTCGCAAGCCCGTTGATTTACCTCGACCACCGCGCCAGTTTCGAAATCATGCACGAATATCAGGTCATTGACGGAGTCGAAGATGGTGCGGAAGCGCTCCTCGCTTTGCCGTAACGCCAATTGTGTTTGCTTGAGCTCGGTGATGTCGGTCACCGCTCCGATCAGGCCGGTCACCTCCCCTGATTCGGAACGGAACGGAAAGAAATTCGCCAGCCAATGACGCTGGACGCCAGGCGTTGTGGGAATCACGCCCTGAATCTCCGCGTTCAGGACCGACTCGCCGCGCTCGTAGACCGGCCGGTAGAGCTCCATGATTCCGTTTGCGAGTCCGGGGATGACCTCACGCAAAGTGCGGCCGATATGGGCGCTGACGGGCAGTCCGTTGATCTCCGCCATATGCTCATTGATCCGCACGTAGCGATAGTCGGTATCCATGAAACAGAGACCGACCGGCGAATACCGGTAGATCTGCTCGATCTCGTTGATGACGGCCTTGCTCTCGGTGACGGCGGCTTGGAGTTTGCTATTGG
>Ga0302326_10017449_pt1 | contig 14980 bp, 12 predicted proteins | sample Palsa_T0_3_FD_202264 | JGI IMG/M metagenome (GOLD analysis project Ga0302326, IMG submission 202264) | Peat permafrost microbial communities from Stordalen Mire near Abisko, Sweden - Palsa_T0_3 | ecosystem: Environmental > Terrestrial > Soil > Palsa > Peat permafrost | place: Sweden: Abisko... | reverse complement strand
AGCCGTACCGGGTGCGCGGTGTGTCGGGCGTCGTGACTGGGCAGGTCACCCTGGATGGATCTCTCAAGGCGCCCCTGGCCGGCTTCGCGATCACCGGCTCCGCCAACTACAAGGAAGGGAAGCTCGCCTTCCACAACGAGAAGATCGACGTGGTCGGGAGCGTTGCAAAGGGCATCGTGCTGGTGAAGCGCGGAGTCGCGAGAGGGAGCGAAGGAACCCTTTCCGTGAGCGGGACCGCAGACGGCGCCGACAAAGTCGCCATGCACCTGGAGGCCCGAAACATCAATGCCGGCCACTTCTATCCCGGGCTCCATGGCTCGCTGGCAGCCCGGGCCGACTTCTCCGGCTCGCTGAGCTCGTTTCGCTACCTCGGGAGAGTCGAAGCGGCCGGGCTTCAGTTCAAGGACTACTCGATTCCCGCCGCATCGGCTGACTTTTCGGGCAATCGCAACTTCTTGTTCCTCGACCGGGTCGCGGCGGTCTCCAGCACTGCAAGTTTGCTGGGTTCCGGAATGTACGAGCTTCGCTCGCGAGCCATGGCGGGAAAATTCAAGGTCGCCGGAATCTCCGCAACCAACTACCTGGGCGATTCCTTTGCGGGGCTAATCGATCTTCCTGACGTGCAGTTTGGAGGCACCTTGTCCGATCCGCTCGTCACCGCACGAATCGAGACCAGCAATTTCGTCGCCTCCGACATGGAGCTCGAGTCGGCCGAGGGCTTCCTCCGATACGCCGATCAAAAACTCACCCTCGACCACGCGACGGCGAACTTGGCCCAGGGAAACATCTCCGCGTCCGGGGGGTACGACCTGCGCTCCAAGTCGGGCCAGGCCGATTTCTCAAGCACCCCGTTGGCGCTTCAACTGCTCGGTCCGGAGCTTGGGGAAACGGTCAGTCTGGGCGGCACGACCGCCGTAAAACGCGGCCATGTGGAATTCTCCGGCGACCAGTACACCGGGCAGGTGGAAGGAGACGCCACCCAGATCAGCATCAACGGGGCGTCCGTCGGCGACGGAAACTGGACCGCCGACGTGGGGAAGGGATTGGTTCACGCAAACGTGTCGATTGGCCAATTATTGCCCCAATTGAGGGTTCTCAACATAGACGCCACGTACGATCTGCACGCCAAGACCCTTTCGGCGAGTGCCGACGCAGACAGCGTAAGACTCCAGGATCTCATCGCCGCGGGGTCCAGGTACCTGCCGGCTTCTATTGCGAACAGCCCCGAGACCGTCACCGGTATCTCTGGCGACCTCACGATGGGCGTCACCGCTTCCGGCCCGGTAGACCAGTTGGACCTGACGGTTCCATCCCTGCAGATTGTCAACCTTGGCTACTTGGGTTCAGACTTCGGAACCCTCGTCGCTGCCAACTTGACCCGAAAGGACGGCCATTGGTCGGCCCCGTCCATCGTCCTTTCCGGCCAAGACGGGTCGGTTACGGTGAAGGGGACGGCCACCGGGGATGGCAAGCTCAATGCGACCGCGCAAGGGACGGCAGTCAAGCTCGGCGCCCTTTCGGTTTTTGCTCCGGCGCTGGCGGGCAGCCCCGGAACTCTTAACTTCAGCCTCAAGGCAACTGGGCCGTACGACAAGCCTTCAGTCTCCGGCAGCGCCCGGTTCACTGACCTCGCAACCGCCCCTGAAGTCTTCGCCAAAGCCACCACCAAGGACAGCAACCTCACCGTCGATGTCGCCGACCTATCGGTGGACGATTCGCACGCAAAGGTGGGTGGGACCTATGCGTTCGGCGGGTTCGGCGGCCGGTTCACCGCGAGCGCCCCGTTCTCCTATGAGAAACGGCCCGCCGACATAAAATTGACGGGGCATCTGGACCTCGATAGCCGGTCGATCCTCAAGATTCCGGTCCTCGCAAACAACCTCGATCCGGCGAAGAGCAGCGGCACCATCAGTGGGGCCGTCGATTTCTTGGGGACCCTCGGTAACCCGACAATGACCGGCTCGGTGGCACTCAACGCGCCGACGATTGGTATAAAGTTTGCAGATAATTCCTACATAAAAAAGATTGACGACGGCTACAAAAACGTCAACGTCGTGCTGAAGCTCACGGCCGATCGCAAGGCGACTCTCTCCCTCTCGGCCCAAAGCGAGCGGGGAGGCGAAGTGAACTCCGAACTCGTCGCCTCGTTGGGCGATTTGGCGGGCCAGATGGGTGGGGCAGAGGACCCGAATCAGCGTTCCTTCTTGGACAATCCGGTCTCCGGTACGGTTGCCTTCGATCAGTTCAAGGTCCGGCAGTCCGCCCCTGGAGGGTACATGGCGGGACAGATTTCAGGGTCGGCCGACATCTCCGGCACGCTGCGGCGGCCACAGATCGGCACCCGCGAGAAGCCGGGAAGCTTTGCGCTTTCGGGGGTCGACTCATCTGTTCCCACGATCCCATCCGGAACCGCAGAGGGGGGTGTTCCGGCGGTCGATCCCAACTTTAATGTTGAAGTAAAGCTGGCAAATACTGCACATATCCGCTCGACTAGCGCCGACTTCTACCTCACCGGCGCGGGTGGATTCCGAGGCCAGTTGAGTGATCCGCGAGCCGACGCGAACCTGGTTGTCCAGAGTGGAAACATTCGCCTCCCTGGCGGCACGTTGCGGCTGAGCCAGGGTGGGACGGTCGATTTCTCCTATCGGAAGCCGTTTGGCGACGCGCCCAACTCGTCGCTCGACGTGGATCTGGTCGGCTCGACCGGTATCACGGCTCTGCGCTACGGAACGACGCCGGAGCACTACGACATCACGGTGGACATCACGGGTGACATGCTCACCGCCAACGCCCTCCAGATGACCGCCATCAGCGACCCTCCCGACCTCAACTCGGACGACGTGCTCGCGTTGCTCGGACAGAAGGATCTTTTCGAGAGCCTCGGGGCCAATACGAACGGCACTGCCGCCACAGAGGCTCGGGTTACCGATGCGGTCGCGGGGTTTGCCCTGCCAAATTTGCTGGATCCGGTGACCAACTCGGTATCGAAGGAACTGGGCCTCGACTATGTTTCGCTCGATTACAACGAGTTGTCTTTGGCGACCGTCAGCGCGGCCCGGGCACTAACCCCAGAGCTCAGCCTCCAGCTTCGCCAGCAGCTCGGTCCGGCTTATCCCGGCACAAAACCAATTACCGATTTTCGCGCGATCTATAGCCCGCGCCACGTCTCGGCAGCTCTTCGCCGGTTCTCAATCGCCGTGGGATATGATCAAGATAACCCCTGGAAAGTTATCCTTCAATATGGCTCACGCTTCGGTCCGTCGCCCACCGGGCCGGGCGGCAAAAAGACGGTGATCTCACCCTAGACAGCGTTTGCCAACAGATTTGCAGGAACAATCATGGGCTTGTCTGCGTTTTATCGTCGGCGCAAGACGCCAGGACACCACGCTACATGAACACGACTAGATACGAGCCGGGGCAAATACTCCTATCGGGGGTAAATTTGCTAGATTGGCGGAACGGCTCGATGGGAATCGTGGTGCCCGCAGGAGGATGATTGATTCTTAGGACCGCTTGGATTGTATTTCTGCTACTGCTCACCGCCTTTGTGTGCGGGCAGGACGTGGGATTGGTCAAGGAAATCAAGGTTTCCGGCAACGCTCACGTTTCACAGGAAGCAATTCTCACGTCTATGTCGACCAAGGTTGGGACCGTCTACAACCAAGCCAAGCTCGACGCGGACAAGCAGACGCTCAGCGACCTCGGTTTCTTCTCGTCGGTAGATGTCCGAGGAGTGGCCCTGGCTGATGGCTGGCGCGTCGAAGTTCAGGTCGTCGAGTTTCCGGTAACCAAGGAAATCAAGATCACCGGCAACACGGTGATCCCCACCGACTCAATTCTGAAAGTTCTTTCCGGTTCGGTGAAGGTTGGCAGCGTATTCAACGCCCGAGACCGCGACCCGAACGTCAAGGCGATTGAGAAGCTCTATTCGGACAAAGGCTACTTCGCCCAGGTTCAAAACTTCGCACCGTCGCCAGATTCGGCGGGAACCCTGGACATCCAAATCCTGGAAGTCAAAGTCGGCACGATCTCAGTTTCCGGTAACAAGCTGACCAAGGACTGGGTTATGCGGCGCCTCATCAAGACCCGCAGCGGAGACGTTTTCAACGTGTCCAAGTGGACCAAGGACCTGACCCGGCTCTACAACACCCAGTGGTTTGAAACGGTCCGTCACTTTGAGGACGATCAGCGGCAGCTTGGCGTGATCGACCTCACGGCAGACGTCAAGGAGCAGCGAACCGGCACCTTCAACGTTGGTCTCCAGCTTGATCCGGAGTCCTCACTCGCGGGCATTCTGCACTTCTCCCAGGCCAATGTTGGCGGCACCGGTCAGTCATTCGGCATCGACTTCGTGCAGGCGATCACGGGAGGTGGCCCCAGCATAACGCTGGACTATACGAACCCGTTCATCGATAGCGAGGACACCGTGTTCCGGGCGTCGGTTTACAGCCGACTGGTCTACCGTTTCTCGGGGAACCTGTTTGGCGGGAACGGCACCCCGTTCACCAACAACTCGGTTTACGATGAGCGGCACACCGGCTTTTCGTTCGGCTTCTCCAGACCGGTCAGCCCCGATACAATCGGCTCGATCAGCTACAAGGCGGAGTACGTCGACACGGAAAACCTGAACAACCTGGTCGACAATGAGGGTACGCCCAACGACCCGACCGACTGGCAACAGACGGACAACTTCATTCAGCAGGATGGCTTCGTCACAAGCGTCGGCTTTCAGTCGACCACCAACCGCCGAGACGTCGACATCGATCCTTCCCGGGGAGACTTCTTCCAGCTATCGCTCGAGCCCGGTTACTCGGACATCACAAAGGTTGGCGGACTGACCACCGGCACGGACATCCTCGGGCCTCATCTATGGGCCAAGGCAAGTGCCGATTACCGAGTGTATTGGACGCCCGAAAAGCCTCGGGGCAGCAACTTCGATGCGCCCCGGAAGGTAGTAGCATTTCGGCTCCGCTACGGGACGACGGCCGGCCAAGTGCCGTTCTTCGAGCAGTATTTCGCGGGCGGCTCAGACACCCTGCGTGGTTATCCGGATGATCGCTTCTGGGGCCGGGACACGCTCCTAAGCAGCGTGGAACTGCGCTACCCGATCCAAAAGTCGTTCAGCCTTATCGGGTTTGTCGACTACGGTGGTGCATGGGGAGGCTATGGAACGATCCAGGGCTACACGCAGTCGTCCTCACTTTCGCTCCATCTTGGGTATGGACCCGGTATCAGCTTCCGCACTCCTCTCGGCAATATTCAGCTCTTCCTTGGCTTCAATCAGCAGGGCGGAACTCAGACGCACTTCCTTATCGGCAATTCGTTTTAGGGCACAATTAACACATGAAGTTTGACAAATTGGGATGGTTTATCTCGGTCGCGTTGATCGGGGCTATCTGTGGAATGGGCTTTCAGGGTGCCACCCCGAAGTTCGGAAGCGTGGACATGGCGAAGGTCTTCAACGAGGCTGACCAGACAAAGACGAATCAGTCGAAGCTGCGCGAATTCGTCAAGAAGCGGATGGATATTTTGCAGTTCCTGCAGAACAATTCGTCGATGAACCCGACCGACGCGGCGAGCTTTGTGACGCTCTCCATCAAAGACAGCCCGAACCCGTCAGAGTCGACTCAGCTCACAAAAATCACGAACGACGCTCAGACCTCCACGAACACCCAGCGATCTCTGGTCCAGAAGCAGAACCCGACGCCGGACGACATTAAGCAGCTCAACGGCTACAGTTCCAACGCGAACCAAAACGGGGCCCTCGCACGGCAGCTTCAGGATCAGTACACCACCGAATCCCAGAAGAGGGAGAACGACCTGCGGGACGAGGTTCTAACCAAGGTCCGCGAGACGGTCGGCTCCATCGCCAAAAAAGACGGGTACACGACCGTGTTCACCACGGAGTGCGCGCCGTATTCGGCCAACGACCTGACCGCCGATGCACTCAAGTCAATCAACGGAAGCAAGTAGGGTTCAAACTGCGGGGGTAACTCTCCGCAGCAAAAATCTATGAGAAGCGTCCGTTTTCTTCAGCTAGGCTGGGTCCTTTTCTTCGCGGTCGCGACGGGTTGGATTCTCAGCGGTTTTCAGGCTCCGGTCGAAAAGGTCGGGGTCGCCGACATCAACCGGATGATGGACGAGAGCGACTTTGGCAAGTCGGTGAAGACTCAATTGGACAAGATGCGCGCAAGCCGCGAGGAAGTGCTTCAGTTCATCGACAACAATCGAGTGATCACGATCGACCAGGCGACCCAGATCCGCGACCTCACGATCAAGCCGGACCTGACTACTGCCGAGAGAGCCCAACTGGACAGCATCAAGGCGACCGTCGTGGCCGCAAACTTTAAGTGGAAGGAGCTCGCGACCAAGACCAACATGACCCCGGAGGAGAGGACGCTGGTGCAGGACTATGCAGACCGGGCCCAGAAGGCAAACACTCTTGGGAACAACTGGGTCCGTCAATTCACAAGCGATATTGACGATTGGGTCCAGAAGCAAAAGGTCGAGAGCAACAAGCGGGCCCGGGCGGGGATCCAACAAGTAGCCAAGCAGCAGAGCTTCAGCGTCGTGTACGACAGCGTCTTTGTTCCGTTCGGAGCGAACGACATCACCGACACCGCCATACAGGCGATGAATGCGGCCCCCAAGTAGCCTCGTTTTCGCCCTCCTGTTGCTTGGCGGCTGTGCCGCTCCCAAGTCGCTCGTATGGGTCGATACGGACCAAGTCCTCCATTCATCCCAACCTCCCGCCGCGCCGTCTCCGTCGCTGCCCAAACCTCCTGGTCCGACCCCGGCCGAGGTGTTCACGATGGCGGGCCGTCCGGCCGAAGTGCTGACGGGACGCGGCGCCGCAACGATCAACCGAACGGTAGCGGCTTCCGAGGGGAGCGAGGAGGAAGCGCTCAGGGCGCTCCAACGGCGGCTGGAGGCCATTTACACGAGGCAAGCCACCTACTTCGAGGCAGAGCAGCGCCAACTGTTGGGAGATCCGGAGAAAGAGGAGTTCGAGAAGATCCGGCCCCAGCTCCTTGCCGCATTTGCTCGCTATGGCGAGGCCCGGATGCCGATCGTGCTAAAGCTCGTCAGTCTCGTCGGGTTCCCAGATCCCAATCCGAAGAACCTTGCCCCTCCGGAGAGTCTCAAGCCGGTGCCCCTGCAAAAGTGGAAGCAGGCAAACGATCTCCGAAATCAGCTCGCCAAACTTGACGCGGGTTATTCCGAACAGGCGACCGCGTTACTTGCCGAATCCGCCCATCTGGCGGATCTGCAGCGTCTGACCCTACTGCAAAAAGTGGACGAGTTTCGAAAGAGGATGATGGATCGTGCCCAACAGGAGGCAGCCAACCCGCTCCGCAAGTCTCTCACCTCGGTTGAGTTGACCATTGGAGGCGATGCGCCGATTCACGTTCCTGCGACCCCACCGGCGGTGGTCACGATGCCCGCCTTACCGGCGATGGAGCCCGCGCCAAAGGTAGAGTTCGAAGAGGACTTGTCGAGCGAATCGGCCAGAAAACAGCAAATCAGGCGTGAGCTGGATATCTGGTTAGGCATCCACAACCTGGCGCTGGCGCCAAGTAAGAAAGCCGGCGTGCCCGACCGAACCTCGGAGTTTTCCAATTGGAGACGTCAACAAAGACTTGGACTTTAGGAGAGCTCGCAGAGCTGCTCCATGGAACGCTCGAAGGTCCATCGGACCTGGTCATTCGACGTCCCGCTGCCTCGACCTTGGGAGGCCCCGACTCGCTTGGATTTGCTGAGTCGGAGCAGTTCCTAACCGCTGCCGCCGCTTCGCCGGTGGGAGCCGTCTTGGTTAAGAAAGATGCTCCCTCGATCGAGAAGGCGGTCATCCGGGTGGATCGCCCGAGGGAGGCGTTCGCCGCGTTCCTCAACATGTGCGAACTTCCCCTTCCGATTGCGGTCGGAATCCACCCAACCGCGGTCGTGGCCGCCGATGCCTCGGTCGCAGAGGACGTCTCGATCGGGGCGTACGCGGTAGTCGAGTCCGGGGCGAAGATCGAGGCAGGAGTAAGGATTTACGCCTTTGCCTACATCGGCGCCGGGTCCCTCGTAAAGAAGGACGCGGTGATTTACCCGCACGCCGTTCTCTACCGGGACGTCGTGGTTGGTGAAAGAACAATCGTCCACGCCGGCGCCGTGATCGGCGCAGATGGGTTTGGTTTCACGTGGAACGGTAGCTATCACGTCAAGGTGCCCCAGGTCGGGAGGACCGTGCTCAACGACGACGTTGAGATTGGCGCATGCAGTACGGTGGACCGGGCGATGCTCGGGGAGACCTCGATCGGTGCGGGGAGCAAGATCGACAACCTCGTTCAGATCGGCCACAACTCACTGATCGGCCGTCACACCGTGATCGCGGGCCAATCGGGAATCAGCGGTAGCTGCATCGTTGGGGACAGGTGCACGATAGGCGGGCAAGTCGGGGTCCGCGACCACATCAACATCTGCGACGACGTGGTCCTCACCGCCCGCTCGGCGCCAACCAAGACGATCGACGAGCCGGGAATCTATCGAGGAGCGCCCGCCATGAAATTCATGGACGAGATGCGATTTGAGGCTGGTCTTCGGAAAATCCCCGCTCTTGTCAAAACGATCCGGGATCTGGAAAAGAGGATTGCCCAGCTCGAAAAAGGGGCCTGATGCTCGAGTATCGGCGTAAGACGCTGAGGTCGGAAGTCGAGTTCGGCGGGGTGGGTCTGCACTCGGGAGTGCCTGTGGTCGTGAAAATCAAGCCAGGAGACCAGGGAATTAGGTTTGCTTCTGGCCAGGAAATCGTTGCCGCGCGTCCGGAGAATGTCATCGACACCGCCCGCTGCACGCGCCTCTCGGTTGCTTCGACCATTGAGCACCTGATGAGCGCGTTCTGCGGGCTCGAGATAACGGACGCCGACGTCGAACTCCAGGGGCCCGAGTTACCCGGTCTGGACGGCAGCTCGGCCGAGTACGTCCGGGCCCTCCTCGAGGCGGGCCTGACCGACCTTGACTTGGTGAACAAGCCGGAGCTGTTCCGGCGCATCTTTTTGAAGGAGAACGGGGTCGAAATCTCGGCCGCCAAGGGACATGGTCATTGGCGGTTCGTGTTCGACGCCGGAGATCGGTGGCTCGGCCGGCAAACCTATGAAACCGAGTTGGTCATCGCCGATTATCCGGAGCAGATCGCTCCCGCCCGAACCACCGCATTCGCGGAAGAGGTCGAGCCGGCCCGCCAGATGGGGCTCGGGCTCGGGCTGGACGAGACTTCGGTGGTCGTCATCGGCCAAACCCGCTATGAAACTCCGGTTCGCTTTCCGGACGAACCGGCCCGTCACAAGCTCTTGGATTTGATGGGAGACCTGTACCTCGCGGGATTGCCTGCCGCCGCCCTCGCGGTTGTAGCGGAACGCAGCGGACACCGGACCAACGTCAAGGCGGCCGCCATGATCGTGGAAAGCCTCCACCAGTAGCCATGGGACTCTATGACCGCATCGTCCGCCCGGTGGCCTTCCGGTTCGATCCGGAGAAGATTCACGAGGTCGCGCTTTCCGCCCTACGGAAGGGCGTGTTCCAGACGAGGCCCTTCCAGAATGCTTCGCTGGCTCAGGAGCTGTTCGGCGTCCGATTCCCGAACCCGTTAGGGCTGGCGGCAGGGTTCGACAAAAACGCCGTGGCGCTCAACTACTGGGACCGTCTCGGATTTGGGTTCGTTGAGTGCGGGACCGTCACCTATCATGCCCAAGACGGCAATCCAAAGCCGCGCATGTTCAGGCTGCCGGAAGACCTTGGGCTTATCAACCGTCTCGGCTTCAACAACCTGGGCGCCCGAGAGATTGCCACCAATGTTGCCTCCGCCAAGTCGAAGATCCCGGTCGGAATCAATATCGGCAAGTCTCGGGTGACCGCGGTTGAAGCGGCCGCCGGCGACTACGCGGAAAGCTATCGCTTACTCCACCGCTTCGGAGACTACTTCGCAATAAACGTCTCATCGCCCAACACTCCCGGCCTGCGGACCCTGCAGGAAAAGGGACCGTTGATGGAGATCATCGCGCGGCTCAAGGAGATCGACGCTGCAAAGCCACTCTTCGTCAAGGTTTCGCCCGACCTTGAGGCCGGCGCACTGGATGACGTGGTGGAAGTGGCCCACGAGATGAAGCTGACTGGGCTCATCGCCACCAACACGACCTTGGCCCGGGACTCGCTTGGCCGGGATCCCCAGATGGAGGGCGGGCTCTCCGGCAGACCTCTCAAGTCGAGAGCAGACGAGTTGCTGGGGCGCCTGTACAAGTCCTGCGGCAAGGAGTTGGTCCTCATCGGGGTTGGCGGAATCTTCACGGGTGAGGACCTGTACCAAAAGATCCAGTTGGGCGCCCACCTTTGCCAGGTTTACACGGGCTGGATTTACGCCGGGCCACACATGGTTCCGGACTGCCTCGAAAGCCTCGTCGCCCTCATGAAGCGGGATGGATTCGCAACTCTTGCCGAGGCCCGGGGAACGGCTAGATAGGACTCAATTTCAGAGCGCCCAAGACGTTTGGTTGAGCAATGCACGGGTGGCACTGGATAGGCGCAAGGGGAGCGCTTGATAGACTAGGCCCAATCAGGCTGTATCCAGTGGGAGCGCGCAAATCTCCATGCGAATTCGTCCATGTCGGCTAATTGTCAGGGACGGCAGAAGCGGTTCCTCTCCCGTGGGAGAGGCTAGGTGAGGGTTCTTCCGGTTCCTGGCCGTGCGAGCGCAGCGAGGTCCGCTTACAACTTCCCGTCACACAACGGGAGGAGAGGCCGTAAATCATCCGCTCAGCCGAAGTAGTGAGCCCGGTAGGCGAAGTATCCTGCCATGGCGAAACCGTAGACCGCGATCGCGACCCGCAGCTTCCCGGGGTCGAATCGCTGAGACACTCGGGCCGCGACAAAGCCACCAACCAGGGAGCCGGCGATAATCCAGGGCGCAACGGTCCAGACGACCAGACCCTTCGCGATGAAAACGATCGAGCACGTGAAGTTGATGAGAAGGGACAGCCAGTTCTTCACTGCGTTAAGCTCGTGCACGTTGCCCTCCATATAGAAGGAGAAGCAAGCAAGCATCATGATCCCCATGCCCGCCCCAAAGTAGCCCCCGTAGACACTAACCAGGAACTGGATGATCAGCCCTGCCCACACCGGCATATGGCGAGAGCCGCCGATCATCTGGCGCACTTTCGGCTGTAGAGTCAAGAGTGTAGCGGCCAAGAGAATCAGGACCGGGATCACCTTTGCGAATGTGGTGTCGGTGGTGTTGAGCAGCAGGAGAGCGCCCGCGACGGATCCGACTGCAGTGGGTAAGAGCAGGCGTTTAAGGTGTTTGCCGCTCTTCTCGAACAGGTTGCTAAACCCGATCCCGCCGGTGAGGGAGCCGGGGAACAGGCCGACCGAGTTCGTTGCGTTGGCGATCTTCTCGGAAAGCCCGCCGCCAACCTGAAAGACGCCTCCGATCTTGCTGGAGAGCACAAGGTATGGAAAGCTGATCAGTGAACCGCCACCCGCCACCGCGTTGATGCCGCTTGCGACTGCCCCGATCAGAAAGAGGATGAGTCCGTCGAGAAGATTCAGAGAATCTCCAGAAGGCTCGCCATCTCAATCGCGGCCTGAGCCGCCTCGCGTCCCTTGTTGCCCAGCTTCATCCCCGCCCGCTCCAGTGCCTGCTCCTGATCGTCCGGAGTGAGGATCCCCCAGGCGATCGGGATTCCGAACTCAACCTGGAGTCCCATCAAAGCCCCCGCAACGTCGCCCGCCAGCAGTTGGGCGTGGGACGTCTTTCCCTGGAGAATGCACCCGAGCGCAATGATGGCCTGGGGGGAGCGTGCACCAGTCAGGACCCGCTTGACAACCACCGGTATCTCCCACGTCCCGGGGACCCGGATCACCTTCGGATCCTCGACCCCGTACCGGCTCAGCTCGTCCAGACAGCCGGCGAGCAGCTCCTTGGTGACCAGTTCGTTCCAGCGGCTGACCACAACCGTAACGGCGTAGTCCTTCGCCTGCATGCGACCTTGTACGGAAGACACAAAGGCAATTATGGCCTCTCATCGGCGCAAGGGCAGGGCGTGCGCCCGGCTCCTAATTTTTACCGGGTGCCGCTCCGACAATTACGATTGTGCGGCGCATATTTGCAGTTGTCGCCGCCTGCGCCTGTTGTGCGGTGGCCGTGGCGCAGGCGCCGAGCATTTCGGAAGATTCCGTTCAGTTCGAAAAACTGAGGGGTCAATACCGCATCGCGATTGCCCAAAAGGAGCTTGCCGCGGTCAAGGCGAAGGCAGAGGTTTACAGCGAAGAGATCGAAGGGTACAGGCAGGCTGCCAAGGATGCCCGGCAGTCGGCCCAGGAGGCCAAAGAGACCAGCCAATCCATCGTGCTGCTCGTCCCGCTGGTGGCCGCGCTTGCCATCGTGGTGGTGGTGATCCGGTCGACCCGCGAGAATCGCCGTCGCTTGGAAGCAGATATTCAAAGGACCGTACTTGCGACCGTTGAGGGGCGCATCGATCATCTGCTTTCCAAGACTCCGGCGCCTGCAAGTGCGAGTCCGTCCGCCGATTACCGGGGAGACCGCCTCGCGCTCTTGGAAGGACTGCGGGTTCTCTACTACCGGGAAGCGGCGGAGGCGCGGGGGAGAGGCGAGTGGGGAAGCGCCGTCCTCTTCACCGTACAGGCGCTCGTCGCGGAGTTTGAGGCGGCCGAAACTGCGGACGACGCAGCGCGAAGGAACTACGCAAGGGCAGCGCTCGACGCTCACGGCGGGCTTATTCGGGACCACGTCGATGACTTCCAACGCGAAGCCGAACGAGCCGCCTGGGACACCCGAGACCTTGACCAAGTTCGTAAGTTGAAGGCGTTCGCCCCCGACGGAATGAAGCCGATAATGGATCGGCTTGAACTTGCGACCCTCGAATCGATCGATCGGTCCAAAGAATAAACGCGGATCGTAACTACCCCGTCATAATCCAGGCAGGTGCCCATATGACGTTCGCATTCTTAGTTCTCGCGTTGCTCCGGACTCAGGCGGACCCGCTGGCCCGGTATGCCGCGTTTCAGGCAGCCCACCCGACCCAAAAGTTCGACTTCACCGTGAAGCTTACCGGCGTGGCGGGACCTACCGGCACCATTCTGATCGAGCGCCCCCATCGCCTCTTCTATCGGGCACGGTTCAAAGACCAACTCTACACCGTCTCCGAGACGGAGCAGGGCTACGTTGAGATCGAGCGCTCAACCAAGATTTACGACAGCCTGCCCGCGCCGAAAGATCTGGGCATCTATACCTCAGATGTCAATAGCCTTCTCACGCAAGTGGCCCCGCAAATGGCGCTGTTGCCCGACCTCAAGCCGTTTTTTAACCCGAAGTCGTTCGTGCCGGAAACCGATCCCAACCTGATCCATATCAAACAAACGTCCCCGATGGGCTCGGTGGAAGTTTGGGCGAAGTTCGACGAGATCGGTCACCTTGAGTCCCTGCACCAGGTCGTGTCGGGGCCGCAAGGTCACCGGGATTTGGAATGGGATTTCAGCAACTTTAGCGTCCCGATCGACCCGCCGATCTCGGCTTTCCTTACCCCCATTCCGGTCGGCTCCGAGCCTCGAACGGTGCCGAGAATATCGTTTCCGATGCAAAAGCACCAAACAGCGCCGGTTGCAGGTTGGGTGTCGCCTAGCGGACAGACATGCAATTTCCAAGTGCTGGCTGGCAACAAGCCGTTTCTGTTGGCTGTCGTGGGTGATGAGTCGCCGCCATCGGATCGATTCCTGAAGTACATCAGAGACTCCAGGTCGCCCGTTCCGATCTTCGTGGTTGGCAAAGGCGAGTATCGCGATCCGGACGGCAGCCGGCTGGCCAAGCTGAACGTCACGGCGACCCCGATGATCTTTCGCATCGGCTCAGATGGAAAAGTTCAGAAGTTGTGGCTAGGGTTTGACGGTGCGCATCCCTCGAAGTTCGAGCAGGAGATGGAGACCGACAAGTAACGGCCCAGAATCCGCACGGGCCCGCAATCATGCTTAACCCCCTTCCGTTTATCGTCTTCTGCCTCAGCGCGCTGCTGGGGTTTCTCTTGCTGAGACCGACTCCTGACAACGCCGTCATGATCGGGGCTTACGTTGGCTGGCTCTGCGCGTGCTGGTACGGTGCATCCGCGTTCCGCATCGCCAGTCAATGGGAGAAGGTCCTCGTCTTCCGGTTGGGCAGATTTCGGGCCGTGAGAGGCCCCGGCGTCTTTCTTGTACTTCCCGTGTTCGACTCCCTTAGGCGGGTCGACACGCGTATCATCACGATCGATATCCCCCGTCAGGAGGCGATCACCAAGGACAACGTGCCGCTTTCGCTCGACGGGGTGATTTTCCTCCGAGTGTCCGATCCCGCCGAAGCGGTGATCCGCGTCCAAAACTTTACGCATGCGATCCGCCAGTACGCGCAGACAGCCTTGCGCGACGTAGTGGGCGGGGTGACGCTCGACGAAATCCTGGCTGACCGAGAAAAGCTTGGCGAGCGAATCGAACAGATGGTCGAGTCGGAGGTCGCCGGCTGGGGACTCGAGGTCGCTGGAATCCGGATCCAGGACATCGTTTTGCCGGAGGACCTGAAACGCGTGATGTCCCGCCAAGCGGCGGCCGAGCGCGAGAAGCGGGCCAATATCACCAAAAGCGAGGGGGACGCGGCTGCCGCCGCAAACCTCGCCTCCGCTGCCGCAACCATGGCCTCCGCGCCGGGCGCCCTGCAGCTCAGAACCCTCCAAACGCTCGACACCCTGGGCAACAGCCCGAGCAACACGGTCGTCCTCGCGGTGCCGATCGACGTGATGACGGCCCTCCAGGCAGTTCCGAAGTTGGCCCAGGCATTCGCCCCGGTTATCGCCCCGGAGCACGATCAGGCAGCGCTGGAAACAAACCTACGGGTCGCCCGTCCATTGCCGGCTGAAGGCGAGACGGTCGAAGAAGAGCATCAGTCGACATAGGGCTT
>Ga0302326_10017447_pt1 | contig 14981 bp, 10 predicted proteins | sample Palsa_T0_3_FD_202264 | JGI IMG/M metagenome (GOLD analysis project Ga0302326, IMG submission 202264) | Peat permafrost microbial communities from Stordalen Mire near Abisko, Sweden - Palsa_T0_3 | ecosystem: Environmental > Terrestrial > Soil > Palsa > Peat permafrost | place: Sweden: Abisko... | reverse complement strand
CGTTCTGACCCTTGCGTTCGCCCGCGTACGTGTAGAAATCGTAGCCGAACTTCGTCGAGTACACGACCTTATCGCGGCGATCTGCGAACGCGGCGGCGAGCTGCTCTTCGCTACGCCCGTTGCCGTACGTGTCGGCGGCATCGAAAAGGGTGACGCCGAGGTCGAGCGCTTCCTGGAGCAGCGCAACCGCGCCGGCGTCCGTGATCTCACCCCACCAGCCGGTCGAGGTGGTCCACAGCCCAAAGCCGACCTCGCTCACGGCGACATCGGTGTTCGGGTATCTACGATATTTCATAGGGCCTCCGCGGGCTCATTTTCCACGCCATCCTACTGTCCAACTCCAGGGCGTCGTCAGAGAATTTTGGCGCGTCCTTTCGCCCGCCTCTTCGTCGCTCGTCGCTCAAATGACTCGTCATTCTACGCTCCGCGGTCCTCGATACGAACGAGAATCCGCCGCGGATCACTGCACCGAACCCCTGGAGGCGGTCCCCTGACTCGATCACCAAGCCCACCGGGATCTCGTAGGCAGTGCTCCGCAAGGACACGGCGCGGTCATGAGCGGAGGCCGGCGCTGCAAAATCTAACGTGCATCTCGAGTCGGCTTACCGCCTGCGGTTTCGCGCGGCCTTAACCGCTGTCATGACCCGCGTACACGATGATTCATCGGGACCACGGCCGGCATTCGCGAGCCAAAGAATGCGATCGGACGAAGGTAGTTTGGAAAAATCGATGTCTTCAAAAAAACGAGCCATTTCGGTAATCGCGGTTATCGCGATTGTTGGTTGCTCGAGCGTTGGCTCTTCGAATCCGCACGCTCCTGGAACGCCGACACCGACGTTGTCCCCTGTCTCAACTGCAACGCCATCGCCATCGCCATCGCCGAGCCCCTTGCCGTCGTCGACTCCGACGGCATCACCGACACCTACCGCTACGCCGTCGTCACCGCCGTCCTTCGCGGAGTTCGCCATCCCTGCAACCAGTATCGCTGACGGCCCCGACGGGAACCTCTGGGTCACGATTGCCGGGGCCTCACCGGCCATCGAGGCGCTGAACACGGCGGCGGTCGTGCAGGCGTCGTATCCCATTGGTCCATACCCCGTCGCCATCATATCCGGTCCGCAGGGAAAACTGTGGTTCGGCGACGGCAGCGCCATCGAATCGATCACGGCCTCCGGGACGCTGACTCCGTTTCCACTTCCGACGCTTTCACAAGTGAACCGATTGACGCAAGGTCCGGACGGGAACGTGTGGGCGACCCTCGCCTCGGAAATGAACGACGGCACTCAAACGATCGACCAGCTCAACGTTACGTCCGGCGCGGTCATGTTATTCTCTACGGACAGCCAGACGAACTGCGGTGGCTCAACGACGCTTTCCGTGACGGCGCCCGATCAAATTACCAGTGGCAGCGACGGAGCGCTCTGGTTTACGGTGTCTTCGGAGTCGCCGCAAAGTGGCGGACCGTTCAGGGCGACGATTGGGCGGATGACCACGAACGGGTCGTTGACGTGTTATCCCCTGGCCGGTCCACTGGTAGGCGGTAACGGCATCACCCGAAACTCGGCGGACGGCAATGTCTGGTTCACCGATTACAATGCGGTCGGGCGAATCACCCCAACCGGGGCCGTTAGCGAGTACTACGTCGACGGCGGGCCCTCGTACGGCATCGTTGCCGCTTCAGACGGTTCCCTATGGTTCCTCTTAGCCTCGGACGACCCACCCGACGCGATCGGCTACAGCGGTATCGGGCACGTCGACAAAACTGGAAATGTCCTCGGCACCTACCAAATTCCGACACAGAATGCGCTGGCCGGAAGCATAACAATCGGGCCTGATGGTAACATCTGGTTCACCGAAAACGGCGTCGGCAAGGTCGGACGCCTTCTGATTTCTGCGGATAAGCCCGCCAAATTCCAGCGATCACGATAATAACGTTAATTAGGCTCTACCCAGGCGGTTTGGAGAAGCTGATTCGGTCCGACGTTGCGCGCAAAAATTGCGAAGGCCCAGACGTCGAATTCTTTGCCCGGCCCACGACGACAGGGGTCGCACGCGCGCGGCCGGTACTGCATGCCGGTGAACGATCTCGTTTCGTCCTTCGAACGCGCCGCGCGATGGATCGACGCGTACTACCGCGAGCCCGGGCGCTATCCCGTGCTATCGCAGGTGGCGCCGGGGGACATCGTGCGCGCCTTGCCGGCCGCCCCGCCCGAGCAAGGCGAGCCCTTCGATGCCATTTTCGACGACTTCGAGCGCATCGTGCTGCCTGGCATCACGCACTGGAACCACCCGCGCTTCTTCGCGTACTTCGCGATCAGCGCGACGCCGGTGACCGTGATCGCCGAAGCGCTGGCCGCAGCCCTCGACGTCAACGCGATGCTATGGCGCACTTCGCCCGCAGCGACCGAGCTCGAGGACGTTGTGACCGGCTGGTTACGCGAACTGCTCGGGCTCGACGCGGGCTTGCACGGCATCGTCTACGATACGGCCTCGATCGGCGGGTTCACGGCGCTCGCGGCGGCGCGCGAGGCGCTGCAATTGGAGATTCGCGAACGCGGCTTGGCGGCGCGGGACGATCTCCCGCCGTTGCGCGTCTACCTGACCGAACACACGCATTCGCACATCGAGAAAGCTGCGATTGCGCTCGGCATCGGGCGCCAAAACGTCGTGCGCGTTCCGGTTGACGACGCGTTCCGAATGCGGCCGGACGCGCTCGACCGCATGCTCGCGGAAGATCGTGCGCGCGGAATTCGTCCGATGTGTGTGGCCGCGACCGTCGGGACGACGTCGACGACCTCGATCGATCCGGTTCCCGAGATCGCGAAGGTGACGGGCGCGCACGGCGTGTGGCTGCACGTCGACGCGGCCTACGCCGGGCCCGCGGCAATTCTGCCCGAGTTTCGCTATCTGCTCGCCGGTTGCGAGCACGCAGATTCGCTCGTTCTCAATCCGCACAAATGGCTCTTCGTCCCGGTCGACCTCTCCGTGCTCTACATTCGGGATCTCGACAACCTGCGGCGCGCGTTCAGCTTGGTCGCCGACTATCTGCAGACCAGCGACGGCGACGTGCACAACTATATGGACTACGGCTTGCAGCTCGGGCGCCGCTTCCGCGCGCTCAAATTCTGGTTCGCACTGCGCCACCTCGGGGTCGCCGGTATGCGCGAGCGCCTGCGCGCGCACATCTCGCTCGCGCAGCGACTTGCCGAGTGGATCGACGCGGAGCCGGGCTGGGAAGTCTTGGCGCCCCACCCGCTCTCGGTCGTGTGTTTCCGCCACGCGGTCGACGGCCTCGATGATGAAGCCCTCGACGCGCACAACCTCGCCGTGGTCGATCGCGTCAACGCGACCGGCGAAGCGTTTCTATCATCGACGCGCCTGCAAGGCCGCGTCGCACTGCGGATCGCCATCGGGAACGAACGCACGACCGAGGCCGACGTGGCCGCGGTCTGGGGCCTGTTGCGCGACGCCCTTCGACAAGCTCAGGGCGGGCCTTCGACAAGCTCAGCGTGACAGTGGGCTAAACGACGCGCAGGCCGCCCGAGTCGCGCGCGCCGTCGGCCATGACGACGCAGTTGCGGCCGAGGCGTTTGGCGCGATAGAGCGCCTTGTCCGCGCGCTCGTGCAGCGCTTTGGCAGTGATCGCAGCGGCCGCGTCGGTGACGGCGACGCCGACGCTGATCGTCATGCACGGCAGCTGGATTTCAGGTGCGTGTTTGATGCGCAGACGCATGACGGCAAGCCGTACGCGCTCGGCAACGATCTGGGCGCCCGAGTCGTCCGTCTCCGAGAGGATAATCGCGAACTCTTCACCGCCGACGCGACAACAGGCGTCCGCCGGGCGGTTGACGGCCGACATCATCGCAGCCGAGATCTGGCGCAGCGCATCGTCGCCGGCGAGGTGGCCGAAGTGGTCGTTGTAGGCTTTAAAGTGATCGAGGTCGAGCGCGAGCAAGGCGATCGAGGCGCGCGCGGCTTTGCTGTCCGCAAGCGCGAGCTCGAAGTGGTCGTCGAATCCGCGCCGGTTGAAGAGGTTCGTAAGCGCGTCGCGCTGCGTCTCTTCGACCAGCGTTCGCGTGTCGGCGGCGTAGGCAGCCAGCTGCTGATGAGCGTGATGGAGTTGCACGAAGATAAACACCGATTGCCAAGCGGCCGCGCAGAACAAGCCGACGTACCACGCCACCGTATAGGGTGCCGAGATGACGTCGCCGTTGAGGAAGATCTCGATCGTGTATGCGGCGAGCACGACGCAGATCCAGAGGTTGGTCGCATTGCGCAGCGCGTTGCGCGCGATCATCGTGGCCATCACGATGCAGGCCGAGGTAAGCAGCAGCTGCTGCACCATGAGGTGATAGGTCAGGCTGTACGTGCCGCCCGCGATCAAGATAGGCAGCTTGTGCGCGAAGAGCAGGACCGCCGCGACGCCGGCTGCCACGAGCACGGCCGCCGTTAGCGAATAGCGGCGCACGAACTCCGCGCCGTCCATCCGATCGATCGCATGCCGCGTGAAGTAGCTGTCGGACCAGACGTAGCCGGCGACGAGCAGCACGAACGCCGCATGCCAAACGATCCACAGCCACGGCGCGACCTGCGTTCCCATTCCAAACGCGCCCTGCGAAAACGCATGCGCCGAGAACAACATGTAGGGAGCGAGCAAAATCGCAGTCGCCCAATACGCAACCGAGAGCACCGCGTACGGAACGTACCGCGTCGAATGGTACTGGTTGCCCAGGAGCACGCCGGAAACGATCATCGCGACCATCGAGGCCGATCCGATAGCAGGTAGCAGTCCGTCGATCGCGCCGATCGCGCGCTCGCCGTACGGTACGGCCATGATCGCCACGAGCAGCACACCGAGCGTGCTTGCCAGCGCGTGCCGGCGCTGAGCGATCGTTGCTATGGCGTACGCGGGCTGTTCGGCAAGAGGTCGCGCCGTCATGCTTGAGAGCATCGGAGTCACTTATGTAAAGATTGAGAAAACTTTCTCGCCAGACGGAAGTCGCAGCGAGCTTGTGACGCTGCTCACAGCAAAGTTAGTAAATGCGCAGGTAGGCTGCTCTCTCCCAGGGATGAACGGCGCGGCGGTAGCTTTCGTACTCCGCAGACTTTGCGTCACGGAAGGCATGATAGATATGGTCGCCGAGAGCACCGCGAACGACGAGGTTGCGATCGAGTTCGATGAGCGCTTGCCGTAACGATTTCGGCAGCGTCCGAATGCGGCGCCGTTCCCGCTCGCGATCGTTGAGGTCGTAGGTGGACCCTTCGAGCGGGTCGCCCGGAAGCGAGTGCGAGCGTATGCCGTGCGCGAGGCTCGCCAGCAGCACTGCCATCGCGAGGTAAGGATTGCAGGCGGGGTCGGCACTGCGTACTTCGATGCGCGAGCGGCCGTCTTCGGGCGAGGGCACGCGCACGAGCGCGTTCGCGCTGCGGTACGACCAAACGGTGTAGATCGGCGCGTCCCACGCGGCGACGAGCCGCTTGTACGAATTGACGGTGGGGTTGCAGATCGCGGTGAACGCGGGAGCGTGTTCGAGCAAACCTCCGATCGCGAACAGCGTCTCTTCGGAGAGCTGTTCCTCGTCGCCGTCGCCGCCGGTCGTCGGGCGCGTGAAATACACGTGAATGCCGCTGCCCGCGAGCGCTTCGGTGGGCTTGGGCATGAAGGTCGCGTGCATACCGTTGCGCGCTGCGACGTGTTTGGCTACCGTGCGGATCGTCGTGAGGGCGTCTGCGGCAGCGAGCAGCCCGGTCTCCTTGAGGTCGATCTCGTGCTGGCCCGCCCCGTGCTCGTGGTGGGCGCTCGCGACGCCGATGCCCATCGCTTCGAGAGCCGTTACGATTTCGAGGCGGACGAGTTCGCCGCGGTCGCTTTCGTTGATATCGAAGTAGGAACCGCTGTCGCTCGAGTCCGTGGTCGGCACGCCGTCAGGTCCGACGTCGAAGAGATAGAACTCGACTTCGAGCGCGCTCGTGAGGCCCGCGACCACGTCGCGAGTATCTTCGATCACGCGTTGCAGCGTCGTGCGCGGACAGCCCTCGAACGCTTCGCCGTCGGGCGTTGCGATGTTACATACTAATCGCGCTTCTTGGTTGGCGCCTGCCGTCCATGGATAGATGGCGAACGTCGAGAGGTCCGGCAGCAGCATCATGTCGACTTCTTCGCCGCGCACGAAGCCGTCGATCGATCCGCCGTCGAAGGTAATCTTGCCGTCGAGCGCGCGCTCGAGCTCGCCGGCGGGAATCATGACCGTCTTGCTGATTCCGAGTATGTCGACGAACGAGAGCCGGATGTAACGCACGTTGCGCTCTTTGACCAGCCGCAGGACGTCGCGTTTGTTCGGTGCCTTAGCGTTCGTGGGGGTTGAGTGCATCGATCGCCATCGCAGTGCGGAGCGTGAGTTGGTCGTGCGCGGAGTCGAGATCGTGCCCGCTGATCTCGGCAATTTGGCGCAGCCGGTAGAAAACGGTGTGACGGTGGACGGAAAGTTCGGCCGCCGCCGTCTTCACGTTTTGGCCAACCTCAAAGTAGAGCCGCAACGTGCGGATCAGTTCGGTCTGGTGTTTCTCGTCGTACGCGCGCAGCGGTGCGAGGATGCGATCGGAGAACGTGCGCAATTCGGTCGAGGTAGCGCCGCCGCGCAGCAGCAGCGGGTAGATGCCCAGGTCGTCGTACGGCATGACCCGCGAGCCGCCGAAGAGCCGCCGGGCGATGAACATCGATTCGCGTGCTTCGTCGACCGTGCGAAATGCGGCGACGGCTTCTGCGGCGCGGCCGACGCCGCCCACGATCTTCGCCCCAAAGTGGGTTTTCGCGGCAGCGCGGGGGATGAGGGTTGCCGCGGTGCGCACGTTGGCGGCGTCTACTTCGAGCGGTGCTGGGCACAAGAAGACGAACCCGCCCCCGCGGTCGAGGACCGCGATGTCGCCCGAACCCGAGCGTAAGGTCTCGAGTGCGATACGGCGCAGGTCGCCGACCTTGACGGTCGCGACCGCTTCCTCGAGCCCCTCAGCTTCAATCGCCACCGCGACGTAGTGCGCGGCGAGCGTGATGCCGCGAGCGGAGGCGTCGTCTTTGGCTTCGATCGGATCGTCGTAGGCGCGAGCGACCAGGCGGTCCCAGAACGACTTGCGACGGTTCTTGCCGCCGCCCGCATCGCGTGAAAGCTCGACGCCGATCGCAGCGGCGGTCAGCCGGATGGCGCCGACCTTGCCGTCGGCCGGGGTCGTTTCGGGAAATACCGAGAGCCAGCCCGATGCAGCGTCGCCGGAGCCGATGCGCACCGCAATTCCTGCGGGACCGGCGCCTGGAGTCTCGATGCGGACCGCGGGGTCGGCGTCTTTGCCGGCCGACCCGATCGCGTCGCGGCTCGAGGCGGGAATGCTCCGCGTTCCGGCGCCGGTGAGCGCGACGTGACGCCAGTCCGCGTCCTCCACTAAGACGGCGGCATCCAGCAAGGTTGCCAAATGTGCGGCCAGAGCCTTTGGCCCGCCGCCCGTGCTCGCAATGCGTGCGAGCCCCTCGGCAAAATCGATGAGTTCGTCGCCCGACATGACCGTGTCGGTGGTCACGCGAAGGCTCTCGGGCAATGGCATTACTGAACGTTCACTACGCAGTCGGGCTCATACTTTTTGTCACGGCCCTGGCGGCGATCGTCCTTCCACAGGCGAGGCGCGTCGTCGTGTACGTTTTACTGCTGCAAATCGTGCTCGGTATTTCTACCTGGTGGACAACCAAGCTCGTGCCCCCGGCGCCGCACTGGATCCTCGCGCTGCTCGCCGGCGGCATCTGGCCGATGGCCAACGCCTTCGAGCGCAAAGGGCGGCCCAAAGGCGTCGTGATGGCGATCTGCGCGGTCGGCGCAATCGTCGTAGCAATTGTCATCTCCATAGGGATGCATGCGTTAGGCCACTAGTTTCCTTCTTCACATCGGGGCGGCGAAGCCCCCCGATCTCCCCCAAATGAACGTGATCCCGAAGGGGCATCCTTCCATGAATTGCCCTCGTTTCGGTAACGCTCAAACGCTCCGGAACGGCCGGTATGCTTGGATGGCGTATCTCGTTCACCGTCTTCGGAGAAGCACATCAGCATGGCAGACGAACCCAGCGACCCGAACGTCGTTACCTGGAAGGAAGCCTCAGACTTTAACGTAGCCCGGCGTCAGCTCGATAGCTGGCGCACGGTGTCCCGGTTCGACCGGATCTACGCCGACCTTCACCCCGGCGACGCGAAAGCGCAAGCCCGCGCCGCCCGTGAGGAAGCCTCGTGCAAGGCGTACGAAGAGAAGAATCTGCGGCCGCTCCAAGACCGGCTCTTCGATCGCAATACCGGCAAGCCGATCGGCGAGCACCTGCGCGGCGAAATCTTGACCGGCGCGAACGGCCGGGTCGATATCGAAGAAGTACGCAAGATGGTTGGCGACTCGCGCGACGACGACAAGCGAACCTTCACCAAAGAAAACGGCTTGATGCACCGGCCGGTCGGCGACGGCGCTCCGCATGAGGTGACGCAAAAAGAGATCGACCACATGCGCCACTGGATGATCAAGGATCAAGCGCTCGACAAAGCCCACGATGCCGTGATGGCGAAGCGTGCCGCGGAGCATCTCGAGCCGCGCGAGGCGGCTCCGCTTCGCTAAGCGCACGCCTCCGGCGACGGACCGGAGCGCTTGCGGGCCGGCTCGCTTGAGCCTCGCAGACTAGGCCTTTCGGACCTCGAGCGTGCGTAACGGAAGGTGCCGCGCATCGTCCGCGTAAGGCGCGATGAACGAACGGCGGCAACAATTGATTATTGTAGCCCGGCTGTAGTTCATTGCACCCTTTCTTTGTTGCTGGTTTACGGCGAGGTACGACTATGAGTAGCAGGAAGTCAGTCCTCGGCCGGCTCACCATCGGCGTTCTTGCGGTCGCCGTTTCGGCGTGCGCGGGTGCGCACCAATCCGGGCCGCTGCCGCAGCCGGTAACACAGGGCGCCGCGAGCTTTGCAAGACGCGCCGTGTCGGCGCAGACCACAGGCATGTGCCCGGTCTATGCCGGCTACGGCACGCTTTCGTTTTGCTACGACTTGGATGAGGCATCGGGGACGACGCTCGTCGATTCGTCCGCTGCGGGCAACAACGGGACGATCACCTCGAGCGGCGTGACGTACCACGCGCCGGGACTCACCTCGAACAGCACGTACGCCGAGACGACCAACGGGTCCACCGGAGCGATGACGAGCGGCTTCGATCCGGCCACAGGATCGTTCAGCGTCTCGTTCTTCGTGAGCCTGGTTTCGAATCCGGACACGTACCCGCGGCTCGCGGGAACGGGTAACCCCGCGCACGCCTCGCCCGCGAACGGTTGGAACATCGCCGTAGACAACAATTCGAGCAACTCGATCTACGTGAACATGGGTTACGGGACCGGGAACACAGCCTTTGGGTACATCCCGCTCGCGCTGAGCACGCCCAGCAACGTCACGCTGACGTACAACGCGTCGAGTAAGGTTGCGACGTTGTGCGTTGGGAGCGGCTCGTCGCCGGCCTGCAAGAGTACGACCTTACCGGCCGCATACGCTGCGTCGGAGAATCCGGTCGTCCTCGGTGGCGTGGGCATCACGCCGTCGAATGCAACCTTCGACGAGGCTGCGTTTTGGCAAGGCACCGTCCTGACGAGCGCGCAGATCTCTACGATCGCTAGTTATACGGGCAACGGGTCGCCGGAGCCGTCGCCGACGCCGTCGCCGACGGCGTCGAGTGCCGGGATGTGCTCGGTCTACAGCGGGTCCGGAGCGCTATCGTTCTGCTACAACTTCGACGAGGCAGCCGGGACCACGCTGGTCGACTCGTCCGGCGCGGGCAAGAACGGCACGATTACGTCCACCGGCGTGACGTACCACGCGTCCGGCCTGACGTCCAATAGTTCGTACGCCCAGACGACCAACGGGTCCGCCGGCTCGATGACCAGCGGCTTCGATCCCGCCGCGGGTTCGTTCAGCCTCTCGTTCTTCGTCAGTCTGCGCTCGAACCCGGATACCTACGTGCGGCTCGCGTCGACCGGGAACTCCGCGCACACGTCTCCAGCCGCCGGCTGGAATCTCGCAGTCGACAATACTTCGAGCAACGATATTTACGCAAACATCGGGTACGGGAGCGGCAACGCGGTGTTCGGATACCTGCCGCTAGCCCTCAATACGCCCGCGAACGTCACCTTGACGTACAATGCGACGAGCAACGTCGTGACGTTGTGCGTGGGGAGCGGCTCGGCACCGGCTTGTAAGAGCACGACCCTGGCCGCGGCCTACGTTGCATCGGGCAATCCGATTGTCTTCGGCGGCGCGGGCATTGGGCCGTCGAACGCAACGTTTGACGAAGCCGCATATTGGCAAGGCACCGTTCTGACGAGCGCGCAGATCTCTTCGATTGCGAGTTACGCGGGTGCCGGAGCGCCGACGCCGATGCCGTCGACCACCCCGTCGGCGACGCCATCGAGTAGTCCGTCGGCCGTCCCGAGCGGCACGTTCACCGACTGGCCGATGTACCAGAACGACGCGCAGCACGACGGCTACGTGAACGACGCAGCGATCACGCCGCAGACGATCGGTTCCCTTCACCTCGTTTGGGAACACACGGCCCTCGAAGGAATAACCTCGCACGGGCAGCCGGTGGTGGCGACGAACATCGCGGGTCACTCCGCCGTGGTGTACCTTGGCGGTTCCACAACCGGAGACGTGTGGGCCTTCGATGGGCTCACGGGCGACGAACTTTGGACGGCTAGCCTCGGTTACGGGACGCCGCCCTCAGGTTCGCAGTCGGGCGTACGCGGCACCGGAGCGATCGACCGGAATCATTCGGTCGTCTACTACCCCGACGGCATCCATAGGATTCACGCACTCGCCCTTGACGGCCTGACCGACGCGTGGACGCCGGTTGACGTCGCGCCCACAAGCCCGCCAGACAACAACGCCCTGCACAACCTTGTGTCGGTCGGCATGACGCTCGCGCCGACCGGCACCCTGTACGCAGCCACCGGATCGGCCTCCGACAACTCCCCGTGGATCGGGCGCGTCGTGGCGATTAACACCAACACGGCAGCGATCACGAACACGTTCTATACCGCGTACGATCCGGCAGCGGGCACGCCATACAGCGGCGGAGGCATTTGGGATTGGGGCGGTGCGACGCTCGACCCCGCCGGAGACGTGTACGTAACTAGCGGGAATGCCGACCTGTACCCGGCCTCGCCGTTCATCGATGCGCCCGACCAGGAGGTCGCCTATGCCGAACATATCACGCAGTTGTCTGCCGGTTTGTCGGTTCTAAACAGTGCGCTGCCGGCCGCTGCTTACTCGTCGACCGAGGACATGGACTTCAGCGGTACGCCGGTCGTCTTTCAACCCGTCGGCTGCGCAGACAAGCTCCTGGCTGCGACCGGGAAGAGCGGCTTGCTTACGATCTTGGACACGACCGCGCTCTCGGGCACTCCGCTCATGACGCTTACGATCGCGCCGCCAAGTTCGGGCGCCGACAACGAAACCAACCCGTCGTTTTCGGCTAGCACGGGCCTGCTGTACGAGCCGATTACCGACTCCGCGACCGCGTACGCGGGCGGCGAGCCCGGCATGATCGCCATCGGGTTCAGCGGCTGCACGCCGTCGGTGGTTTGGAATTCGGGGACGGCGTTCGGCGTGAGCGCGTTCACAACCGGGCGGCAGTGGTCGGCACCGACCGTCACATCGGGCGGCGTGGTCCTGGAGATGGCGCCGTCTACGTCGTCCGGTACGGGCGGGCTCTACGCGCTCGATGCGTCGTCGGGTGCATTGCTCAACGGTGGCAACCCGCTCTTTACCACCAATGGTCCAGGGCGCATGGGTCCGATCGTCGATGGCGATTGGATTTGGATCTCCGACAGCTCGGGCGATCTGTACGGTCTGACGACCGGTTCGAGCGCGCCGGCCCTGCGCGGAGCTAGCAGCGCGCACCGAACGATCCCGATCGAGCGGGACCGGAACTAGGCGCGGCGGCCCCGACCGCTCGGTATCGCGGCTTAAGCGAACCGCTCGCGCAGTTGGGGCTTGTCGACCTTGCCCATGGCGTTGCGCGGGAGCGCGTCGACGCGAATGATTTCTTTGGGAATCTTGAAACTCGCAAGCCGCACCCGCAGCGTCTCGAGCAGCGTTGCCTCGTCGAAATCGTCGCCGGCCTCGATGAACGCGACCGGAATTTCGCCGCGTGCCGCGTCTGGTTTTCCGACGAGCGCCGCAGCGCGCACGCCGGGAACGCGCAGCAGCTCGTCCTCGACCTCGAGCGGATAGACGTTGAAGCCGCCGCTGATGATCAATTCCTTGATGCGGCCGACGATCGAATAGCCGCGCTGGTCGTCGAACGCCCCGAGGTCGCCACTTTTGTACCAGCGTTGTCCGTCCGGATCGCGAACGAAAGCCTCGGACGTTGCGACGTCGTTGCGCCAATAGCCGGCGCACACGTTTGGGCCGCTGACGAGGATCTCGCCGACCTCGCCCGGCGCGCACGGAGCGCCGTCCTTGCCGCGCAGCGCGACCTCGACGCCGGGGAACGGCAAGCCGACCGTGCCCGGATGGCGCGGGCCCTCGTAGCGGTTGGTCAGTGCGAACCCGAACTCGGTCGAACCGTAGCGTTCGAGGATCGAGGCGCCGAATTTCGCCGCGAAGGCCTCGTGCACGCTTGCGGGCAGCGCCGCCGAGCCCGAGACAAAGAGCCGGACGCGATCGAAATTCGCGGTGCCCGGCGCCTCGAGCAACCGAACGTACATCGTCGGCACGCCGAAGAACATCGAGGCGGCGCCGGAGGACAGCAGCGCGCTCACCTCGGTAGCGTCGAACCGTTCGCGTAGCAGCACGCGGCCGCCGGCAAAGAGCGAACCGTTGAGTCCCGCACCGAGTCCGTGCACGTGAAAGAGCGGCAACGTGATCAGCAGCGTGTCGGCGCTGGTCCAATGCCATGCGCCCGTGACTTGCTCGGCGATTGCGGCGAGGTTGCCATGGGTGAGCATCGCGCCTTTCGCGCGTCCGGTCGTTCCGCTCGTATAGATGAGGACGGCGAGCTCGCGCGCGTTCGGCAGCTGCCCATCTTCCGGCGCGATGCTCCCGTCCGCCGCCCACGCAGCGACCTCGGCGAGATCGATCAGCTCGCGGCTCGTCGCCTTGGCAGCGAACGGGCGGCTCTGCGCCGAGACCGCGACCGCGCGCGCGTCAGAATCGTCGATGACGCGCGCGAGGTCCGACGCGCGGTACAGCACGTTCGCGGGAACCGCTACGGCGCCCGCAAAGAGCGCGCCGAGGTACGCGTAAACGAATCCGTGGCCGTTCTCCGCGTAGATCACGAGCCGCTCGCCCGCGCAAATGCCGCGTCGCCGAAACTGGGTCGCGACGCGCCGCACGCCCGCGTGCAGCGCGCCGTACGAGACGTCGTCCAGGGCGAATGCCGCGGGCGTCACCGCCGCGTGGCGCTGGAGCGCTGCCGGAATCGTCACGCCGCGTGCATGCCCAGACGTTGCATGCGCGGATCGTTTTCTACCGGCGCGTGGTTTCCGCCGCGCCTCGGCGAACCGCCGGGGGACCGCGTGACGTGCGCGCGGTCCTTGGCGGCGCCGGGCGCTCGCGCTAGGATCGAAACGACCAACATGTCGCGAGGAGAACTCATGAACAACCTTACCATCAGTTTCGTTCTAGACAAGTCCGGCTCCATGGAGCCGATCGGAAACGACGCGATCGGTGGGTTCAATGCGTTCAAACGCGCACAGGCTGCGGAGCCCGGCCGTACGACCTTGGCGCTCACGCTCTTCGACTCGATCGTTTCCGCCGCGTATCCACCGATTCCGATCGACGAAGTCGCAGATCTCAGCGCCTCGTCCTACGTTCCGTGCGGTTCGACGGCGCTCTACGACGCGGTCGGGGCCGCGATCGAAGCGGCGCAAAACGCACCCGCGGACGGCGCGACCTTGGTCGCGATTTTGACCGACGGCCACGAGAACGCATCGACGAAGTACACGCGTGCCTCGCTTGCGGCGCTCGTCGCTGCCAAGAAGCAAGCCGGTTGGGATTTCGTCTACCTTGGGACGACGCTCGAGAACTGGGACGACGCGGCGGCATTGGGAATGAGTCATGCACGCTTCGCTCCGACTCCCGCGGGTATGGCCGATGCGTTCGGGACGGTCACCGCTGCGTCCGCGAGAATGCGCGGGAAATAGCGCATGCCGCGTGCGGAGCAGGCTGAATACCAGCGCGTGCGCTGGAGTTTCTACCTCGAGGCTGCGCTCGCAGCGGGCGGTCCGACGCGCGCGAAGTTCGCGGACGCCCTCGAGGTACCGACGTCGCGCGTTTCGCAGTGGCTCGGGAGCGAGCGCGGCGTCGAAGCGCAGACGGCCTTCGCGGCGGGCGAAGTCTTGCGCGACACGTTCGGCCAGCCGACATCGGGGAGTGAAGCGCTGTACGCAGCGGGTTGCTTCGCCGACGTGTTGCGGCTGCTGCGCGAAGCTGCAATGAACGAGGGAAAGGTAGAGCGCGAGCGCGTCGTCGCGCTCTACTGCGTTCTTCCGCAGCGCTTTCTCGAAAGTGAAGTGCGAGCGCTGGCAGCGTACCCAGGAGCGATCGCCGGATATCGCGAGAACGAGTTCGAGAAACACGAAGCAGCGCGGCTGCGCCGCGATGCGGAGTTGTTTACGGCGCTGGGCGATGGGGGCGGCAAAGCCGAGTTCCGGCGGGAAGCCGACGGCAGCCTCGCGAGCGACGCCGCGGTCGCGCAGTTTCGCCTCGCGTGGCAACACGCGCAACGGCCGCTCGAGCTTCCGCGCGTCGTCCTTCCGCGTCCGATGCCGATGCCGATGCCGGCTTCCGCACGCGCGCGCGTCGCCTCCATCGCGCCCTCGGCTGACGCCGCACCGCCGCCAATCCAATCAACCCCCGTCGCGCCACCGCCGGTCGAGGCGATCGCGGCGCTAAGCGACGTCATCATCGCGCTTGCGCG
>Ga0302326_10017446_pt1 | contig 14981 bp, 13 predicted proteins | sample Palsa_T0_3_FD_202264 | JGI IMG/M metagenome (GOLD analysis project Ga0302326, IMG submission 202264) | Peat permafrost microbial communities from Stordalen Mire near Abisko, Sweden - Palsa_T0_3 | ecosystem: Environmental > Terrestrial > Soil > Palsa > Peat permafrost | place: Sweden: Abisko... | reverse complement strand
TTGTCGTGGAATTTATTTTCGCTATCTCGACGAGGTCGGCGAACCCGTGCTTCGTCCAGCTCCCCCACAATCTCTTCGCCAAGTCGGGGTAGAGCGTGATGACGCGCTATTCCCAAATGATCACCGAGTGTTTGAGGGCTTTGATCTTCTACGCGACTTCTTCGTGTTCCCGCGCAAGTTTCTCGGGTGCAATCTGGCTCGCCTGGGCGATGTAATACCGCAGCTCGGGGCAAAGACGGTCGATGTCCTATTTGCTTTCGATGAGGTCAATGCACGCCTAGCCACTGCGGTGCGGCCCTCCATGTTCGCACTTTATGCGGCGCCGGCAGTGAATCTATTCGCGAAAACCACGGATCGCATTCCCCTGAAATCAAGTCAACACGAGTATCATGTTATTCCCGATCGTGGTCGTTACCTTGATTACGAACCGCATCGCCTGCTTGAAGTGTACGCTCATTACCCGGGTGGACGTGAAAAGGTACCGGTGCAACCGCTTTATGCGGCTTCGCTCGATGCGTCGCAACATTCATCTTCCCCCTGTTACACGGTGCGTCGGTTGCCGCGGCTGCGCACCGTCGAAGAAAAGCGCGCGGGCATATCCTCGGATTACACCGGGACCGATATGTTCATCTCGTTGAGCGTTTTGGGCGGCACCGACGACGATGATGCGATCGCGGAACTGAGCGTGCGAGCGCTCTGTTCGAACCGCCATCTGACCGAGCATCTCCCGATCGGCGCCGAGGGTGCGGATTTTCGCCTGATTGATGATGTCTCTCTGGATCTGGTGTGCATTGCCGGCCCGACGCCGCCGCGCGAGCCCATCGTAGCGCAGTTACGAAGCCGCAGCGAAACGGCGGGTACCGGCGCGGTTGCGTGGCGCTTGATCAACATGCTCAGCACCAATCATCTTGGTCTCGTGGAACGCGGCGCCGGTCACAATGCGCAGGCTCTGAGAGAAATCCTCTCGATGTTCGCGGACATGAACGACGCCGTCACCGAGCGGCGCATCCGCGGCATTCGAAGCGTTGACAGCCGGCCGATCGTACGCCGTGTTGGCCAACGCACCGGCGTGGGAGTGGCGCGTGGAACGGAGATCACCGTGGTGATCGACGAAAGGGCCTTCGAGGGCAGTAGCGCTTTTTTGCTTGGTGCCGTGCTCGAGCGATTTTTCGCCGAGTATTCCGGCTTCAACCATTTTACGCAGACGGCAATACGGTCTGTCGAGCGCGGCGAAATCATGCGGTGGCCGCCGCGCATGGGAACGCGCAGACAATTGTGATCGACTCGAGGTAATTGTGAGTTTTTTCCGAAATCTCGAAGCGGAGCCGTGGCGATTTGACTATTTCGCGGTGCTGCGACATCTCGAACGTATTTCAGCAAGCAAACCACGCATCGGCGACAGTGCGAGGTGCCGCGATGAATTCGTCCGGCTAGGACAAGATCCGTTTGTGGAATTTCCCGCCTCGAATCTCGACCGCGTGGTTCAGAGCGACAACAAGCCCGTCCAGTTATTCGTAAGGTTCCTTGGGATGCTGGGACCGCAGGGGGCGCTTCCCCTTGCAACCACGGAAGAGGCATTTCACTTTGTGCTCGCCCAGGACGAAGCGTTCGCTCGATTTCTCGACATCTTCAACCACCGCTTTATTCAATTATTTTTTCGCGCCTGGGCGGATGCACGGCCGATCGTCCAGCATGATCGTCCCGACGAGGATCGGTTCGTCGCATATATTGGGTCCGCGATTGGACTGGGCTCTACCCCGTATCAGAAGCTTGACAGCGTGCCGGATGCGGCAAAACTGGGATTTGCCGGTCTGCTGAGCGGACAAGCAAAATGCGCCTCGCGGCTCGTGGGCGCAATTTGCGGTCTGTTTAACGTCAAGGCAGAAATCGAAGAGTTCGTAGGTACCCGCCTGGTAATCGAGGCGGACGAATGGAGTGTCCTGGGCAGGCGCCACAACGTGTTGGGCGAAGACGCGTTGCTGGGCCGAACTGTTTTCAGCGTTCTAGATAAAATCAGGATTCGCATATTCACTAAAACTCTCGCACAATACATGCGCTTCCTGCCAACCGGCGACTTGTGCCAACCTTTGGTCGATCTTGTATTCTTCTACAATGGCGAGCAACTCGATTGGGATACTGAATTGGCCATTGCCGTGAGCGCGGTCGAGCCCGTCAGGCTCGGGAGGTTCGGTCAACTCGGCTGGACAAGCTGGATGTCGCCGAATTGGGCGTCCGTCGACGCATACAGGTACGATGCAAGGTTTCATGCTGACGAACACATGAGGCATGAGCGCAGGCGGACGTAGTTGGAAAATTGGCTGAAGGGGGGAGGCGATGGTTGATATCAGCCTTGAAGCAGTCGCCGGCAAGTTAAACCGCGTCGGTTATGAAGCTTTGTTCAAGGCCCTTCGCCAAGCGAAAAGTGCGGGTAACCGCAATGTCGAATTGGCGCACTGGCTCGGTCATATTCTGCAAGAAGAGCGTACGGACATCGGTCTCACCGCCGATCATTTCAAGCTTGATCGGGGCAAGCTATTGACCGACGTTCTCGCGATGATCAATGGCTTCGCAAAGAATGAAACCGAAATGCCAGCGGTCTCCAACACCGTCATGGATTTACTCGACCGGGGTTGGCACTACGCGACCCTGTTTTTTGGTGAAACCCAGATCCGCACCGGTCATATTCTTGTCGGCGCCCTGCAGTCACGCGAACTCGCGCGCGCGTTTGCCGGTGTGTCTAAGGAATTCACCAAAATCTCGACCGATCTTCTAACTAGCGAACATCGCGCGATTTGGGCTGGCTCCGAGGAAGAAAATCTACGACCCATGGACGGGTCAGGGCTGGTAGCGGGCGGCACGCCGGTCACCCGCGAAGGAGCCACCAAGGGTACTACGGCGCTTGACCGCTTCTCCCAAGATCTAACCGCTAGGGCAAAATTGGGCGAGATGGATCCGATTCTGGGCCGTGATGAAGAAATTCGGCAAATTATCGACGTGCTGATGCGTCGGCGTCAGAATAATCCGATCCTCACTGGCGAAGCCGGCGTCGGAAAAACTGCTGTGGTGGAGGGTTTCGCAGAGCGCGTCGCTGCTAACGACGTGCCGCCACCGCTCCGCGGAGTCCGCGTCTGCATGTTGGACGTCGGTCTTATGCAGGCGGGTGCATCGATGAAGGGTGAATTCGAGCAGAGACTGCGCTCGGTAATTGACGAGGTGCAACAATCGCCAATACCGATCATCCTGTTCATCGACGAAGCACACACGCTGATCGGAGCTGGTGGGTCAGCCGGCACGGGCGACGCCGCAAATCTTCTCAAGCCGGCTTTAGCACGCGGCACCCTCCGCACCATTGCAGCTACAACTTGGTCGGAATATCGCCAATACATAGAAAAAGATCCTGCGCTGACGAGGCGCTTCCAGCCGATTCAGATCGGCGAGCCGAGTGTTCAGCAGTGCTGCGACATGCTGCGAGGCATTCTTGGGCCGATGGAGAAACACCACAAAGTGCGAATCGCCGACGCGGCCATTGTCGCGGCTGTTAGTCTTTCTCATCGCTATATTCCCGCCCGCCAATTGCCCGATAAGGCGGTAAGCCTCCTCGATACGGCCTCCGCCCGCGTTGCCATCAGCCAAAGTGGCGTGCCGGCGAAGATCGAAGACACAACGGCGGCAATCGCCGCGCGCGAGATGGAAAAGACGGTGCTGATCAACGACAGCGATCTTGGCGCCCAGGAGGAACGTCTTGTCGCCATCGACACTGAAATCGCCGCGCTGAAGGAGAAGCTTGCGGGCCTTGGATCCGAATGGGCCACCGAGCAGAAACTCGTCACTGAGATTCGGAGCCTGCGCGACATTCTTAGACCTCCAGGCGAGATGGACGGTAAGGGAACGCCGCAGGCCGAAGCCCTGCCGGCGGCCGAAATTCCCCGGCCGGCACAATCGGATTCCGCAAATAAGGAGGGCGTGCGCAAGCAATTGCGCGACACATTTGAGACGCTCGAAGGACGCGATCCCGAAAAGCGGATGATCTATGCTTACGTGGATGAGCAGGTAGTCGCTGCCGTGGTTTCCGATTGGACGGGCATTCCAGTCGGTCGGATGCTGAAGGATGAGATCGAAAACGTGCTGCGGCTTCCGGAAATTCTCAATCGGCGCGTCGTGGGTCAGTCACATGGCCTTTCGATGATCGCAAAGCGCATCGAAACCAGCCGCGCCAAACTCGACAATCCTAACAAGCCAATTGGCGTATTCATGCTTTGCGGGCCTTCAGGAGTTGGTAAAACCGAAACCGCGCTCGCCCTCGCCGAAGCGCTCTACGGCGGCGAGCAGAACATGATCACGATTAACATGTCGGAATTCCAGGAGGCACACACGGTATCGTCGCTAAAAGGAGCGCCGCCTGGCTACGTGGGCTATGGCGAAGGTGGCCGCCTCACTGAGGCAGTCCGCCGCAAGCCCCATAGTGTCATTCTATTGGACGAGGTCGAAAAAGCTCATCCTGACGTTCACGAGATCTTTTTTCAGGTGTTCGACAAGGGCTTTATGGACGACGGAAACGGCCGGCGGATAGACTTCAAAAATTCATTAATTATTCTTACGACGAACGTTGGCACCGACATCATCGCAACCCTTTCAGGCAATCCGAGATACAGAAATGATTCTGAAGCGCTGGCCCAAGAACTGCGGCCGGAACTGTTAAAAGTGTTTCCGGCCGCCCTGCTAGGGCGAATTGTTTCAATTCCCTATTACCCCCTGTCGCACGAGATGCTCGGTGGGATTGCGCGCATTCAGCTCGATCGCATTGGCCAACGCATCCGCGAAAATCACAATGTTGCTTTCCTGTACGACCAACCTGTGATCGATCATATCGTATCGATGTGCAACGATCCTGACTCAGGTGGACGGATGATCGACAACGTAATCACCAATACTTTGTTGCCAGCGCTTTCGCGCGAATTTCTCAAGCGCTCACTTGCAAAAGAAAGGATAGATCAGGCCAGCGTTACGATTCAGAATGGTGGATTTTCGTACGTTTGGGTTTGACAGACTGCAATTTTGGTTACCTATTACCGCAGCCAAAACTTTAATGTTGTAAGAGAACGTTCGCTCTCGCGAATTTTGTGGAGTCATGGCGTGTCTGCTGTCGTCGCAAGTGTGCGCGTGTGTTAGGGTCAACCGAGTTGCCACTTCATCGCAATCGTGACTCTCACATTGGCAAGTCGCGAGAGGATAATGTCATTGCAACTCTCCAATTTTTTGATTCAACCAACCATACGGCAAGCCATTTTGTGCTGGGCGCACCAAATATAATTGTTTGTGTGTATCCAAGGTGATGACCGTAGCCGGTCAGTTGCAGAAGAACAGAGCTATGGGCAAGATGAAGCCGTTGCTGCTCTATCGTAGGTCCTGCGCGACGCGGAATCCATTAGCATAGTAGCGCACGTCTTGGTCGTAGTGGAACCGCGAAGCCGACCGTATAAAATTTGCCTTGCTGGCAAATGACCCGCCGCGCAAAACGCGTTGCCCACACTGGGTAGAAGTCCAGGCCGAGCCATTAGTCGGCGCGCCGCGATAATTTTCGTTCCAACAATCCTCTACCCACTCAGCCGCATTGCCCGCCACGTCGTATAGTCCGAAACCGTTGGGTCGGAATGAACCGGTCACCGTGGTCTGATGGAGTGGGGAGCCACCGCATTCCTCACAATTGGCGTGGTCTGGACCGGGGCTCCGCCCCCACCAAAACGGCGAAGTCGTGCCGGCGCGCGCGGCATATTCCCACTCGGCTTCGCTCGGCAGCCGATATTTCTTTCCCGTCGTACGCGCCAGCCATGTCACGAATGTCTTTGCATCATCCCAACTGACATCGATTACCGGACGGTTAGCACGTCCCCATCCGTGATCGCTAGGCTCATACTTGCATCCGCCCGCGGCAACGCATGCGTCCCATTCGGCAAAGGTGACTTCGCGACGTCCAATCGCGAATGGATTAGCAATTACGACGCGGTGTTCGGGCTTCTCCGTGCCGATGTCGCCTGAACCCATCTTGAATTCGCCCTCCGGCACCACAACCATTTCGGAGCAGTCAGGGCAATCGCGAAAAGTCTCGCCTGGGTCGGGAATCGCTGCCGTCGGGCCGGTCGAGTTGGGCCCCGATTCTGCCAGCGCCGCTGTTTGTGCGGATTTGGGCTGCGCGTAACTTAGAGGAGCGGCAAACCACAGGGTCGCAATCGCGGTAATCACAGTCAGTGCGGCGGCAGGGACGCGTGTTTCCATAGGGCTCGTTAGTGCATTCCATTGAAAGTCTTATCGACCGCAAGCGCGGTTCGCTACCAGCCCGTAATGGTGAAGGGGCCATCCGGGACATCGAAACGGTACGGTATAATAGCTCACTTTTCCTGGTATCTTATTAGTGATAGTTTATCGGTTTTGGTATAAGGCGCAACTTTGGTATTGGGCGCAACAGTTACCAATGACCCTCGATGGAGGGGGACGCCTCGTGCTTTCGAAAACAATAGCTTTGGGCACACTTTCGCTTTTCATCGGCTTAGCGGCTAACGGGACCGCGTTTTGCCAGGCCAAAGTGGGGCCGACGCAATCACCTTCAGGTGCGACGGTTTACTTTATTGACGTTGCGAACGGCGCGACGATTCGCGAAAAGTCCACTATTCATTTTGGCCTCCGCGGCATGGGCGTAGCGCCGGCGGGTTTCGACAAAGCCAGCACTGGGCACCACCACCTTCTGATCGATACTGATCTGCCGCCCTTGGATCAGCCCATCCCGAGCGATTTTAATCATCTACATTTCGGAGCTGGCCAAACCGAGGCAGAGGTCACGTTACCTCCGGGGGATCACACCCTGCAGCTATTGTTGGGCGATAAGGATCATATCCCGCACAACCCCCCGGTGATGTCCGAGCGAATACACGTCCATGTGGTCTCGGCCGGAGACCCCTCCGCCTCCGCGTCCCCTAATCGGCGTCCCTCCCCACCCAATGCCCACGTCTATTTTGAATACCCAACAGACGGCGACTATGTGTCCCGCAGCACCATCATACGCTTCGGGCTTGTCGGCATGGGCGTGGCGCCAGCCGGCACGGAAAAGGCCAATACTGGTCATCACCATCTGTTAATCGATTCACCACTACCGCCGCTAGATCAACCCATTCCCAATGATCCGAATCACCTGCATTTCGGCGCCGGGCAGACCGAGGCGCAAGTCGCGCTACCGCTCGGCGTGCACACACTCCAACTGCTACTTGGTGACCAAAATCACATACCGCATGAACCGCCGGTTTACTCTACACCTATCAAAGTCACGGTGACGGCAACCGGGCGACGACCAGAGCCGCATCGGCGGCGCGCACGTTGGCGCTCTGGCTGATACCAATTGAGGAGCCTGCGAAGGTGACCGTGATAAAACCGCTTCACTGGTGGGTATCCGCGCTTTGCGGCCTCATCCTAGCGGCGCTTTCGATCAGCGCGGCCACGGCGGAGACGCGTGTCGCACTGGTCGTCGGCAACTCTCTTTATAAGAACGCGAGCCTTACGCTTAAGAACCCGAAAAACGACGCCCAAGACGTGGCCACGGTTCTCCGTACTTTAGGATTTGAGGTGATCGTTGCAATCGACGCCACCAAGCGGGATCTCGACCTCGCCATGACCCAATTCGCTCGCTCGGCGACGAATGCCGATACGGCGCTTTTCTATTATGCCGGCCATGCCATCCAGTATCAGGGGCGCAACTACCTATTGCCGATTGATGCGGAATTGGAAGACGAAATCAGCCTACGCTACCAGACGACATCGTTTGAGGACGTTCGCGCCGCAGTAGACCGCGCCGGCGGAGTCAAAATTGTGATCCTCGACGCTTGTCGCAATAACCCGATCGTCGATGATCTCAAGCGCAAGATGATGGGAGCTAGTCGGAGTGTCGACCTTTCACGTGGCTTGGCTCGAATCGACAGGGCCCAGGGCATAATAGTGGCCTACGCTACGGCAGCCGACGAGGTCGCGTCGGATGGCCCCGGCCGGAACAGCCCGTTTACCACTGCGCTGATCCAACGTCTCCAGGATCCGGGCCTTGAGGTCGCAAAGATGTTCCGGCGCATCGCCGCTGACGTGAATGAAATGACGCATGGCCGGCAGCGGCCCGAAATTTACGTCTCGCTGATCGACGAGTATTTTATCAATCAGAAAGACAGACTTGTTTGGGATCAGATAAAGGAATCTACCGATCCCAAGGCCTTTCGCGATTTCGTTGCCAATTTCCCTTCGTCGCCCCAGGTATCAGATGCACAATATCGCCTGGAAACGCTCGAGCAGTTAGCCCGCGTGAGACAGATGGAGAAGGAGCGAGTCGAACAAGAGGCTCTCAGGGCAAGGCGTGAGGAGGCCGAACGGGATCGCATCGAGCGCGAAACTGCGCAACGTCGACAGACAGAAGAGTCTGTAAGGCAAGAGATCGCGAAACAAGAGGCTGCGAAACAAGGGGCCGCAAAGCTAGAAGCCGCGAGGCAAGAGGCCGCGAGGCAAGAGGCCGCGAGGCAAGAGGCTGCAAAGCAAGAGGCCGCGACGTTGGTCATGCTGGATCAGGACAGGCTTAAGCGTGAGCGTGCTGATCGGGAACTTGCGCAGCGTCGCCATGATGAGGAGGAAAGCGCGAAGACGGCACAGGCCGACCGAGAAAAGCAAGCGCGCTTGACAGTCGAGCCCACGCCGCGGGTGCCGGGGTTATCGCAGGAACAAAATTGTAAGCTCGAAGAGGAGTGGTTGACGCGGCTGCGCGCCAATCCAGCAGCCGACCAGATCGCTCGTTTAGATCGCGAACTGAGCTGTGCGAAGCTCCGCCCGGAAATCGCCCGACTACGCGAAGCCGTAAATACAGCCAAGGCACATGCCGAGAATGTCACTTCACCGCCCGGGCCACCTCGCGCACAACCCGATCCGTCGCGTCAGCAGGTCGAGTCCACTCAACCGAAAGCTGACCCCGGCCCGCAAAAAGTGGCTGCGGCGCCGCCGCAGCAGCCCCTGTCCCAGCCGAAGTCTGTGTTGGGATTATCGCAGGAACAAAACTGTAAGCTCGAAGAGGAGTGGTTGACGCGGCTGCGCGCCAATCCAGCAGCCGACCAGATCGCTCGTTTAGAGCGCGAACTGAGCTGTGCGAAGCTCGGCCCGGAAATCGCCCGACTACGCGAAGCCGTAAATGTAGCCAAGACACATTCCCAGAATGTCACTTTACCGTCTGGGCCATCTCCCGCACAGCCCGATCCGTCGCGTCAGCAGGGCGAGGCCACTCAACCGAAAGCTGACCCCGGACCGCAAAAAACGGTTACGGCGCTGCCGCCGTCGTCCCTATCGCCAAACGAAGTCTGCAAGCGTGACGAGGAGACGCTCGCGCGGCTGCGCGCCAATCCAGCGCCCGATGAAATTACGCGTTTCGAACGCAACCTCGGCTGCGCGAGGCTGCGTCCCCAAGTCGTCAGGTTGCGGGAAAGCGTCGGCGCCAACTGAAGCGGCGGCAGCGGGAGGTCGGCAGCTCTCCTATATTCGCTTTACTATTGGCGGCCTTATCTGCCGCCTTTTTCTTGGCAGTCTTGTGAACCTTGTCAGATGCCCCAAGCCTGCCTTGCTGTCGGCCTTTCACGTACCACACGATTTTCTTGAATTCGTCCGTCACGCCTCCGTACACGAGAGCAATAATTTAGACGCGGCGGTCGAAATAAGTGGATTGCTGCAGGTTCATCCAGGCCTGCGGCCACAAAGTGAGACAGGAGCGTGACGATGAAATACAGGGTCGCCGTTGCTGCCCTCGCTATTTATACAATTGCATTTTCGGCTGCCGCACAACAGTCATCTGATCAGCGATCGGATAAATGGGGCTCTCTACGGCTGGCGCAAAATAAATGTCCGGCTGTTATCATCTCCTTCCCGCCGCACAAAGTTAGTCGAGACGAGCAGGACAATAAACTATCTAAGAATTTTAAATGGGACAAAGATTGCGTTGCGAGGTAGGTTGGCTTGTATAACGATGCCCTTGACGAATTGCAGGCGAAATTTCATTCACCAAAGTGCGATCCAAATCTCACCCAACATCATGTGGAACTATCGATTAAGGACCTCAAAGATATCTAGACAAAAACCTCAATCAAGTTTGTCGGCATCCATTGAAACCTTAGTGCGTCGCTTCGTTCTGTGATCCTCTAAACTGAAGTGTCGAGACCTCCGCGATTTGGTCGCGATCCGGTGGAAAGCAGACATAACTTGAACATCGCAGAAGTGAAGCGTTTGGCCCATCGCCGATATCGTCCGCCGAATCGATCCGCTAGGACCAGGAAACAGGATAAATCCTTAACTACGTCTACGGATAATCGCGCAAGGGCAAGCGCATGACCGCTTACACGCCGCGCCGCTGGCGGAAACCGGGCAGCAGTTCAAATTCTTGACCCAGAGGGACAACGGGGCCGTGGATAAGTCTGGCGTCTTTGCTAAAATCCAGTTTTCAAGGATTGGTCGATCCACTGATGGTGTCGTTGCCAACATCGCAAATCTTTTCATTCTTCTCAGGGTCGTTGGTGCAAAGGTAATTCTTGTTTGTTTTTGGGTCGGTGCAAGTGTACTCCCCCGCTGATCTGGTACATGTCCATTTTAATGAGGCGGGAATTCTCCTAAGATGGTTGGTTGCCTTGGCTTCAGTATTTTTAGAGGGTTCGGTGGCTTCAGTCCGCGTCGCAATCAGTGCTGAAAACCCGACCGCCATTACCCCCATTGCGACGATCCCGAAGCGTGGGCGTTTCGTCATAACTCCTCCCTTCCGATCCGAGCGGGATCGTAATTATTTGAGCCATTAACGGCCCCGACGTAGATAATCGTACTACTAGGACGCGAGAACAACAAACGGAAGACCCCGGACAGAATCAGGCGCACCGACCTCGTACTTGCCAAGAACGGCAGCAGCTCTCGCAAGTCGGCTCCTTTTAGGGGCAGGTCCTTTGTGGGCCGCGCCGGAACACCTGACGCTTGGCGAGGTCGAAAAGCTGTTCGAGGCGGCTAAGTGCGACAGGGGGTGAGCTAGTCGGGACGGAGCCGAGAAAAAATTGCAAGACGCGCGCCCTTCGCTTCAGTTATCGCAATGCAATGTCATGTCGGCTTTTGGGGGTAGATCGGACTCGCTCGTTACTTCTTCTGAGCCGTCTGTGATCGGGATATTGGCAACTCCCAACAATGCCGGTTTATGCGGTGGAGGCTCAGTATTCCTCGGCCAGCATGATGGTGATCACTCGCTCGGTCACTGATCGGTCGGCCGCGTCTGGTGAGTGGTGAGTGAGGCTCTTGTCGTAATAGTCGATCTTAAAAAAGATCACGTGACCGTCTGCTTCGAACGATCCAAAGTCGTGCTCTTCGTGCGGATCGTTGGCATGGCAGAAGTCGTCGTACACGGCGATTGTTTTGACGATGCGGGCGACAGCCTCGGCGCCGAGCGCGGCAACGCCACACGTCATCACTGCTGTGCCTTCGCTGAGGTTTTTACGTAGCCGGTCGTTAAGCGCGCGAACTTGTTCGGCTTTGGTCAATTCGGGCTGAGTGGTCACTGAAGCCTCCATGATTGTCTGGCGTGAGCCAACAGGGCCCGCGACGGCGTGAACGGCTGCCGTGGTGTTCGGCTGGCTAGGCGAGAGGTGATTTGAGATGCGGGAGAGGAAGACGGCGGCCCGTGGCGCCGAACGGCGAGTGAGGCGCGACCAGGCGGCCGTCATACTGTGTCTAGGGAGAGCCTACCGGCTCATATACACGTGCTGATTAGCGCAACTGTGTCACGATGGCGGACACACTTGGCCTGCTTGGGGTAGTCACGCCAGCGCAGCGTGAGCATGTCGCCGTTGCGCTCGAGCACGATGGCCTCCCACCAGCCTTCCTCAAGCGACTCTTGGGCGATCACCAGATGGCCTACCGCGATCTCTTGCCAGTTGCGAGGCAGGTTCGGCGGCGAGCCACCGGAGGTCGAGCCGGGCGCGCCCGAGGACCCACCTGCCGGCGGGCGCGTTGGCTCGGCGTTTCCGTTCGATGTCGCCGCGAGCAGCTTGTCGTAGAGGTCGCGGCGAATGAACGGCACGAAGGTTCGGCCGGTGGCATGAACCCGGCCAACCGGCAGCCGAGTAGCAAGCTCGGCGACCTTTGGATCGTTGCTCGGAAGAACTCGAAGCTGCAACTGGCTAGCGGCCTTGATTGCGCAAATGCCGCTCCGAATCGCGCTCCTTTCGGCTTGCCGCGGCTGTCGATGCCGAACAAGACTACTGGCGCCGGATAGGTCGTTGCCGGCGTGGGTTGCTTTGCTTTCGCTGTCGTCATAGTGCCTCCTGGAATCAAAAAGGGACCCGCAATGGGTCCCTGGGTTTCACCGGTTACGGCTTGCTCGGCAGCGGCTTTGCTGAGCCGACAAGCACGTGACAGCGTATGCAACTCGTTAGACGATGAGCTGCATGATCATTGTATTGCAACCTATAGTTGTTGTCAACAGTGCGCTTAAATCACTGAAATATAGCGATTTTCGCCTTTTCGGCTCGTAGAGCGATGCGATCGCAGCGTCGGAACATCTGACAATGCCTATTGTCGCAATGGGTGGCGTCGTCGATACGATTGCCATTGCAAATGTCGCGACCATCCGCGGCGCAATAACGCCAGATCGCGCTCTGCACGAACCGCGGAAACGTCTTGGGGAAGGTCGGATTAAACTGCCGCGTATCGATTTGGGCTGCGAGCAGGCCGAGAATGTCAGCGCATCCTCCTGGCCGATAGCAGCCGAGGCCGTAGAGGTGGTCGGCGGACAGACACCGCAAGATACCGGTTCGGTGCAGGAAATTATGAACGAGCGTATCTATTGCTACGAAGGTTGCGCCGGCTTCAAGCCACAGTGGCCGTCGCTTGCCGGCTGCGAGGAGTAAGAACGACAACGCCATCGCCAATACCTTGTCGGCAACCCCATAGAGATAGCGCATTGGGCCAACGATGGCTTCGCGAAGGGCTGCAAGTCGATCGGGTGACTGCGAATTCGCGCCGTCTAGTTGCCCGTCGATCCAGCCTACAAAATCGTCATCGGCGACGTCCCGCATGAACAGGAATAAGCTGTATGCCGTCTGGTTCAAGCGACCGTTGCGCAGCCGATGGCGGGGCAGGGGACACGCGTCGATGTGGCCGGGCTCCGAACACTTGTCAGCGCCTTTTTGATATCGGCAGTCGAAGAACCGCCAATAGCCGCCGAGCTTCGGGCACGATGGCTTTGCCGACAACGCTGCGGAAATGTCTGACCATCGGACGGAGCCATGCCGGGCCATATACCCCGAGGCGACCGAATCCGAAATCCCTTGAAAGCTCAGGACCTCAATCAACCAGTCGAACAGGGCGCGGGTGTCGTGGTCTCTGACCGCGCGAACAACGCCGCGATCTCGCAGATCGTTTTGAATGTCCTCAAGATATGACGCGGAGCCCGCAAGGCAACACGTGGCATGGACCAAATCAATCGCGTAGGTCAGATTGGCGTTGGCGTGAGGGGCTTTCTTTTCCTTGCTGTAGTCCACGAAGAGGCGCCATCGAATCCGCCGCGAGCTCCAGCGCGACCTTTGTCGAACTGCCTATTTCGCAAATACTTCCTTGGTCGGTGTGCAGGAATTCGAAGAGTGGTTCAGATCATCGAGACAAGTTTGCGCTGGGCGTCGGTGTCGCCGTCGATATACCGCTGGGTTGTTTGGATCGAGCGATGGCCTGCCAACAGCTGAACGTCGCGCAGCGATCCGCCTGCCTTATGGACGAGCCGGGCCGCTCGGGTAATGAATGTCCGGCGTCCGGAATGAGACGAGCACCCTTCCAGGCCGACATACTCATACGCCCGGCTAAACCAAACAACGATGCTAAGCGCGGTCATCAGGCCGCCCCGCTCGGATCGAATCACGTGGCTCGATCCAGCCGAAGCCCAACGCCAAACCAAAAGAGCGTCGGCAAGATCGGAATGTATCGGGATCAGCCGGCCGCGGCCTTTCTTGGCGGCGCAGTCTCGCAGTTCGATCACGTGGCCGATTTCGCCGCTCGCGGCCAATACCATGTCCCACATCAGGCTGGCGATTTCGCCCGCCCGCAGGCCTGCTTTCGCGGACAACAGAACAATCACTCGGTTACGGATTGGGTGGCGGGTGGTCTCGGTGAAGGCTAGGAGATCTGCCACATCAAGCGGTGAAAGTATCTTAGCTCGTTTGCCAAGCATTCGCTGAATCCAATATACAAAAGCGTATCGCGTAAAATTGCGACCTGCAATCCAAATCAATGTCAGGTTTGATCTAGTTTCAAACAAATAAGGAAACGGCACATCGCCTTGAGGCCGCAGATTCGCAGCTCCAGGCGTAATGATCGAGCGTTCAAGAACGTACAAAAGCGAGCAGCGTAGTGAAGTCTTGTCTGTCCGCGGCCTTGAGTGCGGCGATGTAGGTCGCGCGAGTCTCGTCAGCCGCTCTTAGAGTGCCTCTACCCCATGTGAAGCGCTTGCCTCCTAATTTTACGATCAGAATATCGGCCATCAGGCGCGACCAGCGTCCGTTTCCGTTCGGGAACGGGTGAATGGAAACGAGCGCATGGTGAAATCGAACCGCAATCTCATCCTGTGAAAACGTCTTATTCTCTGTCCAGTAGCGGGTTTGCTCCATCGCCTCGTATAGGCGAGGCAGAATCAATTGCCGTTCAACGCCGAGATTCTTATCCGATGTTCGATACGTTCCCGCCCAATTCCAAACATCGCGGGACATCCGGCGATGAAGATTGCGGCCAAAGGGCTCGCCGACGAGGTTGTCGAGTAGCGGTTCGGCGAATTTCTGCTTCGGGTCGATTTTGTTGAAGAAGTCGGTGAGTAATTCGAGATGGATCAGCCCGGCCATTCGAATGCCCCCGATTGCGAGCGGCTGATGGTCTCAGGCTGGGTGAGGGCTCGGCATCGGCATCAG
>Ga0302326_10017445_pt1 | contig 14982 bp, 13 predicted proteins | sample Palsa_T0_3_FD_202264 | JGI IMG/M metagenome (GOLD analysis project Ga0302326, IMG submission 202264) | Peat permafrost microbial communities from Stordalen Mire near Abisko, Sweden - Palsa_T0_3 | ecosystem: Environmental > Terrestrial > Soil > Palsa > Peat permafrost | place: Sweden: Abisko... | reverse complement strand
GGGCACTGCGTTGTCCCAGCAGGCTTTCTCCAAGTCATACAAGCGCAACTGTAGGCCGGGGACAACGCGCTTATATTCTTCCCGCGAAAGCTTCTTCTTCAAGTTAATGTTTTCGAGCATGGTGGAAGGTCAATTCTACGCACCTCTGCGATGGGTTTACCGCCAATTGTACTAAGGAGAAGAATTGCCAACGATTCGACGGATAGATTGCATTGACAGTCCGGCTGCTCGCAGTTAGGCTTCGACTCGCCGCCTTCGGACGCGAGCGGTAAATGGCGAGACGATACTAACGTCCGTTTGGATTCGCGAAGTACGAGTGTCACATGAACGAACGCACGCCTTTCTGGAAAACCGTCCCAGCAACTTCACGGGCCGTCGGCCTGCTGGGAGTCTTCCTGCTCTTCAGCACCATCGGCTTTTCCAACGATGTTATCCAGTTGGGCCGCGAGCCTGTGCTGGTGCTTGTTTTGGCCGTCCTGTTGTATGGCGGCTTCGCCGTCGCATATGCCGCAGCGGGAACCGTGTTTGAACAACAGCGGTGGAAGGCGATTGCGCTGATCTTTATCGTCCAGATGGTGGCTATGAATCTGGTGTATAGGTTGATCCCAGTGCCCCCGCCTCCAGCCCAGATGGGCGCTGCCGACATTGCTCGCGTGAGTGAGCGGCTTGGGGTAAGCGCCTACGCCAATATTGCCGCCATGGTTTTGGGCTATGTGTGTTTCGTTTATGTCTCGATTACCGAAGGCCGTCGCTACTTCCGGGCCCATGCGGAAATTGAACTGGCGAGCGAGATACACCGAACGCTCGTCCCGGCAATTGATATCAAGACCTCCGGCTTCGAGTTCTACGGCCGCTCCATCCCCAGCGGCAAGGTGGGCGGCGACCTGATTGACGTGTTTCAGGATGAGCGCGGCTGGATTGCCTATGTTGCCGACGTTTCCGGCCACGGAGTTGCGCCCGGTGTGGTCATGGGCATGGTCAAGAGCGCTGCCCGCATGCGGCTGTCCTGTAGCGACCAAAGCGTCGGGCTGTTGGAGAGTCTCAACTCCGTGCTCTACTCGGTCACGCGGCCGGAGATGTTCGTCACCTTCGCCTACCTGGCGTCAAACGGAAGGCAATTAGATTGCTCCCTCGCCGGGCACCCCGCCATCCTGCACTATCACGCCGCGACCAAGGAGATTACCGAGATTTCGTGTTCCAACCTGCCGTTGGGGATGTTTGACGGCCAACAGTTTGCCAGCGACTCGGTCGAGTATGCTGGCAACGATCTCTTCCTGATGCTTACAGACGGCCTGCTCGAAGTGGAAAACGCCAACGGCGAAGAGTTTGGCGTTGCGGCCGTAAAGGCAATCGTGTTGGAGCACGCCGCCGATTCAGTCAATACAATTTTCCAAGCCCTGGTCACGGCTGCCCAACGTCATGGCCACGCAACTGACGACCAGTCGCTGCTTATCGTCCACTCCCGCGCTAGTTCCTCTTAACCCAACTACATGATCTTCCTGCGACGCGCCGCGCAGTTATCTTCGGGCGAACTGAGGAGGATAATGAGGAATGTTCATGTCACTTTTGTACGACTGTCTCTTCCCTGCAATGTGGGTCGGTTATTCGGTGTACTGGTGGGTGATGTCGAAGGACGTCAAAGAAACCGAGCGCCAGGAGCCGGCGTCGTCGCGGATTACGCGGATGGTTTTGATTGTTTGCGCATTCGCGCTTCTCTGGTTACCGAGCGTTCCCCTTCCTTTGCTGAACCGGCGATTTCTTCCGCTGGGAGTCTGGTATTTCTGGAGCGGCGCGGTAATCACCGCCAGTGGTCTCCTCTTTTCCGTCTGGGCGCGCCGTCATCTGGGCAAAAACTGGAGTCAGGCCGTCACCCTGAAGGAGGATCATGAACTCATCGCAAGTGGACCCTACGCACTGGTTCGCCATCCCATCTATACCGGGCTTCTGTTGGGATTTGTTGGTTGCGCAGTCGCCCGTGGCGAATGGCGCGGCCTACTTGCGGTTGCCCTTGTTTTCGTCGCGCTATGGCACAAACTTAGGCTCGAAGAAAAGTGGATGCGGGCGCAGTTCGGCGTCTCGTATGAAACCTACTCTCGACATGTGGCGGCGCTAGTGCCATATATCGTCTGAGCAAAAGGCATTCAATGAGGAAGAAACGGGCATTGTAACTAGATTGTCATACTTCTTGTATATGCTCGTGATCGCGCCGGAAGGTATCAAGCGGACGGATTGAAGCTCTGCGGTTAGGACGCGGTCCAAATTCATCCCCGAGGCCCTCTCATAATTGGTCATGACTTGCATCAGGGCACGACTTCAGTCGTGCCGCTAAGAAACCGCAATGGAACGTCGGGCTTTGGCCCTTGCAAATCCGCCCTCAGGGGCTAAAGCCCCAAGCATTACTGGGCCCATTACGGCACGACTGAAGCCGTGCCCTGATACAAATCGACTTATGAGGTAGGTTAGAAATTACCCGTATGCTCCTGACTAAACTCGCTGCCGTCTTGCTCTGCTCCGCAACCACGCTGGCCGCCCAGAACCTTCCCGCCGGGACAGCAATTCCCGTTATGCTGAATTCGACCCTGAAATCTAGTGACGCCAAGGCGGGTGACAAGCTCGAGGGGAAACTCATGCAGCAGGTGTTGTTGCCGTCCGGCGGAAAAATCAAGTCGGGATCGCACGTCACCGGACACGTGGTTTCGGCCGGCCTGACCGGATCCGTCTCGCACCTCACCGTAATGTTCGACGATCTTCAGGACCAGGGACGCACGATTCCCCTGAATGTCGGCGTGCTCGCCATAGCTGCCACGGAGAATGTTTTCCAGGCGAAAACTCCCATCGACGCCATCTCGACCTACGAATCCTCCTACGGGTGGACCACGAAACAAGTGGGTGGCGATGTGGTATTCCGCGGTCGCGGATATATTGCCTCGCCCGAAGGAAAAGTCGGACGCTGGAACGGGAACGGAGCCTGGGGGAAGTTGACGCCTGCCGGCGATTGCCCGCCTGCGGACGTCAACGATCAAGTGCAGGCGCTGTGGGTGTTTTCGACTACCGCGTGCGGGATCTACGGCCTTGAGAATCTGAAGCTTGCTCAGGCGGGAAGCACTTCTCCCATGGGACAAATCACGCTGGAATCGGCGAAGCAGATCCTTGTCCGAGAGGGCAGCGGCTGGCTCTTGGTGGTAAATGCAGCCTCCGCCAATCCGGCGAGCTCAAAGTAGCTCGCTGCTCCCGTCAGAACCGCTAACGGGCCAGTCTGTGGCGAGGGCCGGCGTCGTTGTTGGGCCGGTGGAGCTACCGGCAGCCTTCATCACTCCCCGGTTTACAAGGTTACAGGCTTCCCTTGCAGGCAGGCCTGTTGGTGCGGGACAAGCCCTGGCCAGGGAACAACAATAGTGGAAATTGACTGGGAAGAAGACTTGCTTTGGTGCTACTGGAAAAAGCCCCTTGAGTGGTCTGTACAAGAACACTCGTCGGCAAGTACCTTGAACGTAGCTCCCAGCGACAATAAAACCTACAAAAACCCTTTATGAACAACTCTGTCTCTCATCCAGTGGAAAGGAAACGTAAGCGGAGCTGCCGCTTACTTCGATAGTATGGCTGACCATCCGTTTATGCCCGCAGAGATAGAGGTTGCTCTAGGTGGCCGGTACATCATTGGGCCCGAAATCGCCGTCGGCGGTCAGGGGGTAGTTTTTAGGGCAACCAGAATTTCTCAGCTGGACGGCACGCCGGCTGACGACCTTGTCGCTCTGAAGTTAAACCTCTATCCCCATCAGGAGGTTCGTGTACAACGCGAGATCACGGCGATCGAGAACCTCTCAGATCCAGGCTTGGCCCGGCTGATCGAACATGGCTATTGTGACGTGGCCGGTAGACGCACGCGATATGTCGCATGGGAATTCGTGGAAGGACAAGCCTTGAGTAGTCGGCTGAGAATCGGCGGCCGGCTGCTGGACACCGAAGTGCTGCCGATAGGGCGCGATGTCGCGACTGCAATTTCAGCCATCTGGTCGCGCCGAATTGTTCATGGGGACATAAAGCCCTCGAACATTATGCTTAAAGATTCCGGTGGGGCCGTTCTCATCGACCTCGGTGCTGCCCGCGATTCAGAGCACGACAATACTATGGCTGCACGCAAGCCTTTTGGAACGTTAGGCTACTTTTCGCCCGAGCAGGCTAGAGGCGAGATGGTGTCCTGCGCTTCGGACATTTTTTCGCTTGGCGTAGTAATGCTGGAATGCTTACTTGGACGGCATCCTACGGCCTACAACCAGAGCGGCTTGGAAGAAGGCTTCCGGGCGACCAACTTCAGGCTGGGAGCGAACCCAGGCTTGCTAGGCATGTTAGATAGGATGCTGTCGGTTCGTCAGTTGTTTAGGCCGATTCCTGCCGACCTTAGCCGTTATTTCGAAAAGCTGGAGCAGAGAATGGAAGCGGAGTCTACGGCAGGCGCTCGCGCACCTCAGAGAGCTCAGGGCATAGCGTAAGCAATCCTTGCCACCACGCCTCGGTTGTGAGACAGCTCTTATCGAAATGAAGTACCACCAGCCTTGACCCTCTGAATAGCCCATCCATGAGTTGCTGCGCGGTGGCAGCGATCCCCCCTTCCGTGCGAGCCGCGTTGCAGGGGGAAAACTGTGGTGTCCAATAAACCAGTACGCTGAATTGGGCACGACCCCGGATGCCTGTGACGACAGAAACCAGAGGGTCATGCGAGGGTCCCGGAAAATCCCCCACAATGAAAACAAAGCCCACCAGTCATGGAGGGCAGTTGCTGAAAACAAAAGAAGTTAGTGGAGCCGACGATCGGACTTGAACCGATGACCTGTCGATTACGAATCGACTGCTCTACCAACTGAGCTACGTCGGCTTGGCTTGATTGTAAATGTGGCGAGAGGTTACCGTAAAGGGACATCCGGCCCCGTTTTCCACTGTTTTCAGGGATTTCCACTTGCTTCGCAACTGCTGTCTTCGGATAATGAATACAAGCTCAGCTGGCGACTCCGAGCTTACATGAATCGATATTGTCGAGCGGACGTCCTTCGGATCCTGCACATCACGGCCCAGCAACTTGCGGGCTGGCAACGGGCAGGACTTGTTCCTATTTCCGAGACGTTTACCTTTTACGACCTTCTCCAACTTAAAAAGATTCGCGACCTCCGCGCCAAGCGGGTGCGTCCGGCGGTAATCCTGGAATCGCTGCAAGCGATGCAGAAGCAAGTGGCCGGTATGGAAAATCCCCTGATTGAGGCGAGCGCCTTCAGCGTTGGTTCGCGTGTGGCCTATCGCCACCAGGGGCGTGTGGTAGAGCCGATCGCAGGACAGTTTGTTCTGGAATTTGGCCCGGTGGGGACGGTGGTATCTACGAATTCGGCAGTCTCGAACGGCAAAGTGAAGCCCATCGTCAACTACGACGATGTAGTTGAGCTGTTCACCCGCGGGGTGGCAATGGAAGAGCATCCCAGCACCCACGACGAAGCCATTCGCACCTATCGGCGGGTACTGGAAATTGAGCCTGACCACGCCGCCACTCATATCAACCTGGGCACTCTTTATTACAACCGGCAGGATTTTGTCTCCGCCGAAAAACATTATCGGGCCGCAGTCGCGGCCGACGCGCGCTACGCTCTAGCCTACTTCGACCTCGGCAATGTGCTGGACGAAACTGAGCGGGTCGAGGATGCGGTCATCGCCTATCGCAGCGCCATCCAGCTTGCTCCCACCTACGCCGACGCACATTACAACCTGGCCCTGGCTTACGAACGTCTGGGGCAAGCCCGGCGCGCTCTGTCTCATTGGAAGGCCTACCTCAAGCTCGACAGCAGTGGCCCCTGGGCGGTCCACGCCCGAAACCAGGTCGCCCGCATCCTGGAAACGGACCCGCTGAAGATCGTCTACAAACAACCGAAGTAAGAACCCGCTCAAACCATCACCAATCATTCCGCCGGAAGGCGCTTCTCGTACTCTCCCCTGGCCTTGGTGTAGATCGCCCAGAAGGCTTCCGGTTCGCGGCCTTCCAGACGATCGACCAGCACCGTAAGATGAGAGTGCCAGCCCGGACCGACTGCGAGCATCGCTTTGCGATCGCGCAGGCGGCGATGGGTGACAACCAATCGAACTTTGTCGCTTTGCGGAGTCAATTCAAACGTGACCTCCGACGGCCCGTCCTTGCCGCTTCCCCAGGTAAGACTCAGCCGCCGCGGCGGTTCGAAGCGCGTCACCGTGTGCGGCGTGGTCTGGCCTTCCTCGGCGCCTTTGAACTGCTCGGGGACGGGTGCAGTATTGCGCGACAGGCTGGAATGCCGGAACGTTAGCTCGACCGTCCCGCCCACGCGCGGCTCCATCTCGCCTGAGGCCAGCCACGTTGCGCGCTTGTCCGACTCCGTCAGATAGGCCCAAACGCGCTCGATAGGGCCGGGCAATATCCGCTCAAAGCGAAGCGTGCCCGGCTCGACAAGGGTGGCGTAGCCGCCGCTCGCGCTCTGCAACCAGGCCGCCAGCCCGTCGAGGATCATCGTCCAGCCCTGACGCGTGCGATCGATCCACTCGGGTAGCACAGCTTCATGCGTCAAAGTCAGATCGCAGCCCCCGGCAGAAGGGACAATGTCGATAGTCACGCGAGTGTTTTCGGAAGAATACTTTGGTACTTTGAACATGAAGACGAGCCGCCGCGGCCGGTCAAGCTCGACATATTCACCGAAGTGTTCGACGTCGTCACCTTCGCGTCGAATCAGCAGGAACTTCCCGCCGACGCGCGCGTCGATCTGTACGCTCGTCATTTGCCCTGTGGGCGTGGCGAACAACCACTTCCCCGCGGTATCAGGATCCAGCCAGGCATCAAACACCCGCTCGGGCGAAGCATCGAAGTGCCGGGTTATGCGCAGCACACGCTCAGAATCGACGGTCATTTCAAGTGTCCTTTCTGGTCTTCGTCTTCGGCCTTAAGCAGAGCTTCCAGAGCATCGAGCCGCTGGTTCCAGAAGCGGTCGTAGTAGCGCAGCCATTTGTCGGCGGCCATCAGCGGCGCCGGCGCAATGCGGCAGATGTGCCTGCGTCCCACCACCCGGCGGCGTACCAGCCCGGCCGATTCCAGCACTCTTACGTGCTTGGAGGCCGCAGCAAATGACATCTTGCAGGGCGCCGCGAGCTCGCCGATGTTGCGCTCTCCCGCGGCCAGGGAGCGCAGCATCGCGCGCCGTGTAGGATCGGCGAGGGCATGAAAAACGCTGTCGAGGGATGCCGCGCGTTGTGCAACCATGTGGTTGAATATATAACTGGCGAAAACTGTTTGTCAACCACCTGGTTTAATAATGTTTCTTGCAACCGTCGTTGGCCTGAGGCAGCTCGTGACCGGGCTCGCCAAGCTGCCAGCGCCAATTAAGCCCTGGCGAACGTCTGCCTAAGCGAGATTGCGGTAAAATCAAGCGTTTCCTATCTTATCTATAAGGATTGCCATCGTGTCCGAAGCTACCGTCGTCGCCCATCCGCCCGCTCCCTTGGTTTCGCTTACCGAAGATGAAATGCTCTTCCGCGATACCGTCCGCCAATTTGCCGATGAGAGCCTTCGGCCACACGTGAAAGAGATGGACGAAAAAGGCGTCTTTGAGCACTCCCTCATCGAACAGTTCTTCCAACTGGGCCTGATGGGCATTGAAGTCCCCGAGGAATACGGCGGCGGAGCGGGCACATTTTTCGAAGCCATTCTCGCCGTCGAGGAGTTGTCGCGCGTCGATCCCTCAGCTGGCGTCATCGTCGATGTGCAGAACACGCTGGTCAACAATGCCCTGCTGCGCTGGACGACCGCCGATCAGAAGAAACGCTACCTGCCGCGTATGTGTAAAGACACGGTGGGCGCTTACGCACTGAGTGAAGCGGCCTCGGGCTCCGATGCCTTCGCATTGCAGACGCGCGCAGAGCTCAAGGGCAGCGAGTACGTTCTGAACGGCCAGAAGCTCTGGATCACGAATGCCAAGGAAGCCGGGGTCTTTATCCTGCTGGCCACCGTGGATCCCACAGCGGGGTACAAGGGCATCACGGCGTTTATCGTGGAGAAGAGTTTTCCCGGCTTCACCGTCGGCAAGAAGGAAGACAAACTCGGCATTCGCGCCTCCAGCACTTGCGAGCTGATCCTGGACGACTGCCGCGTACCCAAGGACAACGTGCTGGGCGACGTGGGCAAGGGCTACAAGATCGCGATTGAGACGCTGAACGAAGGCCGCATCGGCATCGGTGCGCAGATGCTGGGGCTGGCGCGCGGCGCCTGGGAGTTTGCCGTCAAGTACGCGCAGGAGCGCAAACAGTTTGGCCGCGCTATCGCCGAGTTCCAGGGCATTCAATTCCAGATCGCGCAGATGGCGACGGAGATTGAAGCTGCCCGCATGCTGCTCTACAACTGTGCCCGCATGAAGGACGCTGGCATGAGCTTTCTGAAGGAAGCCGCGATGACCAAGCTGTACACCTCGCAGGTGGCTGAGCGCGTGGCCTCGCTGTGCGTTGAGATCTACGGCGGCTACGGCTTCACCAAAGACTATCCGGTGGAGAAATTCTTCCGCGACTCCAAGATCGGCAAGATCTACGAAGGCACCAGCAACATGCAGTTGCAGACCATCGCCAAGCTGGTGATGAAATAGTTGTCGGTTGTCAGTCAGCCCAAAAGCCCCGCCCTAGCCAAAGGACGGCTAGAACGGGGCACCCAATTCCGCCTGCAATCCTTCCCCATAGCACCTAAGAGGCCCACACTAACAGCTGCAGCTCTCACTTTTTTCCCACACATTATGCACTAAAGTCGCTCTGGCGATGATATGCTTCGCGGGAACAGCGTGTCCCGCTCTCTCTCTACGGTAGGGAAGGAAGAGCAAAGGAGAACCGCCATGCACCGAAAATCACTAGCCTATCTGCTGCTGACCGCCGCCTTGCTGCTAGCCACCAGCTTTGCATTCGCGCAGAACAACCCCTGCAACGGAATCACCCTGGGACCGATGGGCAGCTTTAACGGGTTCGTTCCCTTTCCTGCCAACAGTCTATGGAACACCAACATCGCCAACGCGCCGGTCGACCCCAACTCGGCTGCGATCATCAACTTCATCGGCAACAATGTGGGGTTGCATCCCGACTTCGGGGCCGGGCTTTATGACGGTCAGACGATCGGCATCCCCTACATTGTGGTACCCAGCACCCAGCCGCTGCTCAGGATTAACTACTCCTTGTACGGCGACGAGAGCGATCCCGGCCCTATGCCGATCCCATCCAACGCCCTGATTGAAGGCTTTCCGATGCCGGGCAATGGCGACCGGCACGTGCTGATATTAGACAAAGGCAATTGCTGGCTCTACGAGCTGTACTACGCGTTCAATACAGGCCCCCTGGGATGGAGCGCCGGCTCGGGCGCGGTGTGGGACCTGGAGGCCAACGAAATGCGCCCTTACACCTGGACTTCAGCCGATGCGGCAGGCCTGCCCATTTTGCCTGGCCTGGTCCGCTATGACGAGGTGCAGGCCGGGGCCATCAACCATGCCATTCGCGTGACACTACAGAACAGCCTGGAGGCATTCACGCCGCCCGCTTCGCATTGGGCAGCCAATTCCAGCAATCAGTACGCCGCCCCCATGGGGATGCGGATGCGCCTGAAAGCGAGCTTCGACATCTCCGGCTTCTCGCCCCACAACCAGGTGATCCTGACCGCACTGAAGCAGTACGGCATGATCATGGCCGATAACGGATCGTCAATGTTCATCACCGGCACCACCGATATGCGCTGGAATAACAGTGATCTTGGCGACCTGCACGGAGTAACGGCCTCCGATTTCGAGGTGGTGCTGATTTCACCGCTGTATACACCGCAGAATGTTCCGACGGGATCGAATCCCACCATCAACAGCTTCACGGCCACCTCGTCTGGTGGCTCGGGGCAACCTGTTACTTTGAGTTGGACGGTGACAAACGGGGAGTACTACATTGTTTCACCCGGGGTGGGAGCGATTCGTGGCAATAGCGTCACCGTATACCCCACGGCGACGACCACTTACACGCTGTATGCCACAAATCAGTACGGGCGATCGACGGGACAGGTTACGGTGACGGTGCCGTAAGTAGTTTGCCTCATCACTCAACCGAACGAAGATTAGAACAAAGCGCCCGAGCCGGTGTCGGCAGCAGAAAACCGTGGCGCCGTCTAAAGCCCGCTCAGATCTCGAATATCGGCTTGTAAGGCGCGGCTAAAGCTGCGCCCCTTCAAAACCCGGAAGGAACGCTTCCCTTACCGCACCACGCCTTCCAACGGCGAGCTGGCCGTTGCGTACAGCTTCCTGGTCATGCGGCCGGCAAGATACGCCTGGCGGCCGGCGATAACGGCATTCTTCATCGCCTCGGCCATCAGCACGGGGTCTTGCGCTCCGGCGATACCGGTATTCATCAGCACGCCATCGACGCCAAGCTCCAGGGCAATGGTCGCATCCGACGCGGTGCCCACTCCGGCATCGACGATCAGTGGTACGTCCGTGATGATCTCGCGCAGGATGCGGATGCTGGCGCGGTTCTGGATGCCCATGCCGCTGCCGATAGGCGCTCCCAGGGGCATGACCGCGGCCGCTCCGGCGTCAATGAGCCGCTTGGCAACCACAATGTCATCAGATGTATATGGCAAAACAGTGAAGCCTTCCTTCACCAGCACGCGGGTGGCTTCGATGGTCGCTTGCACGTCGGGAAACAACGTCTGCTGATCGCCGATGACTTCGACCTTGACCCAGTCAGACAGGCCAACCTCACGGCCCAGTCGTGCGGCGCGGATAGCCTCGTCGGCGGTGTAGCAGCCGGCGGTATTGGGCAGCAGAAAATATTGCTTAGGGTCGATAAAGTCGAGCAGCGACTCTTTGCTGCGATCCAGGTTGACGCGCCGCACCGCGACGGTGACCATCTCAGCGCCACTGGCGGCGATGGCGCGCGCCGTCTCCTGCCCCGACTTGTACTTGCCCGTACCCACGATGAGGCGCGAGCGGAACTGCCTGCCTGCAATAGTGAATGAGTCCATACCCGTATTGTAAATCGCAGAGACAGAAAGGGGCGGTGACGTAAGCATCGATGGGCTCATTCGAAGATCCCATCTCTGTCGCGAAGCTTGGTCACGACAGAGTGGGACTGAGCGCTCCATCACTGAGGATTGGTGGTGGTGGTAGTAGTCGAAGTGGAGTTGGACTGCGGCGGCGGATTGGTTGTAGTCGTGGTGGTCGAACTGGTCGGCGGCGGAGTGGTAGTGGTGGTTGTCTGATCGGTTGTGGTCTTCTGATGATGCTGCTTTGTCTTGGTCGTGGTGTGGGTGGTCTGCGTCGTCTGCGGCTGGCCTTCCGTAGTCGTGGTCGTGCTCTGCGAGGTCTGCGGCATGGGGTCTGGACTCGTTGTGGTGGTGGTCGTGCTCTGCGTCGTGGGCTGCGACGGGTTCTGAGTCGTGGTGGTGGTCGTGCTCTGGCTCTGGGCCACTGCCGACAGCGAGAGCCCCAGCATCAAAGCCATTCCGGCCAAAAACATTCCGGTCCTTTTAGCAATCATTTTCGTCTCCTTCCTCAGGTCGAGCGCGCCTGCAGGGGTGTTGCCAACGCTCCCAGTGTTGAGATGCCGTTTGTCGCATTTTGCGATGCCCGTCGCAAATCACACAGTCGACGCCTCCAGCCCCTCATTGCAAAGCAAGCCGCCGTTGCAGTTGACCCTCTTTCTCGCACTTCCCTACAATCGAAGATTCCGTACTCATATAGGAAGAATTCATGGCGCTTGAGCTTTTCAATACTCTGTCCGGCAAGATCGAAGAGTTTCACCCCCTGGAAGACAACCTGGTCCGCATGTACGCCTGCGGGCCCACGGTCTACGACTACGGCCACATCGGCAACTTTCGTACCTTCATCGTGGTCGACACTCTGCGCCGTTTCCTTAAGCAGAGTGGCTTCAAACTGAAGCACGTGATGAATATCACCGACGTGGATGACAAGATCATCCGCAACGCCGCGCGCGACGGCGTGACGGTACACGAGTACACGAAGAAGTATCGTGAGGCGTTTCTGGAAGACGCCGACGCGCTGAACATCCAGCATCCCGAGCTGATCGTGAACGCCACCGACCACATTCAGGAGATGGCGCACTTCATCGCGGTGCTGGTGGACAAAGGCTACGCGTACCGCACCGATGACGGCTCGTATTACTTCCGCATCGCCAAGTTTCCCGAGTACGGCAAGCTGTCGAAGAAGGATTTCGCCGGGATGGCGGACGGCGCGCGCGTGGATGTAGATGAGTACGACAAAGACAACGCTCGCGACTTCGCGCTGTGGAAGGCGCCGAAGCCGGGCGAGGCGCAGTGGGACACCGAGATTGGGCCAGGACGCCCGGGCTGGCATATTGAGTGCTCGACCATGTCGATGAAATATCTGGGCGAGACTTTCGATATCCATCTCGGCGGCGAGGACCTGATCTTTCCGCATCACGAGAACGAGATCGCGCAGTCCGAGGCGGAAACGGGCAAGCAGTTCGTGAAGCTCTGGATGCACTCGCGCTTTCTGCTGGTGGAAGGCGAGAAGATGGCCAAGAGCGCGGGAAATTTCTTCACCGTGCGCGACTTGATCCTGATGGGACACAAACCGTCGTCCATCCGCTTTCTGCTGATGTCGGTTCCTTACACCAAGCAGCTCAACTTCACCTTCGATGGCTTGACCCAGGCCGCGAACTCGGTGGAGCGGCTGCGCAATTTCAAACTGCGGCTGGAGACTTCACAATTCCCGGAAGGCGCGAATGCCGCGATGGCGGAGATCGCAAAGAAGGCTTCCGCGGAGATGACTGCCGGGTTGAACGACGACCTGAATACGGCGCAAGCGCTGGGTGCCATCTTCGACATGGTGCGCGATGTGAATGCCGCAGCCGACGTGGGCGATGTCCACAAAGACGATGTACCGGCCCTGCTCAAGGCGCTGGAGCAGTTCGAGGAAATCTTTGCGGTGTTGAAGGACGACGATGCTGCGAAAGTGCGGGCGACGGTCGAATGGGCAAAGGCCGAAGGCCTCGAGGACAAGATCAGCCCGGCAACGGCAGAGCTGGCGAAGGCGGCATCGCTGTCGGATGAAGAAATTGAGAAGCTGGTCGCGGAGCACTCCCAGGCGCGCAAAACGCGGGATTTTGCGCGGTCGGATGCGATTCGTGCGCAACTAGCGGAGAACGGCGTCATTCTGGAGAACACCAAAGATGGCGTGAGGTGGAAGAGGAAGTGACTAGTGGCCGCTGGTCAGTGGCCACTGGTTTTGAACGCTTTGATCACGATGTCATTGGGTTGGTTGCCGACGGGAATCAGCGTTACCAGAGCGCGATCAGCGCTGATCTTCGAGTTGTCCCGCGTCTTCACTGTCCGCACGACCGCGACATCACCCGATCCGGAATCCACAACCAGCAGATGCGCTTCATCGGGAGTAAGCGCGAGCGCGTCAGGATGGTTACCAACCTGGACGGCGCCAATGACGCGGCCTTCATCGATGGCATAGACGCTCACCGTACCCGATCCGAAGTTGCTCATGTAGAGCAGCGTGTTGTCGGAGGTAACGATGCCGTGCGAAGGATTATCGCCGATAAGATAGCTGCCGCCGACCTCGTTCGTGCCCGTCTCGATAATCGAAAAGCTGTTGCTGTTGAAGTTACTGACGAACAGCTCACCGCCATCGGGTTTGAGGGCAAGCTGGACCGGCAGCTGCCCTACGTCGAGATAGGCCAGCAATCGGCCTGACTTCAGATCAACGGCCGCGACCTGGTTTGATCCCGGGCAAGCCACGAAGACTTTGCTGTTGTCGGGCACGATGGCCAGGTACTGCGGCTGACTACAGACCTTGACGGTAGTGCGCACGGCGAGCTTTTCCGCATCGATGATAGAGATCGAATCGTCGGCGCGATTGCTGGAAACCATGAGCTTGCCATCCGTCGAAACCTTCACCATTCCCGGCCCGCCCCCGACCCGAATGGTCGCGATGACGGCCCGCTTCGCCAGATCGATGACGGAAACGTTCGCCGAGCCGGAGTTCGCGACATAGGCGCGCTTGCCGTCGGACGAGACCGAAACGTAGTACGGCTTGGCGTGAACGCCAATGGTCGCGACCACCTGATTGCGTTCGGCATCGATGATGCTGACGTTGTTGGAATCGGCGTTAGCAACGTAGATTTCGTTGCGCGTGAGGTTGGCGGCGACACCGGTGGGAGCGCCACCAACAGAGATCGTCTTTACGTTGCGAAGCTGCAACAGATCGATGACGCTGACCGAGTTGCTCTTCCCGTTACTGATGTAGGCGTATTCGTGATAGCCGGGCGCGACGGTTCTGTCCTGATGGCACGCGGCAATCGTTGTGACGACCAGCAGCAGCAACAGCAGTGCGATCAATCGGACACGACTGCGCCACGGCGTCCTCGCAGGCATTATCGAGCGGCGGTTCCGGCGCTTGCCGCAACCGAAGCGGGACGGCGGGCCTCGGGATTCGCGACGGTGTCGGCCACGCTCCGGCCAAGCACTTTGGCGATCTGGCGAATTTCGACCATCAGCTGGTCGAACTGATCGGGATACAGCGACTGCTTGCCGTCGCTCAGCGCGCGATCAGGATCGGGATGAACTTCGATGATCAGGCCATCGGCGCCTACTGCAACCGCAGCGCGCGAGAGCGGCGTTACCTTGTTGCGTTTACCGGTGCCGTGGCTGGGATCGACGATGATAGGCAGATGGCTCAGGCGCTGCACCGCCGGCACCACGCTGAGGTCGAGCGTGTTGCGGGTGTGATCGGCAAAGGTACGGACGCCGCGCTCGCACAGCACGACATTGTAGTTGCCCTCGCTCATGATGTACTCAGCTGCCATCAGGAATTCTTCCAGCGTGGCGGACATGCCACGCTTCAGCATCACCGGCTTGTGGGCCCGTCCGGCGCGCTTCAGCAGCGAGAAGTTCTGCATGTTGCGGGCCCCAATCTGGATCATGTC
>Ga0302326_10017444_pt1 | contig 14984 bp, 10 predicted proteins | sample Palsa_T0_3_FD_202264 | JGI IMG/M metagenome (GOLD analysis project Ga0302326, IMG submission 202264) | Peat permafrost microbial communities from Stordalen Mire near Abisko, Sweden - Palsa_T0_3 | ecosystem: Environmental > Terrestrial > Soil > Palsa > Peat permafrost | place: Sweden: Abisko... | reverse complement strand
AACCGGGCGGTACCGGGCAGCGGGTGGTGTCGCGCGGCCCAATACGCCAGCCCGCGGGCCAGCTCGCCGAGCTGCACAGGATTGGGTTCAGTGGCGGCCGCAACACCGCGGACGGCATGGGCCGTGCGGATCAATCCGTGCGTCAGCCGTGTGTACAGCCCGGGCAACAGCCGAGGCCACCATTGCACGAGCACGTCTTGCCACGGCTGCTCGTTTAGCAGAGCGCGGAACATCTGTTCCCAGTCGCCGGCGCGGTCGAACGCACCCAAGACCGGACGCCAGGAGGTTTCCTCTCGCGGGTCTATCTTCCACCGTGGTTCTGGTGGGTCCTCGTGGGAAAATGCTCGCCGGTAACGCTTAATCCATTGGGGTATTTCAGATTTGAAGCCCAGCACCGCCAGCGCCTCGGCGCCCATCGGGCCGTGGTTGGCGAAGTCGTACCCACCACGCTCATAGCCGAGGTCCTCCATTTGCTGCAGGGCATCAGTGACGGTGTCGAAGTAGTTCGCGGATCCACTCATGATCGGGTCCCTCGGCGGCTAGATAACAAGAAACGGATTAGTCTCTTATTGTCGAGAGTAAGCGATCCCTACTGCGGACGCAAGCGCGCTCGGTGATGGTCGCGATGTGGTGCGTTGGCTATCTGTCGCCTACTGGATGACCGGGGCGCCCGATCAGGGTGTCGACGATCTGCTCAAGCTCGGACCGGGTCGGGACGGTCCCGGTCAGAAGTATCCGCTGAACGATGAGAGCCGGCCCGGTACGTGTGGTAAATGCCGTGACCGCCGAGGGCGCGATCTCGCCAGACGACACGCCGGCGGCGATGATCTCATCGAGTACCTTCGTGCGCTGGGCCACAATTGATTCGGCGTACAACGCCCGCATCTCAGCGTCATGAAAAAGTTGTACGACGACGAACAGGGCCGGATATGCCGTCTTACCAGCCAAGACGTCAGCCAGCGAGCTCAAGCCGGCCAGTAGGTTCTGCCGCGCCGAACGATCACGCCGTGCGGCGGGCAACGGCGGAATGTACGCTCTCAACGCGGCCAGTAGCAGCTCGCGCTTGCCCGGCCAGCGGCGATACAGCACCGCCTTGCCACACCGCGCACGCGCGGCGACACCGTCCATAGTGAATCCGGCGTAGCCCGTCGCTGCCAATTCGGCCATCGCCGACTCGTAGACGGCACTTTCCAGTTCGTTTCCGCGACGACGCGTCCTCACGGCCCAGCGTCCTTGGCCATTCCTCACGGTATCAGGTTGGTTGCGGTCCCTCGATTGACCATCTACAGTCACACTAACAGGATACGTCTTCGTATCTTATATGAGGACCTTGGCATGCACTCGTGAAGACGGACGTGCGCCGAAAGGTAGGCCGAGCATGCCCACGCAACTCGACAATCCGGTATCTCGCGTTGTCTCTCTGGAAGAGGCGTTTCTGCATCCTCGCGTGTGGAACCTCTATCCCGACGGCCTGCAACGCCGATACGCCCACCTCAAGGAGCGACTAAGCGACGTCGCGCAGCGAATCAGCCTGATGGATGACGCCGGCATCGATCTGCAGGTCCTTTCGCACGCCCACCCCGGCGTCCAGATCATCCCCGACAGGGACGCCGACCTGGCGACCACGATCTGCCGCGACGTCAACGACTGGCTCGCCGCCACAGTTGGCGCCTACCCGACGCGGTTAGCCGGATTTGCGACGCTACCCACCCAATCCCCGGACGCGGCTGCGGCTGAACTGCACCGCGCAGTAAACCACTTGGGACTCAAAGGGGCTCTGATCAATGGCCACACCAACGGCAGATACCTCGACGATCCAGCGTTCGACAAGCTCCTCGGTACAGCAGCCGAACTCGGTGTGCCGATCTATCTCCACCCCACCGACCCGCCGGAGGCGATCTCACAGATCTACTACCAGCCGTTCAGCGCACTCATCCCGAGCTGGGGATGGCCGGTCGAAACGGCAACACATCTACTCCGGCTCATGTGCGCTGGAGTGTTCGACCGATACCCCGATCTCACGATCATCGTCGGACACCTAGGTGAACTGCTGCCCTACTGCTACACCCGGCTCGACGCCGGTCTCACCCAGGCCATGGGCGCACTGGTACCGCACACCGGAATGCGCAACCGCAACAGCGCCGCCCACTACCTGAAAACCAACGTTTTCGCCACCAGCAGCGGCGTGTTCGACCAGCCGGTCTTCGATTGCGCAGTGGCGATGCTCGGTATTGATCGGCTGATGTTTTCCGTCGACTACCCGTTCCAAGACAGTGAAACCGCAATGGAATTCCTTCGCCACTGTGCCTTGAGCCCAGACGACAAAGAGCGCTTCGCCCACGGCAACGCCGACCAACTCCTCAAACTGTGATGGCGCCGACTGCGCTTGGTACCGCGGACATTGCGGCTGACGACCCCACTTTTCGGGGGTTTCTCATTAGAACGGGGCCGAAAAGATGCCTCGGATCGCTCAGGCAGCTAACTACATTCGCATCTCCGTAGCGACATTTGTTGCCCGAGCCGGCCCTCCTCTTCCGACTTTGCTTTTGTAGGGTCTCAAACTCCGTGCGAATGATGCCGCCTGGAGCTGCGGCGTTGCGAAATTCTCATCAAAATGGCGAACGCGTTTTTCTCATTTTCGTGGCGAATCCTAGAACCGCACCGGTCGTGCAGTTCAGCGGCTCGGGCAGAAGGGACGTCGCAGCACGCAACCTACGACGCCCGGAGTTGACAGCGTAGAGCGCAGCGGGCCTAGAAGATCATGCGTTATTGAGCTGCTCCGACACCGACGGATGCTGCGCCGCGGTTAAAGCATCGGTGCTACAACAGGTTTGATGGATATTCGACATCACTCATGAAACGTTGGTTGGGACACCCCTAGGTGCGGTTCCCGGTGCTGCTGGAACGTCAATACCGTTGCTGTGACGTCGAAGTCGGCGGTTGTAATGGATGACGGTCGAATGGTGCGTCACGCGGCGAGGGTTGTCATGAGTGGGTCCGCCATAACGACTTCTCGATATGACCCATCCTGCTCGCCGGGTGGTCCGTTTTAGGCTGCCGTTGATACATAGGCGGTCCCATCGAAACGAGCGGAAACTCCGCCACCACAGCACCTACAGCGCAACACCCCGCCTGGGCACACCGCCAAAACACCGAAGCTGCTTGACGAGTTGCGGCCCATAGGGACGCTGCGGCAGCAGATCATGCCCCATGCATTCAGCCCACGCCGTAGACGCTCCGGCTAGTGTTGCGGTGGTCAGTACGGGCGCCCGGCCACCGTGACCGATGTGCGACGCGCGTTCACCACCACACCGTGGAGATGGCGGGACAGGGGCCTTAGGATGGCGACGACTCAGACAATGTCGATCGGCGCTTTTCTGCTACGCCGTATGCGAGAAGCTGGTGTGGACAAGTTCTTTGGGGTCCCCGGCGATTTCAACCTCGAACTGATGCAACAGCTTGAGGACGACGACTCGGTCACGTGGATCGGCACGTGCAACGAACTGAACGCGTCCTACGCCGCCGACGGCTACGCCCGACTGACCGGACTTACCGCGCTCATCGTCACCAACGGGGTGGGCGCACTGAGCGCGATCAACGGGGTGGCCGGCTCCTACAGCGAACACGTCCCCGTCGTGTGCGTGTGCGGATCGTTGCCGCGCAAATCGATCGAACAAGGCCGCATGATGCACCACACCTTCGCCGACGCCAGCCATGACCGGTTCCTACGGGCGTTCTCCGAGGTCACCGTCGCCCAAACCCAGCTCACGCCCCAAAATGCGGCCACGGAAATTGATCGGATGATTCAGACCGCTCTGCAACACAAACTGCCGGTCTACCTGGAACTGCCCTCCGACATCGCGTACCTCGAGATCGAGGTGCCGACCCAAGCGCTCACCTACGTTGCGCCCCGCAGCGATGCCGAACGTCTGGCCGGGTGCGCGAGCGCGATCATCGAGCGCCTGACCCACGCGACATCGGCGGCGATCCTCATCGATCTGGATGCCGACCGGTTCGGGGTCGCCAACACCATCCTGCGGCTGGCCGAGAAACGGTGCATCCCCATCGCGGCCATCAACACCAGCAAGGCCGTGATCGACGACACCTCCCCCTATTTCTGCGGTATCTATTCCGGAGCCGCAAGCTCACCGGCGGCCCGCGACGCAGTCGAACGCAGCGACTGCCTGCTGGCGATCGGCGTACGCAGGATCGACAGCACGTCCGGGTTCTTCACCGACGCACTTCCCCCGGACACCATCCATTTGCGCAGCTATTCGGTGGACGTCGGGGAACAGAACTTTCAGGGCGTCACCCTCGCTGATGTCCTGGCGGCGGTCACCGATGCCCTACCGGGCGTCAACGGCGCCCCGCCCCCGACACCAGACGCGCCGCCACGATCGCCGGTCTCCAAGTCCGCAACCCTGACCCAGGCCGCGTACTGGGACCAGGTACAAACGTTCCTGCGCGAAGGCGACGTGCTGATCGCCGAGGACGGCACCTCCAGCGCCGGCGCCACCGAACTGACGCTGCCGCCACGGTGCACCTTCATCACCCAAGCCGTCTGGGGGTCCATCGGCTACAGTCTGGGCGCGCTACTGGGAACACTGATCGCCGCACCACAACGCCGCCACCTGCTGTTCATCGGCGACGGCTCCTTCCAGCTGACGGCGCAGGAACTGTCCACCATCCTGCGCCACGACCTCAAACCCGTCATCTTCCTGATCAACAACGGCGGCTACACCATCGAGCGCACCATCCTGGGCAAAACTGCGCACTACAACGACGTCGCGAACTGGGCCTACGCCGCACTTCCCAAGGTCTTCCGCCCCGATACCGCCGCGGAATCCTTCGTCGTGCGCACCGAGGACGAACTCGACTACGTCCTGCGCACACCGCACCAGGACCTGGTGTTCATCGAGTTGATCATGGACCCACAGGACTCGCCGGCGAGCCTGATCCGAGGCGGTCACGCATCGGCGGACGTCGATTACGGTCCGCGCGGCCCGCAACACCGCAAGGGTGCCCAGATCTGACCCTCGGCACCCGCCAGAACGGACCGTGCTGGCCGAGTCCGCCTGCACCACAACGCACTCAATCCCACACCTTCGCTCGCCGATGGTCTGGCCGCGGGAATCTGACCCCGGTGGGCGGGAATCCGTCGCGCCTGGCGGGGCCAGCATGACGCGGCACATGATGCTGTGGCGCAAACGATTCCATCGCGATTGGGGCGAACCCCCCCACCCCCGGGCACATCTGGAAGCTTGAACCTACCCGCCGCCACCGCCGCCGGGACCTGAAACAACTATCAATACCGATGGCACGGTCATTATCGGTGAAGACATCTCCACCCTGGCGGACCGGTCACAACGGGGTGTAGCGTCAGGTTTTGGCTGAGAATCTCAGCCGGTCCGAGATGGGTTCAGCCGTCCGCCGCTGAATTTCAGGAGCGTTGGCTCCAAGCCCGGACGTGCCGGTGACTGTGTGCACGTCAGGATCACCATGACGATGTTGCTACTGTTTTCCTGTCCACCGCTCTGGCTGGCCGCAACGCCCTGGATGGACAAGGGTCACTCACCGCGGACCGTCTTCGCTGTGAGCACACCCAGTCTCCGGTTAATGCCAGGAGCGTCGCCGCCAAAGGCGATGTTGCCCAACGGCTGCGCTCTCTCCTCTTCACCGGTTTCCTGGCACGACTGCGCTGGCCCGAATTCTCCGCTGAGTCTGTAGGGCTCTGCAAAGTGCGTATTCATTACCGGGGCAACGGGATTCGTCGGGCAGCGCGAAAGACCGATTTTCGAGTCAGGCCTCGCGTCACATGGTTGTGACGGGCGGGTCCGTTAACGAGGAGATACCATGGCTAACGCTTGGGCTACCAAGGAACCCGACGGATACGTCTTCACGGCGACTCCGGAAGGCTTCAAACAACGCTGCTACACCTTCCTCTACATCCTTTGCAATGACAAGGATATGGAGAAGGCTGGCACGTACCTCGCCCCTGGCTGTGTGCTGGTGCATGAGGATAATCCCCCGGTGAAGGGCCCCGAGGCTTTTCTTAACATCTGGGGTAACACCCTGAAGGCAATGCCGGGCTATCACAAGGACATGCAGGACATGATGGCGGAGCTTGGCCAAGAGCCCAACGGAGTGGCCCGGGTTTGGATTTACTCACGCATCAGCGGGATTACACCCGGGGTCATCCGCGACAGCATCGACATGATGCATTTCGACCATAGCGGGCTCTTTCTTTACAGCAAAGATGTGCAACGGGATACGAAGCCTACGAAGTAGCCCAAAGAGCCGCGAACGCAAGCTTTTCCGATGGAGATGGAAGGCATATGCCAGGTGTGAATCTTGAACAAGCAGCGGCGATCGTCGATGCAGCGTTGATGAAGGCGCGCGAGATCCCTTGCTATCCAATGACGGTCGCGGTCGTAGATGCCGGCGGATGTCTCGTGGCGCTCAAGCGGGAGGACGGCAGCGGCAACCTTCGACCCGACATCGCATTTGCGAAAGCCTGGGGCGCGGTCGGCATGGGCATCGGTGGACGTGCCATGGCCGAACGTGCGTCGAAAAGCCCGGAATTTTGGGCATCGCTGAATGTGATCTCCCACGGCCGCATCGCGCCAGTGCCCGGAGGGGTTCTGCTGTTGCAAGACGGCGTCGTGGTCGGCGCCGTAGGAGCGACAGGGGACATACCCGACAATGACGAGGCATGCGCGGTCGCAGGAGCTCACAACGCCGGCTTTGCCACAGAAGTGTTGGAAGCTGCCTTGGGAAAGCAGGGTTTCTGAAACGCTACATCAGATCAGCGCCCCCCTTCGCGCCGACAGCGACCATTGCTCAAGCAACCGAGTTCATGAGCGATAAGATTCGCTTTTAGTTTGCGGACGGTCGCTGAGTTCGCTTTTGCTTGCCACCTAATGAACATCTCGCGCAACTTCGTGGATGCCGAACGCAAAGCGTCACCGTGACGTTGGAGTCCAACTAGTGAGCCCCTGCCGCCCACTGCTCAGCTAGGGCTGTTGGTCTTGCGCCTCAAGCTAGGTGCCCTGTCCTTGCGTTCAACCGTCGGCGCTGTTCGTGATGGCCAGGGCGGTTATGCCCTCGGCGAGTTGCTGTGCCGTGGCCATCTCGAATAGGTGGCGAGTGGCGATCATGCCCGGCATCAAAGTCAGCAACACTCGGGCGACATTCTCCGGTTTGGCGTCGTCGCGTATCAGACCCGCCGCATGCCAGCGGCGGGCGAGAACCGTCAGTGTTGCGTAACTATCGCGGTACGCGTGCTGCGTGCGGGTGAGCATTTCGGGCCTTCGCAGCGCTTCAGTCCATGCCGAGATGATGATCCTGGTCATGTCATATCCGGCGGGATCGTCGTCACGCAATAAGCGGTCGGCGAACGTCTGTAGCACATCCTCCGGGGAAGGCAGTGGTTCCTCATCCTGTAGCACGGCGAGCATCTCAGTCACCCTCGACAGTGCCTCCTCAAAGGTCGCTTCGATCAACTCGTCCTTGCTACGGAAATACCGGTAGACCGCACTGGACGACATTTTGGCCTCGGCGATGATCTGGTCCATCGAGGTGACATGGAAACCATCGCGCGAGAACCGGATCCAAGCGCTGGTCAGAATGTGCTTCCGGCGCGCACTTCGCTGCTCGTCGGACATCTTGGGCATCCCGTCACTGTAGGTCGGCGAGCAGTTCCGGTCAGCTTGCCTGCGGAGGGCCCTGCCTTTAATCTTTGAGAAAGAAACGTTTCTTTCTTGTGCGGAGGAGAGTATGGGTTCCGACATTCCATCGCAGACAGATGTCCTGATCGTCGGCGCAGGTCCGACCGGCGTGACGTTGGCTGTGAGCCTTGCGCAGCTGGGGGTGGACTACGTCATCGTCGACACACTGTCCGTCTCGGCTGGCGGGGCCAGGGCGGCGTCGGTGCAGCCACGGACCCTGGAGTATCTGCGCAGGATCGGGGTCGCCGACGCATTGATCGACGACGGTCTCAAGGGCCGCGGGTTCGCGATGGCCGATCTCGACCGCGACCTGATCCGGACGTCGTATGACACCATCGACAGCCCGTACCCGTTTCTGCTGATGATTCCCCAGTCGCAGACCCAGGCCGACCTCGAACGCAGACTCGCCGACGTTGGCGGTGCCGTGCTGCGTGGCGTGAGACTTCTGGATCTTCAGGACGAATTCCCTGGCAGCGCAGCCACGGTTGTAGATTCCGACGGTCACTTACACGTCATCACTGCGCGCTACGTCGCTGGCTGCGATGGCGTGCACTCTCGCGTGCGCACCCAAATCGGCATCGGCTTCCCCGGAGACGCAATCGCCGAGACGTTCACCGTGTCTGACGTCCGATTCGACGGCTGGCCGTCCGATCAGGTCGACACCGCGTTCTCACTATCAGCTGACGGAATGCTCATCTCGTCCCCGCTGCCCGGCGACGTGGTCCGCGTCGTGGCGTCAGTACAACCCGGGACAGCGGCGCCCACCTCATCTGATGTCACCGAGCTGATTCAGGCGCGTGGTCCGAGCTGGATGAGGTCTGGCACTGTGGGCGACGTCGTGTCCAGTTCCACGTGGCGCACCTATGAACGCGTCGCCTCGACGTTCCGCCACGCCAACACCTTCCTGCTCGGAGACGCCGCCCATACTCACAGCCCCGCCGGCGGGCAAGGAATGAACACCGGAATCCAGGACGCAGGAAACCTGGCCTGGAAGCTGGCACACGTGTTAGCGGACGACGCGCCCGACTCGCTACTTGACACCTACGACGCGGAGCGACGCCCCAACGCGCAGAAGCTCATTCAGTTCACCCACCAGATCGTCGAGGTCGCCACGATTACCGATCCGGACACCCGGCAGATGCGCAACGACATCCTGGCTGCCGTGCAACAGGTCCCCGGTGTCACCGAGATGCTCTCGCGCCGACTGTCCCAGATCGACATCGCTTACGGTGCCACCGACGAACCGTTCAGCCCTGGGTCGAGGGTCAACCCCGATCTGATCGGCGGACAGGATCTCTCGTGGTCGCTCGTCTGCCCGGCCGATCCCCCGCCCGGACTGCCAGCAGCCTTCACCGTCACCGTGTCCACCGACGTGCCCCATCCCGTGGCGGTGCGACCCGATGGGGTCGTGGGCAGCGCCGACATGGTCCACGAGTTGTTCGGGTTCGACCTCGATCCCGCGGGGGTCCCGTGAACAGGCACGCCCTGGCTCCCCGTACTGCTCGAGGCAATGCCGAAAGAGTGTCGGCGACGGGCAAGCTGCGAAACGACTTCGCGGCAGGGTCGACGAGATCCTACGCGGACATCGCAATTGGCAACAGCCGTGGCTTGCCGACAAGCGCCGCTAGGTCGACGGTGAGCTGCGCGATCACACAGTGACCGTGCCAGCACCAGTGCGCAAGCGGCGACCTGTGCCGCTGCGATACTGCCACGATGGGCAATGGACACAGACCGCGGCAAACCGCATGGGTAATACGCGATAGCGGCGGAGCTGATTCGGTGCAGTGGTTCCTGATTGTGGCTATCGGCACTGTGTTAAGCACCCGCCTATACCTCAAGCTCGCGGGATACCCCCAAATTGGCGGCGGTCAGTTACACATCGCGCACGCGCTGTGGGGCGGCGCACTGATGGTATTGGCTCTCATCATCGGCTGGCTATTCGTGGGATCGACACCGCGGCTTATCTCGATCACACTGAGCGGCATCGGTTTTGGCCTATTCTTGGACGAAGTAGGGAAATTTGTCACGAAAACCAACAACTACTTCTACGGTCCCTCACCGGAAATCATGTACGTCACGGTGGTCATCGTCTTGCTCATCGCGCGCATAGTGCGGGACGTCAAAAAGCCGACTGCGCCCGAAGCCGTAGCCAACGCCGCCGCAATCGCGACCGACGGAGTCGGACACGGGTTGCCCGCCCGGCTGCGTAGCCAAGCCAGCGCCCAACTCGACCTGGCCGCCAGCAGAGGCGCCGACGCACACGTCATCGGCCACCTCCGCGGTCTAATCCAGTCGAGCAACGAAATACCCGACGTAGTAACAGGGCTTCGCACCTGCGTGAACAGGCTCGTGCCCCGATTTTTGCTCGAACGCTGGGTGGTGAGCGTGGCGGGCTGGATCCTGGCCGCGGTGTCGGCGGTGCTCTTAATCGCCGGGCTGGCGACCCACATCTACGATCCCGCCGTCCTGGGTGCGATCGGTCGCTACTTCGAACTCAGTCACAACACGCTGGCCAGGCGGATCCTGCTGATCGCTGGTGCCGCGACTCTCGCACTCGCCCTGCCGGCCATTATTGCCTGGATGCATGACCCGACCGCGCTGTGGCCGCTGCGCTGTCTTCGCCTGGCTGCCTTGGCGTTCACGTTCTCTAATGCACTCGTCGACTTTGCAATCAAGGGGTTTGCCGGTCTGGTCAATTTAGGGCTCGGGCTCACCGTGCTCGCCGTGGTCTCCCACCAACTCATCACACGCACCGGCGAATCCCTCGGCCACCCAATCAAACCCGACCAGTCACCCGCACCGACCTAAGTCCAAGCACGTCCAGCGCACCCGCGATTGGACCCGGCTCGGCGATCCGCACGCCACCCATGTCGCGCCGTCCCACTCGGTGCCCTTGGAACAAGATGTGCGCCGGTACCGGGACCGCCCAACGCTCATAGGCGCCTCACATCCTGTCTCGGTCCCTAGAGCGCTCGTTTAGCGCTGTGCGTTGCGCGGTCTGTCCAGCAAAGCTGAATGCGGCAGGCGGCAGGTTCACAGCCCCGGGCGACCCGCCGGGTACCGCGTCGTAGCTACGTGAAAGCATTGCGCCCGCCCATGGTGAAGGGACTGACGTGCTTATTCCGCCCGCGTTGTGTGTTGCGGCGGCGGCGCTTGTCGTGGCACCCACGGGGTTGTTGGCTGCCGCACCGGCTTCCGCGGATTGCGGGGACCCTTCCTGGAGTGATGCAAGGCACGCGGAGCAGCGAAGTACCGTTGCCCGAGTCGGCACTGTTGGATCGCCTTTATGCAGACCCGTCGCAGTGGGGCCAACGTGGACTGTGGCTTAATTCAGGGGAGCGTCTCAAGTTTCGCGGCTGGTGCAATCAGACTCACGGGCGTCCACTCCCTGCCGTTCATACAAGTCACCGGCCGTTCGGGTTCTCCAGCACTAACGCGACACCCTGTCCTGATCCGATGCATACGCCGATGACGCCGTAGCGGGCGTTGCGTTCGCGCAGTTCGGTCGCCAGCGTTAGGACGTAGCGGGTGCCGGTCGCGCCGAACGGATGCCCGATCGCGACGGCTCCCCCATTGGGTGTGAGCTTGTCGTCGGGAACGACGAACCCTCCCATCTGGTTTGGGAGCTCGCGAAGAACGCCCAGTGCCTGCGCACTAAAGGCTTCGTGCACTTCCCACACGTCGATCTGGTCCGGTGTCAGGCCGGCGCGGCTGATCGCCAACGGGATCGCCCAGGCGGGAGCCAGCCCCATGACAAGCGGGTCGATGCCGTACACGGCCGAGGAGACCACTCGGGCAAGGGGTTCGATTCCGAGTTCGGCGGCCCTCTGTCTCGATGCCAGCACGATCGCGCTGGCGCCGTCGGTCAACGGGGTGGAATTGGCCGCCGTCATCTGGGTGGTGCCGGGTTGGGCAGGCAGCGCGGCGAGTGACTCCGCCGTCGTGTTGTCGCGGATGAACTCGTCATGTTCGAAGAGTCGCTCCGGAGTTTTCTTGGTGGCCGCGATGGTGACCGGCAAGATCTCCTTGGCGAGCCGTCCTGAGTCGCGGGCGGCTTTGGCGTGCTGCTGGGAGCGCAGCGCGAAGGCGTCGATCTCTTCGCGGGTCAGGGAGTACCGGTCGGCGACGTTCTGGGCGGTTTCGATCATCGCGATGTAGGCGTTGCGCGCCAACAACACCGCATTGGGCGGGCCGCCGGCGCCTGCCCACATGGTGTCGAGCATGAACACTGGACCCCGCGGGCTGAATGGCGCATCGCCCTTGATGAGGGCCCAGCCGGACCGCGACATCGATTCGACGCCGCAGGCGATTCCGACGCCGAGGTCACCGGCCTTAATGGCGTGACTGATGTTGACGGTGGCGCTCAGTGACGAGCCACAGAATCGGTTGATCGTCGCCCCGGCGACGCTGTCGGGGAATCCGGCCGCCAGCGCCGCCCAGCGCGCGACGTCGCCCATCCCCTCGTGGGCCGGATTTACGCAGCCAGCGATGATGTCTTCAATCTGGTCGAGGTCGACGCCGACTCGTTGGCAGGCGCCTTTCATCGTCATCCCCAGGAGATCGTCGAGCCGCAGGTGCGACAACGAGCTCCCGTAACGGGCGAAGGGTGTGCGTACTCCGCCCAGAATGAATGCGTCAGTCATCGCAGAGGTCGCTGGTGGTCGCCGACGACTGTTTTGCGACCGGGCGGATGCGGGAGTGTTGAAGACCGCTTCGTTGCGGCATGGACCCGAGACATGTTGCCGGCGTGTCGTGTTCGACTCGCAGGAGGGTGTTTGGGGGTTTGCCGCGCGTGTTGGTTCGTATGGTATTCATGAGGTCCTTCCGGTGTCGGTAAGCGGTGTCGGCTTCATTGCTGTTGGGGATTGTGGGTGCTGCGAGCCCTGCGCAAGGGTCTGGGCTTGGGTCAAACCAGCGCGCCGAGTAGTTGGTTGAACGCTTCGGTCATCGACGGGTGGGTGTAGATCTCATCGCGGAGTTGGCTGGCGGTGATGCCGTGCCGCATCGCTAGGGCGACGGTGTTGATCACTTCGTGGGAGTCGTAGCTCAGTAGTGCGGCCCCGAGAATGGCGTTAGTTTGTGCGTCGGCAACGACTTTCATCATTCCTCGGGTCTCGGCGACGATACGGGCCCGCGGCACGGTAGCCATCGGCGCGACACGGAGTGCAGCGACCTGGACGCGGTAGCCGGCGGCGCGGGCGTCGCGTTCGGTGAGGCCGACCCGCGCCAGTGGCGGCGACATGAACAGTGTGTAGGGCACGGCGGCGCGCTGTGCGGTGCTACGAGTGCCCGAGCCTATGAGGTGGTCGAGCACGATGCGGTAGTCGTCAAGGGAGATGTAGGTGAATTGCGGGTCGCCGTTAACGTCGCCGACGGCGAAGATATGCGGTTGGCTGGTCCGCAGATATTCGTCGACGGCCACCGCACCGTCAGGCGTGGTGCGGACCCCCGCCCTGTCCAGACCGAGGTCGGCCGTCACGGGTTTGCGGCCCAGGGCGGCCAGGATGACGTCGGCGTCGACTGATCCGGACTGATCGCCGCGGTCGTAGGACACCGTCGCGGCTGGTCCGTGGATGTCTTGGACGCGGCGGACCTGGGCGCCGGTGATGATGGTGACGCCGATGTCCCGCAAGATGTCTCGGGCGCAGGCGGCGACGTCGTCGTCTTCCTGGCCGAGAATCTGTGGACGGTGTTCGAGCACGGTGACCTGCGAGCCGTAGGCGGCGTATATCGCGGCGAATTCGAGGCCGACGTAGCCACCGCCGAGGACGACCAGGCGCGGGGGCAGCGTTGGTGTGGCGAGCAGGTCAGTGCTGGTGGTCACCACGGTGCTGGCGCGCAGGCCGGGAATGTCGGGGATGACTGGCTGGGATCCGGTGCCGATGACGATGTGCTGGGCGGCGACGGTGAGGGTGGCGCTGCCGTCGGCGATCGTGACATGCAGGGTGTGGGGGTTGAGGAACTGAGCCTGGCCGGTGATCACGCTGACCGTTTCGATGCTGTCGAGCATGGCGAAGTTCTCGGCCCGCAGCTTCGATGTCACGGCTTGTTCGTTGGTCACCGCATGTCGGTAGGCGTCTGGGATGGCGCTGCCTGCTGTGAGCTGCTCGGCTTGGTAGACAAGGGACTTCGTGGGTACGCAGCCGATGTTGATGCAGGTTCCGCCATACATCTGGGCGGATTGTTCGATCATCACCACTCGCCACCCTTGGCGGCCCAGTGTCGCGGCCAATGTCTTGGCTCCCTTACCGAAGCCGATCACGGCGAGGTCGGCGTCGATGCGCCGTGTGCCAGCAGCCGATTCGGTCATGCCGGGTGTTTCCTTTCCTCCGATCCGGCCCATCGTCACCGTGCGGTTAGGGGGGCTTCTTCCGATTCGCGATGAACTTGAGCTGCGGTGAACTATGTCCCGATCGGACCGGCGCAGGCCCTTTAGGCTGCGCATCCTGCCAGTGTGAACGAGGTGCCGACGGCATTCGGTATGAATGCGGAGGGCAGCGCCGCGGCCAGGCGGTGCTGTGCCTTCCAACCGGTGCAGTGCGCTGGTACCAGCACTTCGGGCGCCATGTCGGTGAACGCGGCGACGGTGGGTTCGATGATGGGCTCGAACGCCGGGCCGGTGAGATGGAAGCCGCCGAGCAGTGCGTGCAGTCGGTTCACCGCGGTCAACCGCATCGCGTGCCGGGCGATGTTCACCGCACCGGCATGTCCGCATCCGGTGAGCACGACCAGCCCTCGTCCGCGGACGTGTATCACCAGCGCCTGTTCGTCGAGGATCAGCGGATCGGGTTCCCAGTGCCCGTCGCGCCACGCTTCGTGGTGAGGCATGCCGTTCTCGAAGTCGGTGGTGCGGTCCACTTCTCCGGTGATGAGCATCGAGCCGTCGAGCAGCAGCGAGGGTTGGCGTCGCTCGATGACTTCGAGGCCCTCGGCCTCCAAGGCGGATCGATTCAGCGTCGGCAGTTCCCAAGCCGGCTGACCGGGGAGGGCGAAGCGGCGCTTGGTCCAGACCAGCGGGTGGACGGTGAGCGGCATTCCGCCGCGGCCCCGCAACCGAGCCAGCCCGGGAAAGCCGCCCGCGTGGTCGAAGTGGCCGTGGCTGAGCACCACGACCTCAATCGAGGCCACGTCCAGGCCGAGCCGTTCGATGTTGGTGGCCATCCCGTCCGGGGACACCCCGGTGTCGAAGAGGACTGTGTGCAAGGTCGCGCCGCGGCGGATGGTGACCAGCGCGGAGAAACCATGCTCGGCGACCAA
>Ga0302326_10017443_pt1 | contig 14984 bp, 16 predicted proteins | sample Palsa_T0_3_FD_202264 | JGI IMG/M metagenome (GOLD analysis project Ga0302326, IMG submission 202264) | Peat permafrost microbial communities from Stordalen Mire near Abisko, Sweden - Palsa_T0_3 | ecosystem: Environmental > Terrestrial > Soil > Palsa > Peat permafrost | place: Sweden: Abisko... | reverse complement strand
AAGTTTCCGTGGCTTCCTTTTCAAGACAACTTTGGCTTTGCTGGTACAATTCGAGCGCCTCTTCCCAATGGTCGTCATCAGCAAGCACATCGCCAATGTGCTTCAGCATGACAGCTTTGAGGGGCATGGCGACCGATCCACACAGCTCCGTCACCATACCTATGCCGCCCGAAAATCCCGGCGTCCGCGCAACTTGGTGCACGACGCCAAGGGCGGAGACGAGTTTTTTGACACTGTCGTTGGGGGGAAAGTCGAATTTGTTCTCCCAATGACCGAGACCATCTAGATCGGTTCGACCTAAGCTAACCGCATTTTCTACGCGCCGGGGACTGATGTGATTGGAATTCTCAGGGGCCTCCGCGTCGTAGAAGACTTCTCCATCATTCGACCAAATGAAATACCGGATACGATGTTGAAGATATTGGGGCAGCGAACCTGACACTTCGCGTGGCCGGACTGCCCAGGACGACAAGGCCCCCTCTCCGACAACCGTGTCCTCTTCAAAGAGCAAGGGAAACTGCAATTGCCCTTGACTGGCAATGTCGACCAGCAGCCAAGATAAGGTGCGAAGAAAATGGGCGGGCAGAAAGTGATGAAGCGCAATCCACGCCAAGCAGTGCTCTCTGAAGTGCTCTTTTTGCTGCTGGGAGTTTGACGACATGGGCAATTACACAAAAGCCAGCAAGGGTGGGCTTCCCTGATCCTGCGCCAATTTTAGCGTGCAGCTCGTCAATCCGAACTTTTCCTTCCAATTCGACTGATCGCGCGGAAATTGATGAACAGCAAAGCCGAACATTCGCGCAAGGGCATCAGCCTCGTAGAAAGGATTGAGTCCGGCTACATAGCCGAACGTTTCCCAGCCTGGCCGAGTAATGCAATCATCCTCGGGCGTAGACCACCGATTTTCAGCGGACCGGGTGGGACGTCCGTAACAAGATAAGCTGACGAAATTAGGAAACGCGTCCTGCCCAACCGGAATTGGAATAAAGGCGCCGGACAGTCCGGCTGGCTCCTTGTCTGAAATCATTTGGAAGTTGGAGAGAATGAACGTCGCAAAGTGATGACGGGCTAAGGAGTCATCCTTGGCGGCCCTGCAAAACGTATCCCTAAATTCGCTGTGCCACATACGATAGAAAGAACCGTCAGACTTTGCGGAGGGACTTTGCTGCTGCTTCGTGCAAGTAGGAACCGAAACAACGTCGATGTGATCCGGAAGATTGGCCTCCAGAGTGTCGGCATCTTTTTGCAACGCTTCGAGCGGCCGACTGCCAGCACGCTTGGTCGATAAGTGTAAAGCATCTGAACATAACAAGGGCTGAACTGTTACCGTTTTATATCGCTTGTCAGTCGGCCGCAGCGTCACGATTGTGAGAAGGTTTCCCTCCTCCATGTCCTTTTCGGCTAGCGGGCTGATCTCGTATTTTGATTGAACCAACTTGGGATGGAGACAGACGCGCACCTTTCGATCGGCATCAACAGTGAACAGGCAGCCGATATTGAAACGGAGATCGTTCTTTTGATTGACCAGCCACTGAGAGAATGCGTCGAGGTCCGAACTAACGACCTCGGCAATTTTTTTAATGTCGTTCAATAGAGTTTCGATCTGACTCACTAGAAATAGATGATTGAGATCATGACTCGACGGTCGCAATCCAACATGGACGCAGCCGAATTTATCCATACGTGCTACGTGTTCCAAAACCTGTACCAGACGGTCCGCCGGCAGAAATGCCTCGGGGAAGGTGACTAGATCAAAATGCTTCTCCACGGCCGTCGTTTGGTCTATGATGGGAGTGAAGGGGTCCACCGGATTCAGCAGTGGGGCGGCGAACACATTGAGAGCCGCATCAAAAATGCGCGCGTGACTTTGTGGGTCATAGCAGCGCGGCTCCACAACGTAGACCTGGAATGACCTATCGCGCCTAGCGACAGTCCAATCAAGACTGTTGCTCCGAAAATTTGGTGGATTGTTTTTCAATGTCGATGCGAGCTGATAAATTAACGGCGGGTCAGGCTATCCTAACATGTTTGTGCGTTATTCGGTAAGATGAGTTTCCGGCCCTGTCCTTTTGCGGATATGGGCTCATCGCCGCGCTCCACAATCGGGTGACGCGGCATCTCTTTAGGCCGCATGTGCCAGCACCCAATTTCGCCGCTTTAAAGCAAAAATTATTGCATTGCGCGCCGTTTGATGCCGGAGTGTGACCATGGACACGGCACGCGTTGATATTTGCTACCGACCTTTGAGAATCGCCTGGGCCATTCATTCGGGCGACCGGGAGGCTTTCCGCCGAGCGGTACGGCTGACGCATACGCTTTGGGGTGGGCGGTTCAATCCGATTGTGTTCGCTGATCGGCCGGACGAAGCGCGACAAATCATCGATCTATATCGGGCGGACATGATCGTGCCGATTGGTGACTCGGTTGAGGTGACGAATCTTCTGGCGCTGTTTCCGTACCTTATCAATCCGTTCTTTGGCGACGGACTGTTCGCGAGAGACATGCAGGACGGCAGGCGTGCGCAACTGCTCGACATTCACAACGCACTGGCTCATTGGCGCGACACCCCGGAATGGCGTGGGCTCGAAGAACAAGGTCTTCGGCGCTTCGTCTGCGCGGAAGACGACCCGCTCGCTGATACTCTACTGGTGCAGACCGGGGCCTATCCGGCGCGGGACGAGATAGGTATCGACTACGGAGAAATCCTGGCACAAGCCGCGATGTGCATCGATTGCCGGGTGGAACGTGCGCTTCCACTGCCCTTCGATCTGTTGGAGCATCCTAGCCTCGGCTTCCTCACCCGCTTTGGTCTTAGCCGCCATTACAGCGTGCGCGCAGGCTGGGACTATCCCGGCTATTATGTCGGCAACGCCGGCGACCTCGACGATCTTGTCGTGTTCTGGAATCTGCGCGCCGCCGATATCTCACTCCAATTTTTCGACCCTGCGCATGCGGACCGCTATGCTGTTGTGCGTCCCGAAAACGAGCGGCGCATCCTCGCCTCGGTCGCGCATTTGGATGAACATCGCCGCCGCATTGCCGTTTGGTCGCGCATCGAGCCAATCGAAAACGGCTTAATTCATTTCCCCGGTCAGCCGCTCACGGCATGCCGCGTCGATTCAGAATTTTTCTGGAGAGGCGGCGGGATTCGGCCGCCGATGATGATCTTGGGGGAAGCATCTTCACTCGGCGTGTTCAGCCGGGACTCCGGCAAGCCAAGAGTTTCTTTCGCCCTCGGCAATAAACCATTCTCGGAAGATCGATGGTTCTACACGCAGCATCTGATTGCTTCGGTCGAAGTGTTGGGCAGCGATGAGCAATACACCTTTCATCCGCCCTACGTTCCTGAATGGAATGAATTCGTTTCGCGCGAGATGCATTTCCAGCACGACAAGGTGCGTATCGAACCGGACCGCACGGGTATTGTAATCAATGCCGCCGACCACAATGCGTTCCTAAACGGCCTGCCCGCCTCGACGTTGGTGGAAAAATTATTTGAATCCGCCGGACAGCGGGCACGCTTGAGCGGCGGCGGACTCATTGCGCGCCAGGTTATCTCGCGGCTCGGCGGCCTGACCGGCGCGCGCGTATTCAAAATTCCGGGCGTGCGGCGACTACTCAAGACCTATGGGCCGCGCGACCCCTTCACCAAGATATCGGCGCTGCAACTGATCGGCGGAAGGGACCCGCAAAATCCGCAAGCAAACTTCGGCGACCATAGGCAGCTTTATATCGAAGCGCGGCCATTCGGTACGGACCTGACGGCGGAGATGGTCTTTGAATATCTGGTCGAGAAGGGCCTGTTTCGCATCGGAGCCGAGCTAACCTGTCCCACATGCAATCTCGCCAACTGGATTGCGCTTGATGAGCTAAAGCAGCGGAATGTGTGTGAACTGTGCGGCAACGGTTTCGATGCAGCACGCCAACTTGTGAGGGGGGTCTTTCATTACCGCAGGACAGGCGTGTTCGGGCTGGAAAAGAACACGCAAGGCGCAGTACCCGTCGTGCTGACGCTCCAGCAACTCGAAGTGAATCTTGGCGGCACGCGGGACGACAACATTTATGGCGCTTCGTACGATCTTGTGCCGATTGCAGGAGCCGACCCGCCTTGCGAAGTGGACATGGTCATGATTGTGCCACGCGTCTATCCCGACAAGGCGGAAGTCATTCTTGGCGAATGCAAGGACCAAGGCGGCATTATCGATGCTACGGACATCGCAAACTTGCGGCGCATCGCGGACGCGCTGCCGAGGAACCGCTTTGAGACTTACATCTTGCTGGTGAAACTTGGTCCGTTCACGCCGGAGGAAATCGCCTTGGCGCAAGCTCTAAACGGGCCATATCAGCGGCGGGTCATTATGCTGACGGCACGCGAGCTTGAGCCGTACCATCTGTATGAGCGCACGGAGCAGGAACTTGGCATTCAATCCCATGGCGGCTCGCTCGCGGAATTGGCGGCGGTAACCAGCCGAATTTATTTTCAGGTAGCGAGCAGCTCGGCTGCCGCGCCCCCTCCCGCCGCGACCAATGAACATTCCGAAGCTAGTCTATAATCTATAGATTATTATTATTAGCTATTTCAATAACATATAGGTTATTGAATTTTTCATGATTTATACGCTATATGTTATAGGATGAAAGATGCCATCCGCCACCTCGATCAGCGTTTCGCCGCCCTGCGTCCGTTCGCCAAGAGCCAGCGCCCGCCCAAGGGCTGGCTGCGAGCGATACGCGACGCCCTCGGAATGACAACCACCCAATTCGCGAACCGCCTTGGCGTCTCGCAGCCGCGCGTCATCGCGCTCGAAAAATCGGAAGTCAGCGGAACCCTCACGCTGGATTCGCTTCAACGTGCAGCCGAGGCGCTCGGCTGCCGGTTCGTCTATGCCTTGGTGCCGGAAAGGCCGCTCGCCGAGACCGTTGAGAAACAAGCGGAGCTTGTCGCCAGTCGCCAATTAGCTTTCGTCCGGCACAGCATGAGTCTCGAAGACCAAGCCGTGAAGGACAAAAAGGCAGGCGACAATCTGCGCCGCCAGTTCATCGAGGAGCTTATGCGCCGTCCCGCGCGTCTGTGGGATGAGAAATGACCGATGCCTTCCACGCGGACGACGATGCCACACCCCTGACGCCGGAAGAGCGCGATGGTCTTATCCCTACGCATATTACGCTTCGGGGCGAACTCAACGAGCTGGAACAGAACAACATCGCGGAAGCCGATCGCTGGGCTTTCGAGCGCAAGCGAAATATCCTCGATGAAGCGTTCCTCAAAAATCTGCATCGCCGCATGCTCAACAAGGTTTGGCGATGGGCAGGCCAGTACCGCCAAACCGAGAAGAATATCGGCATCAATCCGCCCTTCCGAATTCAGCCGGAAATTCATCAAATCATCGAGGATGCGAAATTCTGGATAGAAAATAAAAGCTACGACTCGGATGAACTGGCCGTGCGCTTCCATCATCGTTTGGTCCTTGTGCATCCGTTCGCGAACGGCAACGGCCGTTGGTCGCGGCTAGCGGCGGACCTGTTGAGTGTCCAGCAAGGCGGCAAGCGCTTTACCTGGGGAAGCGCCAATCTTCAGCCTGCCGGCGATGTAAGGCGCGCCTATATCGATGCGCTCCACGCCGCAGACGATCACGATCTCGACCCGCTGATAAAATTCGCCCGTTCGTGAGGCGCAGGCATGACCGCTCTATCCCAGCTTCGACGCATGTAAGCCCACTCCGCCTCGCCAATCTCGCCGCGCCTCAACTGCTCGGGCGTGAAGCTGAACGCCAGCGGATGCTGCGACTGATCGACGGGGAACATAACAAAGTCATTTGAGAATAAAACCTCGCCCGCTTTGTTCGCCCCTCCAAGAATAAGACCGGGATCGTGAAATACCAATCCATGTTTCCTTTTGTTGGAGAATGTTCTTTTCGGGCCCGGTCCGCATGGCGACATTCTGCGCGCTGAAAAAATCGGCTGCGATATGCATCGCCGACAATTGATGTCCGTAAGGCGTGACATAGAATGACGTGCCTAGCCCGATCGACAGTCCCTCACGGGGCTCTTTCAGCATGCCGTCTTTGATGTCGAAGGCAAATACCGGGGTAATTGCTCGGCGCAGTCCGAACGGGTCTTGAATCAAAAAGTCAGTCTCAGATTCTGAAGTGCGCGGGTCTGGCCCGACCGGAAACGGCATGCCCAACTCATACGGCGATCATTGCAGGGAACGGAAGATTGATCTTACCGGCACATCCGGAAAAAGGGGCTCCGGGTTGTCGAGCCTTATAACGTTCCCGGACAACCATTTCGCTCCGCAGCCATCCGACCGCATCGCTTGCGGCACCGTGAACGCTATCGAGTCTACATGCCGCCGCTTACCATCCTTGAATACGGCATGAGTAATCGTGTGCAGGCCGTTCGATGTTTTTAACATCGTGTGGAGATCGGAACGGCTGATTTCGTCGATCAGATGCACGGCGACCAATGCCGGACGTGTTCCGCTGCACTGGTCGGCGGCCTCTTTAGCTTCGGTGGAAATTGCCTTGACCACGTTATCCGGCTTCGCGCTTCGGATCATGATGGCGACCACGGAATGATTTGGGCGGCCGAGAAACATGAGCGTCGCGTTTTGGATTCCAAAACGCTTCTCGAAAAACTCCAGCATATTTGGGTCGTCCGGCTCGGGCCATTGAGCGGCTCCATCAAACGTATAATCTACCTGAGCTAGTCGGCTGGATGCAGAGGATCGATTTCGCACCGCGGATACCGTAAGTGATGCGACGCCTTCTAATTCCTGAACCGATTTTCCAAGGCGGTCTGGGACCGTAATAAGGATGCGATGGCATCCGGAAACCTCAGCCGTCTCTTTCGCGATGGTTAGCAGCAAGTCCGAGAGGCGATTTGCTTCCTGCCGGTGAATTTTGCGGCCGGTGTCTCCGGAAGTGGTTTTACACTCAATCTCCACTTCGGCGCCGTCACGCCGCGCCAGAAGATCGAAACGTCCGCCTCCTGCATAATCGACAAATTCAACATCCCATCCTTGTTGCATGAAATGCGTTGCCATCGTGATTTCGTAGGCAAACGGACGGAGACCATTTGCGCTGTGGATGGCCTGATGCAGGCGACCTTCAAAAGGCGCTCTTACATTCGCCGGGAGAGCTGAGTGTATCCGGTGCGCCGGAATCAAAAAGCTGTAGAGGGGATGATACTCTTCGCCTTTCGGCAATCGCCCGGTGCTTTTGCGCCGCCGTCGGGCGCTCGCTAAGGCGAATTCCAGCGCAAAGTGTTCGCGGAAGTGAGAACCTAATAGCGGATTGACACGCTCTTGCTGCTCATATCCCGCAACGCGCCTGTCGAGCCCAGCGCCGATTAGGCCGCTCACCCAGTTGACGGCGGGCTCAATATGCTTCGGAAGGGCATCGGTGCTTATTAACATTTGTGTCCGTTGGCGATTCGCGATCGGCATTATCTACGCACCAAATTAAGGCGGCATTGCATTTTGAGATGCTGAAGAGCGCTCTCTCTCCAGGACGACGGCGTCGACGCAGGCCTATTTAGATTTAAGCTCCTTCGGATTGTGCACGTATGGCATCAATACGGGCACGAACTGTCGGAACGTCTTCGATGATTTGAAAGAGATTCGTTCCACCGACGCTCAAAACGCAGTGGACGCGCGGATCATTCACGCCGGGGTATTTAGGCAGAAGCCAACTCACTCCGGTCGCTTTGATCCTTATATCCCCGGAGAGACTGGTCAGCAGAACAAATTTGTCAGCGATCTTAAGTCTGTTCAGAAAATCGACAGGTTGTTCGGGAATCGGTAGAGGTGAGGTCACGATTCCCCACACGTGGGTCGTAGGAGGTCCGACCCTGGCTATCGTCATGTCGGGCGGAGAGTAGCGTTCCTCGAAAAGGACGCCTGCCTGCGCAGTTGCAAGCACTTTTGGAAAGTCAGGTTCTATGAGGGGAGTAACGTAGACAGCCGATACTTTGCCAGAATCGAAAACATAATTGATCGCATCCGTTCCGGTTACATCAGCGAGTGGCGGCAGCTTCGCCATTATATTTCTCCATTAAAATGACTGAACGAGTTGTAGGCAACGATCTTACAACAGAGAGGTTGTAAATAAAGGGACCGTTCAAGGTTGAGGAGGTCGTGGCGATATCGGGACTTCGGGGCCTAGCCCCAAATGGCGCGCTCGGCAGGCGGCGCGCAAAGCCGAGCCGGTGAACGTCTCGGAAAAGAAGGGGCCAGCGGCCCCTAAAAGACAAGAAAGCTAAGGCTGAATTTCTTCTTCGTCTTGACGGCGCCGGGAGCGCTTCCGGGCAGGACTACCAGCTCGCTTCGCACTCTCGCCGACTTCAGTCTCCTTGGGGGCTACGATTGACTGCCGCGCTGCGCGCGGGCGCATCACGTTGATCAGTGAAGCGTCGAGCCTGTCCTTTAGGTGTCCGGCGTAGAACTTCTCAATCATTTCGACGCTGGTTCGGCAGTTATTGGCGACCTGATGGATGTTGGCGCCTTCAATGAGGCGCATACAAATGTAGGTATTCCTGAACCTTGCCGGGGGTTATCTCGGAAAGCCCGACCGGACCAAAGAAGGGCAGGAGGTGAAGCCTTAGCCGGATGCCGTGGCCTTTGACCCATTTTGGACTGCGTTGGCCTTCGGTGATGACATCGTATTCCTTGCGGAACTGATCGGTCGCCTCGGCGAAGGTCTTTCCTTCTTAAGCGGAAGGATGCCTGCGCGGGCCTTGCCGCGTATCTCAAGATACCAGTCTTCGGCGAACTGCTGGGCTTGAGGGAGATCGTGCTCTTTAGTCGAGGCGCGAAATTGTCGGCCCTTGTAGGAGGCCGAACACTGCCAAAAGCGGCTTCTGTCGCGCCGATAAAGCTGGACTAAACCGCCGAGAATTTCATGACGCACCAGGGGATAGGATTTGAACCTATGACCTTCAGGTTATGAGCCTGACGAGCTACCGGCCCTCTAGCATTACAGTTGTGATTTTTGTTTGAGATGAGATTTCTGTGCTGCTGCCTGATGAGCGCGCCGCCAGAGCGACCAAGCGCAGGGTGCGCAACAACTTCTCGCGGGTGCTCGAAGACAGTGCCTGGATGAACAAGCGCGTCGAAGTCCGGGTCAATAGTTTGCGAATGGGTGGCGGTCGTCGGCCGCATGGTAACCTCCTGTCGATGACGAAGTTGCTGGGAACGCCGCGCGCCCGAAGACGCGCGGCGGTAACCAATTAAGCCGCCTTGGCGGTCTCAATTTTCTGGCTTGATGCCGAGGTCTGGCCGTTGATGGCGATCCGCCGCGGCCTCACCGCCTCGGGGATTTCCCGCAACAGCTCGATCTTCAAAAGACCGCTGTCGAACGCAGCACCGCGCACCTGCACATAATCGGCAAGGCTGAATTGCCGCTTGAACGGCCGGCTCGAGATGCCGCGATAGAGATATTCGCGTTCATCATTGCCAATCTTCTTGGCGCCTTCGACCGTCAGGACATTCTGTTCGGCGGTGATGGAGATATCCTCGGGGCTGAAGCCCGCGAGTGCCAGCGATATCTGAAAGCGGTCATCGCCCAGTCGCTCGATGTTGTAGGGGGGATAGTTATCCTCACCGGTGCCTTGGGCGTTTTCGATGAGGTCAAACAGGCGGTCGAAACCAATGGTCGAACGCCAGAGGGGTGCAAAATCGACAGTCCGCATAGCCAGATCCTCCTAGGAGCAAAATGGTTACGAGCGGCACCGGACACATCCGGTGCCCGTCCTCAAGACCCCGGACCTCTAAGGCGTCCGGAGGCAAGCTTGTGGCCTGCGAAAAAAAGATTGTTTTTGGTCTTTTTGGTTTCAAGAGGGGCGGCCAAAATTTTTTAATGGCCACATCGCGCCACGGTTAACATATTGCAACGCAAAGATTTTGGGACGTTATCGCCGATACTGATCTTCGCTGACGTGCTCCATCCATTCAACGTTTTTGCCGTCGAGTTTTTCCTGGATGGCAACGTGGCCCATGGCCGTTGTCGGGCTGGCGCCGTGCCAATGTTTTTCGCCTGGGGGGAACCAGACAACATCGCCCGGGCGGATTTCCTCGACAGGGCCACCCTCGCGTTGCGTCCAGCCGAGACCTGACATCACGAGAAGGGTTTGGCCGAGCGGGTGCGTATGCCAGGCCGTGCGCGCGCCCGGTTCAAAAGTAACGAGGGCACCCCCGACCCGGGCTGGATCGGGCGGACTGAAGAGAGGATCGATGCGCACGGTGCCTGTGAACCATTCAGCTGGGCCTTTGCCGGAGGGCTCCGCGCCACTTCTTTTGATTTCCATGCGAAGCTCCTCTGATTAGCGTCCGCCGAAAGAAACATCGGCTTTTCTGTTCTCGCCCAAATTTGGCTTAGTACCCGTAACCTTGGCCTTGATAAATTCAAAGAACCCGACGGCTTTCGAAGAGGGACCATCCCACATTGAGCCGGATGTCAGTTCGGCTTGCAGGACGCAGACATTCGGGTCGTCCGGCCCTTTCCACCACACGCTGTCAGTTGATCGCCACCAGCGTTTGACCTGCGCTCGGTTGGTAGTGATGGCGCCGTGCGCCGCGATTGCGAGGTAAGCGTTCGATTGTCGGTCCGTGAAGGTGAGGCCTAAATGCGGGTCGCGCTCGATTTCGTATTCCTTGGCGCTGTGCACGTCGGTTACGACATAGATGCAGCCTTCATCACGGCATGGCCGTGCCTCGACCGGGCGCGACCGGAACTCGCCTTTCGAGGTGCGAGTCGTCAGCATGCAGACGCCGACTTTCTCGATGATTTCCCAGGCGCGGTCGCTAGGTGAGGTCATGTCTTACTCGCGAGCAAGGATGCGTTGAAACAACAATAGATCGAGGCGGGACCGGGATAAACCTCAACACATCCAGCCTGCCGTAATGCGTTCTCATTAAAGCCGCCGCAGAGCACCCCTAGGCGTCAGCGCGTGCCGATACGTTGGTGCCGCAGCTAGAAACCGGCAAAATTAGCTGCGTCCGCCATCCCTGCTAGGGCCGGTTGTCACCCCGGCAGCGCTCGATAATGCTGATGCGGCGCATAAAGTTTCCAGACGCAATAATCCGAGACGCGGCGGAGAGTCGCGGCAGGCCGATTTGTTGGTCAATAGGGGAACGTGGCCCTCATTTGCGAATTACATATTCCGACTGTGTTTCACAGCTCGACGAAACTTCACCTTAACCGGGAGCTCAATATGAAACTTCGCTACGTAATCACGGCAGGCGCGGTGCTTATCAGCTCAGCCGCCCTCGCGCAGACAATGATGCCGAGCGTTCCTGCGTCCAGCAAGACCGTATCGGATTGGTACAAGCAGGATGTCTATGATCCGTCCGACAGCAAGATCGGCAAGATCGATGACGTGCTGGTCTCTCAAAGCGGTCAAATCGATGCGCTCGTCGTTGGCGTGGGCGGTTTCCTCGGCGCTGGCGAAAAGGATGTCGCCGTGCCCTTCACGGCCGTGAAATGGACCAGCAAGAACAACAAGAATTATCTGACCATGAGCGCGACGAAAGATGAGCTGAAGTCGGCTCAGGGCCTCAAATACGATAGCGACAAGACGGTCTGGGTCCCGGCGAAATAAGCTCACACCGCGAACTGTCTTCTCCAAAGGGCCTCGCTGCGGCGGGGCCCTTTTCATTTGCCGTCAAGGAGGGAGAAAAACCAATAAAATCAGCCGGTTTACGAATCTATTTGACTCTTTCGGGAACGAGAACAAAATAGGAACATTGATCCAGCGATTGAGAGGTACCGCGGATGGCTCAGGCCAGCCCACCCATGTCTATTGCCGAGATGCGGCGCTATCTGGAGCGCGTTGACCGGCATGGCCGTGAGCAAGGCTCCGCGTTAACCTCACTCACTGCGTTTTCCCGCGCGCGAGACACCGGTGACTTCGGGCGACAAAATTTCTTTTTAGCAAATTCGACATCTTTTTCTTTTTCGCAAATACGACATCAGCCTTTTTGCGCAGCGCGACCCTCACGCATTGTTTCGCCGTGATGTTCTCCTGCTCGACGACTTCCGTTGCGCTCACGCAAGCCCGAGAGATCGACGCTCTAGCTCCACAAAATACTTTCCAGCAAAGCTCGCTATCGGGTGCGTCGAAGACCGGATTCCCTTCCACAGAAAAGACACCACTTAGCCCTGTCATCGGGCCGCCGGCGGCGGGTTGCCTCCCGAAGTACCACGGCGCCAGACAGCCGGCGGCGCTCTCGCCGCCCACGAGCAAAAAGGGAACCACAGAAATGGCAAAACTCGAACTTATCCGACTGTTGACGCCGGCATTCCGGGTGAGCTGCCCGGACGTTTTCGTAAAGCGTGTTGTTCAGGTCGAGGGCAAGGATAGTGGGTGCTATGTCTGTACCGCCCTCTTCTTAGGCTTTGAGGTGCAGGACGGCTGCACAATCATCAAAGCACCTACCTCTTGGCCCGAGAAAGACCAAGCTAAGTGGAATGCAATTGTAGACCAGTGCAATAGGGTGGCTATCGACGCCTTCAAGAAGCCGATGAAGGACCTGGATCGCGAGATTCACTCGTTGCCTTTCCACCGCGGGGAGGAAATGGAAGATGATGGCTACGGTCCTGGCGTCGTCTATTTCAGCATGTCGGCAAAACATCGGCGGCCGGGAGTCATTGCTCGTGACGGCGTCACCCCGATCACGCAGTTCGGCAAGGATGAATTCTACGCCGGATGCTACGCACGGGCATCGGTCACACCGTTCGCGAACAGGCAATGGAAGTCCCTGGTCGTTGGCCTGAACAATCTGCAAAAGCTGGCGGATGGGCCACGGCTCGACGACTTCTTGTCGGCCGACGAAAACTCAGTGTAGAGCGGAACGTGGCGGCCGGCCGCGAATGCTGAGATGGGCGCGTCGGTAAATACCGCTCGGATTTTGTCTGCTCGATGACCCCGGGCTTAGTTGCCCTGCTGAGGCCTAACTAAACCCCGGTCTACACAAACAAAAACGATCCGCTATTTTCGCTCATGTTCGCGAAGCACAACGAGCGCACAGTAATGAGAGGTTCCCAATGACCGACAGTATAGAACGGCAAATCCTCAGGGCATATCGCGAGCAGGCGCTGAACCGTTTGCGCAACGCGCATGTGGCGCTCTGGCGCACGCTACCGCACAGGAACGGCGATAACAAAATCGATGTCTGGCTCAACACGGAATACGGCGCGACCCAAAGCAACTCGAAGGAATTTTCGGAATTCATGCACGCGGCAATGAGCATCGGATGTGCTGAAGATGCAGCGGACGCGTCATTCAGAGACGAGGCTGACAAAATCAGAGAGGCGGCTGACCGTGACAACACGGACTTTGTTTGACGCGCCGCAGGCCGGTCACACCGAAATGGATCTGATCATGACAAAATTTTCAAACCGCGAACGCGACGACCGAACCGACGCTGCATTCGCAGCCGGGCATTATCGGGCTACTGGCACTCACTGCGAAATGGCAACTTTATATTTTTGCAACGTCATACACGGACGTTGCGACGTGTGCGGGGCTGACAGGGTAGGCGGCGTGGGTTGCTTTAGCATGCTAGTCCCGACTAGCCGTTTGCCACCGGACAAAATCGCATGACTACGCACAAACAACAACACGCGATTGATCGCGCGAGCGGAAATGATGAACGGCGCAGAAGCCCACGTTGGCTCGCTCCGGCTCACATAAACCTAACGATACTCAGTCCGTCCATAATCCCTTGAAACGACCAGCCGCCAACGCGGTGTAAGCAACCGTGTGCTGGATATTCTTGTGACCGAGAAAATCTTGGATTGCGCGGGTGTCACGGCCATCGTTCGCAAGTTTGAAGCCGCACCCATGACGCAACATGTGCGGATGAATCGCGAAACTGAAGCCGGCCTTTACACCTAGCCGCGCGATCATCCGGCGGAAGCCGCCGACGGTAAACGGCGCGCCGCGTTCGGACACGAACACAAACATGGATTGTGGCGCCTCATCTCGGAGCCGACGCAACGCCTGCAGTTCCCCGTCTGTCATCGGATGCAACGATGGCTTGCCATTCTTGCGGCGAGCGCAATGCAGTTGCGCTCGTTCCAGGTCGATCGCGTCTCACCGTAAATTCACGAGTTCCGATGCCCTCAAACCGTGCCGGTAAGCAATCAGGATCATAGCCTCGTCGCGGTGACCATAGCGGTTGCCTGTGCGAGCCACCTTGCGCAGCCGCTCCACCTCGGTCGAGGTCAGGTATTCCCTCGAACGTAGCTCGAGGTTCGGCTTGCGCCGCGGCGTAGCAACGATTCCTAAAGCCGGGTTTGGAGCCACTACTTCACAATGCGCGTTCGTCACGAGATATCGGCCTTTTGTTTCTTGCACTGTGCGTTAAATGGCCCAAAAACGCACAGTTGCTAGAACGAGCTGTTTGTTTGATCGTGATCTTGATTAATGGGTTGTTCCGTTCTCGCATCACCTCAAACAATCGCCGTCATGGGGTTTCCGAAATGGAGACACAGCTTTCGATTCCGAGGCCGCCTACCGGCATGCGCGATCACCTTCACCGCCGCATCGAGCTACCGGGTCGAAATGCTGAGCCGGGGGCTCGCGCCGAAACGTCATGGGAGTTGCTAGCAGGCCTTCGCCGCCCCAGCCCTGCAACGTACCCGCCAATTTCCAGGCAAGGTCGATGGCGTCGCCAATTCCTGTGTTCATACCCAGCCCGCCGTTCGGCGTGACGAGGTGCGCCGAGTCGCCGGCCAGAAAGACGCGCTTCGAAGCATAGCGGTCGCTCAACATTCGACGCATCGTCCATTTGCCGACGTAGAGGGTTTTATAGGAGACCGGCATTCCGACCATGCTCTCGAACAAAGCCGGCATCGCCTGCTCGTCGTCGATCATGGCGTGCAGCGAGAAATGACTCGTATCGCCCTGGGTGATCAAGAACGTCCACTGATCGTCGGCGCGGTAGTAGTGCGCGCCTTTGCCGGTAGCGAACCGGTCGA
>Ga0302326_10017442_pt1 | contig 14984 bp, 14 predicted proteins | sample Palsa_T0_3_FD_202264 | JGI IMG/M metagenome (GOLD analysis project Ga0302326, IMG submission 202264) | Peat permafrost microbial communities from Stordalen Mire near Abisko, Sweden - Palsa_T0_3 | ecosystem: Environmental > Terrestrial > Soil > Palsa > Peat permafrost | place: Sweden: Abisko... | reverse complement strand
GCCATAGAAGAACTACAAAAAAATATCCTTTGAGTCATCGGGAAAATATAACCAGGATCAACAAGAACCCTGATAATTATATCTTTCCAATCTTGGCTATTGGGCAAGATGCGCATGGAAGGCGCTATAAAATCCAGCTCTTCAATAAAATGATCAATACTTATATGTACGAGATTGGTGATGAGTTGGGCATTGCACGCAAGCTGTCCACCATGGCCGCGCGGCATTCGTTTTCGACCCAGTTGAAGAGGACGGGGATCAGCGTGGAAGCCATTCAGGAACTGCTGGGGCACAAAAACCTGAAAACTACCATGAACTATTTAGACAGCTTTGAGGATGAGTCAAAGGCGAAGCAGGTTGAGAATTTGTTGCCTTTTAGAAAGAAGCTGCAGGCGGCGGATGGTATTTCCTCATCCTAATTTGCGTCAATTTTTTTGTGAGAGATATATAACTTTGCACCTGTCTATAATTATTCCAATCCATGGGAGAAGATCAAAATATTGAATATAAACAATCCTGGAGGGACGAATATCTTAAATGGATATGCGGTTTTGCGAATGCTCAAGGAGGGAAGATATTTATTGGAATAGACGATGATGGCGAGGTGAGTGGGGTTGAGGACTATAAAAAATTGATGGACGAGATACCGAATAAAACCGTAAATCATCTGGGTTTGGTTGTTGATGTGAACTTGCGTAGAAAATCAGGGAAACATTATTTGGAGATCGATGTGCCCGTAAGCAGCGTGCCTATATCTTATCACGGTGCTTATCATTACAGGAGTGGGAGTACCAAACAGGAATTAAAAGGTGTGGCACTGGATAACTGGCTTCTAAAGAAGAGCGGACAAAGCTGGGAAGACACCGCCATTTCTTCTGTTAGATTGACGGATCTGGATGAAACAGTCATACAGGCATTTCTTAAAGATGCTGTAAATGCAGGAAGGATTTCGCGTGACGCGGCAAAAGCTGATATAAGTACCTTGTTAAGGAACCTACGATTGATGAATGATCAGGGTGAACTCACACATGCAGCTATATTACTGTTTGGGAAGGAACCTACTCATTATTTTGTAACGGCTAAATTTAAAATAGGCAAGTTTGGGAAATCCCCGGCCGATCTTATCACTCAGGATATTGTGGAAGGGAACATCCTTTACATGGCGGATAAAGTATTGGAAATACTGAAAAACAAATACCTTGTAAGGCCCATTTCTTATGAGGGACTTAAACGAATGGAGCCGCTTGAATATCCAGAACCTGCCCTGCGCGAAGCGATCCTTAATTCTATCATCCATAAGGATTATTCGAGTACCTATATTTTTCTGCGGATATATCAGGACAAATTATCCTTGTTCAATCCTGGTGCATTTCCGGAAGGGTATGATATAGAGAGGATAAAAAATGAGCATTCTTCTAAGCCCCACAATAGAAATATTGCTGAAGTTTTTTTTAAGGCTGGTTTTATCGAAGCTTGGGGTCGTGGTATTACCCGAATTATTGAAAATTGTCTCGAAGTCGGATTGCCGGAACCCGTCATACAAGGCCAGGAAGATGGCGTGCACTTGACCTTTCTGAGGGATATTTATACGGAGGAATATTTAAAAAAATTGAATTTGAGCGAAAGATTGGTAAAGGCGGTAATGTATGTGAAAGATAATGGTAGTGTGACCAATTCGAAATACCAAAAAATAATGGAAGTATCTAAAGCCACCGCCACGAGGGATTTACAGGAGTTGGAGGCAAAGGGAATATTCATTAACAAGGGCACGAGAGGGTCGAGCGCAAGGTATGAGCTGAAATTGAGAGTTGGCTCATAGTTGGCTCAGTTGGCTCATAACAGGCTCATTGTAGGATCAAACATCCGGGTTAGATGATCTTCGGAATTGGTGAAGGCGGAATTGAGCGTCTCAAATGCACAAAAGGGGACTTGTCCGTTTTACGTTATCAGGGGAATCGCACAGTAATTGCACAAATTGCACAACGCCTGCATAAGAATTGCCAGGCATCTTTACAATTTGAAAAGCCGGTGATGTCAAGCCTTATAGATCACTTTGAGTCACATGATGTTCTTTTGATGGCTCATGCAAAATCGTTTTTTTCAGCTCTTCGATCGCAACCTTGCGCTCCCTTACTTTTCCCACTCGGATTACGTCTGCCAGGACGAGCAGCTTATAAAGATCTTCGTCGGTCCGGATGGCTTCGGTGACACCTTCGTATAAAGGTTCAATGGCAACCCCGCGGGTCATTCCTTCGGCATCGGACCAAACACAGGGCTCCTCGCTTGGAAACGGATTGCTCATAAAGGATGGGCATGGGCCGTCGGAACCCCGCGGGTCAAAGACCCGGGTTCTGCAGGAAACACATAGCGTACCCCATGTTCCAGGAATTCCATTAAAGACTGCCGGGACACCTTTTTCTTTTTTCCATCGATTAGCCCAGCAATCTGGCTTCTGTTCAAGGATTCCGAGATTTCGGAGGCCCCTAGCTGTAATAAACACTACTTGATCTGACAAATTCCAATTAAAACAAATCTTTGATCGTACAATTGAATCGGCATTACTCCGACCTCAACCCCTTGACCGGGTTCGCTACCGCTACTTTGATTGCCTGGAAACCCACGGTGAACAGGGCGATGGCCATGGCCAAAACACCGGCAAGTACAAACATCCACCACTGTATTTCGACCTTATAGACGAATGCCTCCAGCCACCGGTGCATCGCCCACCACGCTATGGGCGTAGCGATCACGAATGCAATAACCACCAGCCTTACAAAGTCCCCGGAGAGAAGCCCGACGATACCTTTGTTGCTGGCACCAAGTACTTTCCGAATACTGATCTCCTTGGTCCTTTTTTCGGCGCTGAAGGCCGCCAGCCCGAATAGTCCGAGGCAGGAAATGACTATCGCCATCGCGGTAAAGGCGTTGATGATATTAGACATCGTGATCTCAGCCTGATATTGATGCTGGACCTTCTCATCCAAGAAAATATAATCAAAGGGTGTCGAGGGCAGATCCTTCCGCCATATCGCCTCCATTTTACCCAGCATCGCTTTATAGTCATCCGACCGCGTTTTGACAATCAATTGATTGATATCGTCCCGCCTGGGCTGATACAAAACCATAAATGGGCTTAGCTTGTCCCGAAGTGATTTATAGTTAAAGTCCTTCATGACACCGACGATCAAATAGCTGCCAGGATCGCCGTTGTACAGTCTTGTTCCCGGCGCGGTGCTTTCTGTCAAACCCAGCCGTTTGGCCAGCGTTTCATTTATGATGACCGCGCCGGAATCCTGGGCGCGGAAGTCCCTGCCGCTTGCCAACTGGATACCCATTACCTTTATAAAATGCTCGTCGGAAGACAGGTTCTGCGGATCGATGGCGTCGGCGTCATTTTGTCCCGCCAGCTTCACCGTCCAGTCATGATAGAGACCCGCCCCCGGGTAATTGTTGGCCGTGCTCACATCCGCTACCTCCGCAAGTCTCCCCAGGTCCTGGGCAAAGACCGGCATCTTCGCTTTCGTATCGTCGGTATGAAACGTAAAAATAAGCCGCTGATCCTTGTCAAATCCCAGATCCTTATGTTTTATGTAATTTAACTGCGAGAAGATGACCACGATGGAAGTAATGAGTATGATGGATAAGGTGAACTGGAAAACGACCAACGACCGGCGAATACCCGCCGCCGAAATATGATTGGTAAAATCCCCCTTGATCACCTTGACGGCCTGAAAGGCGGACAAGTAGAACGCCGGATAACTTCCGGCCAGAAGACCCGTAACGACCACAATGCCGGCAAGGATCAACCATACGCTATAATCCGTCAGCATGGATAGTTGTATGTCGGCTTGGGTGATACGGTTCAGATAGGGTAGGCCAATGCCCAGGATCGGCAAGGCGATCAGTACCCCCACCAGGGCAAGTAAAATAGACTCCGCCAGAAATTGAAAGATCAGGCTGTTCTTCCCCGCGCCCACTACCTTCCGGATCCCGACTTCCCTGGCCCGTCTGGAGGCCTTAGCGGTAGAGAGGTTCATGAAATTGATACAAGCAATCACCTGGATGAACACCGCTATCAGGATCAGCATATTCAAGAAGGACCGGCTAACCGTATTACCCGGCTCTGTGTCATATCCGGTCGACGTATGGATGGAACTGATGGGCTGCAGATGCATTATCTTGGTCATGCCAGAACCTTTGAATTGATCTTCGCCATATTTTTTCAGCAGGAAAGGCAATTTTCCTTCAAGGGCTGACGCAGAAGCGCCCGGCGCTAACTTCACATAGGAATAAGAAAAATTATTCCCCGTCCAGACATTGTTTTTTAGAAAACTTCCGCCAAACCCGCCGGGGTTCATTTTGATAAAAAGAGTGGCATGCAAACTCGATTTGACAAGGCTCTCATCCACTACCCCGGTAACGGTAAAGGTGTTTACTCCCCAGGTATCGCTTATCTTGATCGATTTCCCCAAAGGGCTATCATCTCCAAAAAGCCTCTCCGCCACAGGTGCCGACAATACGATCGAATTAGGCGCCGACAGAACCTGATGCGCATTGCCCGCCGAAAAATGAAAATTGAAAATGTCAAAAAAGCTGGAGTCTACGACATAAGAATCCTTTACATAAAACGATTTCTCGCCATACGCCACAAGATGCTCCTCCGCCCCCATCGTGGGTATCGCACGGGTGAATTGCAATACTTCCGGGAAATCGCTTTTCATAGCCGGTGCGATGGGCGGTGAGGCGCTTGCCATTGTATGATGATCTCCCGATACGGCCATCTCGGTCGTCACCCGGTAAATATCGGAGGCGTGATCGAATTGCCGATCATAACTGTATTGGTCTTTAACGTACAAAACAATATACAAACAACACAAGGTACCTATCGCCAAACCGATGACATTAATCGCGCTGAAGGCCCGGTTCTTGCGCAGGAACCGGATCGCCGTTTTGATATAGCTTTGGAGCATTGCAAATTATATTATCGAACCTTAAGATTGACGAAAGACGATGCCAATTCTTAACTGTTTATTACCCAATACCTTATTTACCTGCCCGACCTCCTTATTGCCCGGATTCGATACATCCGGGTGTACGGTTTTGAGAAAGCAATATTTTGTGCATATTAACGGGAAGAGGAGATTTGTATGATTAAATGTTGCCTCAATATGTAAATCGCACGATCAAGTATTATACTCTGGGGTGTTGCCTGTCCAACGCCGCACATAGCTTTCCGGCATAGAGATCCGGATGGGAGGCGACCTGAATTTCTGCATAGCCAAAATTCTGCTCGACAATTTTTCGCACCACCATTCTTACTGGCGGAAAAACACATCCCCGGATCACCGGCGACAATTCTATTTTGATCCGTACACCGGCCGCTTCAACCAACAGGCGAAGTGAATGAGCCTGCTGCTCGGTAGTGTTGATGACATTTGCGTCCGGAATGGCAGTTTTAATGCTTTGGGAAATGCGCGCAAAAGCCGCCTTGATGTTCTCCAGCGACTGCTCCCTGGTTTCTATCGGAAGATAGAGTAGATCTATATCTACTGACAGTCGCGGTAGGTCGCGGTAGGTCGCGGTAGAAAAGATTGATGGCGGTACCGCCTTTAAGGGCAAAGCATTTTTCGGTATCGATAATGGGCAGCAGTCTCACCAATAGTTGTACTTGCCGTCCATATATAGTATCAAGATTCATAGGTTTTAGGTATGGTTATGAGGTACTTTTTATCCAGTTTGCCGTTCTCCACCACTTGTCGTTTGCCTGAGCCAAGATCGATCTTTTCCGGTTCCATTTTTTTCAACCAGGCATGTTGGTGGCGATCGGCCAGCAGGAAGAACAGTCGTCGGACCTTTACGTTACTGCATTCCTGAAGCAAGGCTTGCAGCAGGCTGGGTGAGAGGCTGGTCATTCCCTGCATGAGTTGGTCGGCGTGCTCAAATGATATGTCGTGAGGAACACCAGCAAGTATTTCCAGCAACGCCCTTTCAGGCGACGATAAGACAAGGTCCGCTTTCCCTTCTTTCCAGGGCAGCAGGCGGGTGAATCTTTTCAACGGATCGCCCTGGTTCAATTCTTCTGTTCGGCGCCCCCCCAGCAAACCCCACTCACTGTGCCATATGAAGCGCACATCTTTGGCAGTCTTATTCGACCACAAAGGTAGACGAGCTGCTCCATATAAATGGATCTTTTTTTGGTTGGAAAGGGGTAGATAATGAGAGAGACCCAATAGATCCAGGGCGCTAAGCCCACCAACAGTAAGGTTCAGTCCCAGATTTTCCTGCATGAAATAAACGAACCCCTGCCAGCTTGGTTTCGCATCCCACCTGGTATATACCCCTGGGGCTATGGTGGCCAATTGTTCACTTTTTACCAGGTTGTCGATGGCGTGTCGGCTAAAGCCTTGCTGCATGAGCCATCGTCTGGTGACGACGCCACCTTCCGGAAGGAGCAGATTGACTTCTTTTCTTCGTATGGTGTTTGTGGCCATGGTTTATTTCATTTGCTATTTGCGGCGATCATCGCCGCAAAATCGAAGGTACTTAAACTATTTTGGTTTGACAAATGATTAATCTGCGGCGATCATCGCCGCAAAAATATAAATTAGTAAACTAATATGGGCTGTTACGCTGGTTTACAGCGCCAAGATTATGCTAAGACCTTGATAATTCACCAACCACGTGTATACATATCCAACCGACCACTTGCTGGACCTGGTCGGCCGTCAGGGCATTCCGTTTGATCTTTTCAAGGCGCAGCGCGTACCCATCTCGAAGGCACATAATGAACAGGAAACGCCTTTTTTTGCCGCCAGTATCGAACGTGCCGCCCTTCGAAACAAATAATCAACAATTAACTTCTCAATAGTACAATCATGGCAACCAAAACTTTATATACAAAAGATCAGACGGCGTTATTATTTGTGGATCCCTACAACGATTTTCTTTCCGAAGGCGGAAAGATCTGGCCGCGAGTCAAAGACGTGGCGACGGAAGTTGGGCTGCTCGACAATCTTCGCACCGTTGTTTCGGCCATCCGGCAAGCAGGTATCCAGGTCTTTATCGTTCCCCATCGCCGGTGGGAACCGGGTGACTATGAAGAATGGCAATTTCCCAATCCCACCCAGGAGCAATTAAAATCCAGGCATTCCTTCGCCCGTGGGAATGGGGTGGGGAATGGCATCCCGATTTTGCGCCAAAGGATGGGGATATCATTGTCAAGGAGCATTGGGCGCAGAACGGGTTTGCTAATACGGACCTGGAACTTCGCTTAAGGCAAGCAGGTATCACCCACGTGATCGCCATCGGTCTCCTGGCCAACACCTGTATCGAGTCCACCTGTCGCTTTGCTATGGAGCTGGGATTTCACGTGACGCTTGTAAAAGACGCGACTGCGGCTTTCACTAAAGAGATGATGCATGCGGCACATGTGCTTAATGGTCCCACTTATGCCCATTCGATCGTCAACACGGCTGATTTGATTGCGGCGTTATGACAACTCATTCACGGAAGGCCAAACAATCTACAGAGGATCTTCAGCGCTTTCTACATCACCTGATAGACCAATTGATGGACACGAATAGGCCACGAATAAGACACCAAAACGATTGGATTCCGATGGATTGAAATAGACTTGAAAGTTTAAAAAAACGGCTAAGACGCAGTACCAGAAAGGGTTTGACGCAATTAGCATAATAAAAAAAGCACTTAGATTAAAATACCTAAGTGCTTGATAATAAACGACTTGTGACCGCGTCAGGATTCAAACCTGAAACCTTTTGATCCGAAGGCGATCGTCCTTTAGACGGTCAAGATAAGGCGAAAATCGAAATCTGCTTAATCAGCGAATTCGAGTTCGTTGTCTTTTTTTCGAGTGACTTTTCCCATTTGCATTAACGCTCCCAGAATCTCATCTGCAATTTTGGGAGGTGTTTTAAAGGATTTGGCCAGATAATCGACTAAATCCTTTTTATATAGGGGATGTTGTTGAGTTTCGTCGCGAAAGTTATGCTTCAATTGGGCGAATGCGATCAAATATAGGTCGAACAATATATTGGCGCGTCCGGCCAATGCCACTTCCTTGTGATTGACTATAGAAATGGCTTCGGGATTGTAGTCCCATTCATACAAAGATTGGATATTCTTCAATTGAGTGGGGAATTTCGGGCGCGCTTCCAATTTACAAATTGTCTTGAAGCCTTTGGGGATGCCGTTCAATTTGTTTCCGAATTGATCCAGGCAGGCGAGAAGCTTTATGGAATAAGGGCTCGAAGGCGTGATCAACTGTTTGTTTTGTCCTTCAAGCAGGACATCGAATTTTGAATTCAACGGAACAGGTGCAACGGCGTAATCAACAAAATACCATTGTTGGTTAGGACGCAATGAAGGGTCAGTCGCTACCTGTTTAAGTGCACTTTTTTTTACCTTCCCCTGGATAGTCAACACGCTGGCGCCTTCTTTCAACATAGTTTGAATTTCCTTTACAAGTTAGTGATTTTCTTGCAAACCGGCATTAGGGCCCCTACGATGGAACGTACGGTAGTGGCCGTTATTTTGGGCGTTTCCTTGCAAAGTTGAGTTAAATTCTCTATTCTGGCAACAACATAGGGCTGGAACCCGAAACTCATCAATATCTCCTGAAAATCAGTGACGTATATGAGGCCGTCACAAAACGGGTAGAATAATGTGGGCTGAATGAAGAAACCAATTTCGCTTTCCAGTTTGTGAAAGTGGTTGTAGCCGCTTCTGATCTGTTTCAAATTCTCCGTTCGGGCCACGTAGACGCAAGCGGTGTCTGGGTTTTGCTGGAAGCACTCGAGGGCAAACCAGAGCGCTTTGAGGGGGTGACTCGATGTGCAGGTATAGGGCATTTCAATAGAATTTCGACCACCAGGATACTCCTCCGTGGTCCCGCGAAAGACAAATTCGGTCTTTTTGCTGGATGACATGGGGACTAAAATATGCCAAATACGTCATTTTTTGGTGAAAATTTGAAGTAGGATATCTGGCTATTACGAAGACATGAATTTATTCCTTAGGATCGAATTCTGGGAAAGGTATTCAGATTGCTTTGAACGCATTTTGCTCTCGTGAGGGCTCATGTAAAATCATTTTTTTTAACTCTTCGATCGCTACCTTACGTTCCCTGATTTTTCCTATGCGGATCACATCTGCGAGCGCGAATAACTTATAAAGGTGTTCATCGCTCCGAACGGCTTTGGTGACGCCTTCGTATAATGGTTCGAGAGCAACCCCGCGAACTTTGCCCTCGGCAGTAGGCCAAACATAGGGCTCCTCGCTTGGAAACTGCTTGCTCATAAAGGGATGGGCATGGGCAGTCGGAATACCTCGTGTCAAGGGTCCGGGTTCGGCCGGAAAGACAAAACGCAGCCCATGTTCCAGGAATTCTATTAGGGATTGTCGGAATACCCTTTTCTTTTTTTCGTCTATTAGCCTGGCGATCTGGCTTCTGTTTAAAGATTCCGAGATTTCCGAGGCACTTAGTGCCAGAGCCGCCGAAAGGTCCTTGTTCTGCCAGATCTCATTACCGGCAGCGATGATTTTGAGCAGGACGGCGATGTCCTGGGGTCTCATGCCATTATGCTTTCTCATAAGCCAAAGATAAACAATAATTCTTAATTCGCAAATCGCGTATTGAGAATGTGCTTTTGGTTGGGCTATTTGGTGACTGGCAGGCAATGGCATCTTTATGGAAAAGGCGGCTTTTAGAGTCCTAAAGCCGGTCGTTCAGCATGCTCGGTGTCATCCAGCGCGTAATATTTATGGAAGACCGCGTGTAATCGAAACCAATGGGACTAGCTGGTGTCCAGGCCATATCCATCAAGATACCCAGCCGGTTTGAAGGAGCGTCCGGGGATAAAAAGGTTGGAATAGTATCCGGCGTCCTTTTCGGTCGTCGGAAAGAGTTTTGAATTTTTTATTGCTTGTGATTTTCCTGAATTTAGAGAATATTAGTTGATATAGAATTAAGCATATGCCGTCAATATTACTGTTTATAAGGAAGTGGCATCGTGATTTAGGATATTTTTTTGTTGGCCTCACGTTGTCTTTTTCGCTTTCGGGAATTGTGTTAAACCACCGAAGGGTTTGGAGTCCGGAAAAATATGTTTATGTATCCAAAAGCTTTAAGACCCAACTTCATTTGATCAAAAGAGATAGTATTACGGACGAATTGGTTCAGGGGATTTTAGCTGAGGAAAAAATTGACGCAAGATATATGGGTTTTCGAGTTGAAAGTCCCATAAAAATGAACATATTTCTGGAGGGTGGAACAGCCGTGGTCAATCTTAAAGACGGAACAGCAAATTTAGAGCTTTCCAGGGAAACACCTTTCATTGGTCAGATGGTTGACCTTCATACAAGTCAACATCGTTTTTGGATTTGGTATTCGGACATATTTTCATTGGGATTGGTCATTATTTCAATAACAGGCATGATTATGCTAAAAGGAAAGCATGGTTTTGGGAGATGGGGTTTTAAACTGACCATAGCTGGAATAGTAATTCCTCTGCTTATGCTATTGTTTGCTGATCTGTAATGATAATATAAAGTATTCGGGCAGGTGGATGACCATAACGAGGTGTTGGTCACAATGTTGGTCAAAAACAAAAAAAGCACCATAAAGGTGCTTCATCCTGTGGGAGTTGAGGGGTTCGAACCCCCGACCCTCTGCTTGTAAGGCAGATGCTCTGAACCAGCTGAGCTAAACTCCCTTCTATTTGCTTTACTTTCAGCGTTTTCCGTTGAAAGGAGTGCAAAGATAAGGGCAAAAATGCTGCGGGAGAAAAAATTTACCAATTTTTTTCAGGGGAGGCGGCAGGCCGCGCGAATAGGGGGTCGGAGGCGGCAAGTCTTCGCGGGCGGGCTTGGCGGTCCCGGCTCAGGGCGCCTTCCAGCTGTTGTTGTCACGGTTGCCATCGGGAAGCACGTGGTCGGGGTCGATGATGACGGCGGCCAGGGGCTGGGTGACAGGGAAGCGGAGGGTGCGCGTGCCGGACTGTAGCCAGGTTTCCACGGGCAGGGCGACACGTTGTTTGGTGCCATCCTGCCAGGTGAGTTCCAGGGTCGCGGGGAAGGCCATGCGGTCAAGATTGGCGATAGTGACCTCGGCTTCGGTGCCCGTGGTTTTGACGCTCTGGACGGCGAGGTCGAGGCTCCAGTTGTGACAAAACCATTCCCTCCAGAACCAGGAGAGGTCTTCGCCGGCTTCGTTGTCTATCATTCTGAAGAAGTCATAAGGGCCGGGATGGCGATAAGCCCAGGTGTGAATATAGCGCCTGAAGGCATAGTCGAACCGGTCCTTGCCCAGGATCTGTTCGCGCAGGAGGACGAGACCGAGGGCGGGCTTGAAATAGACCATCGGGTGGCGGTATTTTTCGGGGATGGCATCGGCGCGGGTGAGCATGACGGGCGCCTGCGGGTCTTTGAGGAGGGGCAGGATCTCGTCGACGGGGTTGCCGCCGCCGGGGGCATATTCGCCGTCACGTTTGGGCGCGAATTCGCCTTTGTTGAATTCATCGGAGGCGTATACGTCAATAAAGGTGTTGAAGCCTTCGTCCATCCAGCCATACGTCCTTTCATCGGAGCCGACGATCATGGGGAACCAGTTGTGCCCTATTTCGTGGGCAGTTACCCAATATAATTCCTTCCCTTTGTCCGTAATCCCATCGAAGACGATGCCGGGGTATTCCATGCCGCCGGCGATACCGGCCTCGTTAATGGCTACCGGGTAGGGGTAGGTGAACCACTGCTTGGAGAAATATTCCATCGAACCTTTGAGATATTCCGTTGCGCGGCCCCAGGCCTCGTTGCCTGCGCTTTCAACCGGATAGACGGACATGGCCAGGGACTTCTTACCTCCCGGCAGATTGACCCTCGCAGCGTCCCAGATATAGGCGCGGCTGGCGCCGAAGGCGACATCGCGGGTGTTCATCATTTTAAAGTGCCAGGTGAGCGTACCGCTACGGACGGGGCGGCTGGCGGGGTCGTTTACTTCGGCGGTGTCGCGGATGATGACGGTCTTGTCACTGGCGCGGGCCGCGTTCAAAAGGGCAACCTGCTTTGGCGTGAGTACTTCCTGGGGGTTGACGAGCTCTCCCGAGCCTGCGACGATGAGGTCCCAGGGCACGGTGACGCGGTAGTCGAAGTCGCCGTATTCATCGTAAAACTCTCCGGCGCCTAAGAAGGGCAGGGTATTCCAGCCCTGCCGGTCGTCGTATACGCACATGCGGGGATACCATTGTGCTATCTCGAAGATCTTGCCATTGCGGGTCTCGACCCAGTCCGTACGGTTGCCGAAATCTCCGGGGACGATATAGCGATAGCGGATGATGAGGCTGAGGCGGCCGCCTTTTCCTGGCAGGGGTTGTTTCAGTTTTATTTGCAGCCGGGTGTCGGTGATGCTGTAGTCCGCGTCGGCAAGGGTAGCGCCCTGTTGTATTTTTACGGAAGACAGGTTGTATCCTTCAGTGTGGCCGCCTGCGGCGAAGGCCGTAAAGTAATTGGAGCGGGCGTCGGCGCGGTAGGTCTGCTGGTCGAGGTAGAGCCAGAGGGTATGCAGGCTGTCGGGGCTGTTGTTGGTATAGCGAATGCTGGCGCTGCCTTCAATTTCGTTATGGGTAGTGTCCAGCCGGACGGAGAGGGTATAGTCGGCCCGGTTCTGCCAATAGGCTGATGAAGGGGCGCCGTTGGGAGAGCGTGTCGCCAGGTGGAGGTCTCCGTAGAAGCCCGGGGCGAAGAGGGCGGCAGGGTCGTAGGCGCCCGGGGAACTGATCTGTTCAGGAAGGCCCGCGGCGACTTGTGCCTGTGCCTGTGCGACGAGGGAGAGGAGAACCGATAAAACGATGGCGGCTTGTCTGTACATGATAAAGTATTTGGCGAAGGCAAATCTATAGTATATTTACCCACCATTTTTGAATAACATATGGAAAATCTTTCGGGTTATTGCAAGGTCGTTACGACCATGGAGAAAGACAACGTACACGTACACTACCACGATAGGGAATATGGGTTTCCCATCGAAGATGACAATGAGCTCTTCGCACGGCTTATCCTGGAGATCAACCAGGCCGGTCTGTCGTGGACGACGATCCTGAATAAGAAGGACAATTTCTTCAAGGCCTTTGACAATTTCGACATCGATAAGGTGGCGCGGTATGGGGCGAAGCAAAGGGAGCGATTGCTCAATGACGCGGGCATCATCCGGAACCGGTTAAAGGTGGATGCCACTATCGAAAACGCAAAGAAACTAAAAGAGATACAGAAGGAGTTCGGGTCTTTTAAGAAATGGCTGGACAAGCATCATCCGTTGAGCAAGGAAGAATGGGTGAAATTGTTCAAGAAGACGTTTAAATTTACCGGCGGAGAGATCGTGGGCGAATTCCTGATGAGTGCGGGATATCTTCCGGGCGCGCATGTCGAAGCTTGTCACATCTATAAGAAAGTGTTGAAGCATAAGCCTGCATGGGCTGCAAAATCATCCCGGTAAATGAGTGTTCGCCGAAAAAAAGCATGGCGCATTGTCGTCGCCATCCTGCTGACCTGGTTTTTCATGCACATGGTATATATCACGATCGATGGTTTACATGGCTATGACGGTTCGGCCGATATGGCGGTCGTGCTCGGCAATCGCGTGGATGCCGATGGGAGTCTCTCGCCTGTGCTGCGCGGCCGGGTGGACAGGGCGCTGGCCTTGTATCAGCAGGGGAAGGTAGCGCGGATCATGGTCAGCGGGGGCATGGGAGAACAGGGAAAAGATCCCGGTCATTACCCTGAGGGGCTGGCCATGAAACAATATCTTATGGTGCAGGGTGTTCCGCCGGATCGGATCGTGGAAGACAACCATGGTGAGAATACGTATTTGACCGCGAAGGACTTTCTACCCGTTGCCGATAGCCTGCACCTACATTCTATTATCGTCGTCTCCAGTTTTTATCATATCACGCGCAGCAAGTACATTATCCGGAAGCTGGGGTTCCGGAATGTTCATGGAGATGCGTCCCGGGGATTTTTTTGGAATGATCTGCTGGGATTGCCGCGGGATGCGGTGGCTTTTTACAAATACCTGTTGGTGTATTAATTGAGCTGTACGACGGGCAGACGGTAGTGTAATCCATCGACCATGAAGAGTTCGTCTATCTCGTAGGTCCAGAATTTGAAAAGCGGGGATTTGGAAAGATGTTTTTCCACGGTTTTGCGGTCATCTGCGGAGAAAGTGACCCAGGCACGCTGGGTTTCCATGGTCACCACGTAGTGGTCGATGATGCCTTGTTCGATTAGCCGGTTGATGTAAGTGCGGTGTGGCGGAACCAGCGCTGCAAATTCATCATTCATCTCAAAATGTATGGTCACCTGGAATTTTCGCATAACTACTTCTCCTTTAGGTTAACAAAACTTCGGCGCTATTGTTCAAGTCCAAGCTGTTGCAATCCTCGTGCCGGGGTTGCCAATGGAGTATATTATACAATAACATACGGTGTAGCGGAGTCAATAGTTGCCTGGGATCATAGTTTCCAGTCGATGATGCGGTTTGCCCATTCTTCGCGGTAGGGAGTAGTCACTTTTATGTAATTGTCGGTATATCCTTCCATCATCGGGGTCTTTACATGTCCTTCCAGCAGGAGTTTACGGGTTTGGCCGGTGTGACGGAGCGTAAAGTCCTGCATTTTGCGGTAGGAGAGGTTGCGCAGGATCTTGTTCCTTTCCTGGCGGATAGAGATGGGTATGACCGGTTTCAGTTCGAGGGCCCTGGTGTTATCGCGTTCGGAGTAGGTAAAAACATGGAAGTAGGAGACGTCGAGTTCCTGGAGGAAGTCGACGGTTTCCCGGAAGTGGTCGTCGGTCTCGCCCGGGAAGCCTACGATGACGTCGACGCCGATAGCGCAATGGGGCATGGCGCTTTTTATCAACCGGACCCTCTCGGCGTAGAGCTCCTTTTTGTAGCGGCGGCGCATCAGTCCCAAACC
>Ga0302326_10017441_pt1 | contig 14984 bp, 13 predicted proteins | sample Palsa_T0_3_FD_202264 | JGI IMG/M metagenome (GOLD analysis project Ga0302326, IMG submission 202264) | Peat permafrost microbial communities from Stordalen Mire near Abisko, Sweden - Palsa_T0_3 | ecosystem: Environmental > Terrestrial > Soil > Palsa > Peat permafrost | place: Sweden: Abisko... | reverse complement strand
TATTGACTCCAAAAGACTGAGCGCTTGGTCATCACCGGATTCGCCAATGCGTACGGTTTGGAGCTCATTTTTTATGGGGCGATATAGCAACAGTAACATAATGGCAACTCCAAACCGGGGCCATCAGCGAGTCAACGAATGACGATTCCGGCAGGAGCATGTCGAGCTCAGAACGCTTGTCTTATGAAGGGCAACCGGAGTACTGGGGAAGATTTTGGATGGATTGTCGGGCGTCCGGAAGTTGACCCCCGGCGCAGCTGCGCCGCGGTTGCGCAGGCACATGTCTGCGTCGCCAACCGATCGAAATGGATGTCATCACCGGATTACTCTGTGCGAGATTGGTCCAGACACGTCGCAGTTCCGCCATGCCTGGGTATTCGCCTCGTGGTTAGGTCTATGCCCGGAGAGGCAAATCAGCGGTGGCAGGGTGCTGTTCACCAAGAGTCGCCGGGTACGCAATAGGGTCGCGCTCGCGTTACGAATGGCGGCCAATTCACTGCATCATGCCGATAACTATCTTGGCGAATTCTTTCGACGCATCGCGAGAAGACTGAGCAAGCCACAGGCGATCACGGCCACCGCTCACAAATTGGCGCGCATCGTATTCCATCTGCTCAGCACGAAGGTACAACGAGAGCGTATTCATGAGGTGCGAAGGAACAGGCTCACCAACGGGCTGAACTTCGGCTAAAGAGACATGCGGCTCAGCTCGGATTCCAGGTCATCCCAGCGGCGAACTCGTAAATGGTTCCTTGGGAGTCGGCATCGCGTCGCCCAACTTGCCAATGCCCTGCCAACGAACTGGAATGCTCGCACTGTGCCCGAACTGATCATCGGTAAACGCTGTGCGACTAGGGAGGACCTGGGTCCTCCGGCCGGGCCAAAGTCCGAGGTGGCGACTTCCCAGTCAAGTGGATCAGTGAACGCAGTAAAGTTAGTTGAGGTAGGCGAATATGGCGGACAGCCTACTTCTTAGCACAATGCTGGTCGAGAAATCGGAAGACATCGTCGGCCCAGACAGCCGATCCAAAGTAACCGAACGCATGGCCGTCTTGCGGAGTGCCCCCATAGAAGGGATAAATCTTCAATTCGTACGGTTTCCTCGCGTCCTTCATCGCCGCGGATAGAACCTTGCTCGGTGACAGGTCAAAATCATTCTCGGCTTGGAAAAAGAAAATTGGCACCTGTGCATTTCGAACCGAAGCAGTCATCAACGCTTGCAGCGCCGGCGCCTCTGCCCAGCTTTGGGCACCTCCGGCTGAATCGATAGCTGCACAATAAGTTCCGCGTTCCGCACCCAAGACGGCCTCGATGCCTCCGAACGAAGTCCCGGCCACGGCAATGCGATTCGCTTGAACGAAGCTTTGCTTTCGCAGCCACGCAAGCGCGGCCAACTGATCGTTCAAGTGATCCGTCTCCAGCAACCGCACCATGGTTTCGGCGGCTGCCGAGATACCCCCGTTCTTTTCGGCTGCCGCGATTTGGTCACCAATATATGGGCCGGCGGATGCGCTCAAGCCTTGTCCACGCCGGTATGGCCCAAAGAACACCCATCCATGGCTCGCGAACACTGGACCGGTCTGTACACGACTCCGTGAAGGGTGATGTCCCCGCTGGGAAACACGATGTCGTCGGCCGCGAACACAAACGGCAAAGGCAGCATCCAGAAGAGGACCAAGCAGGCAAGTTTGTTCATCTCTATGTCCATTCTAGCCAGTCCCCTGATCGACATCGATTCGTGTAGAGAGGCCATCTCGAGTTCAAGGAATGTGCGGGCTGGGGCAGTGACGATGACAGTCAACTTGACGTTAACTTGACGCTTAACGCCTGTTGTTGACATTTGCTCGGCTCAGTGGGCCAGATCCTGCCTGACGGCGCAGTGTAGACCTATTTGTCTCCTACGCCCGGATCGTCGCCTGTCCGAGAAAAGGCTCGCCCCGGGCGGCCCGATTAGGACGGACAAGTCGGCATGGCAACTGTGACGCAGAATGACACGTCGGCGAACCGGATGGACGTTGCTATTGGCGTTTGTCGTTTCTAATCCCGTTCGGGGTCTCAGCAACGGCCTTCTACGGGTGGCGCGTCATTCAGGACTTGGGGCTCCTGATCGAGTAGACTAGGCTGAATCGCGCTTATGCCGCTTTCTATAGGCGACAAACTCGGTCACTACGAGATCCTTGCGCCGATTGGCGGGTAGTGTCCTAATTTGGATCATGGCTCTTGTCTTAGGTGTAGCGGTTATAGGCTGGCGGTCCACCAATAACGAACTTTGTGGGATACATATTCCTACCAGTGTCCTTGGCTATCCAATTGAGTTTAGAGATTCTATGGATATAGCAAAACCTCGTTTCATGGGGTCTCTCAAACGCGTCGAGATAGGACACGAATCCGTAGGCACAAACAAAGAGCATCTGTCCTTCAATCAGCGATATCTGTTCGGACCCCAAGGCCCCATCTTCAAGTGGACGCTGGACAATCAAATTGTCACCTGGAGCCTTAACATATCCAGGGGGAATGTAGTCAGTCTTGTCCGTACCAATCCTATAATCGGGTTCATCTGGAAGATCTGGTTCGGGAATAGTTGCTCCATGCTTCTTGGCTTGCAAATGAAACCGGACCCCAGCACCGGTTATCTTTGCTGGAGTGGTGCCGAATACCTTCAACGAACATCCAAAGAAAGAGACACCGGCGAAAGCAAGAATCTCTTCGGGCGTGTTGTCAGAAAGGATTGGATCGTTAATCTTGTCAACGAGTACCCAAGCTCGTTGACTGTTTATGAGAGATTGGGCATTTATTTTGGCGGTTTCGGCGCTATCTCTCGCGGCGGAAGCAGAGAGCAGCGCGCCCTTGGCGTTAAGGGCAGAAGCTTGATTGCCCACGCCGGTCGCCTGAACTCCGAGTTTAGCTATTTCCGCCATGGCCTGCGCTACAAAAACGTTATCTTTTGCAGCTTGGGCCTGTATTTCCATGACTGTCGCCTGCCGCTCCATGAGATCCGCTTGTCGCTTCATCATGCTAGATTGTTCCTGAATGGCGGCAAGGGTGGCTGTGGCGTTAGTAGAAGCGAGAGAGTCAGCCGACCTAGCGTCAGCCAACTGTTCCTTCATCAATTCGGCCTGTATCTTGATTTTTCTCAGCGTCAACCAAGTAATAAAGCAGTACACTGCCGTGATGTATACGATGACCCATTCAGGTCTTCCGTATCTTGGAAGCTGTTTCTCTATGGGCTCATCCTTCTTTGTGGGGGCTGGTGGCTGGCTACCAGATGTGGGAATCGGTGGATCAACGATGATATGCGTTGGTGGTATTGGCCCTTGGGCTTTATCGGACTTGCGAGTACTTGTGGTGGCGCGACCACGCTGATCTTCGGGCACCTGTGGCCACCCAAGCAGGTTTGCGCTGAAAATAACGGCCACAAACAAGAATCTAAACACCATAGACTAAATGTATCACAAAACGTATTGACATCCCTATACTTTCCGTATTACACTAAGTACATGGCAAACGTACTCAGCACCGAAAAGCAAGCGGGAATCATCGGGGCGCTATGTGAAGGCTCTAGCATTCGCTCAATCGAACGGATGACGGGCGTTCACCGCGATACGATTATGCGGCTTGGCGTGCGGGTCGGACGGGGCTGTATGGCTCTGATGGATGCCAAGATGCGGAATCTTTCCTGCACCCGTTTGGAGATGGATGAGATTTGGGGATTCGTTGGCAAGAAACAGAAGAACGTCGAGATGGAAGACGATCCGAGCTTGGGTGATGTCTGGACGTTCTGCGCTATCGATGCCGATACGAAGCTCGTTCCCGCGTTCATGGTAGGGAAGCGCGACAAGGCCACCGCCAACGCCTTCGTAGACGATATCGCGGGTCGCATGAACAACCGCCTTCAGATCTCCACTGACGGCCTAGCGGCCTACGTGGAAGCTATTGCGGGCGCTTTTGGTAACGATGTCGATTATGCACAGATCATCAAGACCTACGGCAAAGTAGAGGCAACCAACAATCGGCGGTACAGCGCTCCTGATTTCGTTTCGTCCGAAAAGGTCGTCGTGATAGGCAACCCCGACAACGATCTGATTTCTACCAGCTACGTAGAGCGGCTAAACGCTACCACTCGCCTTCACATGCGCCGCCTAACGCGCCTAACGCTGGCCTTCAGCAAGAAGCTTGATAACTTTGAAGCGGCTGTAGGTTTGCACTTCGCCTATTACAATTGTGTTAAGCGGCACAATACCGTAAAATGCACTCCCGCGATGGCTGCTGGCATCACGGCTACTCAATGGACCGTAGAGGACTTGGTAAAGGCGGCATGACGCGCATTGACGAGTTGCGCGATGTGATTAGACGCCTTCATAGTGTCGAGTCAAAGCACGTTTCCAGCGTCCCGGTGAAAGAGACATTCCAAGGCCGAACGGTGTGGGAGGGCGTCGTAGAGGTTTTTGATCTAATCGGCCATCCGGGCGTGACCAGGCTATACGCATGGTCACATGCCACCGATGACCCAGAGAACCCACAGCGGTACGTAACGGTTCTTCATAGCCACCCGATCACGTCGCCGCTGTTGGCGGTAAGAGCAGCTATCGTACAGGAGTTTAGAGGCAATGCCCCAATCGAAGCCTAAGAAGAAAATGGGGCGTCCAAAGCTTCCGAATGGAGCAGCCAAGGGACGAGTCGTTACCTTGCGCCTAAACGCTACTGATCTCAAGATGATCGAATTAGCGGCCAGGGCGCATAAGCAAACGGTATCGGAATGGATTCGCCAAACGGCTAGCGCGGCTGCGGGAGTGACCGAAAAGTGACTTTCGAATTAGGACACTACCGTAAATGGTACGACAACCGACGGCACGGTCGCGTGGAAGTGTGCCGGTGGCGTGGCACTCTGGCAGCACGGTCTCGATGCGGACGGGAGCGCGGCCACCACTCCGGGAGGCGCGGGCGTAAGGTCCATCCACATCCTGAAACTTCGCATGGCCGGTTGCTACTCGATCGCCCAGACGACGCACCTGAATTACGTAGAGCATTTCAATGCTCATGGGCTTCAGATCGATACCGGAAATAGTCCCAACGGCACGGCCGGTATGACTATCGAAGGGGATAGCAACAACATCGAGATTCACGGCCTGGTGCTCGACACTACCTTAATCCTGCAAGCGGCGGGCGCGCCCGGTGGCAAGCCGGAAACCACCATCGCCAGCGTATCGGCTGCGAATCCGGCCATAGTCACAACCAACCAGCCGCTGCCATTCGGCGCCGTGGGCTTGACCGCCAACGTGAACATACTGGGCTGCACTCCCTCTTCGTTCAATGGGTTCTACGTAGCGACCATGACGGGCGCTGACACATTCACCATTCCCATCGACGGTTCGGGATATCAAAGTGGCGGCACGGTCCAGAGCACCGCACCGCGCGACGTAACCATTACCGGCCGCGCCGCGGAGGTAGTTTGTTACGCGCCCGACTGTACTGGCACGATCATGGTCAGCAACGGAGTGGTGCCGGGAACTACGCCGCCCGAGATCATTCACATCAACGATTCGCCCAACCTGAGAATCGCCGGCCCCAACAAACCGACGTTCGAGCTGGCGAATATCGACTTCACCTATTCCGGAAGCGGCTCTGGAGTCACCGGTGACGGTACGCTGTTTACCTGCCTTTGGAACACACTCACTTACGATTTCAATGCCGATTTCGTCGGCCAAAGCTTCCCTGGATCCGGTAAAGCCGGAACCGTGAGTGGATTCGAGTGCTGGTGCGCCGGCAAGTATCACTTCACGGCTCGCGTGGCGCTAACCGGGATCACGTCGGCAAATACTCTTGCTGCTATCCAACTCTATGTCAGGCAGACAGGCGGCGGCCAGCGAACCTACTGCGTGCAGCAACCCTTGGCGGGAGGATCGACGGCAGGCATCGTGGTCCTCGGCATCGATCAGAACATCGTCTTAAATCAGCGCGATATCGTCCAGTTGCGCATTACCGTGTCCGGAAATTCGACGACAAATGTCAGCGTCTTCGCCGACTCTGGAAGCGGATTCACGGTGTTCGATGGAGACCTGATCTAACGGAGCTCATATGGAGAACGAATCAATATTTTCGCTCGCGGTTATGGAAGGCGGGGGCGCCTACAACAGGCACGCGACGTTTCAGGCCGCCGGCGCTCGCTTGGCGATACCCTTCCTCGAGAAGGCCGTTCGCGAGGTAACGCTGGACTCAGCCGATTTGCCCGTCGTCATTGCAGATTATGGATCGTCGCAGGGCAAGAACTCCCTCGACCCGATACGGATTGCAATCGCAAACCTGCGGCCACGCCTGGGCCCGAATCGCCCTATCTCTGTCTTTCACGTCGATCAACCTGCCAACGACTTCAACACGCTCTTCGAAGTGCTGGACGTGGATCCGGACAGCTATGCCCTGCACGACGCCAACGTATTTCCCTGCGCGATAGGCAGATCGTTTTATGAGAATGTTCTTCCCCCTGATTCCGTGCATTTGGGTTGGTGCTCGTATGCGGCCGTGTGGCTCAGCCGCATCCCCACGCTGATTTCCGGTCACTTCCGCGCGGGCCGCGGCACGGATGCCGAGCGCGCCGCATTCCGCCGGCAGGCTGCCCAGGATTGGGAAACTTTCCTTTCTTTGCGCGCACGCGAATTGCGCCCCGGGGGCCGCCTCGTAGTCGTGCTGCCCGCTCTGAATGACGAGGGCGAGCCGAGCCCCGGACTCGAGGCCTTGATGGACCATGCGAACGCGGTACTCGCGGAGATGGTTGACGAAGGTGCCATTCGGCCGGATGAGCGGGAGCGCATGGTACTCGGAAGCTATGCGAGGCGGAGGTGCGATCTGCTTGCGCCGTTCAAACCCGACGGGCAATTCCAAGGTCTTAGCGTGGAGTGCTGCCACCTCTCCGGACTCGCCGACCCTACCTGTGTCGGCCTCCAACAGGACGGAGACAACGACGCCGTGGCCACCCGGCTGGCCCAGATCTTTCGCGCGACCTACGCTCCCTCGCTGGTGCGTTCGATCGCCGGCGCCGAGAACGGGGCAGGTCGCGCCTTCGCTGACCGCCTGGAGAGCGGGCTGAAGCGGCGCGTGGCGAATCAGCCAGTGCCACTGCACGCTTTCGTTCAGACCATGGTCCTGGCCAAGCACGTTTCGACGGAGGCCGTGACTCGGCGGCGTCCTGGCCAGACGTTTGGCGAACTGCTGCACACCAGAGCCTGTGAAAGCCCGAGTGCACCGGCTCTTTTCTGCAACGACCGAACGATGAGTTATGGCGACCTCAATGAGTCGTCCACCCGGCTCGCACGCTGGCTGGTCGAACAGGGACTCAAGCCTGGGGAACGAGTGGCCATATACTGGTCGAACTCCATCGAAGCCGTCCAGATCTTCTTCGGAATCTTTAAAGCGGGCCTGATCGCAGTGCCGGTCAATCTGCGCCTGAAATCGCCCGAGGTTGCGTGGATTCTGGAGCACTCACAATCCGTAATGTGCTTCAGCGAACCTGCGCTCGCGCCGATTGCGGAGCAGGCTCGCCCAGCTTGCCCGTTACTGCGGTGTATCCTGACGGAACTGCCGGCACTCGCGGCGGGAAACGGGCCATCGCTCGCGGAAGTGCGCGACGACCAGCCCGCCGCCATTCTTTATACCTCCGGGAGCACGGCGCGGCCCAAGGGCGTGACCCACACGCATCGCACGTTGCGGGAGGCAGTCCGCATGATGGCCCACGACTTGGTGGATAGCGAGGATATCGTGCTAACGATGACGCCGATGATGCACGCCATCGGACTGAGCCTCGCTCTGTCACCGTCGGTCTCTCTCGGAATATCGGCAGTGCTTTTGCCGGCCTTCGAGCCCGGTGCCGTTCTTGATGCCATCGAGCGCTTCCGCTGCACCTTCACCATAGGGCTGCCGGCGCTTATGCAGTTGATTGTTGAGGAGCAAGCGCGTAAGCCCCGTGATGTAAGCTCCCTGCGAACCGTACTGGCCGCTGGGGACTGCGTGCCGGTGAACTTGCAGGAACGCTTCGCCGCAATCTTCGGAGTGCCGCCCCGGGAAGCCATCGGCATGACCGAAACTTGGCCTATTGCCATCAATCCGAAGCTGGCGATCCGGCCGGGATCGCTGGGCATTCCCAGCGCGGGCGTGGATGTGCGCATCGTGGATGCCGCCGGCAGAGACCTGACAGACGGCCAAACGGGCGAGATGGTGGTGCGAAGCCCGGCAAACTGTATCGGATATTGGAACGATCTGGCAGCAACAGAAGCGCTCCTGCGCGGCGGCTGGCTGCATACCGGCGACCTGGGCTGCCGCGACTCTGATGGATACCTTTGGTTTCAGGGACGCAAGAAGCAGATCATCATCCACGCAGGCTCCAACATCTCTTCGCAGGAAGTAGAAGAGGTGCTCTATCACCACCCGGCGGTATTCGAAGTCGCCGTTGTGGGGCGCCGGACCCGGTCTACGGTGAACTCGTCATGGCGTTTGTCTCTTTGCGAAAAGGCGCTGCGCCTGCAGAGCAGGAGTTACGCGAGTACGCACGAAGGAGCCTGGCGGATTACAAGGTTCCGGAGAGAATCTATTTTCTTCCCGAATTGCCCAAGAGCCCGACAGGAAAAGTGGATCGGTCCGCTTTGAAAGTGAGTAGACCAAATGAATGTTGAGACCTATGCCGGGGGGGCGCTTGCCGCTATTTCGTTTGCACTTGTGGTTCTGGCCCGGGTGCAGTTAGGCAAATCGTTTGCGGTAGCTCCAAGGGCAAACGATCTGGTAGCGCACGGCTTGTATTCGCGCCTGCAACACCCTATGTACGCGTTTGTCGATTTGACCGTCTGTGGGATTGCGCTGTCGGTACATCGTTGGTATGTGTTGCTGCTTTTAGTTATTTTGCTGCCACTGCAGACCAGAAATGCTCGCAGAGAGCGCGAGCTGCTCCAAGAGAAGTTTGGAGAGCGCTATGAGATATATCGTCGTGGCACATGGTTCTAATTTAATTGAAGAGGAGGCTGGTTATGCACCCTGGGAATAGCGCCAAAGGTCCGTTGAATCCTGGCCTGGTTTTCGAAATGCTGCAGGCGCATCAGCGCACAGCGGCTTTAAAGACGGCGATCGATCTGGACGTCTTCCGCGCAGTTGGTGAAGGGCCGGGGGACGTGGCCTCCATCGCGCAATTTCTCGGCAACCAGGCCATGCGAGATCCTTACGAACATTTAGCGGAAATCGTGCGCACCGGCCGTACCGTTATGCCGGGCGATGGCAGCGTAGAGCACGCCGCCCTGCGGCCCGGAGGTCGCGCCGCTACGCTCGAGTTCGTGCCCAATGAAGACCGCGTTTCCCCGCCCATACCCGCGGCCTTCAGCATGGTCATGTTGGCCTCCACTGTGGCGGGCGACCTATACGCTGAGCGAACTCACGGCCATGTACATGGAGGCAGGCTTCGGAGGCGTCACCGCTCACCCCATTCCCATGAGCCCTCATACGGTGGTCATGGGACGCGCTTGAGCGATTCGGAGTAGACGAGAAAACCTCGGCAGGCCAAAATGCACAATAAACATCACAGGGCCTTCTATGGCTGGTGGGTCGTACTGACGGCCGCGGTGGGATTGTTCTGGGGCCCGCCAGTAACAGTGTTTTCTTTCAGCGTCTTCCTCAAACCGCTCATGCATGATTTCCACGCTGGTCGCGCGGTTGTCTCACTGGGCTACACTCTGCACAATATAACGGGCGCACTCAGCGCTCCGCTGGCGGGATGGCTGATTGACCGTTACGGCGTGCGCAGGGTGATTTTGCCAGGCACGGCGATGTTTGGCTTAATCTTACTCTGCAGCAGAGTTTTATCAGGCGACATATGGCAGCTCTACTTCTTTTATGTGGCCCTGGGCTTGTCGGCGCATGGCGTCGGACCGATACCTTACGGCACTGTGGTCTCTCATTGGTTTGACCGGCGCAGGGGTCTGGCTCTCGGTCTGACGATGCTCGGAATCGGCTCTGGGGCCATGATCATGCCCTCCCTCGCGCAGCAGCTGGTTACACGGCTTGGCTGGCGCGCGGCATATTCGATTCTTGGCTGCGCGGTTCTGCTTATCTCCATACCGGCAGTAGCAGCGTTTCTTAAGGAGAAGCCGCGGGACCTGGGACTCTTGCCCGACGGAGTAGCACCCACGAACGCCGCCGCGCGCGACGAAAGCGATGCAGTGGGCCTCGGCTGGCATGATGCCTGGAGCAGTCGGACGTTTTGGTTGGTGCTGTGCGCATTTTCATTGGTCGGCGCAAGCGTGCAAGGGTGTCTCGTTCATCTGGCGGCCATGCTCACGGATCGCGGAGCAACGGTCCAAACCGCGGCTTTGGGGAGTTCGCTCATGGGCGTTGCGGTGCTGATGGGTCGGGCGGGAACCGGCTACTTGCTCGACCGGTTCTTTGCTCCTCGATTGGCGGCCCTCTTCTTCGGCGGCGCCGCCTTTGGAATTGGCCTGCTTTGGGCGGGAACCGCGACGCCACTTGCGCTGGTAGGCGCATTCCTCGTCGGGCTGGGTCTGGGCGCGGAGGTAGACATCATCGCCTACTTAATGAGTCGCTATTTTGGTCTGCGCTCCTTTGGGAAGCTCTATAGCTTTGGCTTTGGCGCTTTTGTTCTTGCTGGCGCATTGGGCTCTCTTGCAATGGGGGCAGGCTTCGACTTAACCGGCTCCTATCGTGCGCCTCTCTCGGCGCTCTTTATCTCGACTTTGGTTGCGACTGTGCCGATGACTCGTCTCGGACCGTATCGATACCACGCGCGCCAGCCGGACGAGAACGAGCCCATGTTGGCCCTGATTGCAGGTTCAGGGAGGGAGTAATTTGGCTGACTACGCGCTGGACAATTCCTGGGACAGGGCAAGGCGCAGAGTATCTCTGTTGGAGCAGTGCCTTGATCCTATGACCGAACGGCGCATGACTGCGCTCGGAATTCGCGAGGGATTGCGATGCCTGGAAGTGGGGGCGGGGGGCGGTTCAGTAGCACAGTTGCTGCAACATATGCATAGGCACAACTTTGAGGCCATAGAACATGACATTACAGTTGATAGCTCGCCGCATGATCGACGCCTTACGCCCAGGCGGATGGTTGCTGCTGCAGGACGTGGACTTCTTCCCGGTTCACACCTCATCTTCACAACTCTACGTTGACTTTATGCTTGCATTGACCACGAACGTCGTTCGAGCGTCCGGACGCGATTGCTTCTGGGCGCGCGCTTTGCCGGGATTGGTGCCGGGAATGGGCCTTCGGCAAGTCGGCGGCGACGGTGGCGTCGCCGTTTGGGGTCAACATGGACGGTAGTATGCAAAAGCTGGATCGCGCGATTGTCATTGGTGGCAGCATGGGGGGCCTGCTTGCCGCTCGGGTCCTGGCTGATCATTACAAAAGAGTCACAGTGGTTGAACGCGACGAGATTCCTCCGATCGGCGCGCAGCGTCGCGGCGTTCCGCAAGGCAGGCACACGCACGGGCTATTGGCCAGCGGCCGAGACGTGATCGAGCGGCTGTTTCCCGGAATTTCCGACGAGCTGGTCGCGGCGGGCGCGGTTGCAGGGGATATCGCCGGGGACTCGCGCTGGTTTACCGAAGGAGGATGCCTGGTGCGATTTAAGAGCGGCCTCGGCGGCCTGCTTCTGACGCGGCCATTACTCGAAGGGATCGTGCGCCGGCGCCTGTTTGCATTGCCGAACATCGATGCGCGTCAGAATCTCCAGATTGAGACTGTTGTCGCGACCGAAGATCGACGTCATGTCACGGGTGTCCAAGGCGCAGGTACGGAGTTACCCGCGGATCTGGTGGTCGACACCACGGGTCGCGGTTCGCGTGCACCGCAATGGCTGGAAACAATGGGCTACCCGAAACCTGTGGGAGAACGCGTAAGTGGACCTCGCTTACACCACCAGGTTCTTCCGCCGCGACCGTGGACACTTAAATGGCGATTCTGCCGTGATCATTCCACCGACACCGAAAGGAAAGCGTGGCGGCGTAATGCTGGCGCAGGAAGGCGACCGCTGGACGGTGACGCTGATCGGCCACTTCGGTCAAGCGGCCCCGCTCGATCTGGACGGTTTTGTGGAATACGCCAGAACACTCCCGGCCCCCTACATCTACGAGGTCGTGCGAGCTTCCGAGCCTGTCAGCGACCCGGTTTCAGCACGCTTCCCCGCGAGCGTACGACACCGCTACGAGAGGCTGACGCGATTTCCCGAGGGATTTCTGGTGTTCGGCGATGCCATTTCCAGCTTCAACCCGATTTACGGGCAAGGCATGTCAGTGGCTGCGTTGGAGGCCATGGAACTCGCGGCCGCGCTCAGAGAAGGCTCTCGGGACTTGGCCCGGCGTTTCTTCCGGAGGGCGGCAAAAGTTGTGGACATGCCGTGGACCATCTCGGTAGCGAACGACCTTCGCATGCCCGAGACCGCCGGGCCCCGCAACGCCGGCGTCAAGTTTGTCAACTGGTATATGACGAAGCTCCACAAAGCGGCGCACTCGGACAGCGTCCCGGCAATGGCATTCTTCCGGGTCGCGAATTTGCTGGCGCCGCCGCTGAGCGTGATGCGGCCAATGGTTGTGCTGGGGTTTCTGAGGGGGCATCTTACACAGCTGTTGACGACAGCCCTTCGGTCCAATAACCTGATAGATCCTGGGAAACGCGGTCCACGGAAATAGGTACCGACAAGTGTTAGTGCAGTATCGGGAACGCTCCGGCGGGGAAGAGCCTCGAGAATGGGGAAATGGTGAGGCCGGAGCGTTTTCAATACAGCGACTGGAAGGAAGCCGCTTGGGAACGTTCGAGTTATGGAGGGGGCAGAGGGAGCAGGCACACTGATGGCATGGCTGTTCGGACGCTTCTTGTTTTTGTGAGCCGAATCGCGCCAGCGAGCCCAGCAAACCAGAGGGATTGCACTCGCGCACGCGAATAGGAAAACGAGTTGCCGCTCTGAACCAGTCGGGTCGTCACGAAACGCTGCGTACCACTCCGCAGCAGCAAATTGGCTCTTAACGTAATCAACTGATAGCACCGGAAGCGCCGAAGCCGCGCCCGGTAATTTCCCTACGTATGATAATTGTTCGTGAGTTTGGGGCGCGAAATCGTCGAATACGTGCGCCGTGTCTCCGCCTCCGGCCAGGAGCACGAGAGGCGATCCGGAACCGCCCCAATCCAGCACCTCCAATCCGACGTTCCGATCCACATCGACAAATCGCACGCCGCGGAGCTCCGGGATATTCCCGCATGGGAATTTCCTCAATTTTTTTCGCTTGACTTTCGCGATGCATCGTAATAGAAGTACCAATAATACGAAAGAACTAGCATTAACACTTTAAGCAGGTGTGTACATCGATGGAGGCTGGCTTTCCGCAACGCCATGGAGGAGGGTTATGACCAGGTTGCGTTTCTGGACAACGTCTTTTCTGCTTGCCGCATGTCAGAGCACGATGTATGCGCAAGCCAACGCCGGTACCATTCTCGGCCGCGTCACAGACCCCGCTGGGGCGGTCGTTCCCGGCGTCAAGATAACGGTAAAGAATGCGCAAACCGGCGCGACCAAAGAGTATACGACGGACACATCCGGAAATTACACCGTCAGCTACCTGATTCCAGGAACCTACGACGTGTCCGCCGAAGCCCCTAGTTTCAAGCTCGCTGTGCGTACCGGCGTTACCGTGGAGGTGGATCAAAAAGCAGTCGTGAATTTCGCGCTCGAAGTCGGTGCCGTGAGTGAAAAGGTCGAAGTCAACGCAGAAGCGCCGCTGGTCCAGACCCAAAACGTGGAACAGTCGGAGGTGATCACCACTAAGCAGATGCAGGAACTCCCGTTGGATATCCGTGACTACGGCCAACTTGCTTCGTTGCAGGCGGGCACCGTGATTGGCACGGGCGGCCTCGGCAACAGCTACGGGGGCGACAACCCGCAAGCTACGGGCGGGGCAATCAATGTGAACGGCATGGGCCAGGACGCCAACAACTGGCAACTGGATGGAGTCAGCAACAACGAGTCGTTTTTCAGCATTATTTCGGTGAGTCCATCGCTCGATGCGATCCAGGAGTTCAAGGTCTCGACGAACGACTACTCGGCGGAGTTCGGTCGCGCCGGGGGCGCCAATGTGCAGGCGCAGATTAAATCCGGGACTAATGGGTTCCACGGCGGTGCGTTCGAGTTTCTGCGTAACGACAAAGTGGATGCCAACAATTTCTTTAACAATCTGAGTGGGACTCCCCGTACGCCTTATAAGCAGAATCAATTTGGCGCATTCCTGGGCGGCCCGATCATCAAGAACAAGACGTTTTTCTTCGTCGACACCGAGTTGCTGCGCACACGGGAAGACGACACCGGAATCATCACCATCCCAACGCCCTTACAGCGGCAGGGTATCTTTACGGAGTCCGGGCAGCCCACCATTTACAATCCGGTCACGGGCCTGCCGTTCCCCAACAACACGATTCCCGCCAGCTTTCAGGATCCCGCGGCGGCCAAAATTATGGCCCTGTTTCCCAACCCGAACATACCGGGCGCGGGGTTAGCCAACAACTACATCGGCACCAGCGACGTAGCGCACGACCGGCAGACGTTTGACGTGCGCATCGATGAGAACTTCAGCGAAAAGGACCAGTTCTTCTCGCGCTATAGCTATTTGCAAACGACGCTGGACACACCGCCATATTTGGGCGACGCACTGAACGGCGCACCGTTCGCCAACACTGCGTACACACGCAATCAGAACGGCGTAGTCAGTGAGATCCATACATTCTCACCCACCACGATTAACGAGTTGCGCGTCGGCATTAACCGCGTGCGTACTGATTGGGACGGCTACGGCGACAATCTGGATACCTCCACGCAGGTCGGCATTCCGGGCATCAACGACTTCTGTGGAATCTGCGGCGGCCTGCCGGTTATCAGCATCTCGGGGATCACCGGTTTCGGCCACACCGATTTCGCGCCCACCCGGCGGCACGACACGGTCTGGCAGTT